>Ga0310832_100273_pt1 | contig 54278 bp, 41 predicted proteins | sample WT_ome_7_FD_201303 | JGI IMG/M metagenome (GOLD analysis project Ga0310832, IMG submission 201303) | Sorghum-adapted microbial communities enriched on wild type (WT) sorghum from Joint BioEnergy Institute, Emeryville, California, United... ...
TCCGCTGGGCCAACCGTCGCGCTCGACCCAAGCGACACTTCGCCCCCGAGTCCAAGATCCGCAGACCCGATTACCTACCGAACGTTGCCTGACAAGGCACTAGGCGGGCAGCAGCGCCGCGTGCAGCCGGTCGAAGCCCAGCACCGGCGCGAGCCTGCGCTCCCGGACCAGCCGCAGGTCCACCGCGCGGACCTGCCCGCTCGTGGGCTCGTACACCCGCCACCGGCCGTCGTCGAGCACGCCGAGGGCGAGGACGTAGTGCCGCGGGACGAGCGACCCCACCAGCAGCGGCACCGGCCTGCCGGCGGCGAGCGCCGCCCCGGCCCGGCCGAGCACGTCGTCGAGGTCGGCGGCGGAGGTGTCGTCGACCAGCCGCACCCGGTACGGGCCCGCCCCGGGCACGTGGCGGCGCAGCCAGGACACCATCCCCCACGGCGTGGTGCCGAGCGCCTGCGGCCAGAACCGCGTGGACTGCCGGTGCACCTCCCGCTGCCGGGCGTCGAAGCGCTCGCCGAACCCGACCGCGACGCCGGCCTGCGCCCCCGCGAGGGCGCCCGATCCGGCCGCTCCCCCGGCGTCGGCGTCCTCGCCGTCCAGGCGCCGCATCTCCGACGGATCCGCCCAGGCCGCGAGCGCGATCAGCACCGCGCTGCCGCAGGTGGTGGGGTCCACCTGGTCGAGGCGGACGCCGCCGCGCCGCTGCTCGCCGAGGCCACCGGGCAGCAGCGGGCGCCTGCCCGCCGCCAGCGGACGGACCCGGGCCGCGTGCTCCGGCCGGTCGCTGGGGTGCGCCGCCCGCCGGACGCGCGAGCCGACCCAGCGCGCCACCCCGACCACGGTCCGCATGCCATGAATCCTCCCCCGCGCGCGGGGGTCACGCCACGGCCGCCACGGCGGTCGACCACAGCTCCCGCCCGTCGTGCCCGCGCAGGCTCACCCGCAGCTCGCCGTCCGGGGAGACCTCCACCTCCCCGAAGTGCTGGTAGCCGTGCGCGGGCGAGGTGTTCGGCGCCGGCGGGGCGTGCACGAACACCGCCTCGGGGCCGAACGTCGGGTCCAGCGGGTTCGGCCCGAAGGCGCCCGCGTGCAACGGGCCGGAGACGAACTCCCAGAACGGGTCGAACTCGGTGAACCCCGCCCGTTCCGGGGAGTAGTGGTGGGCCGCCGTGTAGTGGACGTCCGCGGTGAGCCACACCACGCCACGGACGCCGCGCCTGCGCAGCTCCGACAGCACCCAGGCCAGCTCGGCCTCCCGGCCGCTCGGCGGGCCCGCCACGCCGTTCGCGACGGCCTCCCACGCCGTCCCGTCGGGCACCTGCAGCCCGATCGGCATGTCGGAGGCGACGAACTTCCACGTCGCGTGCGACGACGCCAGCCCGTCGACGAGCCACCGGGCCTGCCGCTCGCCCAGGATGCGCCCGCCCGCCCCGGTGTTGGCCCCGTTGGGGTCGCGGTGGCTGCGCATGTCGAGCACGAAGAGCTCCACGTGCGCCCCGTACGCCAGCCGCCGGTAGACCCGGCCGTCGATCGCCCGGCGCGGGTCCAGCGGCACCCACTCGTGGTAGGCGCGGAACGCGCGCTCGGCGAGGACGTCCACCCGCTTCTCGGTGTAGCGGTCGTCGTCGAGCAGCTCGCCCGGGTACCAGTTGTTGGTGACCTCGTGGTCGTCCCACTGGTTGACCTGCGGCACGGCGGCGAGGAACGCGCGCAGGTGCTCGTCGAGCAGGTTGTAGGCGTACTGGCCGCGGAACTCGGCGAGCGTCTCGGCCACCTTCGCCTTCTCCGGCGTCACGAGGTTGCGCCACGTGCTGCCGTCGGGGAGCGCGACGGTCTCGGTGAGCGGGCCGTCGGCGTAGACGGTGTCGCCGCTGTGCAGGAAGAAGTCGGGGTCGCGTTCGGCCATGGCGCGGAAGATCCGCATCCCGCCCCGGTCGCGGTCGATCCCCCAGCCCTGCCCGACCACGTCGCCGGACCAGACGAACCGCACGCCCTCGCTGCGTGGACCCGCGGTGCGGAACGACCCGGTGACCGGCGCGCTCGCGACGCGGCCGTCGAGGTCCTCCGCGGTGACCCGGTAGTGGACGGTCCGACCGCGGCCGTGCACCCGGACCTTCCCGGTGAAGTCGGTGTCCGGGGTGAGGACCGGCCCCACCACCCGGCGCGGGTGGGTGAACCCGGGGTCGTCGGCCACCTCGACGACCATGCGCGACGGCCGGTCCGCCCGCGCCCAGACCAGCCCCGACCCGCGGACCACGTCCCCGGACTGCACGCCGTGGGTCAGCACCGGGCGGTCGGCCCGCACGAGCGCGGGGGCGGTCAGCGCGCCGACGGCGGCGGCGCGGAGCAGGGTGCGGCGGTCGATCCGGAGGGAGCGCATGGCCCGGTGTGTAGACCACCCGGGTGAACGGACCCCGGTCTGCGGGTGAACAACGGCGCTCGACGTGGCCGGTTGTGTCCGAGCTGACGCCCGAGATCCGGGCCTTCCTCTCCGCAGGCACCCGCACCGGCGAGCTGGGCTACGTCGCGTCGGACGGCAGGCCGCTGGTGGCGCCGGCGTGGTTCGTCCTCGACGGCGACGAGCCGGTGTTCACCACGGGGGCGACCACGCCGAAGGCGCGCGCCATCGCCCGGGACCCGCGCGTGGTGTTCGCGTCGACCTCGAGGAGCCGCCCTACGCGTTCGTCCAGGTGCAGGGCACCGCCACGGTCTCCGACGATCCGGACGAGCTGCTGCGGCTCGCCACCGCGATCGGCGGCCGCTACACGGGCGCGGACCGGGCCGAGGAGTTCGGCCGGCGCAACGCCGTGCCGGGCGAGCTGGTGGTGCGCATCCGCCCGACCCGGATCGTCTCCGACTTCGACGTGACGGGCTGACCCGCCGCGGGCCGGCCGACGGTCAGGCGCGGCGGGACTGGTCGCCCGCCGGGGCGCCGCGCTCGCTGTCGGCGTCCCAGCCGTCGGCGAGCCGGCCGATCTTCTCCGCGAAGTCGCGGGCGGCGACCGCCGGGTCGTCGGCCCGGCCCGCCGCCACCCCGACGAGGAAGGCGGTGACCGGCGCCCCGGGCCGGGAGACGCCGTGCGCCACGTCCGAGGCGAGATCGAGGACCAGGTCCACGATGCCCTCGCGCTCGAGGGCCCCTTCGATGCCGAGCTCCCGCACCACGGCGGTGACCCATGCGGACAGGGCCTGTGCGTCACTGCTGTCAGCCACGCGCCGACCCTAACCCGGAATCAGCCGCCGAACAGCGCGGGGATTTTGATCACGAGCTGGTACAGGCCGTACAGGAACGGGATCACCACCCACGCCCAGGCCAGCCAGGCGACCGGCGGCGGGCCGGTGCGGGTGCCGTCGGCCGCGGACTGCGTGCTCATGCCCTCTTCGCCCCCGTCGTGTCCACCGCGTCCTGCGACGCGGGCTCGTGGTAGCGCTCGTCCACCGGCCGGATGAGCTCGTTGCAGACGAAGCCGACGACCAGCAGCCCGATCATGATCCAGAAGGCCACCGTGTACCGGCCGGGCCCCTCCACGCCGGCCGCGATCTGCGCGTCGGCGATCGCGTTGACGATCACCGGCCCCAGCACGCCCGCCGTGGACCACGCGGTGAGCAGGCGGCCGTGGATCGCGCCGACCTGGTAGGTGCCGAACAGGTCGCGCAGGTACGCGGGCACGGTGGCGAAGCCCCCGCCGTAGAACGAGAGGATCAGCATCGCCGCGATGATGAACAGCGCCTGGTTGGCGTTGCCCAGCAGCGTGATGAGCAGGTACAGCAGGGCGCCGACGCCCAGGTAGACGCGGTAGATGTTCTTGCGCCCGATGATGTCGGAGGTCGACGACCAGGCGAACCGCCCGAGCATGTTCGCCAGCGACAGGATCGCGACGAACCCGGCCGCGGCGGCGGCGACCTGGGTGCCCGCGTCGGGGAAGTAGTCCTGGAAGATCGGCGAGGCGCGCTCGAGGATGCCGATGCCGGCCGTGACGTTCAGGCACAGCACCACCCACAGCAGCCAGAACTGCGGCGTGCGGATGGCGTTGTTGGCCGACACGTTGGCCGTGGTGATGAGCGAGCCGGTCTTGGCCTCCGACGGGTGCCACCCCTCCGGCCGCCACCCGTCCGGCGGGACCCGCACCAGGAGCCAGCCGACCGACATGAACACGGCGTAGGCGATGCCGTGGACGAGGAAGGAGAGCGCCACGCCGCTCGCCTGCGGGTCGTCGCCCGTCGCCCCGAACGCGGAGAGCATCGACGCCGACCACGGCGACGCGATGAGCGCGCCGCCGCCGAAGCCCATGATCGCAAGGCCGGTGGCCATGCCCGGCCGGTCGGGGAACCACTTGATCAGGGTCGACACCGGCGAGATGTAGCCGATGCCGAGGCCGATCCCGCCGATGAAGCCGTACCCGACGATGACCATCCAGTACTGGTTCAGCGTCACGCCGAGCGCCGAGACGAGGAACCCGGTGGAGAAGCAGACCGTGGCGATGAACATCGCCCAGCGGGGCCCGTTGCGGTCGACCGCCGTGCCGAAGACCGCGGCCGACACCCCCAGCATCACGATGCCCAGCGTGAACGGCAGGGCGGTGAGGGTGCCCGCGGCGGGGTTGCCCTCCAGCATCGTGGCGGTGAGCGGGTTCTTGAAGACGCTCCACGCGTACGCCTGCCCGATCGCCAGGTGGATCGACAGCGCGGCGGGCGGGATCAGCCACCGGCTCCATCCAGGTGGCGCGATGATGCGCTCACGTTGCAGGAAACCGGCGGCCATTGGCAGCTCCCTCAGCCATGCGAACCACGACCGCGTGAACCTAGATCACGGTAGGTGAGCGTGCAACTGTACGAAGCAATACGGTATACAGTCGCGACGAACGGCCGATGAGCGGCCGACGAACGGCGGACGAGCGGAGCGGGCGCCGCGCACACGACGACGCCGGCCCGCTTCACGCGGACCGGCGTCGTTCAGGTGTGCTGCTGCGGCTCGTCAGGCGGAGCGCTCGCGCCGCTCCCGGCGGGTGGCCGGGGTGCGCGGGACGATCGTGGGGTTGACGTTGCTGCGCACCGTCTGCTCGGTGACGACCACCTTCGCCACGTCGTCGCGGCTCGGGATGTCGTACATGACGGGCAGCAGCACCTCCTCCATGATCGCTCGGAGGCCGCGGGCCCCCGTGCCGCGCAGGATGGCCTGGTCGGCGACCGCCTCGAGCGCGTCCTGGGTGAACTCCAGCTCCACGCCGTCCATCTCGAACAGCTTGCGGTACTGCTTCACCAGGGCGTTGCGCGGCTCGGTCAGGATCTTGACCAGGGCCTCCTTGTCGAGCGACGTGACCGACGCCACGATCGGCAGGCGCCCGATGAACTCCGGGATGAGCCCGAACTTGATGAGGTCCTCGGGCAGGGTCTCCGCGAAGCTCTCGGACGGGTCGATGTCGTGCTTGGAGCGGATCTCGGCGCCGAACCCGAGGCCGCGCTTGCCGATCCGGTCGCTGATGATCTTCTCGAGGCCGGCGAAGGCGCCCGCCACGATGAAGAGCACGTTGGTGGTGTCGATCTGGATGAACTCCTGGTGGGGGTGCTTGCGCCCACCCTGCGGCGGCACGCTCGCGGTGGTGCCCTCCAGGATCTTCAGCAGCGCCTGCTGCACGCCCTCGCCGGAGACGTCGCGGGTGATCGACGGGTTCTCCGACTTGCGGGCGATCTTGTCGACCTCGTCGATGTAGATGATGCCGGTCTCGGCGCGCTTGACGTCGTAGTCAGCGGCCTGGATCAGCTTGAGCAGGATGTTCTCGACGTCCTCGCCCACGTAGCCCGCTTCGGTGAGCGCCGTGGCGTCGGCGATCGCGAACGGGACGTTGAGCAGCTTGGCCAGCGTCTGCGCGAGGTAGGTCTTCCCGCAGCCGGTGGGGCCGAGCATGAGGATGTTCGACTTGGCGATCTCGACGCCATCGCCATCGCCGCTACCGCGGCGTTCGCCGGCCTGGATGCGCTTGTAGTGGTTGTAGACCGCCACCGACAACGTGCGCTTCGTCTGGGTCTGCCCGACGACGTACTGGTCGAGGAAGTCGTGGATCTCGGCGGGCTTGGGCAGCTCGTCGAGCTTGACGTCGCCCGACTCCGCCAGCTCCTCCTCGATGATCTCGTTGCAGAGATCGATGCACTCGTCGCAGATGTAGACCCCAGGGCCGGCGATCAGTTTCTTGACCTGCTTCTGACTCTTCCCGCAGAACGAGCACTTGAGCAGGTCACCGCCGTCGCCGATGCGTGCCATGAGTGCAGACCCCAAATCCTTCTCTGCGCTGCCCCGGCGGGTCCGGGAGGCGCGCTATCTGGACGGTACCCGCCCGACCCGGTCCCCGGGGAGTTTCGTGCACCGGAGATTCGGTGACGGGTCGGCGGACGGTCGGCACCGGCCCCGAACCCGCCGGTGCCGACCCGCCTTCTCAGACCGCGGAGAGCTTGCGGCTCTTGATGATCTCGTCGACGATGCCGTACTCCTTGGCCTCCTCGGCCGTGAGGATGCGGTCGCGCTCGATGTCGTCGTGCACCTGCTCGGGCGAGCGGTTGGTGTGCTTGGCGAGCGTGTGCTCCAGCAGCCTGCGCATGCGGGAGATCTCGGCCGCCTGGATCTCCAGGTCGGACACCTGGCCGTAGAAGCCCTCGGTGGCCGGCTGGTGGATCAGCACGCGCGCGTTCTGGACCGCGAGGCGGCGCCCCGGCGTGCCCGCAGCGAGCAGCACCGCCGCCGCGGACGCGGCCTGCCCGAGGCAGACCGTCTGGATGTCCGGGCGGATGAACTGCATCGTGTCGTAGATCGCCATCAGCGACGTGAACGAGCCGCCGGGCGAGTTGATGTACATGCTGATCTCGCGGTCCGGGTCGGCCGACTCCAGGCACAGCAGCTGCGCCATGACGTCGTTGGCCGACGCGTCGTCGATCTGCACCCCGAGGAAGATGATGCGCTCCTCGAAGAGCTTGTTGTACGGGTTCGACTCCTTGACCCCGTAGCTCGTGCGCTCGACGAAGGACGGCAGCACGTACCGCGACTGCGCCGGCTCCGGGGCCCGCCCGCCCGGCGTCCACATGTTGCTCATCGAGCGCTCCCGTTCTGGTTCGAGTCGGGGATCTGGCTGGCTCGGGTGATGACGTGGTCGACGAAGCCGTACTCGAGCGCCTCCTGCGCCGTGAACCACCGGTCGCGGTCGAAGTCGGCGATGATCCGCTCGACCGTCTGCCCGGTGTGCTCGGCGATGAGCTCGGCCATCTCGCGCTTGTGGCGCTTGAACAGCTCCGCCTGGATGGAGATGTCGGACTCGGTGCCGCCGACGCCCGCCGACGGCTGGTGCATGAGGATCTGGCAGTGCGGCAGCACGTACCGCTTGCCGCGCGTGCCCGCCGAGAGCAGGAACTGCCCCATCGACGCGGCCATGCCCATCCCGAACGTCGCGACGTCGCACGGGATGAACTGCATGGTGTCGTAGATCGCCATGCCGTCCGGGACCGAGCCACCCGGCGAGTTGATGTACAGGGAGATGTCCGACTCCGGGTCCTCCGCCGCGAGCAGCAGCATCTGCGCCGCGATGCGGTTGGAGATCTCGGAGTCCACCTGCTGCCCGAGCACGATGATCCGCTGCTGGAGCAGCCGCTCGTACACCGAGTCGGACAGCGTCATCGACGAGGACTGGGCGCCCCGCCGCATCACCTCTCCGACAGCGTCCGCCGTACGCGGGCCCGCCCACGTGCGCGCTCCGCTGGCGCTGCGCGCGGAGTCCTCTGGCCTCACTTCACCCCTGCCTTCTGCTGGTTCGGCTCGCGTGTCCATCGATTGCGACCCTACGCGGACGAACCTCCTGTTCGCCGCGTATGGCCAGGTTGTTCGCTGTGGGCGTGGCGCGCCTCAGGAGGAGGCCGTCGCCTTCTCCTCCGCGGCGGCGGGGGCGTCCGCACCGGCCTCGGTGGACTCGGCGGACTCGCTGGTCTCCGAGGTCTCCGCGGCCTCGTCCTCGTCCGTCCCGAGGAACTCACGCATGTCGACCTCGTTGCCCGACGCGTCGGTGACCGTGGCCGCGCGCACGGCTGCGATGAGGGCCTTGCTGCGCCGCACGTCGGAGTAGACGGCGCCCAGCTGCCCCGCCTCCTGGATGCGCCGCGCGAACTCCTCCGGCTGCATCTGGTACTGCTGCGCCTGGAAGACGATGCGCTCGGTGAGCTCCTGCTCGCTGACCGTGGTCTGCTCCCGGTCGGCGAGGGCGTCGAGCACGAGCCGGGTCCGCACGGACTTCTCCGCCGCCTCCTTGGTCTCGGCGTCGAACTGCTCGCGCGTGCGGCCCTGGGAGGTGAGGAACTCCTCGAACTTGGCCTCGTCGTGGTCGAACGGGTGCACCGCGTCGTGGAGCGCCGAGTCGATCTCGGCCTGCACCACCGTCTCCGGCAGCGGCACCTCGGTGGCCTCGACGAGAGCCTCGAGCACCTTGTCGCGCGCCTGCGTGACCTGCTCCATCTTGCGCACCCGACCGAGCCGCTCCCGCAGGTCGGCCACCAGCTCGTCGAACGTGTCGAACTCGCTCGCCAGCTGGGCGAACTCGTCGTCGGGCTCGGGGAGCTGACGCTCCTTCACGGCGGTGACCTTGACGGTGACCTCGGCGTCGCGGCCGGCGTGCTCGCCCGCCACGAGCTTCGTGGTGAACGTCCGCTCCTCACCCGCCGACAGGCCGGTGATGGCCTCGTCGATGCCCTCGATCAGGCCGCCCTGGCCCACCTGGTACGAGAAGCCGGTGGTCTGGGCCTCCTCGACGGGCTTGCCGTCGACGGTGGCGGACAGGTCGATGAGGACGAAGTCGTCCTTCTGGGCGGGCCGGTCGACGCCGGTGAGCGTGCCGAACCGCGCGCGCAGGTTGTCGACCTGCTCCTGCACGTCCTCGTCGGTGACCTCCACATCGTCGACCGTGACCGACAGCGTGGACAGGTCGGGCAGCTCGATCTGCGGCCGGACGTCGACCTCGGCGGTGAAGGCGAGCTTCTCGCCGTCGGCGAGCTCGGTGACCTCGATGTCGGGCCGGCCGATCGGCATGAGGTCCTCGGCCGTGGTGACGGCCTCGCTGTACTTGGCCGGGACGGCGCCGTTGACGACCTCCTCGAGCACCACACCCCGCCCGAGACGGGCATCGATGATGCGGGCCGGCACCTTGCCCGGACGGAAGCCGGGCACCCGGACCTGCTGCGCGATCTTCTTGTAGGCCCGGTCGAAGTCCGGCTTCAGCTCGTCGAAGGGCACCTCGACGTTGATGCGGACTCGCGTCGGGCTCAGCCGCTCGACGGTGCTCTTCACGGTGGGCTTACTCCTCGTTGTACTGGGATGTGCGCGGACCGCTGGCGAGATGGGTCCGCTGGCTGGCCCGGGCGGATGCCCGCGGGCGCCCGGCCGGTCGTCCTCGCGAGTCTACGGGTCCGGCCGGTGGCTGCCCGGGCGGGCCGGGGCGCGGTCTGCGAGCACGTCGGCGGCGGGGGTGGGTGCGCGGCCGAACCCGGGCAGCCGGTGCGCGCGGGCGGCGGCACCGCGGGCCGACGCCACGTTGCGGGGCAGGCGCGCAGGGAGCGAGGCACGAGCGACCGAGCACCGGCGGAGCAAGGCGGCGCCTCTACGGGCCCGCGGGCCTGCCGGAGCGCAGCGGAGGCAGTCGGACACAGTCGTCGCACAGCCCGCCGCCGGGCACGCGGTAGTAGAGGCAACAGGTGCGGCGGCGGAAGGTCCAGACCAGGTCGGGGTCGCGCGGGGCCAGGAGCTCCCCCGCCCCCGCGAACGCACCGTGGGCGAGCACGGCCTCCGCCACCTCGGCCGCCCGGGCGGCCACCTCCGGTCGCCGCACCACGAGCAGCCGTTTGGCCGCGGCCACGGTGGATGCCGCGTTCCCCCACAGCAGCCGCGCGGCGACCGGGACCCGCGCGCGCACCTCGTCGGCCAGCGGCCCCAGCAGGTCTTCGAGCAGCGCGGGCAGGGCGTCGGCGGCCGCGGTCGAGCCGGCGTCGGTGCTGGGCGCCCACCCGCCGTCGCCCGTCCGGCTCCACCACAGCGTGGCGGGGGTGGGCGCCGGTACCTCCCCGTGCAGCACCGCCGCCGCGTACGGCGCGGACACCAGCTGCGCGGCGAACCCCTGGAAGGCGAGCGAGGCCGCGACCCGCTCGGCGCAGCCCAGCGCGCGGGCGACGTGCGCGATGCGCTCCTGCACCGGTTCCGGGTCGGTGAGACGGTGCTCACCGCGGCCGGCGCGCAGCGCGAAGAACGGGCCGAGACCGGCCACGTCGGCGAGCAGGGAACGCACGTCCACCCCGGCAGTGTGCGCCGGTCACATCCTGCGCACAGCCGCTCACGACGCGGGTAGGGTGGGGTCCGCGGGACCGACGCCGGGGTCACGTGGAAGAAATAGGCCGTACACATTACAGGCAGTACGGCCGATCCCGCGCGTTCAAGAACGGTCACTGTGGTCACTGCGGCTCTCACTGGCGAATCGCCGCCGCAACGTGCGACATTGTCTGCGCGAAACCGCACCCGCTGACGCGTGCGCGCTCGCACCGTGCGTAGAACCCGGCCGACGCCCCACCACGGCGCCCGGTCGTCGTGCCGGTGTCCGAGGCCCACAACGTCCGGACGCACGGTGCTGCGCTGCACACGGGGATCGACAGATCAGGCGGAGCGGGCAGGTCGGACCGATACTCCTCTTTTCCCAGCCCATCCACCCACCACACACTCGTCACATCGTCGTCCCGATGCTGGTGTCGGGGTGCACCGAGACGACAAGCAGGAGGCACTCTTGGCTGCGAACCCAGCGGGTACCTCGTCCGGGCTATACCGCCCGGAGTTCGAGCACGACGCCTGCGGCGTCGCCTTCGTCGCCGATCTCGCCGGTCGCCGCGATCACAGCATCATCCGCAAGGCGCTGACCGCGCTCCTGCGGCTCGAGCACCGCGGCGCCCGTGGCGCGGAGGTCAACACCGGGGACGGGGCGGGCATCCTCATCCAGGTGCCCGACGCGTTCTTCCGGGCCGTCACGGGGTTCCCGCTGCCCGCCGAGGGCGCCTACGCCGTCGGCACCGCGTTCCTGCCCGTGGACCGGGCGGACGCCGACGCGGCCGTCGCCGAGATCGAGAAGCTCGCCGCCGAGGAGGGCCTGCAGGTCCTCGGCTGGCGCGAACTCCCGGTCGACCCGGACGCCGCCGACCTGGGGCCGATGGCCCGCGCGGCGATGCCGAGCTTCCGGCAGCTGTTCGTCTCGGGCCTGCACGGCGAGACCGGCATCGACCTCGAGCGCCGCGCGTTCTGCCTGCGCAAGCGGGCCGAGCACGCCACGGACGTCTACTTCCCGAGCCTGTCGCCGCGCACCATCGTCTACAAGGGCATGCTCGCCGAGCCGCAGCTCGAGGCCTTCTACCCGGACCTGTCCGACGAGCGCGTCGCGAGCGCGCTCGCCGTGGTGCACTCCCGGTTCTCCACCAACACGTTCCCGGCGTGGCCGCTCGCCCACCCGTACCGGTACGTGGCGCACAACGGCGAGATCAACACGCTGCGCGGCAACCGGAACTGGATGGCCTCCCGCGAGGCGCTGCTGCAGTCCGACCTCATCCCGGGTGACCTGTCGCGCCTGTCGCCGATCGTCACGCCCGACGCCAGCGACTCCGCCACCTTCGACGAGGTGCTCGAGCTGCTGCACCTGGGCGGGCGCAGCCTGCCGCACGCGGTGCTGATGATGATCCCCGAGGCGTGGGAGAACCACGAGGAGATGGACCCGGCCCGCCGGGCCTTCTACGAGTTCCACTCCACGCTGATGGAGCCGTGGGACGGGCCCGCGCTCGTCGCGTTCACCGACGGCACCCAGATCGGCGCGGTGCTCGACCGCAACGGCCTGCGGCCGGCCCGCTACTGGGTCACCGAGGACGGCCTCGTCGTGCTCGCCTCCGAGGTGGGGGTGCTCGACGTCGACCCGTCGGCCGTCGTGCGCAAGGGCAGGCTCGAGCCGGGCCGCATGTTCCTGGTCGACACCTCGCAGGGGCGCATCCTCGACGACGCCGAGATCAAGGGCGCGCTCGCCTCCGAGCACCCGTACGAGGAGTGGCTGCACGCCGGGCTGATCCACCTGGACGAGCTGCCGCCGCGGGAGCGCGAGGTCTTCGACCACGCCGCGATCACCCACCGGCAGCAGTCGTTCGGCTACACCGAGGAGGAGCTCAACCTCCTGCTCAAGCCGATGGCGGCCACCGGGGCCGAGCCCATCGGCTCGATGGGCAACGACGCGCCGCTCGCGCCGCTCTCGCAGCGCCCGCGGCAGATCTTCGACTACTTCACCCAGCTGTTCGCGCAGGTCACCAACCCGCCGCTGGACGCCATCCGCGAGGAGCTGGTGACCTCGCTGCAGAGCCTGCTCGGGCCGGAGCAGAACCTGCTCGAGGCCACGCCGGCGAGCTGTCGCACGGTCGTCGTGCCCTTCCCCGTGCTGGGCAACGACGACCTCGCCAAGATCATCCACATCAACGACGACGGCGAGCTGCCCGGGTTCACCTGCGTCACCGCCAAGGGCGTGTTCAAGGCCGCCGACGGCGGCGCGGGCCTCGAGCGGCGCCTCAAGGAGATCTGCACCGAGGTCTCCGAGGCCATCGAGGACGGCGCCCGGCTCATCGTGCTGTCCAACCGCGGCGTCTCTAAGGAGTTCGCGCCGATCCCGTCGCTGCTGCTCACCGGCGCGGTGCACCACCACCTGGTGCGGGAGAAGACCCGCAGCCGGGTGGGGCTCATCGTCGAGGCGGGCGACGCGCGCGAGGTCCACCACATCGCGCTGCTGCTGGGCTACGGCGCGGCCGCGGTCAACCCGTACCTCGCGATGGCCACCGTCGAGGACCTCGCCGCCCGCGGCGACATCCCCGGCGTCACCCCGGAGCAGGCGGCGCGCAACCTCGTCAAGGCGCTCGGCAAGGGCGTCCGCAAGACGATGTCGAAGATGGGCGTGTCGACGGTCGCCTCCTACACCGGCGCCCAGATCTTCGAGGCGATCGGGCTCGGCCCCGAGGTCATCGAGTCCTGCTTCGCGGGCACCACGTCCCGCCTCGGCGGCGTCGGCTTCGACGAGCTCGCCGAGGAGGTGCTGATGCAGCACCGCCGCGCGTTCCCGCCGGACGACGTGCGCCCCCACCACCGCACGCTGCCGGTGGGCGGCGAGTACCAGTGGCGCCGCGAGGGCGAGCTGCACCTGTTCAACCCGCAGACGGTGTTCAAGCTGCAGCACTCCACGCGGCAGGGCCGCTACGAGATCTTCAAGGAGTACACGCGCGCCGTCGACGAGCAGGCGGGGCGGCTCATGACGCTGCGCGGCCTGTTCAAGTTCAAGGAGGGCGTGCGCCCGCCGGTACCGATCGACGAGGTCGAGCCGGTCGAGGAGATCGTCAAGCGGTTCGCGACCGGCGCCATCTCCTACGGCTCGATCTCGCAGGAGATGCACGAGACCCTCGCCATCGCGATGAACCGCCTCGGCGGCAAGTCCAACACCGGCGAGGGCGGCGAGGACCCCGAGCGCTTCGTGATCGACGCCAGCGGCGACTCGCGGCGCAGCGCGATCAAGCAGGTGGCCTCCGGCCGCTTCGGCGTCACCAGCGAGTACCTGGTCAACGCCGACGACCTGCAGATCAAGATCTCGCAGGGCGCCAAGCCGGGCGAGGGCGGTCAGCTGCCGGGCGCGAAGGTCTACCCGTGGATCGCCAAGACCCGCTACTCCACGCCGGGCGTCGGGCTGATCTCACCGCCGCCGCACCACGACATCTACTCGATCGAGGACATCAAGCAGCTCATCCACGACCTCAAGAACGCCAACCCGCGCGCCCGCATCCACGTCAAGCTGGTCAGCCAGGTCGGTGTGGGCACGGTCGCGGCGGGCGTGGCGAAGGCGCACTCCGACGTCGTGCTCATCTCGGGCCACGACGGCGGCACCGGCGCCTCCCCGCTGTCGTCGATCAAGCACGCGGGCGGGCCGTGGGAGCTGGGGCTCGCCGAGACCCAGCAGACGCTGCTGCGCAACGGCCTGCGCGACCGGATCGTGGTGCAGGCCGACGGGCAGCTCAAGACCGGCCGCGACGTCGTCATCGCCGCGCTGCTCGGGGCCGAGGAGTTCGGCTTCGCCACCGCGCCGCTGGTGGTGTCGGGCTGCGTCATGATGCGCGTCTGCCACCTCGACACCTGCCCGGTCGGCGTCGCCACGCAGAACCCGGAGCTGCGCAAGCGGTTCGACGGGCGGCCGGAGTACATCGTCAACTTCATGCGCTTCATCGCGCAGGAGGTGCGCGAGTACCTCGCCCAGCTCGGGTTCCGCTCCATCGCGGAGGCCGTCGGCCACGCCGAGATGCTCGACGTCGACGACGCCGTGCGGCACTGGAAGACCGAGGGGCTCGACCTCTCGCCGATCTTCGAGGTGCCGCCGCTGCCGCCGGGCGCCGCGCGCCACCAGACCCGCAAGCAGGACCACGGCCTGGACAAGGCGCTGGACAACACCTTGATCCAGCTGTCGGAGGGGGCGCTGTCCTCCGGCGACAAGGTCCGGCTCGACCTGCCGGTGCGCAACGTCAACCGCACCGTCGGCACGATGCTCGGCTACGAGCTCACCCGGCGGTGGGGCGGCGAGGGCCTGCCCGACGACACGATCGACGTGACGCTCACCGGCTCGGCCGGCCAGAGCTTCGGCGCGTTCGTGCCGAAGGGCATCACGCTGCGCCTGGTCGGGGACACGAACGACTACTTCGGCAAGGGGCTCTCGGGCGGCCGGCTCACGCTGCGCCCGCACCCGTCGGCGCCGTTCGCGGCCGAGGAGAACGTCATCGCGGGCAACGTCATCGGCTACGGCGCCACCTCGGGTGAGATGTTCATCCGCGGCGTCGTCGGCGAGCGGTTCTGCGTGCGCAACTCGGGCGCGCTCGCCGTCGTCGAGGGCGTCGGCGACCACGGCTGCGAGTACATGACGGGCGGCCGCGTGGTGGTGCTCGGCAAGATCGGGCGCAACTTCGCGGCCGGCATGTCCGGCGGCATCGCCTACGTGCTGGACCTGCCCCGGCACCGGGTCAACGGCGAGATGGTCGACATCGACCCGCTCACCGACGACGACCGGGTGTTCCTGCGCGACACGGTCGAGCGGCACTACGCCGAGACCGACTCGGCCGTGGCCCGCGCCCTGCTGACCGACTGGGACGTCAACGTCGAGCGGTTCGGCAAGGTCATGCCCAAGGACTACAAGCGGGTGCTGCGCGCCCGCGCCGCGGCCGAACGGGAGGGCCGTGACGTGAACGAGGCGATCATGGAGGCCGCGCATGGCTGACCCGAAGGGCTTCCTGAAGTTCCCCCGCGAGACCCCCACCCGCCGGCCGGTGCCGCTGCGCCTGCGGGACTGGTCGGAGGTCTACGAGGAGTTCCCGGACGACAAGCTGGAGCGGCAGGCCAGCCGCTGCATGGACTGCGGCATCCCGTTCTGCCACCAGGGCTGCCCGCTGGGCAACCTCATCCCGGAGTGGAACAACCTCGTCCACCGCCACGACTGGCGCGAGGCGATCGAGCGGCTGCACGCCACCAACAACTTCCCGGAGTTCACCGGGACGCTGTGCCCCGCCCCGTGCGAGGCGGCGTGCGTGCTGGGGATCAACAGCGACCCGGTCACGATCAAGCAGGTCGAGCTGCAGGTCATCGACCACGCGTTCAAGGAGGGCTGGGTCACCCCGCAGCCGCCGGTCACCAAGACCGGCAAGAAGGTGGCGGTGGTCGGCTCGGGTCCGGCCGGGCTCGCCGCGGCCCAGCAGCTCACCCGGGTCGGGCACGACGTCGTGGTCTTCGAGCGGGCCGACCGCATCGGCGGGCTGCTGCGCTACGGCATCCCCGAGTTCAAGATGCAGAAGAGCCGGCTGGACCGGCGCCTGCAGCAGATGCGGGCCGAGGGCACCCGGTTCCGCGCCTCCACCGACGTCGGCACCGACATCACGGCCGAGCAGCTGCGGGAGGAGTACGACGCGATCGTGCTCGCGGGCGGGGCCACCGCGTGGCGCGACCTGCCCGTCCCCGGGCGCGAGGTCGAGGGCGTCTACCAGGCGATGGAGTACCTGCCGTGGGCCAACCACGTGCAGCAGGGCGACATCGACGCCCCGCCGATCACGGCGGAGGGCAAGGACGTGGTGATCATCGGTGGCGGTGACACCGGCGCCGACTGCCTCGGCACCGCGCACCGCCAGGGCGCGCGCTCGGTCACCCAGCTGGAGATCATGCCCATGCCGCCGGAGCAGCGGACCCCGGGCATGCCGTGGCCGACCTACCCGATGGTCTACCGGGTCTCGTCGGCCCACGAGGAGGGCGGCCAGCGGCTGTACTCGGTGAACACCACCGAGTTCCTCGCCGACGCCGACGGCAAGCTGCGCGGGCTGCGGATCGTCGAGGTGCGCCGCGACTCCAGCGGCCGTTTCGTGCCGATCGAGGGCACGGAGCGGGAGCTGCCCGCCCAGCTCGTGCTGCTGGCCATGGGCTTCCTCGGCCCGGAGAAGGGCAAGCTGCTCACCGACCTCGGGGTGGAGCTGGACCAGCGCGGCAACGTCGCCCGCGACGCCAACTTCATGACCAGCGTCGAGGGCGTGTTCTCCGCGGGCGACATGGGCCGCGGGCAGAGCCTGATCGTGTGGGCCATCGCCGAGGGTCGCTCCGCGGCCGCCGGGGTGGACGCCTACCTGACCGGGCGCGACGTCCTGCCCAAGCCGATCGCGCCGACGGACCGGCCCATCTCCTGACCGCGCACGACGAGCGGCCCTCCCGCCCCGCGCGGGAGGGCCGCTCGCGCGTCGGTCATCCCTCCAACCGGTAGACCCGGAAGAACCCGGCGTCGACCTCGGCGACCCGGGTGGAGGCGAAGCCGGCCTGCGCGGCGAGCCGCCGGACGTCGTCCTCGCGCAGGACGGTGCCCAGGCCGGCCGACGGCTGCTCGGCGAGCGAGGCGGGCAGGCAGTGCGCGATGCTCCAGCCGTACATGAGCCGCTCGATCGCGTCGCCGGGCGCGGTGAACGTGGCCGCCACCTTCTCGTCGACGACGATCACCGAACCGCCGTCGGCGAGCGCCTTGCGCCAGGCCGCGAGCCCTTCCACCGGGCGGGCCATGTCGTGCAGGGCCTCGAGCACCACCACGAGGTCGAACGGCCCGTCGGCCGCGACCGCCTGGGCGTCCGCCTGCACGAACCGGGCCCCGACGCCCGCGGCCTCGGCGTGCGCCCGCGCCTCGGCCACCGAGGCCTCGTCCAGGTCGTAGCCGATCACCTCGGCCTGCGGGTAGGCGCGGGCCATGGCGATCGTCGACCAGCCGTGGCCGCAGCCGACGTCGGCGATCCGCGCCCCCGGCCGCGACAGCCGCTCGGTGACGCCGGCGGCGGGCAGCCAGCTGCCGGTCAGGTCGCTCGCGAACGCGGGTCGGTTCATGCCGCCCTGCCCGCGCCGGAACTCGGGGCCGTAGTGGGAGTACGGCACCCCGCCGCCGGTCCGGTAGGCCTCGACGACCTCGTCGAGCACCTTCCCGACGCCGACGACCGCGTCGGCGAACGGGGCCAGGTGCGCCGGGTGCTCCGGGTCGACGAACACCCCGACGTGGTCGGCGGGCAGCCGGTAGCGGCGGGCGTCGGCCGGGCGGGACGGGTCGTCGACCGCCACGAACCCCGCGACGGCCTGCTGCTCCAGCCACTCCTGCGCGTAGCGGGGGTGGATGCCGGCCGCCTCGGCGAGCTCGGGCGCGGTGAGCCTGCCGCGCTCGGCCAGGCTCCGGTACAGGCCGAGCCGGGTGCCGAGGTAGACGCCGAAGAGCTCGAGCGTGCCGGTGGCCGCCTCGAGGAGGCGCTCGTCCAGGGTGGGCGTGGGCATGGTCTCTCCTTGCTGGATCGGTCCTTCGCCGTCGAAGGCGGGAGGTGTGGCCGCGCGCCCGTGAGGTCGCGCCTCACAGCTCCCACGTGACCGGCGTCACCGGGTGGTAGGAGCACCAGGTGCCGGTCCGCACCGACTCCCTCAGGTGCTTGCCGAGCGCCGGGTGCTCCTCGCCGATGCGGTCGACGGCCGCCTTGATGCGCCACCGGACCGCCGTGCGGGCGCGCTCGCTGCTGCTGCCCGCGCGCCGGGCCCGCCCGCCCAGCCCGGTCGCGGCGGTGAGGTGGTCGACGAGCAGCTCCATCTCGAGCCGGGCCTTCTCGGCGGCCGCGGTGTCGTGCGCGTCCTCGGCCTCGGCGAGCTCCTCCTGCAGCTCGACGATCCGCGCCTCGTAGGCGCGCCGCGCCTGCGCGTCGAGCACCGGCCCGGTGTCCGGGGCCTCGACCGCCGCGCCCATGAGCTCCGCGGCGTGGAGCTCGCGCCCCGGGGCGGCCAGCAGCACCGCCAGGTCGCGCAGGCCCTTGCTGTCGGGCAGCCGGACGGTCACCCCCTCGAACGCGAGCGTCCACACGGCCCCCTCGCGGCGGAACACCGAGGCCGACGGCGCCCGCTCTGGGGGCCGGTCGCCGGGCTCCGCGATCGCGGCGAGCACCTCCCGGGCGCGGGCGACCGCGACCGCGGGTGGCGGGGCCGGGCCGGGATCGGCGGGGCGGGCGAGGCGGCGGGTGAGGGTGGCGCGCGCGAGCAGGTCCTCCAGGTCGGCCGCCGCGGGCACGTCGGCGGCGGCGAACAGCCCCGGGGCGGGCCGGCCGGCGGCGGCCGCGAGCCCGGCGACGCAGCGCAGGGTCGTGCGCACGTGCGCGTCGCCGTGGCGGGCGAAGTCGTCGAGGGTCTCCCGCAGCGACCGGGCCGCCTGCGCGCACCGCCCGACCCACAGGTCGAGCACGCCGAGGGCGCGGGTGGCGAGCGCCCGCCCCTGCGGGTAGCCGGACGTGTCCGCGCCCACCACCACCCCGGCGAGCACCTCGCGGGCCGCTTCGGGGTCGCGCAGCGCGAGCACGTGGCCGTGGACGAGGGCGCACCAGGACGCGAGCACTCCCCCCTCGGCCGCCGCGTCGGCCTGCGCGGCGCGCGCGGCGGCCACCGCCTCCTCCTCGCGGCCCACCGCGGCGAGCGCGATCGCCCGCAGGCTCTCCAGCTCGACGCGCCAGGGCGGCATGTCCTCGAGCCCGTCGGCGAGCGCCTCGTCGGCACGCTGCAGCGCGGCGGCGCCGTCGGCCCCCGCGAGGCTCGCGAGCACCAGCGCCCGCCGGGCGACGAACGCATCGGCCGGGCGGCCCGCTGCCTCGACGGCCGCCGTGGCGAGCCGGGCGCCGCGGTCGAGGTGGCCGGTCACGACGTGCGCGGTCGCGGCCACGCCCGCCACCTCCGGCCAGCCCGGCAGCCCCGGGTCGGGCCAGCGCTCGAGCAGCCGCTCGCCCCAGTCCGCCACCGGTTGGGCGCGGCCGTGGTGCACGTCGGCGCACCACAGCAGCCCGTAGAGCGCGAAGGCGCGGTCGGGCCGCTCGTCGCGCGCCAGCACGTGCCCGAGGGCGTCGTAGACGTCGTGGCGCAGCGCGTCCGCGGTGGCCGCGACGTCGGCCGACCAGGACCGCCGGTAGCGGGCGACCACGCCGCGGCAGTGCGCGGCGGTCCAGTCGACGCACCGGTTGGTGATCGTCTCGAACTCCCCGTTCGCGACGAGCTTCGCGCGCGCGTAGGCGCGGATCGTCTCCAGCAGCGAGTAGAACGTGCGCCCGCCGCTGCGGTGGACCTGCACCAGCGATCGGGCCACCAGCCGGTCGAGGTGGCCGATGACGTCGACCAGGTCCTCGTCCGGCTCGCCGCCGACGGCGTGGGCCGCCTCCGCGGTGAACCGCCCCTCGGACACGCCGAGCCGGGCGAAGAACCGCGCGGTGGCCGGCTCGAGCCGCTCGTAGGACCAGTCCACCAGCGCCTCCAGGCTGCGGTGGCGGGCCGGGGCGCGGCGGTGGCCGACGAGCAGGTCGAGCCTGCGGTCGAGGTGGGCGAGGATCTCGGCCGGGCTCAGCGTCGGGGTTCGGGCCGCCGCCAGCTCGATCGCGAGCGGCAGCCCGTCGAGGCGGCGGCACAGCTCGACGACCGCGGCCGCCGTGTCGGGGTCGAGCTCGATCGGCGAGCCCGCGGCCGCGGCGCGCGCGCAGAACAGCTGCACGGCGGGCGACGACGCCTCGCCCGTGGCGCCGTCGCCGACGGGGAGCGGGTCGAGCCGCAGCACGTGCTCGTCCGGCACCGCGAGCGGCTCGCGGCTCGTGGCCAGCACCGACACGCCCGGCGCGGCCGCGAGGAGCAGCTCGACCGCGTCGGCGGCGGCGTCGAGCAGGTGCTCGCAGTTGTCGAGCACGAGCAGCGCGGTCCGCTCCGCGAGCCCGACCAGCGCCGCGTCCCACGACGGGTACCCGAGCGCCTCCGCGACGGCTTCTGCCACCTGGTCGGGGCGGCTCCGCCGCGCCAGGTGGCAGACCGCGGCGTGCGGGGTCCGCGCGGCCACGGCCAGCGCGAGCCGCGTCTTGCCCACCCCTCCGACGCCGGTGATCGTGACCAGCCGCCGCACGCCGAGCATCCCGGTGAGCGTGGCCAGTTCGCGGTCCCGGCCCACGAGCGAGGGATCCGCGCTCATCCGTTGGCCCCCGTACCTCGCGTCGGGTCGGCCGATCACGGTACCGGCGGCGTCGGGCGCCGCCCAGCCACCGATCGGGCGCCTGCCCTGCGCCGGTGGGAGGTCCGGCCTCCCGGTGTGCGGCCCGGCCTCACGCCGCAGTGGTCGACAGCGTCCCGAGAACGAAGGAGCGTCATGAGCACGACCACCACCACCGCCCCCGAGCGGGCCGTCCGCCCCTCCGACGCGGCGGACCGCGACGCGGTCGCCGCGGTGCTGTCCGCGGCGTTCGCCGACGACCCCGTCTTCGGTTGGATCATCCCCGACCCCGCGCGCCGGGCCGCGGTGCTGCCCGGCCTGTTCGCGCTGTTCGCCGAGGCCTACCAGCCGCTGGGGGCCTCCCGGGTCGCCGGGGCGCCCGCCGTCGGCGCCGCGCTGTGGGCGGGGCCGGGGCAGCAGGCCGTGGCCGAGGAGGACACCGACGAGTTCGGCGCCCGCCTGCAGGGGGCGTGCGGCGAGGACACCGGCCGGGTCGTCGAGGTGATCGGCCTGCTCGACGAGCAGCACCCGAGCGCGCCGTGCCACTACCTCAACCTGCTGGGCGTGGACCCGGTCCACCACGGCCGCGGGCTCGGCTCCGCGCTGCTGCAGGCGACCCTGCGACGCTGCGACACCGAGGCGAGCCCCGCCTACCTGGAGGCCACGAGCCCGCGCAACCGGCGGCTGTACGCGCGGCACGGGTTCGAGGTCGTCGGCGAGATCCGCCTGCCGGACGGCCCGCCGCTGTGGCCGATGTGGCGGGAGCCCGGTGCGCGGCGGCTGTGAGGACCCCCACCGACAACGCGTTGATCAGCGACGATGGCCCCTGGGCCGGGTGGAGGACCCCCGGTCCGGGGGCCATTTCGGTGACGAGGCGTGCCGAACGGGTGACGGTTGCGCGTGCGTTATCGGACCGTGACGGCCGCGTACGCCGGAGGGGTTGACGCTACCCCCTGTTAGCGCTCACATTGGGTCGCCCGCCCACCGCGGGACGGCCCGCTCGACGGGCAAGGATCTCGAGGAGGAGACGTGCACAGGAAGCTCGGATTGGTCGCAGCGGGCGCCGCCCTGGCGCTCGGCCTCGCGGCCTGTGCCGGCGGGGGCGCCGGCGGAGGGGGCGGCGCAGGTGGGAGCGACGCCGCGCAACAGGAGCCAGGCGACCTGCTCGTCGGCGTCTCGATGCCCACGCAGACCTCGGAGCGGTGGATCGCCGACGGCGAGTCGCTCAAGGAGCAGCTCGAGGCGGCCGGGTACCAGGTCAACCTGCAGTTCGCGAACGACGACATCCCGACGCAGTCCCAGCAGATCGACCAGATGATCACCCAGGGCGCGGACGCGCTGATCATCGCCGCGATCGACGGCACCGCCCTGTCCAGCCAGCTGGAGACCGCGAAGTCGCAGGACATCCCCGTCATCTCCTACGACCGGCTCATCCGCAACAGCCCGAACGTCGACTTCTACGTCACGTTCGACAACTTCCAGGTGGGCGTCGCGCAGGCCGAGGCCCTGCTGACCGGGCTGGGCATCAAGAACCCCGACGGGTCGGACGGCTCGGCCACGGGGCCGTTCAACATCGAGCTGTTCGCCGGCTCGCTCGACGACAACAACGCCTTCTACTTCTGGGACGGCGCGATGTCGGTGCTGCAGCCGCTGATCGACAACGGCACGCTCGTGGTCAAGAGCGGCCAGACCACGATCGAGCAGGCCGCCATCCTGCGCTGGCAGCAGGAGACCGCGCAGCGGCGCATGGAGGACCTGCTGACCTCCGCCTACAGCGACGGCAGCCGGGTCGACGGCGTCCTGTCGCCGTACGACGGCCTGTCCCGCGGCATCATCACCGCCCTGCAGAACGCCGGCTACGGCCCGACGATCGACAGCGGCGACAACCCGATGCCGATCGTCACCGGGCAGGACGCGGAGATCGCGTCGGTCAAGCTGATCGCCGACGGCGTGCAGAGCTCCACGATCTTCAAGGACACCCGCCTGCTGGCCGAGCAGGGCGCGCGGGCGGCGGAGGCGTTCCTGTCGGGCAACCAGCCCGAGGCCAACGACACCACGACGTACGACAACGGCGTCAAGGTCGTCCCGTCCTACCTGCTGCCGGTCGTGACGGTCTACCGGGACAACATCCAGTCCGCGCTCATCGACACCGGCTACTGGACGGCCGAAGAGGTCGCCAGCGGCCAGGCGAGCTGACGCGGAAACCGAGCACGGCGGGCCCCGGCTGCGAGAGGCCGCCGGGGCCCGCCGAACCACGTGGCAGCGCGAGAGATCGAAGAGGTCCATGGACGACTACATCCTGGAGATGCGCGGCATCACCAAGACCTTCCCGGGCGTCACGGCGCTGTCCGACGTGAACTTCGCGGTCCGGCGCGGTGAGATCCACGCGATCTGCGGGGAGAACGGTGCGGGCAAGTCCACGCTGATGAAGGTGCTCTCCGGCGTCCACGCGACCGGCGAGTACGACGGGGAGATCATCTACGACGGCGAGCCCGTGCGGTTCTCGGGCATCCGCGACAGCGAGAACGTCGGCATCGTGATCATCCACCAGGAGCTCGCCCTGGTCCCCTACCTCTCGATCGCCGAGAACATCTTCCTGGGCAACGAGCGCAGGGGGAGGAGCGGGCTCATCGACTGGAACCGGACCAACGCCGAGGCCGCGCGGCTGCTCGCCGAGGTCGGCCTCGACGAGAACGTGGTCACGCCGGTCGGCCAGCTCGGCGTCGGCAAGCAGCAGCTGGTGGAGATCGCGAAGGCCCTGTCGAAGGACGTGCGCCTGCTGATCCTCGACGAGCCCACCGCCGCGCTGAACGACAACGACTCGGCCCACCTGCTGGGCCTGCTGCGCAGGCTCAAGGAGCGCGGCATCACCTCGATCATGATCTCGCACAAGCTGAACGAGATCATGAGCATCGCCGACCGCACCACGATCCTGCGCGACGGGCGCACCGTCGAGACCATCGACATGCGCGACCCGGACGCCACGCAGGACCGCATCATCCGCGGCATGGTCGGCCGCCCCATCGAGAGCTTCTACCCGGAGCGCGAGTCCCACCCCGGTGAGGAGGTGCTGCGCGTCGAGGACTGGACGGTGTGGCACCCCACGCAGGACCGCAAGGTCGTCGACGGGGCGAGCTTCACCGTCCGCGCGGGCGAGGTCGTCGGGATCGCCGGGCTCATGGGCGCGGGCCGCACCGAGCTCGCGATGAGCATCTTCGGCCGCTCCTACGGGCGCAACATCTCCGGCCGGCTCTACGTGCGCGGCAAGCCGGTGAAGGCCCGCACCGTCGCCGAGGCGATCGAGGCCGGCATCGCCTACGCCACCGAGGACCGCAAGCGCTACGGCCTGAACCTCATCGACGACGTCCGGCACAACGTCTCGGCCGCGGGTCTGCGCAAGCTCGCCAAGCGCGGGTGGGTGAACGGCAACGAGGAGATCAAGGTCGCCGAGGAGAGCAGGCGCAGCCTCAACATCAAGGCACCGAGCGTGATGAGCGTCGTGGGCAAGCTCTCCGGCGGCAACCAGCAGAAGGTCGTGCTGTCGAAGTGGCTGTTCACCGACCCGGACGTGCTGATCCTCGACGAGCCGACCCGCGGCATCGACGTCGGCGCGAAGTACGAGATCTACCAGATCATCAACCGGCTCGTGGCGCAGGGGAAGGCCGTCCTCGTCATCTCGTCCGAGCTGCCGGAGCTGCTCGGCATCTGCGACCGCATCTACACGCTGTCCGCGGGCCGGATCACCGGTGAGGTGCCGGTGGCCGAAGCCACGCAGGAGAACCTGATGGCCCTCATGACCATGGAGAGGGAGTCTGCGGCATGACCAGGACCGCACCCCCGCAGGAGACGGCGCCCGAGGGCGCCACGACGTCGGCCGCGCTGCACACCGGCACGAGCAACGTCCGCGAGCTGCTCACCCGCAACCTGCGCCAGAGCGGCATCTACGTGGCCTTCGTGGCGATCATCGCGCTGTTCGCCATCCTGACCGGCGGCGTCTCGCTCAGCCCGATCAACATCACGAACATCATCCTGCAGTACTCCTACATCCTGGTGCTGGCCATCGGGATGGTCATCGTGATCATCGCCGGGCACATCGACCTGTCGGTCGGGTCGGTGGTCGCGCTGACCGGCGCGATCGCGGCGGTCCTCGTCATCCAGCAGGGGCTGCCCTGGTGGGTGGGGATCCTCGCCGCGTTGGCGGCCGGCGTGGTGATCGGTGCCTGGCACGGGTTCTGGGTCGCCTACGTCGGCATCCCGGCGTTCATCGTGACGCTGGCCGGCATGCTGCTGTTCCGCGGCCTCACCCAGCAGGTGCTGGGCAACATCTCGCTGTCGCCGTTCCCGTCCGAGTACCAGCTGGTGGCCACCGGCTTCATCAACGGGCTGCTCGGCGGTCCGGGCTACGACGTGTTCACCCTGGTCGTCGCCGCGATCGGGGTGGTGGGCTACGCCGTGGCCAGCTACCGCACCCGGCTGGCCCGGATCACCTACCAGCAGCCGGTGGAGTCGTTCCCGCTGTTCGTGGCGCGGATCCTGCTGGTCGGCCTGGTCGTCATGTACTTCGCGTGGCAGATCGCCAACGCCCGCGGCCTGCCGGTCGTGCTGATCATCCTGGGCGCGCTCGTGCTCATCTACGGGGTGCTCACCCGGCGGTCGGTGTTCGGGCGGCAGGTCTACGCGATCGGCGGCAACCTGGCGGCGGCAACCCTGTCCGGCGTGAAGGTCCGCGCGGTCAACTTCTGGATCTTCGTCAACATGGGCGTGCTGGCCGCGATCGCGGGGATCATCTTCTCCTCGCGGTCGAACGGCGCCCAGCCCGGCGCGGGCAACATGTTCGAGCTCGACGCGATCGCGGCGGCGTTCATCGGCGGCGCGGCCGTGACCGGTGGCGTCGGCACGGTCGTCGGAGCCGTGGTCGGCGGCCTGATCATGGCCGTGATGAGCAACGGCATGCAGCTCATGGGCATCGAGCAGCCGATCCAGTCGGTGGTCAAGGGCATCGTGCTGCTGCTCGCCGTCGCGTTCGACATCTACAACAAGCGGCGGGCCGGCTCCTCGCGCTGACGGTCCTCAGCCGGGCAGCACGATCCGGTAGTCGAACTCGCCCCCGGCCGGGGCGACGATCTCCAGGTCGTCGGTCATGACGCGGTGCAGCCGCAGCGTCTCGACGGTCGGCTCGTCGCGCGGGGCACGGGTGGCGGCGGAGAACTCGCAGCCCGCGCCGAGCTCGAGCCGGACGGCGAGGCCGTCGTCACCCTCGATCTCGGCGCTGCGGCCGTCCGCGGCCACGGTGACGGCCTGCCGCCTGCCCCGCATCGCCGCCGACCACAGGTCCACGCAGAACTCGTTCGCGACCCGGTGGCCGGGGAGCGTGTCCGCGTAGGAGACGTGCACGACCGGCCCGTCCAGGCGCACGGTCTTGCGGAAGCGACCGAACGCCGCGACGTCGTGCAGCACCACGCCGCGCTCCCCCGCCCGCTTCGCCCGGTGGTCCTCGGCGAGGCGGGCGGAGAGGGCGTCGAGGTCGTCCGGGGCGTCGGTGAGCGGGGCGCCCTCGCCGTAGGCGAAGGTGACCGCGTCCGGACCCGCGGGCAGCTCGTCGTAGGCGTTGAAGTTGTCCGGGTAGTACCAGTCGTACGCGTCGTCGCCCGCCGGGCTCGCGCCGATGGTGCCGCGGCTCGCGTCGACGTCGCAGGCGACGTAGGCGTGGTTCGGGGTCCAGACGGTGTTCTGCAGCACGAGGCCGTCGCACTGCACCCCGCTGTCGGCCGCCCAGTCCATGTCGAGGAACTGGTAGGCCTTGCACGTCCCGCTGACCGAGTACGGCCGCCCGTCCTTCATGCAGAACAGGTGGGTGATGCGGCCGCCGTTGCGGTCGAGCACCACGAGGGCCCGCGCGTTGTAGAGCACCGCGTTCGGCAGCGGGTCGTGGTCCCAGTGCAGCCCGCGTACCCGCCGCCACGGCGGCGCCGCGGCCGGGTCGACGGCGTCCTCCAGCTGCGCCACCCGGTTGACGACCGGGCCCGCGTCGCGGAAGGTGCCCTCCGGCCCGCCCCGCGCCCACTCCGCCCAGACCGCCGCGGCCAGGTAGACGTGCGCGTTGCGCAGCTGCAACGACTCGGCCAGCACGAAGTCCTCCGCATCCGCGCCGCCCGGCTGGTCCTCGGGCAGGCGGGCGCGCTTGGACCACTGCGACTCGTGCAGGCTGAGCGTGAGGTACAGCCGGGCGAGGTCGTAGAGCTGGTTGCGCCACTCGGCCGGGAAGCCCGCGATGGCCCGCTCGGCCCGCTTCGAGATCGCCTCGAGGTCCTCCCCCAGCCACTCGGCCCGCGTTCGCGCCCACGCCGCGTACCAGGTGTCGAACGCGAGGCCGAAGTCGCAGCCCGGCACCGGGTCCCGGTGCAGGCGCCACTCCTGTTCGATGTACGGGTCCGAGGCGCGCACGAGGTCGAGCTCGCCGACGCAGTCGGCGTCGGTGAGGTCGTCGGTGGTGACCACCTGCACCCACGGGTGGGTCGAAAGCCACGACAGCGCCGCCTGGTAGCGCTGGTTGAACTGCAGCTCGTTGCCGTGGTAGACGCCGTCGAACCAGCCGTTGCCGCTGGCCTTGTCGGCGTCGTCGGAGTAGACGAGCAGGTTGCCCCCGCGCAGCTGCGGCTGAGCGGCCAGCTCGATGAACTTGCGCCGCAGGTCGCGGGCGACCTTGCCGCGGTCGGCGTCGTGGTCGGCGGCGCCGAGCAGCCCGTCCTTGAGCTCCCGGTCGATGAACAGCACCTTCAGCCCGCTCGTGCGGTCGCGCCACAGGTACTGCCAGTTCACCCAGCGGCCGTCGGTCACCCGGCCCATCGGCGGACTCGGGTTGCGCACGACCGTGGCGGTGTCCTCCTCGCCGTTCTCGTGGCTGCCGCCGTCGACGACGAGGTACTCCACCCCCGCCTCCCGCAGGGCCTGCACGACGTTCGGCCCGTCGGTCAGGATGCGCGAGTCGGGGTAGTAGACCGGCCGGGTCTGCCCGAGGATCTCCCGCATCGCCTCCGAGCCGAACTCGATCGCGTCGCGGTTCGTCTCGGTCGCGTAGTACGGCAGCCGGTGCGCGCCGAACCCGGCGACGACCGGCACGAGCAGCCCGGCCTCGGCGTCCTCGCGCATCCGCTGCAGGTCCTCGGGGCAGTCGTGGGCGAGCAGGCCGAGCAGGCCGCCGTTCATCGCCCACATCTGCGGGATGCGGTAGCGGCGGTGCGCGTCGAGGGTGAACGCGTACCCGTCGCCGGTGCCCCGCTCCCTGCTGCCGGGGCGGCTGCTGTAGCTCGCGAGCTCGTCGCGCATCGTCACCTGGGCGTACGTGCGCGGCGGGTGGTAGTCGTCGTCGGCGGTGGCGAACAGGTCGTTGAGGCCCTGGATCGCGAAGTTGACGAACACGACCCGCGCGGTCCCCGCCTCGGCGGGCGCGGACAGGTCGACCTCGACCGGCTGCCCGTGGTGGGTGACGACCACGGGCGGCGGGCCGTCACCCGACCGCGGCACGGCCACCGTGACCGAGTCGGCCGCGATGTCGACCAGCGGCAGCGGGTCCGGCTGGGGTTCGCGCAGGTCGACGACCCGATCACCGACCCGGACCGCGAGGTCGGGCCGGTCACCGCGGTGGGCGAACAGGTCCACGACGTCGATGCGGATCTCGTCGCGGTCGCCCGCGTGCCGGTGGTAGAGCACCCACGCGTCGAGCGCGGCCCCCGGGTGCGGGATGTGGACCCGGCGGATGTCGTCGCGGGTGAACCCCGGGGCCACCGCGACCGTGGCGTACCGCGCGGAGCACGCGGTGGCGCCGCCGGCGAGGTCGACCTCCAGCGCGTACTCGACGCGGGCGCCCGCGGGCACGGCGGGCAGCCTGGCCTCGAGGTAGTGCGCGTGCCCCGACGCCAGCGCCTCGTCCAGGCCCACGTAGTAGGGCAGGTGGTCGAAGCGGAACTGGCCCTGGGCCCGCATCTGGCCGCGCATCCAGTCGGCGAACCCCTCGCGGATGCGGCGCACCCGCGCCCGGTGCGCCCACGGCCGTCCCTCCACCTCGGCGTGCAGCCGGTAGGACACGACCGGGAGGTGCCGCTGGTGGGTCTCGACCCGGAACGGGAGCAGGACGTCCAGCAGGCCCGGGTCGGTCGGCCCCGCGACCACCCGGGGATAGGAATCCGGCGCGAAATGGACGATCCGCTCGTTCATCGTCAGCTCCCCCCTCGGCACGCTACCCCCCGACGGGACCGGTCGCGCGCCGTAGCCGATCCGTTACGCGGACGTGCCCGTGGTGTGCACGTCATTGACGAGGCGTCACCGGTGCGGCAACGCTTGCTCCCTCGGCACGAAGGAGCGGCAGCAGTCGTGAGCGGCGCACGAACCCCGGTTCCAGGCGTCGTGCTGCACGTGCTCGGCGACTTCACGGCCACCGTGGACGGCCGCGAGGTCGCCCTCGGCGGCCCGCGCCAGAAGGCGGTGTTCGCGCGGATCCTCGCCGGCGGCGACGAGACGGTCTCGGCCGAGCAGATCGTCGACGACGTCTGGGGTGAGCGGTCCGCCGAGTCGACGGTCGCGTCCGTGCACGCGTACGTCTCGCGGTTGCGGCGTGTGCTCGGCGCGGACGCCATCCCCCGGCGGGCCGGGCGGTACGTGATCGACCGCGACGCGGTCACCGTCGACGCCGACCAGTTCGTCGACGACGTGGCCAGGGGCCGCGAGGCGCTCGCGCGCGGCGCGGACGGCGCGGCCGCCGCCATCCTCGGCGCCGCCCTCGGCCGGTGGCGCGGACCCGGCGCGTTCGGCGCGATGCGCGAGATCCACTTCCTCGCGCCGCTCGCCACCAAGTGGGAGGAGCTGCGCGTGCTCGCCGCGGAGGCGCTGGCCGACGCGCACGCCCGGGCCGGCCGGGCGGGTGAGGACGTGGTGTTGCTGCAGGAGCTCGCCGAGCAGGACCCGCTGCGCGAGTCCGTGGCCGTCCGCCTGGTCCGGGCCCTGTACGCGGCGGGCAGGCAGGCCGACGCGCTGGCCGCCTACGAGCGGTGCCGGCACGCGCTCGCCGAGCAGCTCGGCGTCGACCCGACCCCCGAGCTGCGCCGGGTGCACGCGGCCGTCCTCGCCCAGGAGCTGCTGCCCACGGCCGCCTCGTCGGTGCTGCCGACCAACCTCCCGCCGCGCAACCGCTCGTTCGTGGGGCGGGAGGACGTGCTCGCCGAGATCGGCGGGGTGCTGGACGACGACGCGCGCAGGCCGCGGGCCGTGGCGCTGGTGGGCCTCGCCGGCGTCGGGAAGACCGAGCTCGCGCTCGAGCTCGCCCACCGCAGGCACCGGACCGGCCGCGTCGCGTGGTGGATCGCGGCGGAGGACCCGGCGGGCACCGCCACCGGGCTCGCCGACCTCGCGGCCGCGCTCGGCATCGCCCCGTACGAGCGCGGCGACGACACCCACGCCGCGCTGTGGGCCGAGCTGGACCGCACCCCCGGCTGGGTGCTGGTGTTCGACAACGCCGACGACCCGGCCCTGCTGGAGCCGTTCATGCCGGCCGCCCGGCACGGCGACGTTGTGATCACCTCACGCAACCCGGCGTGGCGTCGGCTCGCCCGGCCGGTCACCGTCTCGCCGCTGCGCAGGAGCGAGTCCGTCCGCTACGTCACCGACCGCACCGGCGACGGCGCCGACGAGGCCGACACGCTCGCCGAGCTGCTCGGCGACCTGCCGCTGGCGCTCGAGCAGGCGTGCGCCTACATCGAGCAGACGGGCATGTCCGTCCTCGACTACGTGCAGCTGTTCCGGGTGCGGCGGGAGAGCCTGCTGCTGCACGACCCGCTCGACTCCGGGCCCACCGTCGCCACCACGTGGGGCCTGGCCTTCGACCGCCTCCACGAGCGGTCGCCGCGCGCGGCAGGGCTGCTGGAGGCGATGGCGTTCCTCGCCCCGGACGCGGTCACCGTCTCGACGCTGCGCCGCCTCGGCCACCCCGAGCCGTTCGCCGACGAGCTCGACCTGCAGGACGCGCTCGCGGAGCTCCTGCGGCTGTCGCTCGTCGACCGCGACGCGGGGGTCGTGCGGGTGCACCGCCTGGTGCAGGACGTGGTGCGGGCCAGGATGCCGGACAGGGTGCGCAGGCACCGGCTCGCCGAGGCGGTGCGGGCCTGCACCGGCGCCGACGGCGAGGACGCGGGCGCACACCTGGTGAGCATCGCCGCCCACGCCGAGGCGCTCGACACCGTGCCCGACGGGCTGGTGGAGGGGCTCGCCGATCTCGCGGCCAGGCAGGCGGCCCGGGCGCTCTACCCGGCCGCGCAGCACGTGCTGGAGACGGCGCTGCGCCTGCACGAGGGATCCGGGGACCCGGTCCTGCACGGCAGGCTCGTGTGCCAGCTCGGCGAGGTGCTCGACGCCGCGGGCCACCTCGCCCCCGCGCTCGAGCTGCACCGGGAGGCGGTGCACATCCTCGACTCGTCGCTCGACCCCGACGACGTCGTGCTCGCGCACGCGTACAACCGGCTCGGGCACGTCCTGAACTGCGCCGACGACGCGGTGGCCGCCATCGAGGCCCACGAGCGCGCGCTGGTGGCCCTGCAGAAGGCGGGCCGGGACGACCTCGTGCCACCGGTGCTGACCGACCTCGGCTACACCCTGTGGGCCGCGGGCCGGCTCGGCCCCGCCGGGGAGGCGCTGCGGACGGCGATCTCGCTGCTGGAGGGCGTGGGGCGGCGCGACGACCGCGACTGGGCCCACGCCACCGCCGGCCTGGGCATGGTCGAGCAGGACGGCGGCAACCTGGAGACGGCGGTGGCGCTGCAGCGCAGCGCGCTGGGGGTGTTCACCCGGGTCTGCGGCCCCGATCACCCCGACACCGCGCAGACGCTGGACAAGCTCGGCTACGCGCTGCGCCTGTCCGGCCGGGCGGACGAGGCGGCCGGCGTGCACCTGCGCGCGATGCGGCTGCTGGAGCGCGTGTTCGGCCCCGAGGACTCGCGCGTGGCGATGGCGCTCACGAACCTCGGCCTCGCGCACGCCGACGCGGGGCGGCCGGGCGCCGCGGTCGAGGCGCAGGCGCGGGCGCGGCGCATCTTCCTCGCCGCGCTCGGCCCCGAGCACGCGAGCACCCTGCTCGCGGGCAGGCGGCTCGCGGTCGCGCTCGCCGCGAGCGGGAACACGGCCAGGGCACGCTCGCTGATGCGCACGGTCCTCGAGATCGCCGAGCGCAGGCTGGCCGACAACCCGACCGAGCGGGAGCGGCTCGCCGAGGACGCGGCGCGCGTGTTCGGGGCCGAGCCGACGGGCTGAAACGGTGGGGTGAGCGGCCCGCGCAGCCGTGTTCGATCGCCTCCGCTCCGCTCCGGCGTGCTCGCGGGCCCGAAAGACGCCGTCCGCCCGCTCGCGCCACCGGGTTGCGAGCGGATGCCGGAACCCCCGCGCGCCCTCTTGGGCCATTGCAAGGTCGTTGCAAGCGGACCGCGTGAATGTGGCCTCCAGCTCGTTGTGGGGAGGCATCCATGGTCAGCCCCGATCCGGCGACGCCCGCGACACCGAGCACGGCACAGCTGGTCGCGGAGGCGTGCAACCGGCGCCCCGAGGCGTGGCGCGAGCTGACGGCGCGGTACGAGGGCCTGGTGCGCGCCGTCGTCGGCTCGTACCGGCTCCAGGAGGCGGACTTCGCCGACGCGGTACAGAACACGTGGCTGCGCGCCCTCGAACGGTTGCACACCGTGCGCGACCCCGACAGCCTCGGCGGCTGGCTCACGACCGTGGCCCGCCGGGAGTGCCTCGCGCTGCTGGCGAGGTCCCGCCGGGAGGCCCCGACCTGCGTGGACGAGGACCAGCTCGTCGTGGAGGACCCGGGGCCGGAGGCGCAGGTGCTGGCCGAGGAGGTCCGGCGCGCCGTCGCGCACGCCGTGACCGAGCTGCCGGTGAAGCCCCGCGCGCTGGTCAACGCGCTGTTCTCGACCCCGGAGCCCAACTACGCCGAGGTGTCGCGGCAGATGGGCCTGCCGATCGGCAGCATCGGGCCGACGCGGCAGCGGGCGCTGCGGACGTTGCGGTGCGGCCTGGCCCGGCTGGGTCAGGACGCCTGCGCGAGCTGACGCGGGCGGCGGAACCAGGCGTTCGCGGCCGGGCGGAACAGCAGCACGAGCGCGCAGAGCACGGCGACCAGGTGCGCGGTGCGCAGGGTCGCCGAGACGAGCGCGGGTGCGTCGGCCGTCAGCAGGAACAGGCCGGGTGAGCCGCCGGCCGCGAGCCAGGTGATCGGCTCGACCACGAGCGAGACGGTGCCGATCCCGCCGAGCAGCACGGCCACCGCCCACCGGACGGAATTGCGCCCGGTGGGCAGCGCGAGCACCAGCAGGGTGAGCGCCGCGTAGATGCCGAATCGGGTGGCGAGCTGGGCGACCGTCGGGGGTTCGGGCAAGAGCAGGTGGACGAACGCTTCCGCGGCGCCGGCCCCGATGGCCGAGAGCCAGAGCACCACGGACATGGACACGGCGGCGGGCACGGCTTCGGACCACGGTGTGGCCGCGTGGCGCGGTTCGGTGCTGGTCATGGCGTCGAGACTGCCGCGCGGCGGGGCCGCGGGGCCGCCCGGCGGGCCCCCGGACGCGGACGGGGGAAAACCCCACCCCGGGTCCGCGAACCTCTGGTAGAAAAGAAGATTGCGATTCTGTCGAACAAGCCGGATCGCGTTTCTGAGTTCATTTTACCAGAGGGGTCGAGAATTGTCGAGCCTGGACGAGGATCGCCGCCACATCGCGTTGTTGTACGACCGCTTCGACGCCGAACGCATCGCCGCGGAACGGGAGCTCGCGGCCGCCCAGCGCGCCTCCGGCAGCTCCCCGGGTGAGCGCGCCCTGCGGGAGGCCGCGGTGCGGGCGCAGGCCGCCCGGCTCGCCCGGCTGCGCGCCGGCGGCGACGGGCTGTGCTTCGGCCGCATCGACGCCGCCGACGGCACCCGGACCTACGTCGGCCGCATCGGGCTGCTCGACGACGACCTGGAGCCGCTGCTCGTCGACTGGCGGGCGCCCGCGGCCCGCCCGTTCTACACCGCGACGGCGGCCCGCCCCGAGGGCCTCGTGCGCAGGCGCCACTTCCGCACCCGCGGCCGCACGCTGGTCGACGCGCACGACGACGTGTTCGCCCCGGAGGCCGCCGACGGCTCGGCCGGCGCGGACGCGGCGCTGCTCGCCGCGCTCGACGCGCCACGCACCGGTCCGATGCGCGACATCGTCGCCACGATCCAGGCCGAGCAGGACGAGATCATCCGGCTCGACCACACCGGCATCACCGTGATCGAGGGCGGACCGGGCACCGGCAAGACCGCCGTGGCGCTGCACCGCGTGGCCTACCTGCTCTACACGCACCCGCAGCTCGCGCGCCGCGGTGTGCTGGTGCTCGGCCCGAACCCGCGGTTCCTCACCCACATCTCCGCCGTGCTGCCCTCGCTCGGCGAGACCGACGTCGTGTTCGCCACGCCCGGCGAGCTGCTGCCGGGGGTCGCCACGGACGTCGAGGACACCCCCCACGCCGCGCGCGTGAAGGGCTCGCTCGCGATGGTCGACGTGCTCGCCGCCGCCGTCGCCGACCGCGAGGAGGTGCCGGACGAGCCCGTCCCGATCGAGCTGGAGGACGTGGCCGTCGAGGTGACCCCCGAGCTCGCGGCGGCGGCCCGCGACCGGGCGCGTGCGCTGGGCCTGCGGCACAACGAGGCGCGCGGGGCGTTCGCCACGGCCGTGCTCGACGCGCTCGCCGACCAGGCGGTCGACCGCATCGGCGCGGGCTGGCTCGCCCCGCGCGAGGCCCCCGAGCTCGCCGCCGACCTGCGCGCCGACGCCCGCCCGGAGCTGCGCGGCCACCCCGGCCTGCGCATCGTGGTCGACGCGCTCTGGCCGGAGCTCAGCCCGCAGCGGCTGCTCGCCGACCTGTTCACCTCCCCGCGGCGGATCGACCGGGCCGCCGCCGCGCTCCCTCCCGCCGACCGGGCCGCGCTGGCCCGCGCCGACGGCGACGCCTGGACCGTCTCGGACGTGCCGCTGCTCGACGAGGCCGCCGAGCTGCTCGGTCCCCCGGCCGCCGAGCGGGCGGCCGCGCGGCGGGCGGCGCGCCGCGCGGCCGACGACCGCGGCTACGCGGCGGACGTCCTGGCGCTGCTCGACCACGACCCGACCGACGACGACGAGATCCGCGCGGCCGACCTCGTGCACGCCGACCTGCTCGCCGAACGCCAGGAGGAGGTCGACCACCGCACGCTCGCCGAGCGCGCCGCCGCCGACCGGGAGTGGGTGTACGGGCACGTGGTGGTCGACGAGGCGCAGGAGCTGTCCGACATGGACTGGCGCGTGCTGCTGCGGCGCTGCCCCACCCGCTCGTTCACCGTGGTCGGGGACCTCGCCCAGCGCCGCTCGGCGGCCGGGGCCCGCTCGTGGGCCGACGCGCTCGACCGGTACGCGCCGGGCCGCTGGACCCACCGCGTGCTGACCGTCGGCTACCGCACGCCGGCCGAGATCATGGCGGTGGCGGCCGACGTGCTGGCCGCGCACGACCCGGGGCGCACCACCCCGCGGGCCGTGCGCAGCAGCGGCGTGGCGCCGTGGGCGCGGCGCGTGGCACCGGACGAGCTGGTGGCGGCCGTGCGCGAGGAGGTCTCCCGGGAGTCGGAAGGGCCCGGCTCGGTCGCGGTGATCGCCCCCGGCCCGTTCGCCGACGCGCCGGGGGCCACCGTGCTCACCCCGCGGGAGGCCAAGGGGCTCGAGTTCGACTCCGTGCTGCTCGTCGAGCCGCAGCGGATGGAACCGGCGGACCTCTACGTCGCGCTCACCAGGGCCACCCAGCGGCTCGGCGCGCTGCACTCCGAGCCGTTGCCCGGCTCGCTGCGCCGGCTCGCACCCCGCCCGGTCACCGACCGGCCAGCAGCTCCACCACCGGCGCGAGCTGGTCGAGGAACGCACCGTTGACGCTGATGTAGGACACGCCGTACGCGTCGCGGCGCCGCTGCAGCTCGTCGGCCATCTCGGTGGGCGTGCCCCGCAGCAGGGTCTGCGCGTCGTGGGCGGCGAGGGTGGCGTGGTCGAACTCGATGAACCGCCGGGTCCATGGCGGCGGCTCCTCGTCGCCCACCAGGAACAGGTTCGCGGCGATCTCGACGTCGCGGTCGCCCGCGGCCTCGCGCACCCGGGCGGCCATCGCCGCGTAGTGGTCGCGGCCCGCGAGCGGGGGCGCGGCCAGGGTGACGATGTCCGCGACGCGGCCGGCGAGCGCGAGCGCCTTCGGCCCACCCGCGGCGACCATGACCGGGGTGTGCCGCTCGCCGTCGAGCTCGCGCAGCAGCTCGATGGACTCGGCCACCTCCCGCAGCCGCTCGCCCGGCGTGCCCCACGGCCTGCCCAGCTGCTCGGCGAAGCGCTGCGCCTCGGGGCGGCCGGTCCCGATGCCGAACTCGAACCGGCCGTCGGTGAGCACCGACAGCGAGTGCCCGCCCCACGCCGCCGCGCGCGGCGCCCGCAGCGGGCTCGCCAGCACGAACGTGCCGACGCGCAGCGTCGTGGTCGCGCTCGCCGCCACCGCGAGCGAGGAGAACGGCTCGAGCAGCTGCAGCCCGTCGGGCATCAGGAGGCTGGAGAAGCCCAGCCCCTCCACCCGCTTGGCCGTCGCGGCCCAGCGCTGCGCGCCGCCCTCCGGCGTGGCCACCACCCCGAAGCGGAACTTGTGCTCCGACATCCCCCACCGCCGAAATGATTACAGATCTGAACGATTACTTGGAGTGTACCGTTCAGAGTCTGTACGGTCTACCCGTGCCACTGGAGAACCCGCCGGGCTCGGCGTTCCTGCTCGCCGCGGTCGGCGCGCACGCCGCCGCGCGCTTCGCCGAGCGCGTCGCCGCCCTGCACCTCACGCCCCCGCAGGTCGGCCTGCTCGGGCTCATCGCCGCGGAGCCGGGGCAGAGCCAGCAGGCCGTCGCCCGGATCCTCGGCATGCCACCGAGCAGGCTCGTCGGGCTGGTCGACTCGCTCGCCGGCCGCGGGCTCGTCGAGCGCAGGCGCAACCGCGCGGACCGGCGGCTGCACGCGCTGCACATCACCGACGAGGGGAGGGCGATGCTCGCCCGCATCGGGAAGGTCGCCCACGAGCACGACGACGACCTCTGCCGCAGCCTCGACGAGGGCGAGCGCGAGACGCTGCGGGCCCTGCTCGCGCGGATCGCCGCGGACCAGGGCCTGCGCCCCGGGGTGCACCCCGGCTATCGCCACCTGTGATCGTCGAACGATGTGAGATGAGCACATATTCGACGCCGATCGATGGGCGCTGAACACACAGCGCATCGCGCCCCGCCGACGTACCGTGCTCGGGCATGACCCCCGTCACCTCGCCGCCGCTCGCCGGGCGGCGCGCGCTCGTCACGGGCGCGGCGTCGGGGATCGGCGCCGCCATCGCCCGGCGGCTCGCCGCCGACGGGGCGCGGGTGGTGGCCGTCGACCGGGACGAGGAGGGCCTGAACCGGCTCGCGGGCGACGTCGCCGCCGTCGAGCCGGTGCCGTGCGACCTGTCCGACCTCGCGGCCGTCGACGAGCTCCCGGCCGAGGTCGACGTGCTGGTGAACAACGCGGGCCTCCAGCACGTCGCCCCGATCCCCGAGTTCGACCCCGATCGGTTCTCGCTGCTGCTGCGCGTGATGCTCGAGGCGCCGTTCCGGCTCGCCCGGCGCGCGCTGCCGCACATGTACGCCCGCGGCTGGGGGCGCGTCATCAACGTCTCGAGCGTGCACGGTCTGCGGGCGAGCCCGTTCAAGTCGGCCTACGTGAGCGCCAAGCACGGGCTGGAGGGCCTGTCCAAGGTCATCGCGCTCGAGGGCGCCCCGCACGGGGTCACGAGCAACTGCATCGACCCCTCCTACGTGCGCACGCCGCTGGTCGAGCGGCAGATCGCCGACCAGGCCCGCACCCACGGCATCGAGCCGGACGAGGTGGTGGAGCGGGTGATGCTCGCCCCCGCCGCCGTGCGGCGCCTCGTCGAACCGGACGAGGTGGCCGAGCTCGCCGCCGTCCTCTACGGGCCCGCCTCGGCCTCGATCACCGGAGCGTCGCTGTCGATGGACGGCGGCTGGACCGCCCACTGAGAAGAAGCCAACACACCCGAAACGGAGACACCGTGGTCACCGACAAGTCCGCCGGGCCGTCCCGGGCCAGCATCCTCAAGGTCGTCGCCGCCAGCATGGCCGGCACCACCGTCGAGTGGTACGACTTCTTCCTCTACGGCGTCGCGGCCGCCCTCGTGTTCCCGGCGGTGTTCTTCCCGTCCGACGACCCCGCCGTGGGCACCCTGCTCGCGCTCGGCACGTTCGCGATCGGGTTCGTCGCGCGCCCGCTGGGCGGGCTGGTCTTCGGCCACTACGGCGACAAGCTCGGCCGCAAGAAGCTCCTGGTGATCAGCCTGGTCGGGATGGGCGTCGCGACGTTCGCCATCGGCCTGCTGCCCGGGTACGCGACGATCGGGTTCGCCGCCCCGCTGCTTCTGACCGTCCTGCGCCTCGTCCAGGGCTTCGCGATCGGTGGCGAGTGGGGCGGGGCCGTGCTGATCGTCTCCGAGCACGGCGGCCCCTCGCGGCGCGGCTACTGGGCGAGCTGGCCCCAGGCCGGGGTGCCGTTCGGCCAGCTGCTCGCCAATGCGCTGCTGTTCCTGCTCGCCGCGGTGCAGAGCGACGAGGCCTTCCAGTCCTGGGGCTGGCGGATCCCGTTCCTGCTCTCCGCGGTGCTGGTGCTGATCGGGCTCTACATCCGGCTCTCGGTCGAGGAGTCCCCGATCTTCCAGGAGGCCCAGCGCAAGGCCGCCGAGCTCGTCGCCGCCGGCCACAAGGAGGTCGTGCCCATCGTCGACGTGTTCCGCCGCTACCCGCGCGAGGTGTTCACCGCGATGGGCGCGCGGTTCGCCGAGAACGTCTGCTACTACGTCTTCACGATCGTCATCACGAGCTACGTCCAGCAGACGCTCGGCCTGCCCAACTCGTTCGTGCTCGGCGCGGTGATGATCGGCGCCGCGGTGCACCTGGTCGTCATCCCGCTCTGGGGCATCGCGTCCGACCGCGTGGGCCGCAAGCCGATCTACCTGCTTGGGGCCGCGGGCGTCGGCGTCTGGGCGTTCGTGTTCATCGCGCTGCTCAACACCGGCAACTTCGCGCTCACCACCGTCGCCGTCGTCGGCGGGCTCGTCTTCCACGGCGCGATGTACGGCCCGCAGGCCGCGTTCCTGTCGGAGATGTTCGGCACCAAGGTCCGCTACTCCGGCGTCTCGGTCGGCTACCAGCTCGCGTCGGTCGTGGCGGGCGGCCTCGCGCCGGTCATCGCCGTGGCGCTCTACACCTCGTTCGGCACCGGCTACGCGGTGTCGGTGTACGTGGCGCTCAGCGCGCTGCTGACGATCATCGCCGTGGCCAGCTACGGGGAGACCCGCCACCGCGACCTCGCCGAGGACCACGCGATCGTCCCGACCCGCTGAGCGGAGCCGCGACCATGGGCGGTGGCATCATCACCGCCGTGTCGCGGACGGCGCTGGAGCTGCTCCGCCTGCTCGCCCAGGACGCGCCCGCCGAGCGGATCGACGAGCAGGCGCGGGCGCTCGCGGCGGCCGACCCGGAGTCCGGCGCGGTCGCCCGCGAGCTCGCGCTGCGGGTGAGGGCGGGCATCGACGCCCACCGGCGCCGCGAGGTGGAGCTCTCGGCGCTCGTCGACATCGCCCGCGACCTCGCCTCCCGGCCGGACCCGGGTGAGGTGCTCGACACGATCGTCCGGCGCGCGCGCACCCTGCTCGGGGCCGACTGCGCGTACCTCACGCTGGCCGACCCCGAGCGGGGTGACACGTTCATGCGGGCGACGGACGGGTCGATCTCCGCCCGGTTCCAGGCGCTGCGGCTACCGCTCGGCGCGGGGCTCGGCGGCCTGGTGGCTCAGACCCACCGGCCGCACTGGACCGCCGACTACCCGTCCGACACCCGCTACGAGCACACCGCCGAGATCGACGCCGCCGTCGAGGAGGAGGGGCTGCGCGCGATCTGCGGTACCCCGCTGCTCGTGGACGACGAGTTCGTCGGGGTGCTGTTCGCCGCGCACCGCGTCCGCAGGCCGTTCGCCAGCACCGAGGTGGCGCTCCTGGGGTCGCTCGCCGCGCTCGCGGCCGTCTCCCTCGTGCAGGTGCGCCGCGCGGCGGAGACGGCCGAGGCGCTCGCCGCCCTCTCCAGCGCGCACGCGGGCATCGAGCAGGCCGCCGCGGCGCACGACCGGTTCGCCGGGGTCGTGCTCTCCGGCGGCGGGGTCGACGACATCGCCGCCACCCTCGGCGAGCTGCTCGACTGCTGGGTCGCGGTGCTCGACGTCGACGACCAGCTGCTCGCCGCCCACGGCGCGGTGCCCGACGGCCTCGCCGAGCTGCCCGCGGTGCGCCGGGCCGCGGACGCCGCCCGGCTGGTGCACGCGGACGGCGCCGCCGCGGTGGGTGTGCGGGCGGTCGGCCAGCGCCTGGGCACCCTCGCGCTCGGCGGGCGGGAGGCGCTCGACGACGGCCAGGTCCGCACCGTGGAGCGGGCGGCGATGGTGACCGCGCTCGTGCTGCTGTTCCGCCTGCGCGAGGCCGAGGCCGACCAGCGGGTCCGCACCGACCTGCTCGCCGAGCTGCTGGCCCGCCCGGCGGGCGAGGTGGACGCCGCGGTCGTCGAGCGCGGCAGGCTGCTCGGGCTGCGCCTGCGCACGCCCCACGTCGTCGCGGTGTGCCGGGGCGGCCGCGCGCACGGCCCCGGGCTGGTGGGCGGCCACGACGGCTGGACGGTCGCGGTCGTGCCGGGGCGCGACGCGTCCGCGGTGGCCGCCGACGTCGCCCGGCGCGCGGGGAAGGAGGCGGGCCCGGTCGGCGCGGCGGGCCCGGTCGTGCCCGCCGCGGGGTTGCGCGACGCCTATGCGGCGGCCCGGCGCACGGCCGCCGCCCTCGCGGCGCTCGGTCTGCCCTCGGGCTCGGCCCGCGACCTCGGCTTCGCCGGCCTGGTCACCGGGGACGCGGCCGACGTCGAGGCCTACCTCGAACGCGTGCTCGGCCCGGTCGCCGCGCACGACGCCCGGCGCGGCACCGACCTGCTGGCCACGCTGGAGGCCTACTTCGCGGCCGGGGCGAGCCCGTCCCGGGCCGCCGGGCTGCTGCACGTCCACGTGAACACGGTCGGCCAGCGCCTGGAACGCGTGGCGGCGCTGCTCGGCGACGACTGGCACACCCCCGACCGGGCCCTGGAGATCCAGCTGGCGCTGCGCCTGCGGAAGCTGCGCGGTGGCGGCGCGTGAGCGGGCGCCGGATGGTTCCCGTCCGTCGCTCGGCGGTGACCGTTCGGCGTCGAACCGGATACGAGCCGATCACCGATCGTGATCGCCCACTCGACGGACCGCCCACATCCGCCCGCAACCGCGCCCCGCATCGGGCGTTGAGCCGGATGACCGGGGCCGGCGGAACGGGGAGCCTCCGCCGGCACCGGTTGATCTCTTTTCGGGCCGGTGTCAGCGGAGGCGGAACACCGGGTAGCCCGGCGCGATCTCCAGCAGCTTCTCGTCGGAGGCGGTGTGGTCGACACCGTCGAAGAACACGCCGACCTCGAACTTCCACCGCCGCAGGTACGCGCGCAGGATCTCGGGCTTCTCCGCGTCGGGCACCTCGTCGGCGACGAACGGCTCGGTCCGCTTGCCCAGCCGCAGCTCCCCCGCCCCGCCCGCGGCCCGCAGGTTGCGCACCCACTGGGTGTGGCCGCGCGGCGCCACGAGGTACCGGGCGCCCTCGTGCGTGAGCACGTTGACCGGCACCGTCTGCCACTTGCCGCTGCGCCGCCCGCGCACGGCGAGCACCCGGGAACCGATGACGCTCACCCCGCGCGCGGTGAGCCAGCGGACCACCTTGTTCATCAGCTCGGTGCCGCGCCCGGCCTCGATGTAACGGTGAGTGGCAGCCATCGTGGACTCCTGATCCGAAATGTGAGCACCGCTCTTGCTAGAGAACAGTGAACCAGAGCGGGTGTCTCAGGTCAAGAGCAGTGCTCTCGGTTTCAGGAGGAGGCCGGGACCCGTGCCCGCCGCAGCTTCGACACCAGCGCAAACCCCGCGGCCGTGACCAGGGCCAACGCTACGCCTGCGACCAGGCTGAGCACCGGGTCGCCGCCGGTGACCGGGCCGAGGGCGAGCCCGATGAGCAGCATGTAGGCGGCCCACGCCGCGGAGCTCGCGACCGTCCAGGGCAGGAAGCGGCGGACCGGCAGGCCGAACCGGCCGGCGGCCGCGGTGCTCACCAGGCGCCCACCCGGCACGAACCGCGCCCCCACCAGCGCGATCCCGGGGCGGCGCAGCATGTGCCTGCGCACCCACGCCGAGATCTCGTACCGGCCGTCGACGCGGCTCGACAACAGCCGGTGCGAGCAGCGACCGAGCCAGAACACGGTGGCGTCGCCCAGCACGGAGCCGGCCAGCGCGGCGATGAACAGACCGATCAGCATGCCGACGTCGCCGCCGCCGAAGGCGGTCGTCGCCGCCGAGACGAGGATGGTCTCGCTGGGCAGGACCGGGAACGGCGCGTCGACGGCGATCATCACGAGGAGGATCGGCAGCAGCCACGAGCTGGTCAGCACCGCGTCACACACGGTCAGGACGTCCAACGATGCAGTCCTTCCGGTCGCGCGCGCCCGGGGGCGTGCACGGCAGCAGGGCCGGGGGAGCCCGCTCAGCCTTCCAGATGACCATGGGCGCCGTCAGCGCGGTCCCCGTCACCCCCTCGCGCGACGGGAACGGCGCAGGTCGCGAAGCCGATCTACGCTCCGGCGGATCCGCCGACCGACCGAGGGGGTGTTCCGTGGCCCTGCGCCGTGCCGTCGTGCTCTGCGCTCTCGTCGTGGCGGCGGCCCTCGCCGCGGGCCCGGCGCACGCGGACCCCGGCCCCGCCATCACGCCCGGGGTCTTGCTGCTCAGCCCGGTGGACGGGCAGGTGACGAGCTCGTGCCGGGCCGGGTTCGTCTTCGCCGGCCACGGCGCGACCTACCTCGGCTACGCGGCGCACTGCGCGGGCGCGAGCGAGTCGATGGGCCTCTCCGGCTGCGCGGAGCCGACGCTCCCGGTCGGCACCGGCGTCACGATCGTCGGCAACGACGGCAGCCGCACCTCCGGCCGCCTCGCCTACACGTCGTGGGGCACCATGCAGCGGCGCGGCGAGTCGGACCCGGCGCGCTGCCTGCACAACGACTTCGCCCTCGTCGAGCTGGACCCGGCCGACGCCGCGCGCGCCGACCCGACCGTCCCGGTGTTCGGCGGGCCGACGGGGCTCGACACCGACGGCACCGACCCCGGGGAGCCGGTGTACAGCCACCAGCCGCGCGGCGGCGCGAACGCGGCGAAGGAGGGCCGCAGCCTCGGCTCGACCGGCCGGGGCCTGGCACATCGGGTCGAGACGCGGCCGCCGGGGCGGTCCGGCGACTCCGGCAGCGGGTACCTCGACGGCCGGGGGCGGGCCTTCGGCGTGCTCTCCACCCTGTACACCGACGGCAGCGGCGCCAACGGCGTCACCGACCTCGCCCGGGCGCTCGCCTACGCCAACGCCCACGGCGGGATCGGGCACGTCGTACTCGTACCGGGGCGGGAGCCGTTCCGGCTGCGCGACTAGGAGCTGTTTAGAAAGTTCCTGGCGAGGGGGCGGAGCCAGATGTCGATGGCCGCGATGTGGGTGGTGGCTTCGTAGCGCACGGCCAGCTTGTCGTAGCGGGTTGCCACCGCTCGGAACTGCTTGAGCAGGTTGATCCCACACTCGACCGCGTGGCGCAGCCGGTAGAGCGTGGCGTCGAACTTCGGTGGTCGCCCACCGCGGGAGCCTCGTTGGCGCCGGTTGGCCCGCTGGTCAAGCTTGATCGGGATCGTGGCTCGGATGCGGCGCCGGCGCAGGTAGCCGCGGTTGGCCCTCGACGAGTACGCCTTGTCGGCGAACACCTGGTCCGGTCGGGTCCGGGGTCGACCCCGTCCGGCCTTGGGGACTCGGATGCCTTCCAGGACGGGTACGAACTGTGGGCTGTCCCCACGCTGTCCGCCCGTGATCAGCAGCGACATCGGCTTGCGGCCCTGTTCACAGGCGAGGTGGATCTTGGTAGTCCAGCCGCCGCGGGATCGCCCCAGGGCGTGATCGGCCGGCTCGTCACCCGGCGGCTCGACCTGGCTGCCCGGGTCGTGGCGGGCACCGGCGGCGTGCTGGTGGGCCCGCGCGATCGTGGAATCCACCGACACATCCCAGGTGATCAGGCCCGCGGCGTCGGCGAGCTGCTGCAGCCGCGCCCACACAGCTGCCCAGGTGCCATCGCGTTGCCAGCCTCGGAACTGCCCGTAGACCGACTGCCAGCTGCCGTAGCGGGCGGGCACGTCCCGCCAGGGTGCGCCGGTGCGAGCCCGCCAGCGGATCCCGTCGATCAACTGGCGTCTGGTCCACTTCAGGGGTCGGCCCAGCTGGCTCACCGCTGGCAGGAGTGGCTCGAGCATCCGCCACTGCGCGTCGGTGAGGTCCCCGCGTCCGCCCGCGGGTACGGTGCCCACGAGGTCTCCGGTGGTGATGGTCTTCTTGGTCGTTGATCCATCTACCGGAGACCTCACTCATCTCCGCTCACCGACACGCCCGCCGAGCAGACGAAGATCGACTTTCTAAACACCGCCTAGCGCGCCGCCGCCTCGACGGCGGGCGCGGGCCGCGCGCCGGGGATCCACCGCAGGGCCAGGCCGCCGAGGACGAGGTGGACGACGCCCGCCACCGCGGCGACGGCGTGCAACCCGGTCACGAACGCACCCTTCGCCCCGTCGGCGAGCGCGGGCGCGAGGTCGGGCAGTTGGAGCGTCCCGTCGAGGGTCGGGGCGAGGCCGGGCCCGGTGAGCCGGAACAGCAGGGCGGCGAGCGAGCCCAGGAGCGCGATTCCCAGCGCGTTGCCGATCTCGTTGCTGGTCTCGGCGATCGCGCCCGCCGAGCCCGCCCGCTCGACCGGTACGGCGCCGACGGCGGTGTCGGCGACCAGCGAGAAGGAGATGCCGTACCCGACGCCCGCGATCGCCGTGGACGCCACGTACCAGCCGACGCCGCCGGTGGTGGCGGTGGGCAGCAGCGCCAGCAGGCCGGCGGCGATGGACAGGTGGCAGCCGACGAGCGCGGCGCGCTTCCCGACCCGGTCGACGACGGCCGGGGTGACGATGCAGGTGGTGGTGAGCACCACCGCGCCGGGCAGGGCGAGCAGCGCGGCGGCGAGGACCGGCAGGCCGAGCACCGACTGGAGGTAGACCCCCGACAGGTACGCCGTCGCCGACCAGGCGGCCAGCGGAACCAGGCCGGTGATGATCGCCACGGTGAAGACGCGGTCGCGGAAGAGGGAGAAGTCCACCAAGGGGTGTTCGAGACGCTGCTGCCGCCGGGCGAACCATGCGAGCAGCACCACGCCCGCGGCCCCGGAACCGACCGCGGTGGCCGAGACGCCCTCGGCGGCGACGTGCTTGAGGGCGTGGACCGCGAGCAGGAGACCGGCCGCGGAGGCCACCACGCTCGCGGCGTCGACCCGGCCGGGGCGGGTGGCGCGGACCTCGCGGAGCAGGACCGGCGCGAGGAGCAGGAACACGGCGATGACCGGGAGGTTGACCAGGAAGACCGAGCCCCACCAGAACCGCTGCAGCAGGACGCCGCCGAGGATCGGGCCGATGGCGAACCCGGCCGCGAACGCCGCGGCGAAGATGCCGATGGCCTGCGCCCGGCGCCGCGGGTCGGCGAAGAGCTCGCTCAGCACGGCGAGCGCCGACGGCAGCAGCGTCGCGCCCGCGATCCCCATCAGGGCGCGGGCGGCGATGAGCAGCTCCGCGGTCGGCGCGAACGCCGCCGCGGCCGAGCCGACGCCGAACACGGTCGCGCCGATCGTGAGGAGCTTGCGCCGGCCGTACCGGTCGCCGATGGAGCCGAAGGCGATGAGCAGCGAACCGACGGCGAAGCCGTAGACGTCGAGGATCCACAGGGCCTGGTCGGCCGTCGGGGCGAGCGCCTGGCTGATCCGGGGCATCGCCAGGAACAGGATCGACCCGTCCATCGAGACCAGCAGGACGGGCCCGAGGACCACCAGGAGCCCGAGCCAAGCCCGCAGGCCGGGGGCGTCATGCGCGTGCTGTCGTGGCATGACGGCGACGCTGCGCCTGCGCACGGCGGCCGACCAGCCCCGTGCCGTGGGTAGACCCAGCAGGGGTACCCGGCGGGGCGCCCGCCGCGCATAACCTCGGCCGGGTGGAGAGCCTCGGCGCGTTCCTGAAGAGCCGGCGCGACCGCGTCACGCCCGCCGACGTCGGCCTGCGCACCCACGGCGCGGTGCGCAGGGTGCCCGGCCTGCGCCGGGAGGAGCTCGCCCTGCTCGCCGGGGTGAGCGCGGGCTACTACACGCGCCTGGAGCAGGGGCAGGCCGAGACCGCCTCCCCGCAGGTCCTCGACGCGCTGGCCCGCGCGCTGCGGCTCGACGAGATCGAGACCGTCCACCTGCACAACCTCGCCCGCCGGCCCGCCGCGCGCCGGCTCGCCGAACCGCCGCCGGAGGAACCCGCCCCGCACGTCCTCGCGCTGCTGGACGCGATCGCGGACGCGACGCCCGCGATCGTGCTCGGCAGGCGCGGCGACGTGCTCGCCTGGAACCGCACCGGCCACGCGCTGCGGGCCGAGCACGTCCCGTTCGGCGCGCCGGGGCACTCGGCGCAGCGGCCGTCGATCACCCGCATGCTCTTCCTGGACCCGCTCGCCCGCGACCTGTACCGCAACTGGGCGGAGGTGGCGCTCGCCCACGTCGCCCACCTGCGGCTCACCGCGGGCCGCCACCCCACGGACGCGCGGCTGGCCGAGCTGATCGGCGAGCTCTCGATGCGCAGCGACGAGTTCGCCGCGATGTGGGCCAGCGGCGTGGTGGCCGACTGCACCACGGGCACGATGGAGCTGCAGCACCCGACCGTCGGGCCGGTCGAGGTGACCTACCACGTCTGGCTCCAGCCCGACAGCCCGGACGTCCGGCTGGAGATCTACACCCCGAACGACCCCGGCTCCGCCGACGCCCTGCGCATCCTGGCCCAGCAGAGCCATCCGGACCGGGAGCCCGCGGCGCGCCGGCGCTAGCTGAGCAGCAGCGGCGCGTCCCAGACGTCCGGGCCGACGGTGCCCGGGTGGTGGGCGAACGTCGCGAGCGCGAGGGCCACGCCCGCCGCGCCGGTGAGCAGCCCCGGCTCGTCCGCGGCGACGAAGCGGCCCGCGCGGGTCCGGTACGCGTGTCGGAAGCCGAAGGGGGCGGTCCGGTCGAACGAGTACAGCAGGCGCTGCGCGAGCACGCCCGCCGCGGCGCGCAGCACCGGGTCGGGGTCGTGCTCGGAGACGCGCAGCACGACCTGCAGCAGCCCGGCCAGCCCGTGGCAGACCGTCGGCCCGACGAGACGCGCCTGCGACCAGGGGCGGAGCACGACGCCGCGCAGGGCCCGCACCGCCGCGCCGCACAGCTCGGCGTCGCCGAGCGCGATCCCGGCGAGGTGCAGGGCCCGGGCGACGCCCGCGGTGCCGCGGCACCAGGCCGCGCTCGCGGCCGCGTCCGGGGACGGGGCCTCGTCGCCCTCGTCGCCGACGGCGCGGAGCAGCGGATCGACGAGCGCGCGCATCGCGTCGGCCATGCCCTCGACCCGGTGGCCGCGGTCGTGGGCGAGCGCCATCAGGGCGAGCGGCGCGGCAAGGCCGTTCGCGAGGCCGACGTCCGGCTGCGCGGTCGCGGCGACGGGGCGGGTGCGGGAGACGAGGTGGCGCAGCAGCGTGTCGAGCGCCTCGCCGCAGTGGTCGTCACCGAGCGCGAGCAGGAGCCTGCCCACACCGGCGAGGCCGCGCACCCCGCCGTGGTCGGCGCCCGGCTCGGCCCGCCGGGCGTGCGTCGCGACCCGCTCCTCGCACGACTCGGCCACCGCGTGGGCGAGCGAGCGCAGGAGCTTCGGGTAGCCGCCGTGGACGCTGGTGTGCAGCACGACCGCGGGCACCAGGTCGGCAGCGGGCCCGGGGGCGGCCGCGGCGAGGTGGGCGTGCGTCGCGGCGGCGAACGACGGCTCGGCCACCGACATCGTGGCGTGCACCAGCGCGATGCCGGGGTGGCCTGCCGGCAGCGCCGTCGCGTCCCACCCCGGGTGGCCCGCCGGGCGCCGGACCCGGCGGGCGGTGGCGATGACCGACTCTGGGGAGCGGAGCCGGTCGGCCACCTCGATCGCGACGGTGATCGCCCGCCGCCGCAGGTCCGGCGAGACGGGGAGCGAGAGCGCGGTCACCGCCCGCGCCCCGCCCCACCGCGCCGCACCGCGGCGTGCGAACGGCCCACCGGGAGGACGGACACGGTCACCGCCGACCCGTCGTCCGCGTGGGCCGCTCCAGGTCCTCGGCGACGGCTGGGGGCGAACGTCTCGGTCGGCATCGCGCAGTCTCCGATCCTCGGTGGTGGGCCACCGCCCAGCCCACTGTAAGGATCGTTCAACGATCCGACAAGACGTTGATCCTCTGATCCTCAGCCGCTAGGGTGCCGACGATCGCGCGGGGACTACTTCTTGTTGTTCTTCGCCTTGGCCTTCTTGCCCTTGCCGGCCTTGGCCTTGTCCTTCTTGTCGGCGTCCTTCTTGTCGGCGTCCTTCTTGTCGGCCTTCTTCCCGGCCCTCTTGGCGCGGCCCTTCCCGTTCACGCCCTCGTCCGCGGGCGCGTCGACCTCGGCGGCGGCGGTCGGCGCCGGCGCGGATGCGCCGTCGGCGGCCGCCGGGCCGTTCCCCCGCACCGCAGCCCGGAACCCGGCGCCGGGCCGGAAGACGGGCACCGTGGTGGCGGGCACGGCCACCGGCTCCCCCGTGCGCGGGTTGCGGGTGGTGCGGGCGGCGCGGGCGCGGCCCTCGAAGACCCCGAAGCCGGTGAGCGACACCGCCTCGCCGGAGCGGACCGTCTCGACGATCGTGTCCAGCAGCCCGTCGACGGCTGCCGCTGCGGTACGCCGATCCCCGATGCGCTCGGCGAGCGCGTCCACGAGCTGGGATTTGTTCATGGCAGAACGGTAGACCGCGCGGGGCGCGCCGCCGCCTCCGCCCGCGCTCAGATGGTGGTCGGCAACCGCTTCGGACGGGAGGCCTCGAACGCGGCGATCGCGTCGGCGTGCCGCAGCGTGAGCCCGATGTCGTCGAGGCCCTCCAGCAGCCGCCAGCGGGTGTAGTCGTCGATCTGGAACGGCACGGTCAGATCGCGCGCCTGGACCGTCTTCTCCTCCAGGTCGACGGTGACCTCGGTGCCCGGCTCGTTCTCCAGCAGCTTCCACAGCAGCTCGACGTCGGGCTGGGCGACCTGCGCCGCGAGCAGCCCCTGCTTGGCCGAGTTGCCGCGGAAGATGTCGGCGAACCGGGACGAGATGACCACGCGGAACCCGTAGTCCATCAGCGCCCAGACCGCGTGCTCACGCGAGGAACCCGTGCCGAAGTCGGGGCCGGCGACCAGCACGGACCCGCGGGAGTACGGCTCCTGGTTGAGGATGAAGTCCTCCTGGGCCCGCCACGCGGAGAACAGCCCGTCCTGGAACCCGGTGCGCGTGACCCGCTTGAGGTAGACGGCCGGGATGATCTGGTCGGTGTCGACGTTCGAGCGGCGCAGCGGCACGCCGATGCCGGTGTGGGTGCGGAACGGTTCCATCAGTTCAGATCCTCCGGGCTCGACAGGGTGCCGCGGACCGCGGTCGCGGCGGCCACCAGGGGCGACACCAGGTGCGTGCGGCCACCCTTGCCCTGGCGGCCCTCGAAGTTGCGGTTGGAGGTGGACGCGCTGCGCTCACCCGGCGCGAGCTGGTCGGGGTTCATGCCCAGGCACATCGAGCAGCCGGCCGAGCGCCACTCGGCGCCCGCCGCCTTGAACACCTCGTCGAGGCCCTCGGCCTCGGCCTGCGCCCGCACCCGCATCGACCCGGGCACGACCAGCATCCGCACGCCGTCGGCCACCTTGCGGCCCTTGATGACGTCGGCCGCCGCCCGGAGGTCCTCGATGCGGCCGTTGGTGCAGGAACCGACGAACACCGTGTCGACCCGGATGTCGCGCAGCGGCGTGCCGGGCTCCAGCCCCATGTAGGCCAGCGCCTTCTCGGCGGCGATGCGCTCGTTCTCGTCGGCGATCCGGGACGGGTCGGGCACCCGCTCGCTCAGCGGGAGGCCCTGCCCGGGGTTGGTGCCCCAGGTGACGAACGGGGTGAGCGCGTCGGCGTCGATGGTCACCTCGGCGTCGAAGACCGCGTCGTCGTCGGTGCGCAGCTCACGCCACGCCGCCACGGCCTCATCCCAGTCGGCGCCCTTCGGCGCCCGGTCGCGGCCCTTCAGGTACTCGAACGTGGTGTCGTCCGGCGCGATCATGCCGGCGCGGGCGCCCGCCTCGATCGACATGTTGCAGATCGTCATCCGGGCTTCCATCGAGAGGTTCTCGATGACGTTGCCCCGGTACTCCAGCACGTAGCCCTGGCCACCGCCGGTGCCGATCTGGGCGATGATCGCGAGGATCACGTCCTTGCTCGTGACGCCCGGGCGGAGCTTGCCGTCCTTGGAGTTCACGTTGATGGCCATCGTCTTGAACCGCTTGAGCGGCAGCGTCTGCGTGGCCAGCACGTGCTCCACCTCGGACGTGCCGATGCCGAACGCCATGGCCCCGAACGCGCCGTGCGTGGAGGTGTGGCTGTCGCCGCAGACGACGGTCAGCCCCGGCTGGGTGAGGCCCAGCTGCGGGCCGACGACGTGCACGATGCCCTGCTCGGCGTGGTTCATGGGGTAGAGCGGAACCCCGAACTCCGCGCAGTTCTTGCGCAGCGTCTCGACCTGCGTGCGCGAGACCGGGTCGGCGATCGGGAGGTTCGTGTCGACCGTCGGGACGTTGTGGTCCTCGGTGGCCACGGTCAGATCGGGCCTGCGCACCTTGCGCCCGGCGAGCCGCAGCCCGTCGAACGCCTGCGGGCTGGTGACCTCGTGCACCAGGTGCAGGTCGATGTAGAGGAGGTCGGGTTCCTCCCCCTCTCCCTTGCGGACCAGGTGCTGGTCCCAGACCTTCTCGGCCAGCGTGCGTCCCACGGCGGCAGCCTCCTCGCTGGACGTCTCACATTTCGGGAAGTTAGTATCGGCTCGTGAGACAGCATAGCGGCATCGGTGTGCTCGACAAGGCCGTGGGGGTACTGCGGGCCACCGCGGCCGAGCCGTGTGGCCTCGCCGAACTGTGCGAGCGCACCGGGCTGCCCCGGGCCACCGCTCACCGGCTCGCCGTCGGGCTGGAGGTCCACGGGCTGCTGCACCGCGGCGCGGACGGCCGGTGGCGGCCGGGTCCGGCGCTCGCGGAGCTGGCCGCCGGGGGCGTCGACCCGCTGCTGGAAGCAGCCGGTGCCGTGCTGCCCCGGCTGCGCGACATCACCGGGGAGAGCGTGCAGCTCTACCGCCGCGACGGCATGTACCGCATCTGCATCGCCGCCGCCGAGCCCGCGAGCGGCCTGCGCGACACCGTGCCGGTGGGCACGCGCCTGCCGATGACGGCCGGTTCGGGCGCGAAGGTGCTGGCGGCGTGGGCCGAGCCCGCCGTCCAGCGGGCGATCCTCGCCGAGGCCACGTTCAGCGACCGCGTGCTGGTCGACGTGCGCAGGCGGGGCTGGGCGCAGAGCGTGGCGGAGCGGGAGTCCGGCGTGGCGAGCGTCTCGGCGCCGGTGCGCGACGGCACCGGCCAGGTGATCGCGGCCGTGTCGGTGTCGGGCCCGGTCGACCGCATCGGCCGGCGACCCGGCGTCCGGTGGGCGGCCGACCTGCTCGCCGCGGCCGAGGCGCTGCAGCACCGGCTCTGATCCAGCGCCGCCGACCGTTCACCGCTTCGGGTGGCTCCGTCACCTCCCGCGAGTACCGATGGCGCGACCTGCCCGGCCATCATCCGCCCGGGCCGCTAACGTGATCTCCGATCTGCCCGATGGGCACAGAGAGTCGCCGCTGGTGAAAACGGGGGACGATGAGCTACCTGCTCGGTATCGATCTGGGTACCACGCGGACCGCGGCCGCGATCGGCAGGCGGGACGCCCGCCCGGGCGAGACCGAGATCGTCAACCTCGGCGACCGTTCCAGTGCCGTCCCCTCCGTCCTCTACCTCGGTGACGACGGCAGCGTCGTGGTCGGGGAGGCCGCCGAGCGCCGCGCGCTGAGCTCGCCCGACCACGTGGTCCGCGAGTTCAAGCGCCGCATCGGCGACCCCACGCCGATGATCGTCGGCGGCCGCCCGTGGGCGCCGGAGGACCTGTCGGCCCGGCTCGTCCGCTGGGTGGTCGACCGGGTCGCGCAGCGGGAGGCCGCGCCCGCGGCCCGGATCGCGGTGACGCTTCCCGCCTCGTGGGGTCCGCACAAGACCGAGCGGCTCGGCGGCGCGCTCGCCGCGCAGGGCCTGCAGGTGTCCTACCTGGCCGAGCCGCAGGCCGCGGCGCTGCACTACGCGTCGGCCGAGCGCGTCGAGCCCGGCTCGACGATCGCCGTCTACGACTTCGGCGGCGGCACGTTCGACGCGGCCGTGGTGCACAAGGACGGGCACGCGTTCAAGCTGCTCGGCCGGCCGGAGGGCGTCGAGCGGCTCGGCGGGATCGACTTCGACGAGGTCGTGTTCCAGCACGTGGTCGCCGGGATGCCGGATGCGTTCGAGGGGCTGGACGAGACCGACCCGGCGGTGCTGTCGGCGATCGCCGCGATCCGCCGCGAGTGCGTGGAGGCCAAGGAGGCGCTGAGCAGCGACACCGAGGTGTCGATCCCGGTGCTGACGCCGGCGGCACAGGGCTCGGTGCGGATGCACCGCAGCGAGTTCGAGGCGGCGATCCGCCCGCAGGTCGAGGAGACGGTGGACGCGCTGCAGCGCGCGGTGGCGTCGGCGGGCCTGGCGCCGCAGCAGCTGTCGGCGGTGCTGCTGGTCGGTGGCTCGTCGCGGATCCCGCTGGTCGGCCAGCTGGTGTCGGAGCTGCTCGGCCGCCCGGTGAGCGTGGACGCCGACCCGAAGAACGCGATCGCGATGGGCGCGGTGCTGTCGCTGCAGCCGACGCCGTCCACGACCGGGCCGCGGCCGCGGGTCCCGGCGCCGCGGGCGGGCGGTTCGGCGCGCTTCCCGATCGCGGCCGCCGCGGGCGCGCCACCGGTCGGCGGGGGTGGCCCGCAGGGCCCGTTCGGGCCGCCGGGGCCACCCAACGGGTACGGGCCGCCGGGCCCGATGGGCGGGCCGACGAGCTCGAGCGTCCCGCCGTACGCGCCGCCCCCACCGCCTCCGCCGCGCCCGCCCGTGTCACCTCCGCCGCGCCCCGCGACCCCCGCCTACAACGCCGACTTCGACCCCGGCTACAGCGCCGATCCCGCCGACGAGCCGCCCGTGGACCCGCAGTACGACTACCCGCCGGAGCCCGGCGGCAAGTCGCCGTCGTTCCTGGTGACCCTCGGCGCGGTGGCCGCGGCGGCCGCCGTGGTGCTGGCGGTGTTCCTCTGGCCGCGCCCCGACCTGGAGCCGGCGAACGCCTCGACCCCGCGCATCCCGGCGACGGTGGAGCGGACGTCGGAGCCCGCCGCCCCGGAGCCGACGCCCACGGAGGAGGAACCGGAACCGGTGGAGCCGTCGCGCCCGCCGCGCCCGGCTCCACCGCCCCCGGCGCCGGACACCTCGCAGCCCCCGGTGACGACGACCGAACCGCCGCCGGTGACGACGACCCCGCCGCCGCCGGACACCACCGAACCGACCACACCGCCGCCGACGACCCCCGACGAGACCCCGGACCCGGGCGACGATGGTGGCGGTGGCGGGGGCGCCACGCTGACGCCCGACGTGGTCCCGCAGTAGGCCGCCGACGGCGCTGCCCATCGAGCGGGGCCCCGCGGGACCTGTCGTCGGCAGCGCGCTTCGGGCGAGCCGTCGCGGCCTCGGCCGGCGGCGTTCCCATCGAGCGGCGCCTCGCTCGGGCGCCGTCGGCGACGCACCTCACGCGAGACACCGGTGAACCGGCCGACGGCGCCGCGCACGGTTCGGGGCCGTCCCAGGGCGACTTCACCAGCGGTGGGTGTGCCTCCCGCACCGCCGGCGCGGTGTGAAGTGCGCTCAGGGTCGGTGAAGTCGGTCACCGATATTGCCAGCGGTCCTCTCGGCGGCCCCGCAGCGCGGATCCCGCGGGCTACGCCGGCAGCCCGCCTCGGATCGCCCGCGCGAGCGAAGCGACACGCGCGGCGGGTGACCACGACCGAATGCCGGCCACCCCCACCCAACGCAACAGATCCCACGCAAGGTGACCGAGGTGGGGGGTCCGGGGGGCGAAGCCCCCTCGGGCCGGGGCCTGGGGGCTGCGCCCCCAGAACAAAAAGCGAAGCGAGGCGGCCCGCGCTCTCCGCGTGAAGTGCGCTCAGGGTCGGTGGAAGTCGGTCACCGAGGCCGCCAGCGGTCCTCTCAGCGGCCCCGCGGCGCGGATCCCGCGGGCTACGCCGGCAGCCCGCCTCGGATCGCCCGCGCGAGCGAAGCGACACGCGCGGCGGGTGACCACGACCGAAGACCGGCCACCCCCACCCAACGCAACAGATCCCACGCAAGGTGACCGAGGTGGGGGGTCCGGGGGGCGAA
>Ga0310832_100286_pt1 | contig 51703 bp, 54 predicted proteins | sample WT_ome_7_FD_201303 | JGI IMG/M metagenome (GOLD analysis project Ga0310832, IMG submission 201303) | Sorghum-adapted microbial communities enriched on wild type (WT) sorghum from Joint BioEnergy Institute, Emeryville, California, United... ...
TTCATGCGGAAGCTTTTCCGGAGGCGCGAAAACCGGCCATCAAGCTGAAAATTGATTTCGGGGAACTGGGGATCAAGCAATCTTCCGCCCAGATCACGCGCAGATATGCGCCGGAGCAGCTCGTCGGCCGCCAGGTGGTGGCGGTCGTCAACTTCCCGCCGCGGTGCATTGCGGGGTTCAGCTCCGAGGTGCTCGTCCTCGGCGGCGTCCCGGAAGAAGGGGACGTCGTGCTGCTGCGGCCGGACGAGCCGGTGCCGAACGGCACGCCGGTCGCGTAGCCGGCCATCGCGGCGCCGCCGGACGATGAAGCGCATACGGCGAACCGGTCCGGGGCGACGCCCCATGCCGGCGTTGGATGATGAAAGCGGTTGCTGTCAACATGCGGATGGGGTGGATGAAACGTGCAAAACCGATCCGAACGGCGTCTGCATTCTGCCGGGATCGGCCGGGTAAGGGGGCGGATGGCATGATCGAAGTGGCGCGGGCGACGACGGAGCATGTGGCGGGCATTTGCCGGGTGTGCGCGGACGGCTGGCGGGCGACATATGCGGACATGTGCAGCCGGGAGTACATCGAACGGATGATCGGGGAGTTTTACAACGAGGAGCGGGTGCTGAAGGAAGTGACGGAAACGGGCCGCGAATGGGGCGGATATTTCGTTGCCGTGGAAGATGGCCGGGTCGTCGGCGCCGGAGGCGCCGGGATGACCGGCGAGCGGTCGGGGGAGCTGTTCGTGCTCTACGTGGCGCCCGACCGGCGGAACGAAGGCATCGGCACCCGGCTGCTGGACGCGATCACCCGGCAGCAGAAGGCATTCGGCGCGACCGAGCAATGGGTGTCCGTGTTCAAGGGCAACCGGAAGGGCATTCCGTTCTACGAGGCCAGGGGGTTCGTCTTCCAGCACGAGCAGCCGGCGCATGGCAACCAGGATGGGGACGGGTATATGTCGGTGAGGTACAGGAGGTTTATATGAGCTTTCTGATTTTCAGACAATCTCTTTATTGGAAGTATGATAGACCAAAACTTTATCCTTGCTGCTCAATCATTCATGGGTGGCATCTTCGTCACGAACCGGTCCAATTACAGCGACTTCCGAGATCATTTCGTTATCATCATGTCGTTTCGATTGGAGAATCTCGAATTTAACAAACTGATTTGGGGAAATGGTTCTGACTTCTTCCCATTTCATACCCCTGTTTGGGTCGCCTGTCAGCGTACGCAGGCGGCTCTTTCATTGCACGAAGCCCCTAAGCAGAATTGCAGCAACATGCATCCACGCTGCGCCTTGTTCGCCTCGTCAGCGCGAAACAACAAAAAGTTAACTCGAAAGAATAAAAATTTATTGTAAAACGATAAATTCCGCGCTATACTTGGCACCACCACACAAGAGAGGTGCTGACCGTGAAACTGGAGACGCTCTTTCTGAAAATCGTCGTGATCCTGCTCGGAGTGCCGATACTCGCGCTGTGCGTTTTTGCGGTGCCGGTATTGGGTGAGATCGCGGCGGAGCTGGTGCCGGACTTTCCTCCCATCGAGTATCTGGTCCGCCTGGTGTTCTACGCATCGGCGGTGCCGTTCTACTATGCGCTGTACCTGGCGTTCCGGCTGCTGCAGTACATCGACCGGAACACCGCCTTCTCGGACGCCTCCGTGACCGCGCTCAGGCGGATCAAGTACTGCGCCGCCGCCATCTTCGTCTGCCATGTACTGGTGCTGCCGCTCTGCTGTCTGTATGCGGAAAAAGATGATGCGCCGGGCGTCGTCATTGTCGGCTGCATTGTGCCCTTCGCGTGCGTGGTGATCGCCGTCTTCGCGGCCGTCCTGCAGAAGCTGCTGCGGCACGCCATCGACATCAAGAACGAGAACGACCTGACGATCTGAGGTGAAGCTCATGGCAATTATCGTCAACCTCGATGTGATGCTGGCCAAGCGCAAGATGAGCGTGACCGAGCTGTCCGAGCGGGTCGGGATCACGATGGCGAATCTCTCGATCCTGAAAAACGGCAAGGCGAAGGCGATCCGTCTCTCCACACTCGACGCGATCTGCGAAGCGCTCGACTGCCAACCCGGAGACATTCTGGAATACCGGCGGGACGACGCTGGCGGAGCGGGAGGGGCATGATGCGACAGACTTCCGTGCACCGGGCGGTCATGCGCGGAGCCGTCATGCGCCGGATTGCCGCACGCACCCGCCAGGCGGCCGCGCGCAACCGCCGTGCTCTCATGGAACTGGCGACGCAGCTTGCGCATTTCGGCGTCCGGCAGGCGCTTTCGTGTGTTTTTCCCGTCGTGATCTTCGCCTCCCTGGCGCTGACCCGGTACATTCCGCTTCCGATTCTGCCGCGCTACGATTGGCTGCTCATCATCTGCCTGCTGACGCAGTGGTGGATGCTCCGCTCCGGGCTCGAGACGAAGGACGAGATGAAGGTTATCGCCCTGTTCCACCTGATCGGCCTCGCGCTCGAAATCTTCAAGGTCAACATGGGGTCCTGGTCGTATCCGGAACCGGGCTGTCTCAAAGTGTTCGGCGTGCCGCTCTACAGCGGGTTCATGTACGCGAGCGTCGCGAGCTACATGTGCCAGTCGTGGCGCAGACTCAAGCTGGAGTTGGTGCGGTGGCCTCCGTATGTCTTTGTCGTTCCGCTCGCGGCCGCGATTTACCTGAACTTCTTCACCCATCATTACTGGATGGACATTCGCTGGTGGCTCACCGGCCTCGTGTTCATCGTCTTCTGGCGGTCGCGGGTGCGGTTCGAGGTGAACGGGTCGCGCTATCGGATGCCGCTCGTCCTCTCGTTCGTGCTGATCGGCTTTTTCATCTGGATCGCGGAAAATACCGCAACTTTCTTCGGCGCATGGGCGTATCCCAATCAGACCGCCGCCTGGCGTCTCGTCCATACGGGGAAGATGAGCTCGTGGTTTCTGCTCGTCATCGTCAGCTTCCTGATCGTGGCGACGCTGAAGCGGGTGAAGGAGGAGTCGGATGCGTCGGCGGTGCGTTTTGGATGGTGGGGAAAAAGGTTGCCGGATGAAGGAGGTGCCGAACATGTACGAGAAACAGACGGCGGAAAAGCGGCTGGTTGGCGAGAAGGCGGCTGAACTGGTCGAAAGCGGCATGATCGTCGGCCTCGGCACGGGTTCCACCGCCTATTGGTTCATCAAGAAGCTGGCGGAGCGGGCCGCGGGCGGCTTGCGCGTCACCGGCGTCGCCACTTCCGTTCAAACCGCCGGGCTCGCGGAGTCCCTGGGAATCCGCGTCGTGGATGCCGATGAGGTCGGCGAGGTCGATTTGACGGTCGACGGGGCGGATGAGATCGATCCGCATTTCAACGCCATCAAAGGCGGCGGCGGCGCGCTGCTGCGGGAGAAACTGGTGGCTTCGATTTCGCGGCGGGTGGCCGTCATCGTGGATTCCGCCAAACAGGTGCGGCAGCTGGGGAGATTTCCGCTTCCCGTGGAGATCGTCCCCTTCGCATACAGGCATACGCTGAAGAGGCTGGAGCAGGCCGGTTGCGCGCCGAAAATTCGGGAGAAGGATGGAGCGCTGTTCGTGACGGACGGCGGCCATTACATCGTCGACCTGCATCTGAACCGGATCGAAGATCCGCGGAGGCTGGCCGAATCCCTCGGCAACATGCCGGGCGTTGTCGAGCACGGCCTGTTCATCGATCTTGTCAGCGAAGTGCTCGTCGCGGAAGACGGGGAAGTCCGGATGATGAAGCGAAACGGGGTTGCGGGAGGGTGAAACCTTGCGGAATCGCATTGCCGGCGGTGAGGAGAGAGCCATGGAGCGAACGGAAGCGCCGAACTGGAAACATAACGCATGCGGGCGCAAGTTCGCGGCATCCTTCAGCGGCGGGAAGGACAGCGCCCTGGCGCTCTATCATGCGATGAGCGCCGGCGAACCGGTCGGGCTCATCGTCGTCATGGAGGAGGAAGGGAAGCGGTCCCGCTCCCACGGGATCTCCGAGGCCGTCATCCGCGCCCAGGCGGATGCGATCGGCCTGCCCTTGTATGCGGCGCCCGCGAGCTGGGCGGACTATGAGCGGGTGTTCATCGGCCTGCTGGAACAAGTGAAGCGGCGCGGGGCGGAAGTACTGGTTACGGGAGACCTGGACATGCCGGCGCACGGCTGCTGGCATGACGCGGTGACGAGACGCGTCGGACTGGACCTCGGCATGCCGCTGTGGGAGCGGGATCACGTCGAGACGGTCAAGGAATTCATCGACCTCGGATTCAAAGCCGTCCTGGTGACCGTCAACCTGTCCATGGGGATGCGGGAAGAGGATCTCGGGCGACTGATCACGCACGGGTTCGTGGAAGAGCTTGCGGCGCGCGGGATCGACCCGTGCGGGGAAAGCGGCGAATTCCACACCCTGGTGATCGACGGTCCGATCTTCAAACACCCCGTACCCGTGCGCAGAGGCGAAGCGGTTCGGGACGGGGAGTACGCTTTTTTGTCGTTCGAACCGGATGACGAGCGATGAAATCATGAACCCGGGAGGCGCGCATGAAATATCTCACGAAGGAATGGTACGAGGAAGCGCAAATTTTGAACAGTGTGTTGTCTTTTCCCGAGACGGAGGAGGAGTGGAAGAACGAGATCGCCTGGTTCGAAGCCAGAAGCATGGACATTCTGGATATCCGGAAGCGCCAGCTGAGCCATTGGACACCCGTTCTGCTCAGGGTGCTGCCCCCCGACTTCCATCCCGCCGTCGAGGACGGGACGCTGGCCGCCGTCTATCCATCCGAAGAAATCCGTACGCGAGCGGCACGATTGCAGGCGGCCTTCGACGCGAGAACGGACGCGCTCCGGGCTGAATATCGCGACCACTTCAACGCCATCAGAAGTTCGCTTCCGCCCAACGCGGTTCGGCTCCACGAGAAGTCGCCGCACGATGCGCGGATCCGTTCGGTCGGGCAGCCTTCCCCGGATACGCTCATCATGGAACGGGACTGCAGCGGCGCCCTGTTCCATGACACCGATGTCCGGCTCACCTTCACAGGCGTGCGATGGGTGGAAGGCGCGTTCCCGCCCCCGGGCAGCAACTGGATGACGGACGAAGTGTTCCTCGCCGACGGGGGATTCGAGTTTCACATGCTGTTCGACTTCCCGGTCTCCGAATTCACGCTGTCGGCCGCGGATGTGGAGATTTCTTTTCTCAGGTAGATCAGGCGCAGGGCCGGGCTCACCGGCTTCTCGTCGAACGGGACGTACCCCAGCTTCCGGTACAGCCGGAGGTTCCGCTCGCTCTTGTGCCCGGTGAACAGGACGAACACCATGCCTGCGAACCGGACTTCGATCTCCCGCATCAGCCGCGTGCCGATGCCCCTCCCTTGACATTCGGGATCGACGATCAGCTTCCCGATCTCCGCCCGGCCGTCCCGGCGGCAAGCCCTGACCGAGCCGACGATGCGGCCATCCGCCACGGCTTTCAGGAACAGATGGTCCGCGAATTGCTCCCGAACACTTTCGAGCGTCTGCGTCAACGGCTCGATCCTGCAGTCGCCATAAATCCCGGCTTCGCTGACATAAGCCTTGCGCTGCAGCTCGAGAATCTCGGCGGCATCCTCGACCGAGGCGGCTGCAATCGCGGTTTTCATACATACTCCTCCTTTCATCACCTGTACTGCCTAATCGCCGCCCTCGCCTCTTCCACCACCATCGGGATCAGCGACTCCGGGCTGACGATCCGCATCTTCCCGCCGAAGCCGAGCACATACCGCGCCGCCTCCTCTGCCGTCTGGAAAAAGAGCACCGCCGTCCGCCACCCGCCTTCCTCCGCCCCGCCGATCTCCCCGATTTCCACGAACCGCTCCGTATACGTCATCCGCCCGACGATGGACGGGTCGACGAGCACCCGCACCTCGAACCTGGGCAGCCCGGCGGAGAACTGCTCCTTGCTCGCCTTCCACCAAGCCGCCAGGTCGAACGATGCCGGCCGGTCGAACGCCTCGGGCAGGACTTCGGCGCGGGCGATCCGGGAGACGCGGTACGTGCGGAACTCGTCGTCCGCATGCGAGGCAACCAGATACCACGCGCTGCCCTTGGCGACAAGCCCGAGCGGGCAGACCGCGCGCTCCGTGGTTTCGCCGCCGGCTTTCTGGTATACCATGCGAAGCTTGCGGTCCTCCCACAGCGCCTCCATCACCGTTCGGAGCGTCTCCGTGAGGCCGGCGCCGGCGGGCTTCCACGCGCCGGTGTCGATATGGATCTTCTCCAGATATTGCCGCGCGCCGCTTCTGAGCGCCGACGGCATGGACGCCGCAAGCTTGCGCCGGATTTCGAGCCCGCCCGGCCGAATGCCGAGCTGCCCCAGCAGCTCGTCGGACGGCAGGATGAACAGCGATTTCAGCTCGTCCAGCGTCAGGCCGCTGATCGTGCTGCGGAACCGGTCGATCAGCTTCCAGCCGCCGGACTTGCCGCGCTCCGCGATGACCGGTATGCCGGCCGCGCTCAGGGCGTCCATGTCGCGCAGAATCGTACGGTCGGATACTTCCAGCGCTTCCGCGAGCTGCGCGGTCGTCATCTTGCCGTTGTTCTGCAGCAGGAGCATGAGTTGAAGCAGCCTGTCCGCTCGCACCGTCTCCGGTCCCCCCTCACGTGCCGTTTCATCTTTTATTCGCTAATTATGACATGAGATGTCGTATTAATAAACTACCATAAGTCCGGGCATCTTAAAATATTTGAGGAGGTCATTTCGTATGAACCCATTCGCAGGAAAACTGGCCGGCAAGGTCGCGCTGGTCGCCGGCGGCACGCGCGGCGCCGGACGCGGCATCGCGGTCGAGCTCGGGGCGGCCGGAGCGACCGTCTACGTGACGGGGCGGACGACGCGGGCGCAGCGCTCGGATTACAATCGCCCGGAGACGATCGAGGAGACGGCCGAGCTCGTGACCGCGGCCGGCGGACAGGGGATCGCCGTTCAGGTGGACCACCTCGTGCCCGAACAGGTGGAAGCGCTCGTGCAGCGCATCGAACGCGAGCAGGGAAGGCTCGACATTCTCGTGAACGACATCTGGGGCGCGGAGCATATCACCGAATGGAACGTGCCGGTCTGGCAGCATTCGCTCGAGAAAGGGCTGCGCATTCTGGATCTCGGCGTCCGGACGCACCTCATCACGAACCATTTCGCGCTGCCGCTGCTGATCAAGCAGCCGGGCGGGCTCGTCGTGGAAGTGACGGACGGGACGGAAGAATACAACCGGGACGAGTATCGTCTGAACCTGTTCTACGACCTCGCGAAGAACTCTCTCAATCGCGCGGCGTGGGTGCTCGCGCAGGAGCTGAAGCCGCACGGGTGCACCGCGGTGTCGCTCACCCCGGGCTGGATGCGGTCGGAGATGATGCTGGAGCTTTTCGCCGTCACGGAGGACAATTGGCGGAAAGCAGGCGAGCAGGAACCGCATTTTCTCATCTCGGAGACGCCGCGTTACACCGGCCGGGCGATCGCCGCGCTGGCGAGCGACCCGGAGGTGAGCCGCTGGAACGGCCAGTCGCTCTCCAGCGGCGAACTGGCCGAGGTGTACGGCTTCACGGACATCGACGGCTCGCGGCCGATCTTCATGAAGTACTACCGGGAGGTCATCAAGCCGGGCAAGCCCACGGACGCGGAACGGTACCGGTGACGGGGCTCCTTGACCGCCCGTTCAGTCGGAAACCGATAGCGGCACGGTGACCCTGATCGCTCTTGGTTCCTCCGTGTTCCGGTACCGCAGTTTTGTGCTTTCGAAATGGACATACAGCGGTTCATGGCGGGCGATCCCGGACGGGACGGTAAAGGCGATTTTGACGGAGGTGTCCGGGGGAATTTGCCCGAACGAGCCTTCCAGTTCCCGCACCGGCGTACCCTTCGGCGGATCATCGGCCGAGGCCGTTCCGCCGCCTTCGTTTTTGCCGTCTTTGTTCTCGTGATATGTGCCTTCGGACGTCTCGGGTACGACGGTCAGGCGATTGTCCGCCAGGGTGACACCGGGGCTGCGGTTCGCGATTTCGGCCGTCACGTCGATGGAGTGGTCCTGCCGTTTTTCCGCGCTCAGAATGGTCACTTGGATGTCGATTTTGTCCGCGGGAGCGGGCGAGGGTTTGAGCAAATCCACGATCACGACCAGCGCGATCGCGAGGCACAGCACGACGGCCCTCTCGACAGGTTCGCGTATGCTTTTCATCGGATTCGGCACCCCCGATCGGATTGTCATGGGGACATGTCGCGGGAATTTCAGCCCATATCTCTATTTAACGCCGATAGAGCATGTCGGGTTCGGATTTGAGCCGAAAAAAGACGGCCGGACAGGAGGTTTTTTTCCTGCCCGGCCGTTAAAACCCGGTTCTTCTGCCGATCAACATGAGGAGGATCAATACGCCTGCGGTCGCGGTCATGTATACATTCCAACGGTCGAAGACTTGATGGAACAGATCAGGTGAGAGACAGGCTCCATGCCAGTACAACGATTTGTCCAGGTAAGTGGCGAAGTTGTGCTTGACAGTCTCAACGTTCCCGCCACTCCGGCGTGCATCGGCGAGTATGATCGGATTCACCTTGATGACTTCCCCGATGACCGCTTTCAAGTCTTCGATTCTGACATAGTAATATTGATCGGAAGACGGCAGACGCTCTCCATCCGCGAGCTGAAATGGCCGGACATAGCGCCAGCCTCTCTCATAGGAAGGATAACTCGTGTAACCGTAACCGGCTTTGTGAAGCGGCGAACCTTCCGAGTCTTCCGGAAGGGCGATAATCTTCGTTCCCTTCTTGATTTCCAAAGCCGGGGCAGTTCCGCGGTCAGGAATCCCGGAATAGTAACGGATCGTAACAGGCGTCACCACTCGACTGGTCCATGGATAAGACGGTAAAGCCATATCAAGCGGTAAGTAGGGCGAGTAGACGGTCAAATCCATCTCGTCCATCGGAATCCCGAGTTGATAAGGGCTGGGTGTTATTGACGCCTTGAACGCGCTTTTCAACCGGTAATTATAAACCAAGTCGGCACCTGTTCGGGACATGATCAAAACAAGCAGAATCATGACGGCCAATATGGAGGCCCATCTATAAAATGTTCCGGATATCGGGGTGTTGGTCACCTCATGATTCTCCTCTCCCGGCCGTTTCAGTTGCTTGACTCGGCCGCTCTTTCATAAAAGGAGACAGGGACTGAATAACATTAATGTCTATACTATACATCAAAATAAAGGAAGTGCTCAATTCTCTGTGTACCGCAACACAAACAATGCCCTTCCGACTTCCTGCCGGGAAGCGAAAGGGCTGAAAAGTCTGTTTTTGCCCCTGCCCCCTTCGCAGCGCCCCTTGCGGATAGGCTCAATCGGAAACCGATAGCGGCACGGTGACCCTGATCGCTCTTGTTTCCTCCGTGTTCTCGTACCGCAGTTTATTGCTTTGGAAAATGACGTACAGTGGTTCAATGCGGACGATCCCGGACGGGACGGTAAAGGCGATTTTGACGGAGGTGTCCGGGGGAATTTGCCCGAACGAGCCTTCCAGTTCCCGTACCGGCGCATCCTTCGGCGGATCATCGGCTGTGGCCGTTCCGCCGCCTCCGGTTGAGCCGTCTTCGCTCGTGTGATGCGTGCCTGCGGGCACCTCGGGCATGACGAACAGGCGATTGTCCGCCAGGGTGACACCGGGGCTGCGGTTCGCGATTTCGGCCGTCACGTTTGATGGTGTGGTCCTGCGGCTTTTCCGTGCTCAGGATGGTCACTTGAATGTCGATTTTGTCCGCGGGAGAAGACGAAGGTTCTTGTTGATCCATAAAACGACCAAGATGACCGCAATACACCGTACAATTGCAACTGCGGCGAGTCCTTTGCGGTTTTCCAATGGTCGTGTCCCTTTTTCAGTGAAAGGGCATTCGTCCGGTTTCTTCGGAATGTAGTACAAAGAAGACCGGCCAGGACGTTTGATCCTGACCGGCCATGATTGCCGGGTGCGAATTTTTTTATTTCACGGCGTTCCGCCAGTCGGCGGCGAATTTCTCGATCCCTTGATCCGTCAGCGGGTGCTTCGCGATCTGCTCGATGACTTTGAACGGGATCGTCGCGATATGCGCGCCGGCCAATGCGACGCGGGTGACGTGGTCCGGATGGCGGACGGACGCGGCGATGATCTGCGTCTCCAGGTTATGGACGCGGAACAGTTCGGCGACCTTGGTCACCAGCTGCACGCCGTCTTCCGAGATGTCGTCGAGCCGGCCGAGGAACGGCGACACATACGTCGCGCCGGCGCGGGCGGCGAGCAGCGCCTGGTTGACTGTGAAGACGAGCGTGACGTTCGTCTTGATGCCCTTCTTCGAGAGGAAGCGGCAAGCTTCGAGACCTTCGAGCGTCATCGGCAGCTTGATCGTGATTTTCGGGTCGTTGTTGTTGATCTTGGCCAACTCGAGCGCTTGCGCGATCATTTCTTCCGCCGTCACGGCGTCGGGCGTCACTTCGGCCGAGACCGATTCGGCTTCGGGGACGGCCTTTAAAATCTGTTCGATGCGGTCCTCGAACTTGACGCCTTCCTTCGCCACCAGCGAAGGGTTCGTCGTGACGCCGGACAGGATGCCCATTTTGTACACCTTTTGGATTTCCGCCAGGTTGGCCGTATCGATGAAGAATTTCATGCTGCTTAACCTCCTTAATGGTTTATGGGGTGAAACGAACTGTTGAACAACCGCCGGCGAATGGCCGGCATTAACGGCACGTGGTGCCGTTAATTGCCGCCGACCGGCGTTGCGCGGCGCCTCACGCCGCGATTAACGGCAAATTGTGCCGTTAATGGGGCGGCAGGCGGCTGCCGGGCGGGCGATAACGGCACGTGGTGCCGTTAAATGCCGCCGACCGGCGTTGCGCGGCGCCTCACGCCGCGATTAACGGCAAATTGTGCCGTTAATGGGGCGGCAGGCGGCTGCCGGGCGGGCGATAACGGCACGCGGTGCCGTTAATTGCCGCCGACCGGCGTTGCGCGGCGCCTTACGCCGCGAATAACGGCAAATTGTGCCGTTAATGGGGCGGCAAGCGGCTGCCGGGCGGGCGATAACGGCACGTGGTGCCGTTATTTCACCAGTTCGCGCACGAGATTGACGACGTTGTCGACGGAGAAGCCGAAATGCTTCAGCACCGCGCCGCCCGGGCCCGACGCGCCGAACGTGTCGATCGACAGCACCTTGCCGCCCGGACCGGCGTAGCGGTCCCAACCGAGCGATATGCCGGCTTCGATCACGAGCCGCTTTGCCACGCCGTCCGGCAGGACGGACGCCCGGTAGTCCTCGGGCTGGCGCTCGAACAGCTCGCGGCTCGGCATCGCCACGACGCGCACTTTGACGCCGTCCTTCCCGAGCTCCGCCTTCGCGCCGAGCGCGAGCGACACTTCCGAGCCGGTCGCGATCAGGATGACATCGGGCTGGCCGTCCGCATCGGCGAGCACGTAGCCGCCGCGCGCGACGTCGGCCTTGTTGCGCGCCGTCGCCTCGAGCACCGGCAGGTTCTGGCGACTCAACACGAGCGCCACCGGTCCGTCCTGCTGCTCGAGCGCGTATGCCCAGGCGCTGGCCGTCTCGTTCGCGTCGGACGGGCGGATGACCGTAACGCCGGGGATGGCGCGCAGCGCGGCCAGCTGCTCGATCGGCTCGTGCGTCGGCCCGTCTTCGCCGACGGCGATCGAGTCGTGGGTGAACACGTACACGACCGGCAGCTTCTGCAGCGCGGCCAGGCGGATGGACGGGCGCAGATAGTCGCTGAACACGAAGAACGTGCTTACGAACGGGCGGATGCCGCCGTGCAGCGCCATGCCGTTCCCGGCCGCGCCCATCGCGTGCTCGCGGACGCCGAAGTAGACGTTGCGGCCGGCGTACGATTCGACGGCGAACTTGCGCTCTCCCTTGATGTCCGTCATCGTCGAGTGCGACAGGTCGGCGCTGCCGCCGAAGATGGACGGCACGATCTTCACGTAGTGGTTGATCGCCTCGCCGCTCGCGACACGGGTCGAGATCGCCTTCGCGGGGTCGAACGTCAGGATGTCGGCGGCGTCAAGCTTCACGGTGCCGTCGATCGCCTGCTCCAGTTCCCGGCCGAGCTCCGGATATTGCGCCTTGTACGCCGCAAGCAGCTTGTTCCACTCCGCTTCCTTCGCGGCGCCTCTTTCCTTCAGCTGTGCAAAATGCGCCCGCACTTCATCCGGCACCGTGAACGGTTCTTCCCAAGTCCAGCCGTATGCCGCCTTGGCGTTCTTCGCGTCTTCTTCGCCGATCGGCGCGCCGTGCACCTTGTTCGTGCCGGCGTTCTTGCTGCCGTAGCCGATGATCGTGCGCACTTCGATGATCGTCGGCTGCCCGGCGTTCGCCTTCGCTTCCGCGATCGCCGCCGACACCGCGGCGATATCGTTGCCGTCCTCCACACGCAAGTACTGCCAATTCGCGGACTCCGCCCGCAGCCGGACGTTCTCGCTGAAGCTCAGCTTGAGTTCGCCGTCCAGCGAGATGTCGTTGGAATCGTACAGCACGATCAGCTTGCCGAGCTTCATGTGCCCGGCCATCGACATCGCTTCGTAGGAGATCCCTTCCATCAGGCAGCCGTCGCCGACAAGCGCGTACGTGTAATGGTCGACGACCGGGAAGCCTTCCCGGTTGAACCGGGCGGCCAGATGCGCTTCGGCCATCGCCATGCCGACCGCCATCGCGATCCCCTGCCCGAGCGGGCCCGTCGTCGCTTCGACGCCGTCGGTGTGCCCGAACTCGGGATGGCCGGGCGTCTTGCTGCCGAGCTGGCGGAATTGCTTCAGGTCGTCCAGCGTCACCTTGTAGCCGAACAGATGCAGCAGGCTGTACAGCAGCATCGAGCCGTGGCCGGCCGACAGAACGAACCGGTCGCGGTTGAACCATTTCGAGTTGCCGGGATTGTGGTTCAGATGCTCGCTCCAGAGCGCGTAGGCCATCGGCGCGGCGCCCATCGGCAGGCCGGGGTGGCCGGAATTGGCCGCGTTGATCGCGTCGATGGACAACGTGCGAATGGCGTTGATGGCGAGTTGTTCAATGGTTTGGTTGGCAGACATAGTGTTCCCCCTCGTTCGTATCGGATTTCGGATCGGACTTGTCGTCGAACCACCAATGGAAACCGTCCTTCGCGAGCAGCGCGTCGGACTCGGCCGGTCCGTAGCCGCCGGCCTCATAATAATGAAGCGGCACCGCGTCTTCCGCGAAGGCGTCGAGAATCGGCTGCACCCATTGCCAGGACAGTTCGACCTCGTCCCAGTGCGCGAAGAAGGTCGGGTCGCCGGCAAGCGCGTCTCCGATCAGATTTTCGTAGGCCTCGGGCGAATTCTTCCCGACGGAATGCAGGTCGATATGGATCGGCTTGAAGCTGCCGTCCAGCCCGGACTCCTTCGTGTTGAGCTGCAGCGTCATGCTTTCCTTCGGCCCGATCTCGATGACGAGCAGGTTCGGCTCGGCGCCGTTCGGCGACCGCTTCTGTTTCACCGGCTCCTTGAACTCGACGACGATGCGCGTCGATTTCTCTTTAAGCCGCTTGCCCGTGCGGATGTAGAACGGCACGCCGCGCCAATTGCTGTTGTCGATGTGCAGGCGGGCGGCGATGAACGTCTCGGTGCGCGAGTCCGGCGCGATGCCCGGTTCCGACGTGTAGCCGACGACCGGCTTCCCGTCGATGCTGCCCGCCGCATACTGGCCGCGCACGACGCTTACGCCGACGTCTTCCTTCTGCAGCAGTTCGAGGGACTCCATCACCCGTTTCTTCTTGAGGCGTACGGTCTCGGAGCTGCTGTCGTGCGGCAGATGGATCGCCGCCATCATGAGCAATTGCAGCAGATGATTCTGGAACATGTCGCGCAGGGCGCCGGCGCGGTCGTAATAGCCGGCCCGTTCCTCGACGCCGACCGTTTCGTTCGCCGTAATCTGCACGTTGGCGATATAGCGGTTGGTCCACAGCGCCTGGATGACCGGGTTTTCCTGCTGCAGCGTCTCCAGCCGCTGCACGACCGGCTTGCCGAGGTAGTGGTCGATGCGGTAGATCTCGTCCTCCGAGAACGATTCGCTCAGCTTCCGGTTCAGCTCCCGGGCGGACTCCAGATCATGGCCGAAAGGCTTCTCGATGACGAGGCGCTTCCAGCCGCGGCCGGAACCGAGCCCGCTCGAGCGGATATTGTCGGCGATCGTTCCGAAGAACTCGGGCCCGACCGACAGGTAGAACAGGCGGTTTTCCGGGATGCCGAGCTCTGCTTCCCTCGCCTTCACGAGGTCGAGCAGCCGAAGATAGTCCGCTTCGCGGCCGATGTCGAGCATGCAGTACCGGAACGCCTGCAGGAAGCGGCCGAGCGTAGCCGCGTCGTCCGGCTTGGTGCGGGAGAACTGCCGCAGCGACTGCTCCACGTTGGACCGGAGCGTGTCGTCGCTCCACTCCCTTCTCCCGAGGCCGATGACGGAGAAAGCCGCCGGCAGCTTGCCGCGGACATACAGGTTATACAGGGCCGGATAGATTTTGCGTTTCGCCAAATCCCCGGTCGCTCCGAACAAAACAAAGGTGGTCGGCTCCAACTTCCTTCTCCTTTCCGCCAAGTCATGCGAAAAAATGCTGGTTTCCCGCTTTAATAAACACTATAATACGTTTCAAGGTCATGCGAATAATTGATAGATTTAAGGGGAGATATAGAACATGTCTATGGGCGTAAACTACGAGCTCTACAAGGTGTTCTATTGGGCGGCGAAAACCGGCAGCCTGACGCAAGCCGCCAAGAAGCTGTACCTTACGCAGCCGAGCGTCAGCCACGCGATCAAGCAGCTGGAGGAACGGTTCGGCGTTGCCCTTTTTTCCCGTACCGCGAGGGGGGTGGAGCTGACGCAGGAAGGGGCCGTCCTGTACGCGTACATCGAGCAGTCGCAGATGCTCATCTCACTCGCGGAAGAAAAGATGGCGGCGCTCCGGAACCTCGAGAGCGGCGAGCTGCGGATCGGCGGCAGCGATTCGCTGTTCAAACACTACATCCTGCCGTATCTGGAGCAGTTCCACGAGCGCTATCCCGGCATCAAGCTGCACCTCAACCACGGCACGACGCCGGAAATCATCGGCTTCCTGAAGGAGGGGCGCATCGATCTGGGCGTCGTGCGCATGCCGATCGTCGATCCGCAGCTTCAGGTGATGGAGACGTATCAATTGCAGGACTGTTTCGTGGCGGGCGCGCGCTACGAGCATCTGAAGGGCGAGGTGCTGCCGCTCGAGCAGTTGCTGGAGTATCCGATCATCCTGTTCTCCCGCAACAGCCGGGCGCGCATGACGATCACGGAGCTGTTCCAGAGCCGCGGGCTGTCGCTCAGGCCCGAGATCGAGGTCGGGAGCGTCGATCTGCTCATCGAGTTTGCGAAACGGGGGCTGGGCATTTCCTATGTGGCGAAGGAGTTCGTGACGAAGGAGCTGGAGGAAGGCGTGCTGTTCGAGGTCGCGATCAACGAGCCGCTGCCTCCCGCCCGCGTCGGCGTCCTGACGATGAACAGCGTGCCGTTGTCCGGCGCGGCCGCCGCCTTCATCGAGCTGATCCGGTAACGGCGCTCCGGTTGATCCGGCGAACCGTGCCGGCCGGATGGCGAGCGTCCGATACCGAAGAGAAGCGCGGACGGAACGCGGGCTTTCGGCGCATTTCGAAGCGGCGGTTCCGGAGTTCGACCTTCACCTGGGCAAGATTGATGATCCGAAGGGGCTTGCCGAATCGATCGGCCGGATGACGGGCGTTGTCGACCACGGGCTGTTCATCGGCCTTGTCCACGAGGCGCTTCTCGCAGAGAACGGGGACGTCCGGATATGGAGAAAAGGGGAGCCCTCGCAAAAAGCATGGCGCATCGCGGGTTGGGTTGTCGTCTGGCTGACGGCGCTCTTTTTTCTCCGGGACGGGGTTCAGAAGGTGACCGGCGCCGGGCAGATGGTCGACCTGTTCCGCGAGCTCGGCTGCCCGGATTGGTTCAGGATCGCCGCAGAATCTTTTCCGTCGCCTTGCCCTTCGCCAGCTCGTCGATCAGCTTGTCCAGATAGCGGACTTCCCGCATGAGCGGATCTTCGATGTTTTCGACGCGAACGCCGCAGATGACGCCTTTGATCAAAGACCGCGCGGGATTGAGCCGCGGCGCTTCCGCGAAGAACGTCTCGAAATTCGTCCGCTTCTCCAGATGGGCTTCCAGCTCTTCCTGACTGTACCCGGTCAGCAAGCGGATGATCTCGTCGACTTCCGCTTTCGCGCGGCCTTTCTTCTCCGCCTTTTCGACATAGTGGGGGTAGACGATTGCGACGCTCATCGCGTAGATGCGGTGTTTGGCCATCCGTCCCCGTCCTTTCGCGCGTTTTTCGATTTCGCCTGCTTCCATGATCGTATCACATCCGGACCGGATCTGACAGGCAGGCATTGCCTCCGCCGCATTTCACGCAACCCGGACAGGATCGCCGCAAGTTCGCAGTTCGTCATCGTCGAGCCGGGAACGGAGCATCAGGTGCCCCGTCAGCTTCACGGGACGCATCGCCGCTGACGGGATGAATGCCGTGCGGATCAGCTCCGTTTCGTCTTCTTCCACTCCTCATGATACCGCCATACCCGCTTCCAAAGTTCGTCCCGTTCCAGCTTGCTGTAGTTGACCAGATGCTCCTGAAACACGTCGCCCAGCACTTCCAGCCATTGGGACTTCGTGCGGAGCTCGGTCTTCTCGGTGCCGCGGATTCCCCGCCTGCTCCATATGCAGCCCCTCAGCTCGTTGCTGCCCTCGGCATGGATTTGCTGGACAAGCACCAGTTTCATCCACGGCGACGCCGGCGACCGGCTGAGAAATTCATGCTTCGGTTTGAACGCTTCCAGGTCTTCCAGGATATCCGGCGCGACATCGACGCCGACAAACGAGGCGGGCGGGTCGTGGACAATCCGCCATCCGCCTTGCGCGACACCGGATGGTTCAACCCGATAGCGGAAGAGTCCCTGCTCGTATGTGCCGTGCCGAAGCGGGAGCGGGTCATAGGGCATGTTGCCCAATCCCGCGTCGATGATGTATCGCTGTTCCTGCCGCTGTTCATCCGTCAGGCTGACGGTCAGCCCGAGGTGAAAGGAATCGACCCGGGGATTCTGCCCCAATGGCTGGACGCCGGCCCGGTGCCAGAAGACGCGGAAACCGAGCGAGCGGAGCAGCACGCTGAACGCGCCGTTCAAGTGAAAGCAATAGCCGCTTCGATTGCCGAGGATCAGTCTGACGGATGCGTCCAGGTCGATCGGAGCCGGTCTGCCGGCGACAATATCAAGGGTCTGCCAGGAAATGGTCGACACATGCGCACGGTGAAGCCGCGTCAGATAGGACAGGGACGGCGGCTCGATGTCCTGAATTCCGATTCGTTTCAAGTATGCCTTCACTTCGGAGCGGGTCAACATGATTCGAACATCACTCCCGCTTGCGGCGTTGCGCCGGTTGCTCCCGGCAAGCAACACAAGATGCCTCGATTATAACCCCGTTCCGGGGAATTCTTCAATGATCGCAAGGGCCAATGCAGGCCCGGCCGGCGCGGTTCCCGTTGCAACCGGATGCCGCGATGGCGCGTAAATTAGGCTGAAAACCGGCAAAAACCGGTTTTTGAAGGAGGATGCCGCCTGAATGCCTGCTGGCTGCTCGCTGTCGCCATCGTGAGCGAAGTGTTCGGGAGCTCCATGCTGAAGTTGTCGGACGGGTTCAAAAAGTTGCCGCCATCCGTCGGGGTTGCGGCGGGGTACGTCGCGGCTTTCTATCTCCTGTCGCTGGCCCTCAAGGACATTCCGCTCGGGACGGCCTACGCGATCTGGTCGGGGGCCGGCACGGCGCTGACCGCGCTGGTCGGCATCGTCCTCTACAAGGAAGGCGTCAATCTCAAGAAAAGTCTGGGCCTGATCCTGATCATCTGCGGCATTGTCGTGCTGCGGCTGAGCAACCCCCATTAAGAGCGTTGATGAGACGGAGGCGATTCGATGAAAAGCGTTTCGATAGGCTACGCGAAAGGCTACGCCGCGCTGGCGGTCTCCATCTTCAGCGAAATTTTCGGCACGACGATGCTCAAGATGTCGGACGGATTCACGGACGCATGGCCATCCGTCGGCGTTCTGATCGGCTACGGCTTGTCCTTTTATGGTTTGTCCATCTGCCTCAAAACGATTCCGCTCAGCCTGGCGTACGCGATCTGGTCGGGGCTGGGCACGGCGCTGACGGCGCTCATCGGCGTGCTCGCATGGGAGGATCCGTTCAGCCCGCTGACGCTGGCCGGCCTGGCCCTGATCATCGGAGGGGTCGTCCTGTTGAACGCTTCGCGGAATCCGGATAAAGTAAAAGCGACATCGTGAAACGGACGGCAAGCGGCGGAGGTGGATTCCGATGACGATCGACCGGCAGAGGGCGAAGCTGCTCGGGGAATTTCTCAAGTCGAGACGGGAGAAAATGAGTCCGGCCGAAGCGGGACTTGCGGGCGGTTACGGCAGACGGAGGACGCCCGGCCTGAGGCGGGAGGAAGTGGCGCAGCTCGCCCACGTCAGCACGACCTGGTACACGTGGCTCGAGCAAGGCCGCGCTTCCGCGCCGTCCCGGCAAGTGCTGGACAGCATCGCCCGGGCGCTCAACCTGAACGAGGACGAGCACCGGCATCTGCTCCATCTGGCGGGGGCGGACGTGCCCGTGCCGAAGAAGCCGGCGGCGGTCGAACAGATGGCCGATGAGCTTCAGCGGGTCGTCGGGCAGATCGCTTACCCGGCGTTCGTCGCGAGCGGCCGGACGGAAGTGCTGGCGTGGAACGGCGCGGCTTCGCGGGTGATCTGCGACTTCGCCGCGATCGGACCGGAAGACCGGTCGATGCTTTGGCTGACGTTCATGTACGAGCCGCTGCGCCGCTCGATCGCGGATTGGGAGGCGTACGCCCGCTACACGGTGGCGGTCGTCCGCGGCCGCTACGAGAAGAATCTCGAAGACGCCGCGTTCCGCCGCCTGATCGACCGCATGCTCGCCGCCAGCGCCGAGTTCCGGGAGCTGTGGTCGACGCGGGATATCGCCGAGAAGACGATGACGCGCATCCGGATTCATCATCCGGAAGCCGGCCCGCTGACGTTCCATGTCCATTCCTTCTCGCAGGTCAACGGCAACGATCACGCGCACTGCTGCATCTATTCCCCCGCGGACGAGGAGACCGGGGCGCGGCTTCGGCGCATCGGTTCGGGGTAAATCCGCGCCCGGGTGCGCCCGGGTGAGTCCGCGCGCAGGTTCGCGCGGCCCGGTCAAATCCGCGCCCGGGCAGCTCCGCGCGGCCCGGGCTGGCGCCCGGCCGTTCAGCGCTCCATGCTGAGGACGAGCTTGCCCGTCGTAATGCCGGCCTCGATGCGGCGATGGGCTTCGCCCGCCTCGCGCAGCCCCAGCACATCCGTGACGTCGATCCGGATATCGCCGTCCGCGGCCAGACGCAACGCCTTGCGCGCCGCCTCCGCCACCCGGCCCGGAACAACCTCGCTGATCTGCCGCAGGTTGAAGCCGAGCACCGCCTTGCTCGTGAACCACAGCTCGTTGATCGGCTGGGAGACGTCGTCTTCCGCGCTGGCATTGCCCATCGCGATCAGCCGGCCGAACGGCTTCAGCATCCGGACGGCCTCCCGCCGCAGCTTTCCTCCGACCGGGTCGACGACGATGTCCGGCCCCTGCCCGCCGGTTACCTCCGACACGGCCGCTTCGTATTGATCCCGCAGGAACACGTAATCGTACCCGAGGCTTCTCGCGTATTCCAGCTTGGCCGGGCTGCCGACCGTGCCGATGACGAGCCCGGCGCCCAGCTTGCGGGCCGTCTGGCCGATCAGGCTGCCGACGCCTCCCGCCGCGGCGTGGACGAGCACCGTCTCGCCTTGCCGCATCCGGGCCACGTCGGAAATGACCATGTGCGCGGTCGTCGCGTTGGAAGGGAAAGCCGCCGCTGCGGCGAGACCGAGCCGGGAGACGGCCGTCTCGTCCAGCGGAATGACGAGCGCGCGCGGCGCCTTCGCCACTTCCGCGTAGCCGCCCCCGCCCACGATGGTCAGCGCCGCCACCGGCTGACCGACGCGCAGATCGGTGACGCCGGCGCCCACGGCCCGAACCGTGCCCGACACTTCAATGCCCGGCACGAAGGGCAGGGGCAGGTCGGGCACGACGCCTTTGCGGAAGAGCACTTCCGCGTAGTTGACGCCGGCATACGCCACGTCGATCGTGACCTCCATCGGACCGGGCTCCGGAACCGGCACCTCCCGCAGCGACAGGACGCTGTAATCGCCGAATTTCGGAATCGTGATGGCGCGCATGTTCAATTCCTTGTCTCCCCCTTGCGAAATGAATGTGGACGAATCCAGTATGAAACAACGGCGGAACGGCGTCCTGTTGCGGCTTATACCGGTATTGCGAATAACAGGCAACCGGCTGGCGGAGCATGGTCAACCGGACGGGAGGAAAACATTTCCACAACAAATTCCGCGCCGATGTCGTCCAATAAGCGAGACTTTTTCAGCCGGGAGTGAGCGGCATGAGATCAACATCACTCGCGGCGGCGCTGCTTCTGGGCGTCGTATTGGCTGGATGCGCGGCCGTGCAAGCCAGGGAGACGCCCGCCGCGCAAGGGGAGCAGTTGCAGCAGACGGAAGCATCCGACCCGGACGCATCCGAAGCAGCCGCGGAAGAGGCGGTCAAGGGTCTGGTTGAAGAATTCGGCAACGATCCCGCATCCGCACCCGGCCGGCTGACCTCGAGCCCATGGCCGGACCGGATTGAAGTGCGGTCGGTGGAAAAACTGGCGGACGACGCGTACCGGGTGGAAGGCGACATCATCGAAACGGCGGGCGCGGACGGGAACGGAGGCGGCGAGCCGGCCGCGAAGCGCCCCGTCACGCTGGAAGTGCGGAAGATTGACGGCCGCGTGCTCATTGACACCGCCGAATTGGGGGAATATGAGGACGGGGATCAGGCGGCATCCGCCATCGTCTACGATAATGCGCGCTACGGCTTCCGCTTCGCCCTGCCCGACGGTTGGGCCGGCTTCACGGTTGTGGAAGACCGGTGGGAAGGCGTGACCCCGGAAGATGCCAAGGCGGCGGCTTCCGGACCCGTCATTTCGCTCCGCCATCCCGAATGGACGGCCGAGGAACCGCGCCAGGACATTCCGATCATGATTTTCACGACGGATCAATGGAACGCCCTCGAACAGGGTGCATTCCATATCGGCGCCGCGCCGGTCGGCCCGGGCGAGCTCGGGCGCAACGACAAATACGTGTTCGCGCTCCCGACCCGCTACAATTACGCGTTCCCGACCGGGTACGAGGAAGTCGAGGACATCCTGAGCGGCAATCCGCTTCAGCCGTACGACGCGGAGTGATCGGCTTCCCGGCCGGCCGCAACGGACAGCCGGACGGCCAACGCGAAATTCCATGCGCACCCGCACATGATGGATGCCCGCTCCAGCAATCCGCTGTAATGAAGGGTGACCTCGCCGGAAAAATACAAGGAAACCATGATGATGCAAGCAGCCGGGTCATTTTGTCGTATCGCATTTGCAACCCTCCGAGCCAAGTTCCCATCTGCTCGCCTCCCTCATCGTATTTATCCCAAAAATATGGTATATTTAAAACAAGATTTGCTTATTAAATCAACACAATAATTAAAATATCATAGCAAGATAATTTATTTTCATGGCAAAGGGGGAGAGCGCCGATGTCAACCGACCAATCGGGCGGAAACGCGCAAGAGATCGTGGATCATCCGGATGCGAAGCGACGGGAGCTGATGGAGGAAATCCGCACGAGCAGCGCCAGGGCGGTCATGCTGCATCAGGCGGTCGCCGACCGGTTCGGTTTGAACGCCACGGATCACAAATGCCTGAATTTCCTCATCAAATCCGGGCCGGTCACCGCCGGCCGCCTGGGCGAGCTGACCGGACTGACAACCGGAGCCGTCACGGGGATCATCGACCGTCTCGAACAGGCGGGATTCGTGGTGCGGGAGCGGGATCCGGACGACCGGAGACGGGTTGTCGTGAAGCCGGTGAAGGAGAAAATCGAGGAATTCGACAGGCTGTTCCATTCCCTGTTCCGCATGACCGTCGACCTTTTGCAGCGCAATACGGATCAGGAAATCGACGTCATCCTCGGCTTCCTCAAACAATTCAACGCGGTCTCGCTTGACGCCATGAACCGGTTGAAGGCATGACGGAAGGGGCTGGTGCGTGTGGCGAACATCCTGGTGGTGGACGATGATCCGCACATTCGCGAGCTCGTCCGGCATTTTCTGCGGCAGGAAGGGTTCGTCGTCCACGAGGCGGGCGACGGCGAGGAAGCGCTGGCGAAGCTCGAAACGGTGAAAGCGGATCTGGTCATTCTCGATATCATGATGCCGAACATGGACGGCTGGCAACTGTGCCGCGAACTGCGGGAACACTGCGATATCCCGCTGCTCATGCTGACGGCCATGGGCGAAACGCCGCAGAAGGTCAAAGGGTTTCAGCTCGGCACGGACGACTACCTCGTCAAGCCGTTCGATCCGCTCGAACTGGTCGCCCGGGTGAAAGCGCTGCTGAGACGGTACCGGATCGCCGCCTCCCGGACCGTGCAGATCGGCAAGGTGAAGCTCGACCGCGGGACATTCGAAGCCGTCGTCGACGGCGCGCCGGTCGACCTTCCGCGCAAAGAGTTCGAACTGTTGTTCAAATTGGCGAGCTATCCGGGAAAAACGATCACGCGGGAGCAGTTAATCGAGGATATATGGGGCTACGACTTTGAAGGGAACGAGCGGACGGTCGACGTGCACATCAACCGGCTGCGCGAGCGTTTTCCGGAAGAGCGGCACGCGTTTCGAATTGTCACGGTCCGCGGGCTCGGCTACCGGCTGGAGGTGCGGCAGTGAGGAAAGTCCGGAAATTTATGCTCAGGTCGGCAGGGGTGGCCGGTTTGATCGCCGCCCTCGGCGCCTGCTGGTGGTCGGCTTACCGGATCACCGGCTTCCTCTACCCCCGGATCGGCGTGCAGCCGAATGATTTGGTCAGGCAGCTCGTCAACTCGGCGCTCGGTTTCGTGATCTTCGGCGTCATCATGGGGTTTTTCTCCTGGCTGACGCTTCCCCGGCGCATGGCGATGTTCAACACGATCATCGAGGCGATGCGCAGGCTGGCGCGGGGCGATTTCAGCGTCAATCTGGATGTGAAGATTCCGCCGGAGAATCAATTCAGCCAGATCGTCGAAACGTTCAACGACATGGCCGCTCAATTGGGCGAGATGGAGCGGATGCGGCAGGAATTCATTTCGAACGTGTCGCATGAAATCCAGTCGCCGCTCACGTCGATCAGCGGATTTGCCCGCGCCCTGCGGAACGAGCGGCTGAGCGTCGAGGAGCGCGCCCATTATCTGGATATCATTGAGACAGAATGCGAGCGGCTGTCCCGATTGAGCGACAATCTGCTCAAGCTGACGTCGCTCGAGTCCGTGCACCAACCGTTCGAGCGGCGGCCGTACCGGCTGGACCGACAACTCCGGACGGCCGTGCTTGCGTGTGAGCCGCAATGGCTGGAGAAGTCCATTGAAATGGAGGCGGATCTCGAGCAAGTCGAAATTTCGGCCGATCCCGAATTGATGAATCAGGTGTGGGGCAATCTCCTTCAGAACAGCATCAAATTTACGCCGCCCGGCGGAACCATCCGCGTGAGTCTCCGTCTCGAAAACGGCGAAGCGGCAGTCCGCGTCGCCGATACCGGCATCGGCATCGGGGAGGCGGATCTGCCGCGTATCTTCGAGCGGTTCTACAAGGCGGACAAGTCGCGGAACCGCGCCGGCGGGGGCAGCGGCCTCGGGCTGTCCATCGTGAAGAAGATCGTCGACCTGCATCAGGGATCGATCGACGTGCGGAGCGGGCCCGGCGAGGGGACCGCGTTCACGGTCCGGCTGCCCGCGGAGCCGCAAGGCGAACCGCAGGGCAAGCCGCAGAGTAATCCGCAGGGCAATCGGCAGGGCAATCCGCAGGGCAATCCGCAAGGCAATCGGCAGGGCGATCCGCAGCCGACAGAAGCCCTCCCTTAAACGCGGCGCATATACGCGCGGACCGTCAGCGGCGCGAAGACCGCCACGATGACGGCGGCGCCGGCGAGGGAGACCGCAAGGTCCGGGCTGAACGTCCCCGCATTGATCAGCTCCCGAACGGCTGTCACCAGATGCGATATGGGATTGATGTTCACGAACCTCTGGAGCCAGCCCGGCATCGTCTCCACCGGCACGAACGCGTTCGAGACGAAGGTGAGCGGGAACAGCACGACAAAGGACATGCCCTGCACGGCCGTGGCCGAGCGTCCGATGACGCCGAGGAAGGCGAAGATCCAGCTTACGGCCCAGGAGCAGGCGATGACCATCAGTCCGGCGAGGGCGACATGGCCGAAGCCGCCTTCCGGACGGAATCCCATCAGGTATCCCATCGCGAACGTGAGCACGGTTGCGATGGCGTACCGGATCGTGTCCGCCAGCAGCGCGCCGGCCAAAGGCGCAATGCGCGCGATCGGCAGCGACTTGAACCGGTCGAAGACGCCTTTGTCCATGTCTTCGCGAAGCTGGACGCCGGTGACGATGGATGTCGTGATGACCGACTGAACGAGAATGCCGGGAATGATGACCGGCAAATAATGCTGAACGTCGCCCGATATGGCGCCGCCGAAAATATAGGTGAACATGAGTGTGAACAGGATGGGCTGAAACGTTACGTCAAACAATTGTTCGGGCGTGCGCCTTGTTTTCAGGAGCCCGCGCCAGGCCATGGTGAGCGAGTTGCGGATGGTTTGCCTGAAACCCGCATGATTTTTCAGCCGGGCGGACGAGCCGCGGTGCGCGGTTACGTTCATCGTACGGATACCTCCTCCCGGACGTTCAACGAATCGGACTCCGGCGATGCGTTCGCCGTTGCCGCATGGCCGGTAATCGCCAGGAACACTTCGTCAAGGGTCGGCTTCTGCACGCTGACTTCGGCCAGCGAGATCCCCCGGGCCTTGAGGGCGGCCATGAGATCGGCCACCTGGTCGGCATCGGCCAGCGGCGCGGTGATCCGGCCCGCTTCCGCCGATACGCTCGACCGGACCTGAAGCGCCTCATCCACGATCTGACGGGCGTCGGCGATCCTGCGGGCATCCCGGACTCTGAGATGCAGCGACGAGGTGCCGACCGATGCCTTCAGCTCGTCGACGGTTCCTTCGGCCACGACCCGGCCGCGGTCAATGACGGCAACGCGGTCGGCAAGTTGATCCGCTTCATCGAGATACTGGGTCGTCAGCAGCACGGTCGATCCCGTCTCCACCAGCCGGCGGATCGTCGCCCACATCTGCGCGCGCGTGCGCGGGTCCAGCCCGGTCGTCGGCTCGTCCAGGAAAATGAGCGGCGGCTGCGCGATGAGGCTTGCCGCGAGATCCAGCCTGCGCCGCATCCCGCCGGAGAAATGTTTCAGCGGCCGTTTCGCGGCTTCGGTCAGTCCGAATTCCTCCAGCAGTTCCTCCGTCTTGCGCCGCGCCTCCGCGCGCGTCAGGCCGAGCAGCCGGGCGAACAGCATCAGGTTCTCGTCAGCGCTCAGCGACTCGTCGACCGACGCGTATTGCCCCGTCACCCCGATCAATTGGCGGACGATGTGCGGTTCCTTCACCACATCATGCCCGAAGATCCGCGCCGATCCCGCGTCCGGCTTGAGCAGCGTAGCCAGCATCCGGATCGTCGTCGTCTTGCCCGCGCCGTTCGGCCCGAGCACGCTGTAGATCGTGCCGGCCCGGACGTGCAGGTCGACGCCGTCCACCGCGCGGTTTCGGCCGAAATCTTTCACGAGCCCGCGCGCCTCGACGGCCCATTCGGCGTCTGGCGCCGTTTGCTTGTTCAAGCGTGCCATATCGATTCCTCCTGTCTGCACATCTTGACAAGGGGATGATAGCTCGGTTTTTTAAACGGAATGTAAACTGCGGAGGCGGTCTGCATGGCTTGTTTCGTTCTGGTTCACGGCTCATACCACGGACCATGGTGCCGGGAGAAGGTGAGCGGGCGGCTGCGGGCTCCGGGGCATGAGATCGTGGAAATGGATCTGATTGTCCTGAAGCGGCACACCCTGTCCGATGATGTCCGGGAAGTGGTCCGGGCAGTCAGGAGGAGCGGCGGTCCGGCCGTTCTGGTCGGTCACAGTTCCGGCGGGCATGTCGTTTCGGGAGCGGCGGAGGCCGCGCCGGACGACATCGCCTGCCTGGTCTGCGTGAGCGGCGTGCTGCTGCCGTCGGACCGGACGGCCGGGGATATTCCGAGGGAACCGCACGAGCGGCCCGCGGTTCCGCGATCGGCGGAAGACTTGCCCGATTGCTGGAAAAGGTCCCGGATTGACGGCTTGCATCGGCCCGGTGCGCGTTCCGGGCCGTTTTCATGCTTTCGGAACGCGGTACTCGGCGGCGGAGACAGGTCAGTCGGCGATCCCTTCTGCCACGGCGGTGTGATCCCGTTTATTGACATGCGGACGGCGGGGTGATAATATTTGATGCGGCAACCGAGTTTGATAATGATTCTCAATATCGACTTCTGTGAGCGCAAACAAAAATTAGATGCGGCATGCCATGGACCGGGAAAGGCGGGATTCATGGCATGCTTCCGCGAGGAGAGGAACCCGAATGGCGGAAGAACGCGAGCTCTTCGACGTCACGATCATCGGCGGCGGCCCGGCCGGCCTTTACGCCGCTTTCTACAGCGGGCTGCGCGAGATGAAAACGAAGATTATCGAATTCCAGCCTTTCCTGGGCGGGAAGATCAACGTCTATCCCGAGAAGGTGATCTGGGATGTCGGCGGCCTGCCGCCGACGACGGGCGAGAAGCTGATCGAGCACCTCGTGCGGCAAGGCACGGCCTTCGACCCGGAAATCGTGCTGAACGAGAAGGTCACCGGGATCGACAAGGGCGAGGACGGCATTTTCGTCCTGAAGACGGCGTCGGGCAACCTGCATTATTCCCGGACCGTCATCCTCGCGATCGGCAGCGGCATTCTGAAGCCGATGAAGCTGAATCTGGAGGGCGCGGACCGGTTCGAGGCGTCGAACCTGCACTACACCGTAAAGTCGCTCGGCCGCTTCCGGGACAGGACGGTGCTGATCGCCGGCGGCGGCAACTCCGCGATCGACTGGGCGAACGAGCTGGGCGAGATCGCGCGCAAGGTGTATTTGACATACCGCAAGGACACGCTGAAAGGCCACGAAGCGTCGGTGACGAAGCTGGCGGAGAACGGCGTCGTCTGCCTCCCGAACACCGAGATCGTCCGCCTGTTCCCGGCGCCGGACGGGGACCGCATCGAGCGGGTCGCGCTCCGGGATCTCGAGGAGGACACGACCGCGGAACTGCGGATCGACGATCTCGTCGTCTGCCACGGCTATGACCTGGACAGGGACATCATCGACAACAGCAACGTCCGCATCGAAATGAAGGAAGAATATTACGTGGCGGGCACGCCGATGGGCGAGACGAGCGTCCCGGGGCTGTTCGCGGCGGGGGACATTTTGACGCATGAGGGCAAGCTGCACCTGATCGCCGGCTGCTTCCAGGATGCGGCGAACGCCGTCAACAAGGCGAAGCAATACATCACGCCCGACGCGCCGGGGTACGGCATGGTCTCCTCGCACAACGAGCTGTTCAAGGAGCGCAACCGCGAGCTGAAGAAGCAATTGTTCGCGGAGCTCGCCGCACGGAAGTGAAGCGAACGCCCGCCTGCCGGCATGGCCGCCCGCGATCGTGCCGGCCGTTTTTTTGCGTTCCTATTCGATCCCGCCGCGCTCCCGCTTCCACTCCTCGTGCCGCTTCCATACGCTTTTCCACAGTTCGTCGCGCTCCAGGCGGCTGTAGCTTACCAGATGCTCCTGAAACACGTCGCCGAGCACTTCCAGCCATTGGCTTTTCGAGCGGATTTCGATTTTCTCGATCCCGTCCGCGTCCCGCCTGCTCCAGACGCAGCCCCGCAATTCGTCGCTGCCGCCCGAATGCCGGTTCCTGACGAGGAAGAGCCGATGCCACGGCGATTCCGGCGACCGGCTGTAGAACGCGTGCCGGGGCTTGAATTCCTCAATGTCTTCCAACGCTTCCGGAGCAAAATCGACCCCGACGAACGAAGCGGAAGGGTCGTGGACGAGCCGCCAACCGCCTTCCGCGACGCCGGACCGCTCGACCTGATAGCGCAGCGGCCCTTGCTCGTAAGTGCCGACTTGCAGCGGGATCGGTTCGAACGGCATGTCGCCCAGTCCGACATCGACGATGTACCGCTGCTGCCGCCCTTGCTCATCCGTCAGGCCGACGGTCAGCCCGAGATGGAAGCCGCTGATGCCCGGCGCCTGCCCCGGCGGCTGGACGCCGGCCCGATGCCATGAGACGCGAAAACCGAGCGAGCGGAGCAGCACGCTGAACGCGCCGTTCAGATGGAAGCAATACCCGCTGCGGCCCGACAGCATCAGGCGGACGGACGCGTCGAGGTCGATCGGAGCCGGCCGGCCGGCGACGATGTCGACCGTCTGCCAGGAGACGGCCGACACATGCGCCCGGTGGAGCTCGGCGAGAAATTCGAGGCTCGGCGGCCGGATCTCCCCGACGCCGATTCTGCGCAGATACGCCTTGATCTCGGAGCGGGTCATCATGATTCCGTCACCGCTCCGGCGGGCTCGGCGCTGCCGACCCGCAGCTTCTCCGCGAGCGCGACGAACCGCTCGACGGCCTGGTCGACACGCGCGGCGGTCTCCGGATCTTGCGGAGCGCCGTCCCGATCGAAGGCTTGCTGTCCGTCCCCGACGGATATCCAGTCCGGGGACAGTATGCCGTGCAAATTCCGGACGATGGTCTGCAGATGGATCAGCGAGCTGACCCCGAGACGGCCGCCCGCCGAGCTGACGGCGAGCACCGGCTTGCCCTCCACGTGGCAATTGTCCAGATAATCCAGCGCGTTCTTGAGCGAGCCGGAGATGGAGCCGTGGTATTCGGGCGTTCCGAGGACGAGGCCGTCGGCTTCGTCGACCGCTTCGATCAGGCGGACGGCTTCCGGAGGGACAGCGTCCGCATCGGGAGAGAAGAGCGGCAGGCGAACGACTGCGAGATCGATGAAGGACACGCGGAAGCCTTGCGCGCGCAGCTTTCGCTCGATATGGCGCAGGATGCCGGTGCTGGCGGCGTTCTGCCGGTTGCTTCCGGCGATGATGGCAATGTGCATGAATCATTCCTCGCTTCAAGATGATGTTGTGCGGCGCCGCATGATATGTGACCGAATGGTCACTTTTAATATACGTAACTTTATGGTAACATGTCAACAGTCAAACTTGCGCTCGCCGCACGGAGGCCGGTCCCGATGGATGACATTTTCAAAGCGCTGGCGGACCCGAGCAGACGCACCCTGCTCGATCTGCTGCATCAGAAGGATGGCCGCACGCTGAACGAGCTCTGCGCGCATCTGCAGATGTCCCGGTTCGGCGTCATGAAGCATCTTCGCATTCTGGAAGAAGCGGGCCTCATCACGACGCGGCGGGCCGGCCGGGAGAAGTACCATTATTTGAACCCGGCGGCCATTCGCCAGATCCACGACCGGTGGGTGAGCAAGTACGCGGAGCCGTGGGCGGCGGGACTGAGCCTTCTCAAACAAGATTTGGAGCGTGAACCGGAGATGGAGCGCAAACCCCGGCATGTCCAGCGCATTGCGATCCGCACGAGCCCCGAGCAGGTGTGGAACGCGCTGACCGACCCGGCGATGACGGCGAAATATTGGTACAACGGGACGCTGCGGGGGGAAGTCCGGGCGGGCGCGCCGTACGAGATTCTGAACCCGCTCGGGGAGCCGCAGGCCAGAGGGGAGTTTCTGGCCGTGGAGCCGCCGCGCCGGCTGGTGATGACCTGGCGGCTGCTCGAGCTGGCCGAGACCGCGGAGGAGAAGCCGTCGCGCCTCACCTGGGAGATCGGGGAACGGGCGGATTTTCCCGGCGTGACGCTGGTGACGGTGGTGCACGACGAGTACGCGGAAGCGCCGAACACCGCCCGCGTGCTGGAGGAAGGGCTGGCGATCGTGCTGTCCGGCATGAAGACGCTGATCGAGACGGGCCGGCCGCTCACGTCCTGAACGGGAGGAATGACCGATGCATACCGACAGTCCGTTCGGCGGCCAGCGGCTGCTGCCCGCCGTCCGGCATCCGAAGGAGCTGGAGCGGCTGCTCGGGACGCCGCTCGCCTGGCTCGTGCTGCTGGGCGGGCGGCTCGGCCTGTTGCAGCCGATGGTGAAGCTGGCCGCGGATCACGGCAAGCGCGTGCTGCTGCACGCCGACCTGATCGACGGGCTCAAGAACGACGAGTACGCCGCCGAATTTCTGTGCCGGCAGATCCGGCCCGCCGGGCTCATCTCCACCCGGGTCGCGGTCATCCGCAAGGCGAAACAGAACGGGGTTCTGGCGATCCAGCGGCTGTTCCTGATCGACTCGGGCGCGCTGGACACGAGCGTCGAGCTGGCGCGGCAGTCGCAGCCCGACCTGATCGAGGTGCTGCCGGGCCTCCTGCCGCAGTGGATCCGGGAAGTGAAGGACCGCACCGGCGTTCCCGTCATCGCCGGCGGGCTCATCCGCACGCGGGAAGAGGCCGCCGCGGCGCTGGAAGCGGGGGCGGCGGCCGTGACGACATCCCGTCCGGAGCTGTGGTCGGACGCCGGTCTTGAGCCCGCGGACGGACGCTGAAGGAAAGTTTTTTCACAGCCGGACTATCAAGCGGGCGGCTTTTCGCGTATAATGGAACCGAACAAGTTCATATCGGTTGGAGAGTTTGAGAAACCGCGTGTTGGACTTTCGTCGTTTCGAATGGGGAACGTCGGGGGCCGGGCGTGGTTTTTATTTTTTCAGGAGCGAGGGAGGCTGCATCGAAATGCATACACCGAATTTCGTCTGGTCGGCGCCGGAACGGGAGCGGATGCTGCAATCGCTGGCGGAGGAGAACGTCGACCTGCTGATCATCGGCGGCGGCATCACCGGCGCCGGCATCGCCCTCGACGCGGCCGCCCGCGGCCTGCGCACGGCGCTCGTCGAGATGCAGGATTTCGCGGCCGGCACGTCCAGCCGCTCGACCAAGCTGATCCACGGCGGGCTCAGGTATCTGAAGCAGCTTGAGTTCAAGGTGGTGGCCGAGACCGGGCGCGAGCGGGCGGTCGTGTACGAGAACGGGCCGCACGTGACGACGCCGGAGTGGATGCTGCTGCCGTTCTACAAGGGCGGGCAGCTCGGGCCGGTTTCGAGCAGGCTGGGGCTTGCGCTGTACGATTTTCTGGCGGGGGTGGCGAAGGACGAATGGCACAAAATGCTGGACGCGAGCGAGACGCTGAGGCGCGAACCGCTGCTGCGGAAGGAAGGGCTGAAGGGCGGCGGCTACTATGTGGAGTACCGGACGGACGACGCCCGGCTGACGCTGGAGGTGCTGAAGCGGGCGGTCGAGTTCGGCGCGACGGCCGTAAATTACGCCGCCGTCGGGGAACTGCTGTATGACGGATCGCGTCTTGCGGGGGCGGTCGTGCGCGACCGGATCGGCGGCGGACGGTACGTATTGCGCGCCCGCCACATCGTCAACGCGACCGGTCCGTGGGTCGACGGCATACGGGAGCTGGACCGCTCGAAGCACGGCAAGTCGCTGCGGCTGATCAAAGGCGTGCATCTCGTGTTCGACCAGAAGCGCTTCCCCTTGCGGCAGTCCGTCTATTTCGACGCGCCGGGCGGGCGGATGGTGTTCGCCATTCCGCGCGAGGGCAAGACGTACATCGGCACGACGGAATCGGACTACGCCGGCGATCCGGCGAATCCGCGCGTGGAGGCGGACGATCTGCTGTACCTGCTGGACGCGGCCAATGCCGTGTTCCCTTCGCTCGGGCTGACGCCCGGGGACGTCGAATCGGGCTGGGCGGGCCTTCGGCCGCTCATCCGGCAGGACGGCAAGAATCCGTCCGAAATTTCCCGCAAGGACGAGATTTTCCTGTCCCCGTCCGGCCTGATCTCCATCGCCGGCGGCAAGCTGACCGGCTACCGGATGATGGCCGGGCGGGTTGTGGATCTCGTGTCCAGGCGGCGCCAGGCGGACGGGCTGCCGGCGCTCCCGGCGAGCCCCACGCGGACGCTTGCGATCTCGGGCGGCGACGTCGGCGGCAGCGCCGGGTACGAGGCGTATGTCCGGCGGGAGGCCGCAGCCGGAACCGCCGCCGGGCTCGCCGCGGACGAAGCGGACCGCATCGCGCGCCGCTACGGCTCCAACGCGCCGCGGCTGTTCGCGCTGGCGGGCGAATCGCATGACTTCGCGAACCGGCACGGGCTGCCGCTGGCGCTCGCCGCGGAGCTGCGGTACGCCGTCCTGGCGGAGATGGCCGCGAGCCCGGCGGATTTCTGGATCCGCCGGACGGGCCGGCTGTACTTCGACCGCCCCGGCGTGCTGCGGTGGAAGAGCGCGGTGTCGGCCGCGATGGCGGAGCTTCTCCGGTGGAGCGCCGAACAGCGCGAGATGTACGACCGCGAGCTTGACCGGCTGCTGGCGGAAGCGGCGGCGCCGTGAGGCGTGTTGCGGGAGCTCCGACGAACGGGCATGGTCCGCGATCGGGCGGTGTTTTCCAGCATTTACAAAAGAGTACCGCTTCGGCGGGATTCGCTGCTATAATGGAGGCGAAGCGCTCGTCCGGAGCCGGTTCCCCCGGCTGGGCCGCCCCGGCTTCATGCCGGGGAAGGCGACGCTGCGTCAGCTTGCGCATTTCCCGCCGGCCGGGGTCGGGGAAGTCGGGATGAAAGCGTTTCCTGGGCGAGTGGATGCGATGTGAGAAAGGCGGGATGGGTGTGTTGATGCAAACCGGTTCCACCGACGGGTGGAACAGAAGCGATCCGGAATCGCAAGGAATCCATTCGGCTTCGATTCTCGGGTTTCTCCGGCGAATCGAAGCGGACGACCTGGAGCTGCACGGCCTGATGATCGTGCGGGGCGGTCATGTCGTGGCGGAGGGCGCCTGGGCGCCGTACCGTCTCGACGATCCCCATGCGCTGAATTCGCTGAGCAAGAGTTTCACCTCCACGGCCATCGGGCTGGCGGCGGAGGAAGGGAAACTGTCGATCGACGATTCCGTCATCTCCTTCTTCCCGGAAGAGGTGACGCCGGCTATCGCGGACAACATGAAGGATCTCAAGGTCCGCCATCTGTTGTCGATGACCACGGGTCACACCGTCGACACGATTCCGATCATGCACGGGAGCCCGCACGGCAACTGGGTGAAGGCGTTCCTGGAAACGCCGATCGAGCGGCCGCCGGGTACGCATTTCCTGTACAACACCGGGGCGTCGTACATGCTGTCGGCGATCCTGTACAGGGCGACCGGCGAGCAGTTGCTCGACTGGCTGCGGCCCCGGCTGTTCGAGCCGCTCGGCATTGCGGGCGTCTCGACGTTTGTCTGCCCGCGCGGCATTCACGCGGGCGGCTACGGCATGTTCATGTCGGTGAGCGATATCGCGAAGTTCGGGCAGCTTTACCTGCAGGAAGGCGTCTGGGAAGGAAAGCGGATCCTGCCCGCGGAGTGGGTGCGGACGGCAACGTCCAGACAGGCCGACAACGGGGACGATCCGTCCAGCGACTGGGCGCAGGGCTACGGCTTCCAGTTCTGGCGGTGCCGGCACGGAGCGTACCGGGGCGACGGCGCCTTCGGCCAGTTCTGCGTCGTCATTCCGCACAAGCAGGCGGTCGTCGCGATGACGGCGGGCGCGATGGAGATGCAGGATATCCTGAACGCGGTGTGGGAGGAGCTGCTGCCGGGGATGGAAGACGCCCCGATCGGGCGGCCGGATGCCGCGGCGCAGCGGGAACTGGCGGAGCGGCTGCGCGCGCTGGCCTATCCCGCCGCGCCGTCCGCGAAGGCGGGCGACGAGGCGAGATGGTCGGGCAAGACATGGCAGGTCGCGGACAATCCGACCGGCATACGGACACTTAAGCTCACGTTCGCGGACGGCGGCGCCGGGCTGGAAATCGGGATTGCCGACGTGACGCAGCGGATCAGGATCGGCCACGGGGAATGGGCGGACGGCGCGATCCGGATCGGCGGCTTTGAAGTGCCGCTCAGCGCCAGCGGACGCTGGATCAGGCGCAATGTGTACGAGATCGATCTCCGTTTCCTGGGACAAGCCTTCCATGACCGGTTGACCTGCCATTTCGTGGACAACCGTCTCCAGGTTTCGGTGACGCGGAATGTCTGGATCATGCCGGGGCTGTCCGACCCCCTGCTGCCGCCGACGCTCATGGCGGAGAGCCTCAAATAGCCTCAAATCCTGAACTGCCGGACCAGGCGGCTCAAATCTTCGGCGAGCGAAGCCAGATGCTCCGCGCTGCCCGCGATCTCTTCCATCGCGCTGCTCGTCTGCTGCATGGAGGCGGACGTCTGCTCGACTCCCGCGGCGGCTTCTTCCGATACGGAGGCGATGTTTTCGATCGACTGCGCAATTTTGCCGCTGCCGCCCGCGATCTCCGTCAGATGCGCCGATGTGGCCGAGATTTGATCCGCCATGTCCGCGACCGACTGATTGATTTCATTGAAGGTGCTTCCGGTCGTCCGGATTTGCGCGATGCCTTTCCGGACTTCGCCGTAGCCTTGGGCCAGGGAGGTCGCGACCTGGCCTGATTCATGCAGAATGCCGTCCACGATGCCCGCGATTTCGATCGATGACTTGGCCGCATGTTCGGCCAGCTTCCGGACTTCATCGGCGACAATGGCGAACCCTCTGCCGTGTTCTCCCGCCCGGGCTGCTTCAATCGCAGCGTTGAGCGACAGGAAATGGGTCTGGTCCGCGATGGCGTGGATCACGCCGCCCAGCGCGGAGATCTCTTTCAACCTGTCGTCGAGGCCGCGCATGCTGTCCGTTGCCGATGCCGGAGTCTTCCACCCGGATCTCCGCCATCTGCCCCTGCCGGGCCGCGCGGACCCGGATCAAGCCTTCGTCCGTGTATTTGACCGCGTTGTGCAGCAGGTTGAACAGAATCTGGGCGAGCCGGTTCTCGTCGGCCATTACCGGCGGGAAGTTTCGGTCGATGTCCAATTCGAGCCGGACCGGCTTGCCTTCCAGCAGGATGTTCACCATGTCCCTCAAACCCGCGGCGACTGACTGCAGGCGAACCGGCCGCAGATTCAGCGGCACCGTCTTCTCCTTCAGCCGCGTGATGTCGATCAGGTCGTCCAGCATGGCGTTCATGCGCCGGCTTACGCGCCTTGCGATCTCGATCCGCTGCCGCTGCCTGGAGGACACCGGATCGTACCGGTCGTCCAGCACAACCTGTAAAATATTGGATATTCCCTGCAGCGGGTTTCGCAGCTCGTGAGACGTGTTGACCAGAAATTCGTCCTTTCGCCGGTCCTCCTGTTTCAGTTTCTCCGCGAGAAGCAGCGAACGTTCCGTCTCCCGGAAGAACCTTTTGAACCAGAAGGCGGAGAAGGAGAGGATGGCGATGATCAGATCCACGGGATACCAGATGAACTCCGTCAAGGGCGAATCCAGTCCCGCGACGGCCCAGATCATGTTGACGGCGACGGCGATGCAGGCGAAGAGCAGGTACGGGATCCGTCATCCATGCGGACGTTCCGGATCAGAATGAAGCCGGTCACGGCGAACGACGCGAAATAGACGGATCTGGCCAGCACCGCGACGAACGGTTGGATGCCTGGCGGCGCGAGGAGAACACTGACCGCGACGAGCAGGCAGGCGACCGCGTACGTGTACGCCCATCGCGCACCGTTTCGGGACGGGAAGAGGTGGTGGCACAGCATGGGCAGACAGATCAGCATGCCGATGTAGACGAAATAGATCAACTTCTCCTGCAAGGCGTAGCCGGTCTCGATCCATTGGAAGAGCAGCTTGTCGTCGGACATCAGCGCGGCGAGCGCGAGCAGGATCATCAGGGCGAGATAGCTGAGAATCGCGTTGGTTCTCGCTCCGAGTCCGTACAGGATAAGCCCGTACAGGCTGTGGAACACCGCGAGCGCGCACATGAGAAGCTGCAGGCCGATCAGCAGGTTCTCCCTGTACCGGACCGCTTCAAGGGTGCCGAACCGGGCGGGCTTGAAGATGCCGGCGTCGTTCGTGTCGCCCGACACGTGAATCACGATGTCCACGATGTCGTCGCCGGGCGGGATCGCGACCATGTACGGCAGATCGGCGCCGCGATGCTTGCCCGCGTCGGTCGACGGCCGGCCCGACGACCCGGCCGGTTCGCCGTTGATGAACACTTCGGAAGCGTTCCCCGCCCGGGACAGCCGGAGCGCCAGCGTCTTCGAGCGATTGTCGCCCGGCAGAACCTTCAGGCGATAGCTGCCGTATCGAAATCCGGATTCCCCCGCCGCATCCTCCTTGTCCCACTTCTTCGGCACGCGGATCGTCCGCTCCGGCGGAGCGGGCATGCCGGAAGAAGCGCCGTCCTCCGCCATGAGGAAGACGCCCGGGTAAAACAGCCATTCGCCGTTCAGTTCCAGCGTCTTATGGTCGTTCAGTTCCAGATCGCCGAGGTCCAGCACGCCGTTCTTCACTTGCGGCGGGTCCGGATAGTTCCAGGCGGACAGATACTTCATCCACAGCAGCCTGGCGCCGGTGATAAGAATGAGAAAAACGGCCGCGGCCATCATGAGTTTCTTGCCGGTGGTCATGTCGCGAATCGGCCCTTCGCATGGTCGGGATTTGAAGGATTGTGCGGAATCGTGTCGGCTGTTTCTCTAATGGTAACATGGAATGTCAAGGTTTTGGAGAGGGGTCGTGTTAAGGAGCCCGCCGGGCCCGATACTCCTGCCGGTAAATCGCATCCACCCGATCCAGAACATCCCGCGCCTGATCCCCGAACGTCAGCGCCGCGACCCGGCCGTTCAGCAAAAACACGCCCGTCTCCCGGCTGTGCGCGCCCAGCGCCCCTTCGACCAGCCGGTTCGCGCCGTGGGCGGGTGAAGGGAAAAACAGTTTCATCAGCCATCGGACAGCCAGGGGAAGTCCGGATTTCTTTCCTTTCCGCAGCGTGTTGTTGTTGCCCGGGTCGACGCTGCGGATTTTGATGCCTTCCATCGCAAGCCGGGGCGCGGCCGCCTGCGTCCAGAGCGAAAGCGCCAGCTTGGAAGCGGCATACGGGCCGAACAGCTTGCGGAAGGTCCGGGGGCGCTCCAGCATCTCGGGATTGAAAGCTTTCACGTATTTCATCGCGGATGACGAGGTGTTGATGACCGTTTTCAGGCTGCCGTTTTTCAGAAGCTCCTTCAGCTCCATCAGAATGATATAAGGAACGACCGTCATCAACTCATAATGGCTTTCGCGCCCTTGCTTCGAATAGCTCAGTTCGGGAAAGCTGCCCCCGGCATTGTTGAACAGGATGTCGATCGACCGTTCGTGCCGCTTGATCGCATCCAGGGCGTGCCCCAGGCTGACATAATCCGCAAGATCCGCCGCTCTGTAAATGCGGAGTCTTCCGCTGCCTTCCGCTTCCCGGATGACCGGATCATCCGCGGGATAATCCGAACGATTCAGGGCGATCACCTGCCAGCCTTCCGAGAGCAGTTTCCGCGCCAGCGCCAGCCCGATCCCGTTGCTTGCGCCGGTGATCAGCGCGGTTCTGTCCTGATGTTCCTTTTGCATGATTTATCCCCTCCCGACGGCGGATAAAGGTTTATAGCGCGCATGTTACAACTTGGAGTCGACTTCAAGTCAAGGATTCCGCTGATTCAGGGTGAGAAAAAACTTGACATGGTAACGGCAACAGGAGGTATAATGCGCGCAATAAAGGCTTTCGGGGAGGAACGGGACGATGGCGGAACAGACATACACCATCAAGGAGATCGCCGGGCTGACCGGTATTTCCAGGGAGACGATTCGCTATTACGAGAAAATCGCGCTGCTTCCCCGGGCGGATCGGAAAGACAACGGGCACCGCGTCTATCGGGAGCATGACATTCGGGCGCTCCGGCTCATCGCTTGCCTGAAGAAGACGGGGATGCCGCTGGAGGAAATGCGGCCGTTCCTCACGGTCTCCGCCGGCGCCGATCCCGAAGCGCATCCCGGGCTGATCGGGCGCATCAGGCGCCACCGGGACAGCATCGTCAGCCAGATCGCGGCGCTGCGGCAGATCGTCGATATGATCGACAGCAGGCTGGAGGAAGGCGGTTCGCGCCGGGATTGCGCGGAAGAGAGCCGGGACGGCGCGAAGCACGTCTCGTCCGCCGAGCGCCGGTATTTTCCCGCGACGGTCGAGGCGGGAGGCCCATGACCGCCAACATCGGATTCGAAGAAACATTGTGGCGCATGGCGGACAAACTGCGCGGTACGATGGACGCCGCGGAATACAAGCATGTGGTGCTCGGGCTGCTTTTTCTCAAATATGTGTCCGACGCCTTCGAAGAGAAATATGAGGCGCTCGCGGCCGACCCGTCCGCCGATCCGGAAGACCGGGACGCGTACGCGGCGGAGAACATGTTCTGGGTGCCGAAGGAAGCGCGCTGGAGCCATATTAGGGAGCACTCGAAATCCGCCGGGATCGGCCGGATCATCGACGGCGCCATGGCCGCGATCGAGCGGGAGAACCCGGCCCTCAAGGGCGTGCTGCCGAAGGATTACGCCAGACCGGCGCTGGACAAGACCCGCCTCGGCGAAGTCGTCGAACTGTTCTCGTTCAAGGTCGGCGACCGGGAGAGCCGCTCGCGGGACGTGCTCGGCCGGGTGTACGAATATTTCCTGAGCAAGTTCGCCCGCGCGGAAGGACGGAACGGCGGCGAGTTCTACACGCCGAACAGCGTCGTCCGCCTGCTCGTCGAGATGGTCCAGCCGTTCCGTGGCCGCGTGTACGACCCGTGCTGCGGCTCCGGCGGCATGTTCGTGCAGAGCGAGAAGTTCGCGGAGGAGCACCATGGCCGCGCCGGCGACATCGAGGTGTACGGACAGGAGTCGAACCCGACGACCTGGCGGCTGTGCAAAATGAACCTCGCGATCCGCGGCGTGGACGGCAATCTGGGACCGCACCACGCGGACACGTTTCACCACGACCTGCACCCGGATCTCAAGGCGGACTACATTCTGGCGAATCCTCCGTTCAACATCAGCGACTGGGGCGGCGAGCGGCTGGCGGACGACCCCCGGTGGGAATACGGGGCGCCGCCGGCGGGCAACGCGAACTATGCCTGGATTCAACATATCGTCAGCAAGCTCGCGCCGGACGGCGTGGCCGGCTTCGTGCTGGCGAACGGCTCGATGTCGACGGGCACGACGGCGGAGTCCGAAATACGCCGCAAGCTGGTGGACGCCGATCTGGTCGATTGCATCGTCGCCCTGCCGGGCCAACTGTTCTACTCGACGATGATCCCGGTGTGCCTCTGGTTCATCGCGAAGAACAAGGCGCCGGACGGGCTGCGCGACCGCCGCGGCGAAACGCTGTTCATCGACGCCCGCAAGCTCGGCCGCATGGCGGACCGCACGCACCGCGAACTGGGCGCGGACGATATCCGGAAGATCGCCGGCGCCTACCACGCCTGGCGCGGTCAGCCGGAAGCGGGAGCGTACGGGGACGTGAAGGGCTTCTGCAAGGCGGCGGCGCTCGCGGAAGTGCGGGAGCACGGGTATATTTTGACGCCGGGCCGATACGTCGGCATCGAAGAAGCGGAGGAAGACGGCGAGCCGTTCGAGGACAAGATGGCCCGTCTCACCGCGGAGCTGGTGGAGCAGTTCGCGCGGTCCCGGGAGCTGGAAGACGAGATCCGGAGGCGGCTTGGAGGAATCGGCTTTGACTTCTGACTGGAGAGAGGTCCGGATACAGGATCTGGCGGAGAAGGTGGCGATGGGCCCGTTCGGCTCCAGCATCAAGGTGTCCACCTTCGTGGACGAGGGCGTTCCGGTCATCAGCGGCTATCATCTGAAAGACGTCCGCCTGCTGGACGAGAACTTCAACTTCATCACCGAAGCGCACGCGGACCGGTTGAGGAACAGCAACGTGTATCCGGGGGATGTCGTTTTCACCCATGCGGGGAACATCGGCCAGGTCGCCTTCATCCCGGAGAACGCCCGGTACAAGCGGTACGTCCTCTCGCAGCGCCAGTTCTGCCTGAGATGCAGACCCGGCGTGGCCGATCCGGAATTTATCGCGTACTACTTCAAGTCGCGTGAGGGGCAGCACAAGCTGCTCGCCAACGCCAATTCCGCCGGCGTGCCTTCGATCGCCCGGCCCGTGAGCTACCTGAAATCCGTCAAAATCAAGCTTCCGCCGATCGGGGAGCAGCGCCGAATCGCCGCCATGCTGTCCGTCCTCGACGACAAAATCGGGCTCAACCAAGCGATCGTCCGCAACCTGGAGGCGATGGGCGAGGCGCTGTACCGGCGGTGGTTCGTCGATTTCGAATTTCCGGATGAAAACGGACAGCCGTACCGGTCAAGCGGGGGCATTTTCACAGACAGCGAGATGGGACCGATCCCGGCGGGCTGGACCGTGCGGAAGCTCGGGGACGTGCTGGAGCTGCGGTACGGCAAGGCGATGAAGGAAGCCGACCGCGTTCCGGGGCCATACCCCGTGTACGGATCGAACGGTCCGGTCGGCAGCCACCATGAGGCGCTCGTGAAAGGTCCGGGCATTGTGGTCGGACGAAAAGGCAACCCGGGCACCGTCAAGTTCGTGAGTCAAGACTTCTATCCGATCGACACCACGTTCTACGTGGCGCCGAAGACCGCGCGGGCGGATACGTTGAACTACTATTATTACCTGCTCCTCTCCCAGGACTTGCGGAAGCTGAGCTCGGATTCCGCCGTTCCCGGCCTGAACCGCAACATCGTGTACATGACCCGGATGGTTATCGCGCCGGAGCGCGTCATTGCGGCATTCGAAGATCACGCAAGGCCGATCCGGGATCTGATCACAAGCAGGGAAAACGAGAACCGCCAATTGGCCGAACTTCGCGACGCGCTGCTGTCTCGGCTGATGACGGGCGAGATTCGCGTTCCTGCCGAAATTTAAGCGAAATGCAATGCAAGGCGCAACCGATCGGATATTGACGGGTTGCGCCTGTTGTCATATTCTGTAACTGATTGCGGCAATAATTATTATCCAAATTATGTAAAAATCCGAGGATTGAGCAGGGTGGGCAAGTCGTTGCGAATGAAAAAATGGAAATTCATGCTATATTTAGCGCTCGCGTGCATGATGCTGGCGGCTTTGCCGGCGCATGCGAAAAGCGCAATCCAGGTGGTCATTGAAGGCGAAGAGGTCCAATTCGACAAAGCCCCCGTCGTCGAGAACGGAACGACGCTTGTGCCGTTCCGCGTGTTGTTCGAAAGACTGGGACTTGCGGTGAATTGGGTGCAAGAAACGAAGACCATCGTCGGCAAAGGGGAAGGCATCGCCATCGAGCTGCAGCTTGACCGGATGACGGCCGTCATCAACGGCGAGACTTTCGAGATGGCCGTGGCGCCCCGCGTCATTGACGGCTCCACCTATGTGCCGCTGCGGCTGGTCGGGGAAGCGACAGGCCGGCTCGTGAACTGGGACGTGGCGACGCGGACGATCACGGTCGGCGCCGCGCCGTCGGCACCGGCGGAACCGGCGGAGGACTTCGATTTCGAAGGATTCTACCGGTCCTTCCTGGCCGCGGGGAATGCCGAAGACCTCGAGGCCATCCGGTCGATGCTCCATCCGGAATCGCCGCTCCTCGAAGACGAGGAAAACTGGGTGGCCATGCTCGAGTCCTTCCGGCTCTACGATGTCGTCATGGAGCTTGAAGATTTCGAGGTTCTCGAAGAGAACGAGTCGTACGCGTTGATATATTCGATCGAGAAATTGACCAATACGAACGATCTGTTCTACGTGGACAGACAGATGAAGCAACTGATCGATCTCGTCAAGGACGAGACCGGAGAGTGGAAAGTCTATATGACCCTGGTCACGGACATGGAGTATCTGGTTTCGGAGGATCGGCTGACGGCCGATGCGGACATCGATGCGGACGTCGAAAAGGCGATCTTCGATCTTCTCGTCGAGCACCTTGAGGCGGCTGAAGCGGAAGACGCCGAAGCCGTGATGAACACGATCGACCCCGCGTCGCCTGCCGCTTCCGAGACCGAGCGGACGATGAAACTCATGTTCGCGATGGTTGACGCGGAGTACGATTTGGAGTATGCCAATGTCATTCAGCTGACGGATACGGAGGCGTTTGTCTATACGATACAGACGATGAAGAATGTCGACGACTCCCGGAGCGGCCGCTCCAAACAGGTGCAGCATTTGAGACAACAGGCGGACGGAAGCTGGAAATATTACGCGACCTATACGCTTTCAACCGAACTGGTGGAATAATTTTTTCATCTTTTAAAGGTTAACATGATCAAAATTTCATGGCGTGAAAGGGGTTCGTGTTGCGGTTGAAGAAGCGGAAGCCGATGCTGTGCGCCGTGCTGGCCGGAATGCTGCTGGCGGCCTGGACGGCGCACGCGGACGGCGAGATCAAGGTGATCATTGACGGGCAAGAGGTCCGGTTCGGGAAATCTCCCGTCGTCGACCAGGGCGCCGTGCTCGTGCCGTTCCGCGTTTTGTTCCAGAAACTCGGCCTCTTCGTGGATTGGAACCCGGAGACGAAGAGCATCTCCGGCTATGGAGGCGACGTCAGCATCAAACTGTATCCGGATCGGAACACGGCGGTCATCAACGGCAAGACGGTCGAGTTGGCCGCTCCGCCCCGCATCATGGACGGCTCCGTCTACGTGCCGCTCAGGCTGGTCGGCGAAGCGACGGGTCGGACCGTGAACTGGGACGGGGCGACACGGACGATCACGATCGATGTCGTGCGGAAGGCGCCTGCTTCGGCGGTGGAATTCGATTTCGAAGCGTTCTATCGGTCTTTCCTGGCCGCGGGCAATGCCGAGGACAGCGACGCTCTCCTGGATGCCATTCATATCGAATCGCCGACTTACTTCGGAATCGGCGGTTCGTGGGTCAGACAGCTCGACAGCTTCATGATCTACGATATCGTCACGGAACTGGTGGCGTTCGAGGTTGTCGAAGCGGACGAAACGCACGCGTTGCTGCGAACGGTCGAGAAGCGAACCAACACGAACGGTCTGTTCTACCCGGACAACCGGGTGGAACGACTGGTCAGCCTGGTCAAGGATCGGCAAGGACAATGGCAGGTCTATGATCTCGAGAACCTTGACCTGGAGTATCTGGTCTCGGATGAGGCGCTCACGGCCGAAGCGGACATTGACGAAGCCGCCAAACAGGCGGTGCTCGATGCCGTTGCCGCAAATCTCGAGGCGACCTACGGGGAAGATTTCGAAGCGATGCTGGACACGTACGATCCCATGTCGTCGGCTGCCCGAGTGGACAAGGATTCGCTGAAATCCGGGTACCTGCTGTATGACCTGGACTTCGAGCTGGAATACAGCAATGTCATCGAGGTGACGGATTCGGTGGCGTCCGTCTATGTGGTCCAGACGTTGAGGCGAGTCGATGGCTTCGAATACGGGGACAACCGTTCGAAATGGGTGCATGCGATGCGAAAACAGGCGGACGGAAGCTGGAAATTGTACATGTCTCACCTTCTCTCCGTCGAGCCGCTGAACGAGTAGACGAAACGGAAGGCGCAGCCCTCGGAATGCTGACGGACTGCGCCTTTTCCATGGTCAGATGTGCCGGTTGAATTCCTCTTGGGCTGTCTTCAACTGCTCCTTCAGGATGTGCTGCCAAAGATGATAGGGAAACGCCCTGTAAACATTTCCCTCAATTCTGTCGTCAAGTAGTTGATTCCGCGGGAAGGTGAAGGGACATGAAAGTTCGTCTGTTTTCGGGAGTGCTGGTGCTGGCATTGATGTTGTCAGGGTGTTCCGGTTCAGGCCGGACCGATGAAACAGCCGTACAAATGCAAGACGTCCCGCTGGCATCGGTCGAGGCGGAAGTCACGCCTCAAATCAAAGACACGCCCCCAATCCATTTTTTTGCGGCCATCGCTTCCGGCGAAGGCAGGACATATGCCCTCGTTGCGACGATGGTTCCGAATTGCAGCGGAGACAGCATCCTCTCGCCTTGCGCGTCCGCATCCCGGCCGGATGCGGAACAATCGGTAGAGGAAGACAAGCCGCCGGTCGCCCGATCGCCTTTCGTCTTGCCCGATGGGTATCAGACTGTGAGCACATCCCGGTACACGCTTGCAATACCTGACGACTGGTACATCGAGAAAAAGGCGGGAGACGACTGGTTCACATTTCTGCGCAATGGAGAACAGGTCGGGGAAGCCGACATTTTGGGTTGGTTCGATGAGGAAACCTGGCGGGATTTCAAACCCAATCATTCCGAGCAGACCGACTTTGTCAAGCGCGACGACCTGTTGGCGGACCAGCGCGGGGATGTCCATCTCTACCGGATTCAGCTCATCCACACCAAGCCGGCCGCCGACCAGGACCCGGATTGGAAGTATGAGGAGACCAGGTGGTATGTCGCCGACAAGGCAAGCGGACTGGCATACGGGTTTCATTTTGCCAGCGAAACCGTGGACGAAAGGGTGATGGAGACGATCGTTTCGTCTTTCCGGTTGAACGAGGCCGGGGTTATGGAATGAACGCCATCAAGGTCCGGCTTGAGGCGCAGCCTTGAATGACGGCGGGCTGCGCCATTCCATTTGCTTGAGAAAAGCTTTAGAATTGAGCTGGGCTCAGGTCCGGCAGTGATCCTGGTCTTGGGTCGGTGGCTGAAATGGGACAGGCGGTTATAGTGAAAGGTAAATCCGGTGAACATCCTGCTCCGTTTTCAGTCCGGAATGATACATAACAGGACGGGTGAGGCGCTTGTTGAAGAAAAAATGGTTTTGGGGGGCTGTCGCCGGTTTGGCGGTCATCGCGATTGTCGCAGCCAACCTGAATGCGAGGAATCGGGAAGTTGCAGTGAAGGTCGCCGCCGTGCAGACGGGCACAATTGTCGAGCAAATCTACGCGAACGGCAAGCTGGAGCCGGAACAGACGACCGCCGTGTACGCCCCGGCAAGCGGATTGGTGGAAGCGGTCGAGGTGAAGGCGGGCGATACGGTCAAGAAAGGGCAGATTCTCCTTGCGCTGAATATGGAGCAGGTGCGGGATCAACTTGAGAAAGAACGAATCAATCTGCAATTGATCGAAGCGGAGCGGCTGGCGGCCCGAAAGCAGCATTTCGAGCGCTTCAGGCAAGCGCTTCTCGAAAACCCGGACGCCAAACCGGAGGAACTGGATCTTGCGGTCTATGATTTGCGCATTCGTTCCACCCAACTGACCATTCAATCCCTGGAGAAGCAGCTCGCGAACCGGCAGGTGCCGGCCCCCGCCGACGGCGTTGTCATCTCGCTTGCGGCGAGAGCGGGCCAAATGCTGGCCGAAGGCGGCGAAATCGCCACGATTGCCGATGTGAGCCGGCTTAAAGTAAATGCGTACCTGAATGAACTGGATGCCGGCAAGGCGGCGCAAGGGATGAAAGCCGTGGTGACCGGTGAAGCTTTCTCGGGCCGTTATGAAGGCAGCATCTCGTATCTGGCTCCTGTCGCCGAGGTGTCCGATCCGGCATCGAAGGATACGGCGGTGAAAATGGAAGTCACCCTGAATCAAGGTTCGCCGGAGCTTCGCCCGGGGTACAACGTGACGGTGGAATTGGAAATTCCGGACAAGGAGCGTCTGCTTGTTCCGATTGACGCGGTCCGGTACGACGGTGAGCAGGCATACGTCTTCAAGGTTCAGGACGAGGTTGCCGTCAAGGCGCAGGTGACGACGGGGAAGGAAGGCGACGATCTTATCGAGCTGGTCACAGGAGCGGCCGCGGGCGATCTGGTCGTGGTGGAAGGCGGCGACAAGCTGCGGGATGGCGCCAGGGTGAAGGCGAAATGATTGTACTCAAAGGCATTACCAAAGTTTACAAAAACGGTCCCCTCGAGGTACAGGCGCTCAATCCCATTGATCTGCGCATCGAGAAAGGCGAGTTCGTGGCCATCATGGGCTCATCGGGCTCGGGAAAATCAACGCTGATGAACATTATCGGCTGCCTGGACATTCCGACCTCCGGCAGTTACGAGCTGGACGGCACGCCGGTGGAGTCGCTGGGCGAGGTGGAACTGGCCCGCATACGGAACCGGAAGATCGGGTTTGTTTTCCAGAGCTTCAATCTGCTGCCCCGGCAGACGGTGCTGCAAAACGTCACGCTGCCGATGATGTACGCCGGCGTCCCCCGGGAGAAGCGAAACGAGCGGGCGCTTGAGTTGCTTCGCAGGGTCGGGCTGGCCGAACGGGTCAAGCACCGCCCGAACGAGCTTTCCGGCGGACAGAAGCAGCGGGTGGCGATCGCCCGGGCGCTGACGATGAACGCGCCGCTCCTGCTGGCTGACGAGCCCACCGGGAACCTGGATACGAAATCGTCCCATGAAATCATGGCGTTGTTCAAAGAAATTCACGCCGAAGGGACAACGATTGTGCTCGTTACCCATGAGCCGGACATCGCCGGGCATGCCGACCGGATCATCACATTCGGGGATGGACGGATTCTGAGCGACAAGCGCAAAGGAAGTGCCGGCGGATGAGCATATTCGAGAGTATCCTTGTCGCGCTGGACAATCTCCGGATGAACAAGATGCGGTCTTTCCTGACGATGATCGGGATCGTTTTCGGCGTCGCCGCGGTCGTTACGGTGGTGTCCATCGGCCAGGCCGGCCAATATTCGATCATGTCGGAGCTGTCGAACTATGAGAACGGGTATTTTGTGATCTATCCAAAATACGGCAACGGCAGAATCGAGGACAACGCCTATTTCCGGCTGCGTGATTTGGCGGAGATTCGCAAGCTCCCGGGGGTCCGTTACGTTTCGTCGTCGGCTGCCCACGGGATGACCGCCAAGCACAAGAAGGAAGAGCTGCAATTCAGCATTACGGGGACAACGTCGGATTCGCCCAAAATGAAAAAAATCGATGTGGTGGCGGGCAGATTTTTCAACTCGCAGGAGGAGCGGGCACGTCAGAAGGTCGTTGTAATCGAGGCCAAATTTGCCGACAAAGCATACGGGTCGCCGCAAGCGGCAATCGGCCGGAAAATCCAATTGTCCGGCGGCATGTTCCGGATTGTCGGGGTGTACAGGGAGCAGGAGAGCCTTATGGGCGGCTTTGGCGGAGAGCGCTACTTCGCTTACGCGCCGATTACGGTGATGCCGGGCGGGGAAGGAACGAACGATCGTTTGAGTATGCTCGAGATCCTGCCCGCGTCGCCGGAGAAAATGGATGAGACGATCGATGCGCTCAAGTCCTGGCTGGCGGATCGGAAAAACGTGGGCAAGGACGCCTATGTCACGGAATCGGCTAAGGATGCGGAACAAATGATCAAGCGTACGTTCTCCATCCTGCAGACGATCATCGGTTCGATCGCCGGCATCTCCCTGATTGTCGGGGGGATCGGGGTCATGAACATCATGCTGGTCTCCGTCACGGAACGGACCCGGGAAATCGGGATTCGCAAAGCGATCGGCGCGACGCCGGGGAACATTCGGTTCCAGTTTCTGATCGAAGCGGTCATGCTCTCGTTTATCGGGGGCACGATCGGCGCGCTGTTCGGGTTGTCGGCGGCCTGGGTGTTCGCGTTGATCTCGGGATGGCCGTTTGTCGTCTCGCTCTGGGCGATTGTGCTGGCTTTCGGATTTTCGGCCGCGGTCGGCATTTTCTTCGGCTGGTACCCGGCCAGGAAAGCCGCGAAGCTGCAGCCGATCGAATCGCTGCGTTACGAATAGCCGATACGGACCAACCGGTTTTCGAGCAACGCCAAGCGGCACCCGGAGAGGCCGGAGAGACACGGATTTTTCACAGCGGCAATCCGGCCTCCAGATGCGCCAGCACCCGGTCGAACACTTCCAGGTAATCCTCGTCCGGATGCGTTAGCGCATAATGCTGGACCGTCAGGAATGCGCCGATGATCGCGCCCGCGATATTGCGAACGTATAAATCCCCCTCGTCGCGGCCGGTTCGTTCGGCGATCATGCCGGAGATCATATTCATGGTGTTCAGCGCGTAATTGAGCGAGGCCGCGCGGACTTCGGGCACGGTCAGCATATACGACATCCGTTCCCGAATGGAGTTCCGGATCTCCTCCGGAATCTGGGCGAACCCGGTCCTGACCGCCCTCCGAATCGCCTGAAGGGGACTGAGATCCGGCGGCTGTTTCCGGAACGCTTCGATCAGGAGCGGGTCGTAGTCATCTTCCAGCAGGAGCGCTTCTTTCGTCGGAAAATAACGGAAGAACGTGCTGGGTGAAATTTCGGCGGCTTCGGCGATCTGTTCGATCGTCGTCTCGTAATAGCCCTGCTCGCGGAACAACCGGAGCGCCTGCTGCTGGATCGCCTCGCGCGTCTTGATTTTTTTGCGTTCGCGCAGCCCGAGCTTGGGCGGCTTGCTGTCCGTCATCGCCATGACCTCCCGCCGCATATCGATACGCCTGCCTTTCTAACAGTTTACCGGTATCGGCGGGAGGTGACAACCCGGTCAGAGCGGGTCGGACGGCGCGGCGGCATGCGGATGGTTCTTCGCCTGCGCGGCGATGCGCCCGGGAAGGAACAGCAGGGCGAGCACGAATCCGGCCAGGGCGATGCCGCCGCACACCCAGAGGAGCTGATTCATGCCGTGCACGAACGCGTGATGCACCTGGGCCAAAAGTTCATCGGACCCGATCTCGCGCGAGGCGGCGACACCGGCGGTCACGCTCCGGCGGACGGCGGCGGCGACGGTATCGGGCAGTTCTTCCAGGCTCAGCCTGGCGCGGTACGCATGGTTCAGGACGGAGCCGAGCAGCGCGACGCCGATCGTGCCGCCGATCTGCCGGAACGCCATGATCAGCGCCGAGTTCGTTCCGCTTCGCTCGGCGGAGAGTTGACTGAGCGCCGCCGACATGGACGAAGGCAGGGTCAGGCCCAGCCCGATGCCGCAGAGGGTGCTCCACGCCGCGATGAAGAGGTACGCGCTGTCCGCGCCGGTCGCGGTCCCGATCGCGAGTCCCGCGGTCATGAACGCAAATCCGGCCGCGGCGGCGGCCTTGGTTCCCGAGGTGATGACGAGGCGGTCGGCCGCCTTGGCCCCGACCATCAGCCCCCCGATCATCGGCAGCAGACGGAGGCCGGTCGTGAACGTGTCGACGCCGTTGACGGCCTGGAAGTATTGGGGCAGCACGAACAGCAGGCCGAAGATCGCGAACGAGATGATCGTCGCCAGCAGCGTCCCCCACGTGAAACCGCGGGACCGGAACAGCTTAAGGTCGATCAGCGCATGGGCGCTTCGTTTCTGCCAGGCGACGAAGATCGCGAGCAGGACGACGCCCGCGGCGGCGATCCCCAGGGCGGCGGCTTCGTCCCAGCCGCGCTCGCCTGCCCGGATCACGCCGTACGTCAGGGCTGTCAAGCCGAGGCTCGAGATCAGCACGCCGGGGATGTCCAGCCGGGGACGGTCCGGTCTGCGGGATTCGGGCATCAGCCAGGCGACTGCAATGACCGCGATCAGGACAAGCGGCAGATTCAGGAGGAAGACGGAACCCCAGTCGAAGTACTTGAGCAGCCAGCCGCCGACGATCGGACCGAGCGGAATCCCGAGCGTATTCGCGGTGGTCCAGATCATCAGGGCCCGCGCCTGCTCTTCTTCCCGGAACAGCACGGGCAGCATGGACATGGAGAGCGGGATCAGAAACGCGGCGCCGAGTCCGAGGAACACGCGCATGAGGATCAGCATGCCGGACGTATCCGAGAACGCGCAACCCGCCGAAGCGGCGCCGAACAGGACAAGCGCGACAAGGAGCCATTTCTTGCGGCCGTACCGGTCGCCGAGCATGCCGGCCGGCAACAGGGCGGCGGCGAGCGCCAGGTTGTAAGCGTCGGCGAACCATTGCAGTTCGCTGGTGGAAGCCTGCAGATCGGCGGCCAGGGTCGGCAGTGCCACATTGAGCACCGTCATGTCCAGGCCGACGGCCATCAGGCCGATGCTCAGCGAGGCCAGCACCCACCATCTGCGGCTCGAAGCGTTCTTCGTCATGGAAATCACACCTTTCGATTGCGGATAATGACAGTATATTCAAAATGATATTAACTGTCAAAATATATTGAGTGTCAAATTTCGCGCGCAGACGGGTGTCCGGGAGGACGGGTGTGCGTTCGGATGTTGTTGCGGCAGCAAAAATGCAGGTGAGCAAAGACAGGCCGGCCATGATGCCGATGGAAGTGGCCAAGGAGAAGGGAAAAACACGTGCGGAATGTTTTATCGGGGAAAATGCGGATGGTCTACGGCCGCGCAACGCGTCCTCCGTCCCGCTCTCCAGCCACGGCGCGATCCCGGCCAGCGTCCGCGCGAACGCCTCCAGCGGCGCGTACAATTGCCGGTCCGGCGGTCCTTCCGCCGGCAGCGAAGCGGCAAGCCGCCCCTCCGCCAGATTGGCAAGCACCGGCTCCGCGATTTTGAGCATCGTCTGCAGCCAATAGGTCCGATCCTGATGCTGCGGCACGCCGCCACGCCCTCTCCCGCCTCACAAACTCCATAAATTGCCAGAACAACTCCGTATTGCCCCTCAACCGGGACAGCCCTTCCACGAAGTAGTAGTCGCCGTAGATCAGCGACACCTCGATGTTCTGCCCCGCCGGGAAACGGCCGGTGCCGGCGAGGATCAAGCCTTCCTGCGCGGGATCGTCCCACGCGCCGTAGTTCGCGTACAGGGAGTGCAGAATCTTCTCCGCCGCCTGCCGGTACACCGGCGCTTCGTGGGGCGGGACGAGCTCCGCGAGCAGGGTGAGGCCGCAGGCGGCGCAGGCGCCGGCGGACGAATCCCGGTAGCGCGGCACTTCGGGCGGCGGTTCACCTCTCTGCTTTCTGCTTGAGTTTCATTGTAGAGAAAAGCGCTCCGCTTGCCTTGCCACTTTTTTGATCCGATTGAAAAAATTTTGACTTCGGCATGCCGGCAGCAAAACGCCCCGATCGCCGGGATTCGATCAGGGCCGTGATTGCGGTCATATTTTTTTCTGATAGAACTCGACCTGCTGCGCGAGAAGCTTCTCTTCCCAAATGTGCTTCAGGATCGCGAGTTCCTCGCTGTAGTCGGTCTTCGATTCGTCCTTGTCGTAGGGGAGCAGCTCCAGCACTTCGAACGCGAACCGGTCGGGACCGTACTGTTTCCAATCCCGCTGCAGCTCCTGGTTGGGGTGGTTCCCCGCGTCAAGCTGGAATCTTGTTCTGTTCATTTTGCCCTTGAGGTTTTGGGACGTCTCCAGGCAGCACTTGTTGCCGTCTTTCGAGCGGATGCGGAAGATGCCCATTTCCGGCTTCATTTGCTTGTATTGTTCGATCAGTTCTTTGCGACGGTCCTTCATGTCAGTATCCCATCTCTTTCAGCAGTCTTGAAAGAACGCGCAGCCGTTCGCCGAGCGTCTCGCCCTGTTCGCCGAGCGCCTGGTTGAACAGGCGGATGTCCTCGTCGATCATCTCGTTGTCCGTGCACACTTCCACCGTCATCGCATCGCCCTGCAGACCGACCCGGTCGATCACGGGACGCTCCGGGTCATACAGCTTCTCGTGGCGGTAAGCGTCCTGAAAATGCAGCTGGGCCCGCAGGATCAGGATGGCCAGATCCAGCACGCGATGCAGCGGCAGTTCCTCCGACTGCCGCGACCATTTCCCGCCGGTGTGGCGCCACACCTTGGCGGAG
>Ga0310832_100294_pt1 | contig 49918 bp, 47 predicted proteins | sample WT_ome_7_FD_201303 | JGI IMG/M metagenome (GOLD analysis project Ga0310832, IMG submission 201303) | Sorghum-adapted microbial communities enriched on wild type (WT) sorghum from Joint BioEnergy Institute, Emeryville, California, United... ...
GAAGGTGGATTACAAGTTAGAATCTTCCCGCGGCCGCAGTTCCCGGCATTGGAACATTCGGGTCTATCTCATTGGCATGTGTCAGCATGCTGACGCATGGCTCGAAGAAGCAAAGAAGCAAAACCCGATTACGTCCGTAGCGGAATGGCTAAAAAACACAACCTCTTTGGCGGCGTAGCCAGTGTCTGAATGCATACTTTTTTAAAAAACCGATATACCTCGGTTTCTTTGGCATGCACAATTTTGAAAACAGATTTCATATATGCCACTTCATTGACATTTTTGCCTCATTCACCCCTCATTCGGACTCAGAACACATGCTTAATTCCGAGCCTCTATTACGTGTCGAATGAGTCGGCAAAATGTCGAAATGACGAAAGAATGCCGGCGCCATGGGCACCGGCAATTCGGCGATTTATGTTTTTTTCAGGATCTGGCGAGGCTGTACGGCGATGCCGCCGTCCGGATCTGCTTGAGCGCGGCGCTCCAGGAGACGAGCTGATCCAGCATCTCGTTCACGGTCTTCTGGTGCATGTCGGCCGGCTTGAAGACGGTCATGTTTTCGAAGTCGGTGAAAAGGGACAGCGTCGGGTGCGTCCGGACGTCCGCGACCATCAGTTCCGCCAGTATCCCCCTGAGGTGCTCCGCCGCCCGCGCTCCGCCGGTGGAGCCGTAGCTGACGATGCCCGCCGCCTTGTTGTTCCACGCCTCGCGGGCGAGATCGAGCGCGTTCTTCAGCGCTCCCGTGATGCTGTGGTTGTACTCCTGCACGATGAACACAAACCCGTCGAGGCAGTGCAGTTTCTCGTTCCATTTGGCAATGGCGGGGTCTGCATCGTCCGTCGTGCCCAGGAACGGCAGCTTGAAGTCGGCGATGTCCACGATCTCGTAGTGCGCGTCGTCGCGCTTGTTGGCGATGCTTTTCACCCACTGGCCCACCTGCGGGCTGACCCGGCCCCGGCGCGTGCTGCCGAGGATGATGCCGATGTGCAGTTTGTCTTTGGACATGGAGTTGGTTGACCTCCCGTGTGATGGTGTCTGGCATGTTTTAACATGCGGAGGTGCGGGAGGGATTATGCGGGCGATCATACAGAAAAAAAGGAAGTAAAAGAAGAAAAATGTAAGTTTTTATTGAAATCTGTAAGTCGATTCAATATAATGGGAACATATATTCCCGTTAAGGAAGTTAAGTCCATGAAAGCCATTCGCGATCCGGTCCATAACATTATCCATTTCGATAAGGATGAAGATGCCGTTCTTCTGGATTTGATGGATACGCGGGAGTTTCAGCGATTGAGGCATATCAAACAGCTGGGACTTTCTTCGTTTACATATCCCGGAGCGGAACATACCCGGTTTGCCCATTCGATCGGTGTCACGCATTTGATGAAAAGATTTATCGACAAGATACGCAGCTTGAAGGAAGAGCGGCTTAATAATTACATTGACGAATTGGCCGATTATCGCAAGCAATTGTTGGCGGCCGCGTTGTTGCATGATGTGGGACATGGACCATTTTCACACGCGCTGGAGAATACAACCGGGATAAAGCATGAGCGTTGGACGGTTGAGATCATAAATGGAGATACCGAGGTCAACGGAGTTTTACGCAAGCACGGTATTGATCCTGTCGAGATAACAGACATCATTCAGCGAACGCATCGTTCAAAGGCGGTCGTCAAATTGCTCTCCAGCCAGCTCGATGCGGACCGGGTTGATTATTTGCTGAGGGATTCCAGGATGACCGGGGCGGGTTACGGCTCCTTTGATCTAGAATGGTTGATCAACGTGTTGCGCATCGGTGAGCATTACGGCGTGGTCGAAGTCGGATTGGACCTGAATAAAGGCTTGAGCATCGCGGAAGACTTTGTCATGGCTCGTTACTATATGTACAAGAACGTCTATTTTCACAAGACAACACGAAGTGCCGAGCTGATTGTGGACCGAGTTTTCAAGAGAGCCATGGAATTATTTCACACGCAGGATGACTATCTCGAGTTGCCTGAAGATTTGTCGGCTGTTCTGGGATGTAACGGGCAGACTGACAAAGCGCTTGGGTCTTACCTCAATCTCACCGATCATACCGCCTGGCATTGCTTCTATCTTTGGCGCAACCATCCGGACGAGATCCTGAGCGATCTGTGCAACCGGATGCTGAAGCGGGATATCTTCAAAGTGGTTCCGACGAAAGGGCGGTATGATTCGGACACATGGAAGAGAATCATCAACTGGTTCGGCGATCGAGAGCTGCATCAGAAATATTATTTGGTTGAAGATGATGCAACAAGCAGTTCGTACAAGGACACCTATATCCTCCAAAAACACCAGTCCGATGAAAAAGAGGATGAACGCGAAGCCTCCGAGTTTATTTTGTTGTTTGACGAAAAAGGAAACGGCAAAGAACTGTCGAAAGAATCGAATGTCATTAACACGATTCGGAACAACCCAATATCGATTCACCGAGTGTACTTGCCGAAAGAGTATATAGTGAGCATTTTTGGAGGGTGAAACGGATGTTCGAAGCAGCGGGCAGTGTGTTGAGCATATTCTCCGCCGTTGGCAAGGTGCATGGGCGAAAGAAAGTTCAGAAGATGGTTCATTTGTTGAAACTGGCCGGTGCCCGGATGCCCTTCAAGTATGAATACCATCACTACGGACCCTACTCTGCCGAATTGCAGATGGAGCTGAGCAGTCTGGACCGGGAGGGCTATCTTCATGAGTCGATCGTTGATGAAACCTATGTATATGAGATGACGGACAAGGGTCGGGAATTCAAGGAACAGCTTGACCGACTCGGATTTACGGTTTCGATCGACAAGGAACTGATAGAAACCATGGCGCGGCAAAGCTCACAGTTCCTTGAAATGGTCAGCACTTACGCATATCTGGTTGATGCCGGTTATAAACCTGATGAAGCAAGAGATAAGGCGCTCAAGTTGAAAGATCACCTGAAAGACTTTTTGGATGATGCGATTTCCTTCTACAACGAGGAGATCGTTTCCCGTTCCAGGTCATTTGAATGACATTGGCAGGACAGCCCGACCATTCATGGTCGGGCTGTTATTCTGATTTCGGACGATCTATTGACTTTGGTCTTCGTTCCACAATTGACGCATCAGGTTCGCCAGTTCTTTGCTCGTCGCAATCTTGGAGCCATTTACCGAAGTGGGGGAAAGCCGAAATCGTTCATTGTTATTTTCATATACCGTTACAATAAACAAAGCGCCGCTATGATCCGGACGATTGGGATCCACCATAACCTGCACTTCCCCGACCTGCCCCAGCCACTGGTCAATCACTTCTTTATTGTCGATCGTCTTGCGTTCTCCTCCTGATTGGAGCATCTCAATGCGATTCGCGAGATGAATGTCTTCCGGATAGAAGGACTTGACTTGCCGCGACACCGGCTCGTCGACGCTTTCGGTGTTGGCGTCTTTGTGGTTGCAGCCTGCCGCGGCCGCCGCGATCAGGATCAGAATCAACAACATGGGCATGTGAAATCTCATTTGTCGATCCTCCCTCGTCCTCATTCCTTCAACCTCTCCGCCACCCGCGCCAGCACCTGGATCGAGCGTTCGTGATAGTCGAGGATCACCCGCAGCTCGTCCTCGCTGTAGCGGGAGAACAGCTTGGACATCGCCTCGCCGAGCGGGCCGAAGATGTCCCCGAGCGGCTGCAGGTTGGCATAGACAGGCTCGACGTAGACGATGCGCAAATCCTTCGGGTCCTTCGCCCGGCGGACGAAGCCGGCTTTCTCCAACCGGTTGATCACGCTGGTGATGGCGCCGGTCGTCAGACCGGTGAGCTCGGCGAGTTGGCCGGCCGTCGCCCGGCCCATCCCCAGCACGATGTCCAGACATTTGTGGTCGGTGATGTTGAGACCCAGATATTTGGCGGCCGCCTGGTGGAAGAAGACGGTCTGCGTCGACAGCCGCTTTGAAGCCTCCAGCAAGGCGTTGATCAATTCCGGCGCAACCGGCTCCTGGCGATTCATGGACAAGAACAACCTCCGATCTGGCATCATGACCCCGACCAAAGTCCGGGTCCATTTTCAGACTTCGGCCGGTATCGACCAACCATCCGTTCCGCGTAAGATGAACACAAATATCTTGATAATTAAGATATACAACACCGCCACTCGATGCAATGACGGCCGCCCCCGGCCCAATATCTTAATTATTAAGATAACGACGATAACATCTGCACAATCAAGGAGGAGAACCCGACCATGACCACCCGGAAAAAAGCGATCATCATCGGCTGCGGCGTCGCCGGACCCGCCGTCGCGATCTTTCTGAAGCGGGCCGGATACGAGCCGCACATTTACGAGGCGCAGCCCGATCACGACGACTACACCGGCCTGTTCCTGAACGTGGCGCGCAACGGCATGCGCGTCCTGCGAGAACTGGGCGTGGACGGCGCCATCCGGGAGGAAGGCATCGAGCTGCGCGCGATGAGCTTCCACAGCGGCAGGGGCAAATGGCTGGGCAAGATCGAGGACCCGTCCGGCGAACCGCAAGGGTATACGGTCAAGCGGGGCTTCCTGCACAAGGTGCTGCGCGAGGCGGCGCAACAAGCGGGCATTCCGGTCACGTTCAACAAGCGGCTGGCCGATCTCGAACTCAATGACAACCGCGCAACCGCCATCTTCGAAGACGGCACCACGGCGGAAGGAGATCTGCTCGTCGGCTGCGACGGCATCCACTCGCGCACCCGCAAGCTGATCCTGCCCGGCGCCGCGGAGCCGGACTACACCGGCCTGATCAGCTTCGGCGGTTTCGCGCGCGGCCCCGAGCTGCCGCCCGAGCCGGCCCAGCACATGGTATTCGGGAAGAAGGCGTTCTTCGGCTATCTGGTGAAGCGGGACGGCGAGATCTACTGGTTCGGCAATCTCGACTATCCGGGCCGGCCGACGCGCAAGGAGTTACAGTCCATCCCGCAGTCCGAGTGGCGCCGGGTCATCGACAGCCTGTACCGCTACGAGATCGATCCCGTACCGGACATCATCCGCGCGACGGTCGGCGAGATCGGCGTCTACCCGATCTACGACCTCGTCTCCGTGGCCGATTGGCACAAGGGGCCGGTCGTGCTGATCGGCGACGCGATCCACGCGACTTCGCCCAACGCGGGGCAGGGCGCTTCGCTGGCGCTCGAGGACGCGCTGGTGCTCGCGAAGTGCGTCCGCGACAACCGGAGCACAGGCCAGGCGTTCCGCCAATTCGAGCGGCTGCGCCGCGAACGGGTGGAGAAGATCGTCCGGTACTCGCGCAGCATCGGGAGGCGCAAACACGCGACGAATCCGGTGCAGGTCTTCTTCCGCGATCTGATGCTGCCGTTCTTCCTGAAGCAGGCGAGCCGCCAATCCAACGCCTGGCTGTACGACTACCGCGCGGACTGGAACGAACGGGCGACGGTGTGATAGGGTAGTGATAACGATCCCGTCCGTCCTAAACGAAGGGGACAGGGTCGAAAAACAATCCGCGAATGCGAGGCGTGATCCGTTTGAATATCGTCGAGCTCCATATCCCCTACACCTTCAACGGCAGTACCGACACGATCCACCCTGGCCTGATCGCAGCCGGTCATGAACTGGCGCTGGTTGATGCGGGCTACCCGGGCTTCCTGCCGCTCATCGAACGGGAGATGTCGAGACACGGTTATGACGCTGCGGCTCTGACCCACATCATCGTCACGCATTACGATATCGACCATATCGGGGCGCTTCACGATTTCAAGGCGAAATACCCGCACATCCGGATCATCGCGAGCGAGCGGGAAGCGGACGCCATCAGCGGCAAGCGGAAGTCCGATCGGCTGATCCAGGCCGAGAACATGCAGAAGCATCTGCCCGAAGAGCAGCAGGAGTTCGGTCTGTGGTTCATCCGGCAGCTCAAGGGACTGAAAGCAGTCCCGGTCGACGACACCGTGCGGGACGGCGACAGCCTGTTCGACGGCCGCTGCCGCGTCATCGAGACCCCCGGCCATACGCCCGGGCACATCTCGCTGCATTTCCCGGAACTGGACAGCGTGATTACCGGCGACGCCGCGGTGAACGAGAACGGACGGCTTGCCATCGCCAACCCGCAGTTCTGCCTCGACCCGGCCAGTGCGGAACAGTCCCTCGACAAGCTGCGCAGCCTGGGGGCGGCCCGTTATTTTTGCTATCATGGCGGGAAGCTGGATATGGTATGATGGGGTAAAATCTTCCTTCCGAAATGGGGAACGCGCATGTCCTCCTGGGTGAAAATGGCGCTGTTCGTCCTGATCACCGCGCTGCTGACCCGGCTGCTTCCGTTCTCGGCATTCTTCCGCAATGTCTACACGCTGGTGCACGAGATGGCCCACGCGGTGGCGACCCTGCTCCTCTCCGGCAGCGTCTTGTACATCGAACTCTACGCCGACCAGAGCGGCGTCACGCACTCGATGATCCAGCCCGGCTGGCGGTCGATTCTGATCTCGCTGGCCGGCTATACCGGCGCCGCGCTGTTCGCGTGGCTGCTGTTCCGTCTGCAGGCGGGCAGGCGCGAGAAGACGGGGCTCGTCATTGTCGCCGCCATCGCCGTCATCGGGCTGCTCCTGTTCGTGCGCAACGGATACGGCGTCCTGTGGTGCGCGGGATTCGCGGGCGTCACGCTGCTGATCGGCCTGCTGGCTCCGGGGTGGCTGCGCCTGTTCTATGCCTCGCTCGTCGCGTTCATCTGCCTGGTGGAATCGGTGATCAGTTCGATCATGATCCTCGTCATGGCGATCCTGGATCCGGCGGCGGCCGGCGACGCGGCGAACCTGAGCCGCGCGACCTTCATCCCCGCGGCGGTGTGGGGGGCGTTCTTCGCCGTCTTCGCCCTTTGGTGCGCGAAAAATGCCACCGCCATCCTGTTTCGCTCCATCTGGAACCGACGCGCCGAAGAACAACATTCAGAACGGATGCCGCTGTAATGCCGGGTCAGACGCGTGCCCGACCGGACGCAATTCTCCGAACGATCGTCTCCGCATCCTTCCCGACGCCTCCGATCAGCGCCGAATTGCGCGACGTCTGCCACGGCAGTCCGACGTAATACAGTCCTTCGACCGGGCTCACGCCCCGCTCGTGCAACGGCCTGCCCGACTCATCCAGGGCGCCCTCCATCCGCAGCCAGCGATAATCGAACCGGAACCCGGTCGCCCAGATGACATTGTCCGCCTCCAGCGTCGTGCCGTCCCCGAAATGAACCGTCCGTCCTTCCGCGCGGACGGCTTTCGGTTTGAGCGCGATCCGCCGCGCGGCGATCAGGCGCTTCAGCTCGAAGCCGAACACGGGATCGGGCCGGTTCCGGACGATCCGGCCGACCCATGAATCGGACGGCGCGTTCAGCATGCCCAGCGCATCGAACCAGAGGAAGATGCTATTCCCGGCGATGGTGAGCGGCAGGAATGTCATCCGGTGCGCCACGGACAAGACGACCCGATGGCTTGCGGCCAGCTCCGCCGCAATTTGCGCGCCGGAGTTGCCGCCGCCGACGACCAGCACGGTCCCCGGCCGCAGATCGTACGGATTGCGATACCCGGCCGAATGCATCTGAACGACATCCGGATCGAGCTGCTTCGCCATCGGCGGAAGCCAGGGTGTCTGGAACGGTCCCGTCGCGACGATCACGTGCCGGGCGGTGTAAGAGCCCCGGTTCGTCTCCGCCACGAACTCGCCTTCAACTTTCCCGAGCGCCAACACTTCGGTTCCGAGATGGATATTCAGTTGATGGTCGTCCGCATATTGCCGGAGCGCCGCGGCGATCTCGTCCTTCGTCGGGAAGCCGTCCGGGTCGCCGTCCAGCCGCATGCCGGGCAGCGTGCTGTAAAACCGCGGCGTGAACAGCGTGAGCGAGTCGTAGCGCCGCTTCCACACTTCGCCGACTTCGCCGCCTTTGTCGAGCACCACGTACGGGATGTTGTGCCTGGTTAGAAAATAAGCCGCCGCCAGCCCGGCCTGCCCGCCTCCGATGATCAGTACGTCCGTGTGCATACGGGTTTCCTCCATGTAAAATATGAACAATTGATCATAAATAATACATATCAGGATCGCTCCCGATTGTCAATCCCAAGAAAACAACCCGCACGCGGACCGTGCGGGCTGTCTGCATCATCCGGTTATGCGCTGCCTCCCGTCGCGCAGCGTACGGCTCCACCAGAGCAGGTCGTCGAGCACACCGCCAAGTTTCGCTTCATCTTCATCGCTGCCGATGAACTGATCTTGCCCGAATTTCTTGTGCACGTTGAACAGATGCAGCGCGCTGCCCAGCGGCGCCATGTTGAGCTCGATCAGCAAGAGCCGCAACTGCTCGACCGCGCGGATGCCGCCGGCCGGGCCGTATCCGATGAAGCTCGCCGGTTTGCGTCCCCATTCCGCGTACAGGTAGTCGAGCGCATTCTTCAGCGCGGAGGGGAAGCTGTGGTTGTACTCCGGGCACAGGAACAGGTAGCCGTCGGCCTTGCCGATCTTCTCCGCCCAACGCTGCTGCAGCGGATCGTCATAGGCCCCCATGGCCGGCGGCTTGGCGAGATGGAACATCGGGAAATTCCAATCTTTCAGATCGATCAATTCCACGGTCATATCCGGTCTGGCCGCTGAGATGCGATGGGCCCATTCGCCGATCGCCCGGCCTCTCCGGCCTTCCCTGACGCTGCCGATGATGATCTGGATATGCATGCCGTTCATCTCCTCTCACGGATTAGTCGATCGTCAGGACGATCTTGCCGCGGCCGTGCCGGGGCTCGATCAGCCGGTGGGCTTCGCCGGCCCTCTCCAGCGTCCGCACCGTCGCCCGGCTGGAGCACATGACGCGCGCGGCGCGGGAGCTCCGAATCGCGCAGCCCGCGCTGAGCAAGACGATCGCGCGGCTGGAAGAGAACGTGGGGGTGCCGCTGTTCGATCGTCAGAACGGTAGAATCCGGCTGAACCCGTACGGCAAGGCTTTTTTGCACAAGGTGGACGCCGCGCTGAACCTGCTGGACGAAGCGAAGCGGGAAGCGGCCGAACTGGCGGGTCTGGGGCAGGGGGGCATCCGCCTCGCGACATCGACAATGAACATGCTCATCGAACCGATCCGCGAGTTTCTGGACAGGCATCCGAACGTCAACATGCAGATCACGCACATGACTTCGCGAGAGGAAATGGCCCGAACCATCGAATCCGGGGAGGCGGACATTGCATTCTCGGTGATGCCGGTCGTCCGGGAAGGGATGGCGCAGTCCCGGGTGATGAGCGAAGAGCTGCGCCTGGTCGTGCCCCGGAGGCACCGCCTGGCGGACCGCCCCGCCGTCCGGCTCGCCGATGCCGCCGGGGAGCCGTTCATCGGGTACAAGGAAGGGTTTGTGGTCCAGGAGGTGAACGATGCGCTGCTCCGGCAGGCCGGCGTGGCGCCGCGGTTCGTCTGCCGGGTCGACGAGCCCGCCGCCGTTCTCAGCCTCGTGCGGGCCGGACTCGGCGTCGCGCTGTTCGCCTGCGTCGACCCGGACGATCCCGAGCTCGTCTATCTGCCGATCGAGCAGCCGGTCTGCCGGCGCGATTACTGGCTCGTATGGCCGGAGCGGCGGTATCTCTCGCTGGCGGCGCGGAAGTTCATCGAGTTCGTGATCGACCATTTCGCCAAGGAGAGCCGGAACGCAGGCTGAAAGCGAAAGCGGCCGTCAACCGGCGGCCGCCCGTACGTTCGATGGTCACCCTTCGACCATCATGATATAACGCATGTCCTTGCCGTCGACGACGGCGATGAAGATGTCGGTATCGGTTCTGTAGACGGGTGTTCCGACGGGCAACCGGTTGGCCGCGCCATCCGCGAATTCATCGGCTTCGGACGTCTGTGTGGCGATCTTGCCCAAAAGTTCCGTCTTCGTGTACTCGCGTTGTTGTGCCCAATCCAGATTTTCCGCGTTGGCGTAAACGACGCCCCCGAAATAGAAAATGTCGGCTTCCGGATTGTCCAGAAAGTCCGCGGGGGTCGGATTGCCGATGGTCTCTTGCCGGTATTGTTCCGCGGTACGTGAAGCGTCCGGCGGAGATAAGGCCTTTTCCCCGCACCCGGCAAGAAACAACGTTAACGCGGCAAGGAAAAGCACATGCTTGAAGCGGGTGCTGAACTCCTTCTTGTTCAAATTTGAATCCCCCCGTGCTTCTTTTTTTGTGTTCTTAGACGATCCGTTGCCTGGAAAAGTTTCCGGGAAGACCGGTTCGCGTGACCTTGGATTGCAATAACGGACGAAGGTGCGTTTCGCTGGTACCGGACAGTCGGTTGGCGTAATATGGTTCGTAGGGAAGTCCATACACGAAGCTGATGCGAGGAGGGAGCGCTTGAATTTCGATTTGCAGGAAGCGCTGGAACTGCTTGAGCGGACGCCGCGCACGTTGGAAGCCATGCTGACGGGGCTGTCCGAACCGTGGCTGGCGTGCCGCGAAGGCGAAGGGACGTGGAACGCGTCCGAAGTGCTCGACCATCTGATCGAAGCGGATCGAAGCAACTGGATTCCCAGGATCGAGTGGCTTCTCGAGCACGGCGAGGAGCGGCCATTTCCGCCGTTTGACCGGTTCGCCCATCTGCAGCGCCCGCCCGGCCGGACGCTGGAGGAGCGGCTGGCCGAGTTCCGGGAGCTCAGGGCCGCGAGCACGGCCAGACTCCGGGCGATCGTCGACCCGGAACGGCACCTCGGGCTCAGGGGCAGGCACCCGGAGTTCGGCGGCGTGACGCTGGCTCAACTGATCTCGACCTGGGTGGCGCACGATCTGACCCACCTGGCCCAGATCATCCGCGTGATGGCCAGGCGGTACCGCGAAGACGTCGGCCCGTGGGTGGCGTATCTCGGCATATTGAAAGGATGAATCGCAATGCCTTTGCCGCCTTGTGCGGCGCTTTTTTTTCCGCGACGGCTCCGCGCGCCTCTGTAACGAGGTATCCTCGTTACAGCCGCCTCATCCCGGCTCCGCATACTCCCGTTTCGTGGTCAGTCGAAGTTTATTTCATCCCAACGCTTCCATTCATCGACCAGCCGAGGAAGTATTTTATCCCGCCATCCTGCAGACACTGACGGATATTCAACAAAAATGCCGGATTGCGTCGTTGTGATCGGGTTGAAAGCGCTTTACCATGGAACTGCACCCAATACCACACGAACAAGAAGGGGATTGTGAACATGAAGACGGCAGGGAAAAGGCAACTCATCGTGCTGATTGCGCTCGTTCTGATGTTCGGCAGCCTGGTCGCCGCGTGCGGCAAAACCTCCGGCGGCAGCAAGTCGAAGGAGCTCACGCTGTACTACTCCCACGCGGCCGACTGGTCCGACCCGATCATCAAGGAGTTCCAGGAGAAGACGGGCATCACCGTCAACCTGGTCGGCGGAGGCACCGGCGAGCTGATCGCGCGGATCAAGGCGGAGAGCGCCAACCCGCTCGGCGACGTGCTGTGGGGCGGCTTCGTCGACGGCTACGCGGTCGTGGACGAGTATTTCGAATCCTACAAGTCCACGGAATACGACCACCTGATCGACGAGGCGAAGAGCCCGAACAACACGTGGTACGGCTTCAACATCGAACCGATGGTCATCATCTACAACCCGAAGCTGGTCAAGCCGGAAGAGGCGCCGAAGAGCTGGGAAGACCTGACCGATCCGAAATGGAAAGGCAAAATCGCCCACGCCGACCCGGTCAAATCCGGTTCCTCCTTCACGGCGGTCGTCAACATGATCCTGTCGAAGGGCAAGGGCGAAGAAGGGTTCGAGTTCCTGAAGCGCTTCGTGGACAACCTCGACGGCAAGCTGATCGGCAGCTCCTCCGGCACGTTCAAGGGCGTCGCGGACGGCGAGTACAGCGTCGGCATCACGTATGAGCAAGGCGCGCTGAAGTACATCGAATCCGGCGCGGACCTCGAAGTCGTCTATCCGTCCGACGGCAACACGCTGCTCACGACGGGGCTCGCCATCGTCAAGGGCGCGAAGAACAAGGAGAACGCGCAGAAGTTCGTCGACTTCGTGCTCGGCAAGGAAGTGCAGTCGCAGATCGGCAGCATCTACCGCCGTCCGGTGCGCACGGACCTGCCCGAAGTTCAAGGCATGAAGCCGCTTAGCGAACTGGTGAAGATCGAATACGACATGGACTGGGCCATCGCGAACAAAGACCTGATCATGGAGAGATGGAAAGCGTTCGTGGTTGCCAGCGAATAATACGGGGTGTGAGACTGTGAGCCATCATGTGGTGATCAACAACGTCGTCAAGAGATACGGGGAATCGATCGCGGTAAAAGGCATCCAGCTGTCGATCGGGAAGGGAGAGTTCTTCACCATTCTCGGTCCGTCCGGCTGCGGCAAGACGACTTTGCTCCGCATGATCGCCGGTTTCAACTCGATCGATGAAGGGGAAATCCTGTTCGACGGCAAACGGATCAACGAAGTGCCCGCGCACCTGCGGAATATCGGGATGGTGTTCCAGAACTACGCGATCTTCCCCCACATGTCGATTTTCAAGAACGTGGCGTACGGCCTGAAGGCGCGCAAAGTGCCGAAGCCGGAATTGGAAGCCCGGGTGAACGAAGCGCTGGATTTGATGAAGATCGGCCAGTACAAGGACCGGGACCCGTCCCAACTGAGCGGCGGCCAGCAGCAGCGGGTCGCCCTCGCCCGGGCGCTCGTCATCCGGCCCGTCATCCTGCTCATGGACGAGCCGCTCTCCAACCTGGACGCGAAGCTCCGGGTGGAAATGCGCAACGCCATCAAGAAAATCCAGCGCGAGCTCGGGATTACGACGATCTACGTCACGCACGACCAGGAGGAGGCGCTCGCCGTCTCCGACCGGATCGCGGTCATGAACCACGGCAGGGTGGAGCAGATCGGCACGCCGCAGGAAATCTACATGAAACCGGCCACCCCGTTCGTCGCGGGCTTCATCGGCACGACCAACTTCCTGTCCGGAGTCGCGGAACCGCAGCCTGGCGGCGGTTCCGTCCTCCGCGTCGAGAACGCGAAGACGGTGACGGTGCCCGGCACGTGGCGCGGCAAGCTGATCGTCGGCGTCCGGCCGGAGCATCTGCATCTCGCCGAAGCGCGGGAAGGCGAGCTCGCCGGCACGATCTCGCTGGCGACGTTCCTCGGCGACTTCATCAACTACGAGATCGAACTGGCCGGCGGCAAGACGATCGAGGTCAATGAGTATACGAAGGATACGCAGCGGATCCGCGAGGTCGGCGAGCGGGTCAGCGTCCTGCCGGATCCCGACCGCATGAACCTGTACCCGGATGAAGGCGAAGGTGCGCCGTCATGAACCGGATGAAACTGAAGATGCCGTCTTTCTGGACGGTGACGGTCATCGTGCTGACATTATTGGTCATCATTTTCCTGGTCTATCCGTTCGCTTCCCTGTTCCTGAAGAGCTTCTTCCATCCGAAGACGGGCGACGTGTCGCTGGTCAACTATCAGAAGTTCTTCAATACGCCGTACTATCTCAACACGCTGAAGCGGAGCCTGCTCGTCTCCACGGTGACGACGGCGCTGGCGGTGCTGCTCGGCGTCCCGATCGCCTACATCACGAGCCGGTTCAACGTGTGGGGCAAGCCGGCGATCAACGTCATGGTCATCCTGTCGATGCTGTCGCCGCCGTTCATCGGCGCGTATTCGTGGATTCTGCTGCTCGGGCGGAACGGCTTCATCACCAACCTGGTCGAGAAAATCGGCATCACGATGCCCACCATCTACGGGTTCTACGGCATGGTGCTCGTGTTCACGCTGAAGCTGTTCCCCTACGTGTACCTGTATGTCGCCGGCGCGCTGGGCAGCATCGACAGCTCGCTGGAGGAAGCGGCCGAGAGTCTCGGCATGAACAAGCTCCGGCGGATGCTGACGGTGACGTTCCCGGTCATCATGCCGACGATTTCGGCCGCCGCGCTCGTCGTGTTCATGACGTCCATGGCCGACTTCGGCACGCCGCTGCTCATCGGCGAAGGCTACAAGGTGCTGCCGGTCGTCGTCTACGAGGAGTATATGAGCGACATCGGCGGCGACACGATCATCGCGAGCACGCTCAGCACGATCATCGTGCTCTGCGCGGTCGTCGTCCTCTTCCTGCAGAAGGCATATGTCTCCCGGCGGAACTACCGGATGAGCTTCATGCGGCCGCCGCAGGTGCAGAAGGTGAGCGCCGGCAAGCGGATCCTTCTGACTCTGGTCGCGTTCATTGTCGCGTTCGCCGCGATGCTGCCGCAGTTCACGGTCATCGTCACCTCGTTCCTGAAGACGAAGGGGCCGCTGTTCGTCGCCGGCTTCAGCCTTGACAGCTACAGGCAGATCGGGTTCAAATTGTCGAAGAACATCATGAACACCTTCCTGTTCTCGAGCATCGCGATCGTGCTCATGATTCTGCTCGGCCTCTTGCTCTCGTACATCGTCGTGCGGCGGACGTCGAAGCTGGCGCCGTTCCTCGACGCGTCCGCGATGTTCCCGTACGTCATTCCGGGAGCGGTGATCGGGATCGGGCTCGTCACGGCGTTCAACAAGCCGCCGCTCCTGCTGACCGGCACGATGGCGATTCTGATCGTGTCCTACATCATCCGCAAGTTGCCGTTCATCCTCCGGTCCAGCACGGCGATTCTGCAGCAGATCGATCCGAGCATCGAGGAGGCGTCGATCAGCCTCGGCGTTCCGCCGATGAAGACGTTCTTCAAAACGACGGCGATCCTGATGATTCCGGGTCTCATCTCCGGCGGCATCCTGAGCTGGGTGTCGACGATCAACGAGCTCAGTTCCACCTTGATCCTGTACGCCGGCAATACGGGCACGATCCCGGTCGCCATTTTCAACGAGATTTTCAAAGACAGTTTCGGCACGGCGGCGGCGCTCGCTTCGATCCTGTCGTTTGCCACGGTCATCTCGCTGGTTATTTTCAACAAAGTGTCCGGCGGACGCAGCGTGCTGATGTAATTCCGAAGGGGGCGCAAGGCGCATGGAGCAATTGATGGATAAAGCCATCGAGGCGATCATCGGCCTCGGGGCGTTCGTCCGGGAAGAGCGCAAAAAATTGAAGATCGACGTGAAAGGTTTCGCGAATTTTGTCACGAACATTGATATCGAGGTGCAGAACCGGCTTAAGGAGCGGCTCGGCGCGCTGGCGCCGGACGCCGCCTTCCTGTCGGAGGAGAGTCCGTACTTCGAGCGGGATTCGGGCAAGCCTTGCTGGATCGTCGACCCGATCGACGGCACGACGAATCTGATCCACGGCTATCCCCACGTGGCGATTTCCGTCGCTTATTTCGACGGCGAGGACCGGTTCGGCATCGTCTACAATCCGTTCGACGGCGAGCTGTACACGGCGGTGCGGGGCAAGGGCGCCTTCCTGAACGGCGAGCCGATCCGCGTGTCTGAAGCCCGCAGGATGGAGCAGACGATCATCGGCTTCGGCCTGCCGTACAACCGCGACCGGGCCCGCGTCATGTTCCGGGCGGCGGAGAAGGTGTTCGCCACCTGCCAGGACATGAAGCGCAAGGGAGCTGCCGCTCTCGATCTGTGCTATGTGGCGGCCGGGCGGCTGGACGGCTTTTTCGAAGTGGATCTGAACGTGTGGGACTTCGCCGCGGGATGCGTGATCCTGGAGGAGGCGGGCGGCGAGGTGTCGGACTGGCTCGGGCGGCAGATCGGGCCGCAGACCCGGAAGGCGGATGTTCTGAGCAGCAATGGAAAAATCCACAGCTTGCTGCTTTCGCTCATTCAGTCGACAATAGAATAACGGACACGGAAGAACGCCGGCCGCGTTCATCGCAGTTGGGCAAGGGTGGGACCGTTATGACGAAAACGAACAGTTTTTTTCATAAACTCTTGTTTCTGCTTGTCGTGGTCGGGGTTCTTCCGCTTTTTATCATCGGGCTCCTGACCTACGGGTTCTCGCGGGAGCTGTTTCTCGAACAATACAGCCGGCAGGCGCTGGCGCGGGTGAACGGCGTCGCGGAAAATCTGGACCGGCTTGCGGAAGAGTACGGCAACATCATCGGAACGCTCGCCGAAGACCCCGGCATCCGGGAAGCGATCGCCGGCGGGCTGGAGGAGCGGCGGGCGGACATCGAGCAGCGGATCCATCTGCTGCTTGCCGGGCGGACGATCAAACCGTCCGTATACGTGCTGGACAGGAAGGGCAGACTTTCCTTCGGCACCGACGAGCTGCCCGCCGTCTACAATCCCGTCCGGCAGTCGGGCTGGGGCATCTTCCGCATCGCGCACGAGGACGGCCCGCGGCCGAAGGTGTACGCCCATCGCCATGAGACGGCGGGCGGCCGGGTCGCGACGCTCAGCCTGATCCAGACCCTCGAGGACGGGCAGGGCGAGCCGATCGGCTATGTGATCGCCGATCTGTACCGGGATGATCTCGAGCGGATGCTTCTGCAGGAGGACATGCTGTTCTCGACGAGCTACCTGGTGCTGGACCGGTACGGGTTCACCGTGCTCCATACGGCGCGGCCGGAGCTTGAGGGCACGCTGGACCGGATCGGTTACAGGAAGAAAATGGAAGAAAGCGAGGAAGAGGTGCGGACCTGGCGGGACGAGGGCGGCGAGCACATCCTCTTTTTCGCGGAATCGGGACGGACCGGGCTGTCGGTGATCGGGCGCACGCCGTACGCGGTGGTGCAGCAGAGCACGAGCTATATCCGGATTCTGTTCGCCAGCGCCGCGGTCATCAGCCTCCTCGCGAGTCTGGCGCTCGCATACAGCATGGCGAAGCGGATGTCGACCCCGATCATCGAGCTGGTCAAGGGGATGAAGCGGGTGTCCCGCGGCGACTTCTCCGCCCGCGTCTCGGCCGGCGGCAACGACGAGTTCGGGCTGCTCGGCAGCGGCTTCAACCAGATGACCGAGCAGATCGAGAAATTGCTGCGGAGCGTCAAGGAAGAGCACCGGCGGTTCCGGATCGCGGAATCGAAAGCGCTTCAAGCCCAGATCAACCCGCATTTCATCTACAACACGCTGGACCTCATCAAGTGGAGCGCCAAAATGAACGAGACCGCGCAGGTCGGCACGATCGTCACCCAGCTCGGCCGGCTGCTTCGGGGCGTCATCCACGTGGGGCGCGAGAAAGTGCCCGTCCGGGAAGAGATGGAGCTGGTGGACAGCTACATGAACATCCAGAAAATCCGGTTCTCGGACCGGCTGTTCTTCCACTTCCGCATCGATCCGGACATCATGGAGGCGACGATCCCCCGGTTCACGATCCACCCGCTCGTGGAGAACGCGATCGTGCACGGCTTCGAGAACAAGAACGGGAAGATGTTCCTGATGGTCAGCGGTTACCGGCAGGACGGGAACCTGGTGTTCGAGATCATCGACAACGGGATCGGCATGACGCCGGAGACGATCGAGCGCGTCTTCACCGAGCAGAACGGCGAGAGCACCGGCATTCTGAACGTGCACAAGCGGATTCAGCTCTACTACGGCGAATCCTATGGCATCCGGATCTCGAGCGAGCCGGGCAAGGGATCCGTCGTCACGGTCGTCATGCCCCAGCAAGGAGTTATGCCCCAACAGGGAGTCATGCCTCAGCAGGGAGGGGAACCGCATGCTGAAAGTCGTGGTCATTGAAGACGAGATCATGCTGCGCAACGGCCTGCTCTACACGATGCCCTGGGAGGAGTGGGGATGCGAGGTCATCGGCCACGCCGACAACGGGCTGTCCGGGCTGGAGCTGATCCGGCGCGTGCGTCCGGACATCGCCATCACCGACATCAAGATGCCGGGCCTCGACGGGATCGAGATGATCCGGCGGCTCGGCGGCGAGGCGGACTGCGAGTTCATCCTGATCACCGGCCACAGCGAGTTCGAGTACGCGAAGAGCGCGGTCGATCTCGGCGTGCAGGGCTATATCCTGAAGCCGATCGACGACGAGGAGTTCCGGCGGACCGTGCGGAAAGCCGCGGGCAAGATCATGGAGAAGCGGCAGATCGGCCGGGTGCTGACGGAGAAGCCGGAGGCGGTCGTCGGACAGGTGGAGAAATATTTGCAGCCGGACGCGGCGGCGCATAACCGTTTTCTCGATCTTGCCATCCAGTACATCCACGACCACTTCCGGGAAAACATCACGCTGAAGGACATCGCCGACCATCTGCAGATCAGCGAGAGCTATCTAACCAAAATCTTCCGCGCCAAGACGTCCTACAGCGTCGTCGAATACATCACGCAGTACCGGCTCAAGCAGGCGATCGAGCTGCTGATGGACGCGGGCGTGAAGATCTACGAGATCGCCGGGAACGTCGGCTACCAGGATTCCCGCTATTTCAGCACGCTGTTCAAGAAGGAGATGGGACTGACGCCGTCGGAGTTCCGCAACTATTATCTGCATCGCGGCATGCCGCAGGCGGAATGAGCGGAGGCGGCGGAAGCGCGGCGCGGGGCGGCGGTTGGCACGTCTGTATGCGGCGTCTATAATAGAGGGCAGAGAGGAGCGAGCTAATGTGGAACGTCATGCGGACGTGCGATTGGAAGTGCAGTTCACACCGCTCTTTGAAGCCCTCGCCAGCTTGCACACGTATATCTGCCGCAAATCCCACAAGAAGATCGACATCGGCGCCTCGTGGGTCGATGGCGTCCGACGGCGGCTTGCGCCCGATTTCGCGGCGGCGCTGGACCGGTATGAGATCGATCATGACTGGAAGCTGACCTATCTGCTGGTTGCGCTGTGCCCCGCCGAAGATGCGGACGGCTTTCTCGCCTGGCTGGAACGGAAGTCGGCCGGAGATCTGTATGAGCTGTTCTCCCCCTACATCAAGCAGTTTCCCGAGCGGATGGGGGACTTTCGCGACTGCATCCTCCGCATGTTCTCCGAATGGAACAGGCAATATTTCCGGGAGGCCGACCCGCGGATCATCGGGATGCTGAAGCGGGAAGAGCAGGATCGGCGGGCCGAGCTTACGCGCATGCCGCCGGAGCCGTTCATCGACCGGACGACCAACGGCCTGATGTTCAAATTCACCCCGGGCCTGGAGCGGCTGCTGCTCGTTCCGCAATATCATTTTCAGCCGATGAACGTCATTTACAGCTACGGGAGATTGACGATCTGCCACTATGCCGCCCGGGTGTACTTCGACGAGCCGGACTTCCTGTCCACCCCCGTCTACCGGATGATCCGCTGCCTCGGCGAGAAGAGCCGGCTCAAAATTTTGCGCTACCTGCACAGCGGCTCCCGCTCGTTCATCGAAATCGTCCGCCATCTGCAACTGTCCAAAGGCATTACGCACGACCATCTGTCCAAGCTTCGCATGGCGGGCATCATCCGCGCCCATTTCGAAGGCGAGTCGCTGACCGAGTACAGTCTGCGGCCCGAGGCGCTGGAACTGATGCAGAGCAAGCTGATGGAATATATCCGGCAAGCCTGAACCTGCGCGCTCGGCATGGCATATGCGGTTTGCGCGGCTTCAACGGTTTATGCGGCTTATGCGGCTTATGCGGCTTCCCCTGCCCGCCTGTGCGGGCGGCGGGAAGCTTTTCTATTGCGGATTGACCGACCGGCGGTTTTCTCTGTGCGAAGAATTTTATACTAGTTCTCTATTTACAGAACCATATCCAGTCGTTATAATAGAACCGCCGGCATAAATCATACTTAGCTTATCGGATATGTAGGGACTTTTGGATGGGAATCAAGGAGGAGACCATGAGAAAAAAATTGGCCACCATTGTCGCATTGCTGCTGACGGGCGCGTTGCTGCTGTCCGCGTGCGCGTCCGGCGGCGGGGGGAATAATGCGCAGAACGGCGGAGGCGCCGGGCAAGGAAACGGAAACGCGTCGCAGGACGGCGGAAATGCCGGGCAGACCGGCGGAAGCGCGCCGTCCGAACCGGCCGCGTCCGGGTCTGCGGTATCCGGCGTCATTCCGGCGTCCGACCTGTCGAAGCTGCCGGACATCGCGAAGCAGCGGACGGACACGATCATCGTCGCGCTGACGGACCCGAGCGGCGCGTTCACGCCGTATTTCCACCAGAGCGGTTACGACGGCAACGTCTCTTCGCTGCTGTACACGCCGCTCGTCACCGTGGACGACACGGGGATTCCGGTTCCGGCGCTCGCGGAAAGCTGGGAAGTTTCGTCCGACAACCTGACCTATACGTTCCATCTCCGCGAGGGGCTCAAATTCAGCGACGGCACGCCGCTTACGGCCGAAGACGTCGCGTTCACCTGGACGCTGCTGCATGACAAAGCCTACGACGGCGATTCGCTGGTGCCGACCCTCGGCATCAAGGGCGGCCAGGCCTACAAGGAAGGCAAGGCGACGAGCATCGAGGGGATTCAGATTCTCGATCCGCTGACCATCTCGGTGACGCTGGAGAAGCCGAACGCGACCGCGCTGACGACGCTCGGCGCCGAAGTGCTGTCCAAGGCCTATTACGGCAAAGACTATGTCTTCGGCCAACTGGACTACATCAAGAAGCTGCACGAGCAGCCGGTCGGCACGGGGCCGTACAAGCTGGAGAAATTCATCCCCGGCCAGGAAGTCCGGTTCATCGCCAACGAATATTTCTACAAAGGCAAGCCGAAGACGGAACGTTTCATCTACAAGACATCGGAAGGCGACACCTGGCAGTTCATCGAGACGGGCGAGATCGACTTCGCTTCGTTCAGCGCGACGGAGGAGAACATCGAGCGGCTGAAGAGCCTCGGCTTCGTCAACATCCTGCCCTACACGGCGAGCAACTACGGGTTCCTGCAGGTGAACCACCAGCGCGAAGCGCTGAAAGACAAGCGGGTGCGGCAGGCGATCGCGTACGGCCTCGACCGGCAAAGCATCTACGTCGACGCCGTCCAGGGCGCGGGCGCCGTCGCCAACATTCCGTCGTCGCCGATTTCGTGGGCGTACACCGAGGAAGGCATCAACCCGTATCCGCACGACCCGGAGAAAGCCAAGGCGCTGCTTGACGAGGCCGGCTGGGTTCCGGGCGAGGACGGCATCCGGGAGAAAGACGGCCAGAAGCTGGTCATCCACTACCTCGGTTCCAAGCGGAAGGAGACGGACATTTTCATCGCGGTGGCGCAGGAGAACTTCGCGGAAATCGGCATCCGGTTCGAGCCGGAGGTGTTCGCGGACTTCAACGCGCTCATCTCCAAGGTGGAAGGCGGAGACTACGATCTCGCATCCTTCTCGACGCCGCTGCTCACCGACCCGTCGGACGGGTTGACCCAGTTCCTGGAAATTGACGGCTACGACAATCCGAAAGTGAAGGAACTGTACGACAAGGGGCTGGCCACCAACGACATCGAGGAACGGAAGGCGATCTACAAGGAACTGTTCCAGCTTCTCAACGACGAGCTGCCGCTGATCTTCACGAGCTACCGGAAGACGGTCTACGCCTACAACGGCAGAATCCAGAACTTGTCCGTCAGCCCGTTCAACGGCATCGCGCCCAGCCTGCCCGACTGGTCGCTGGAATAACCGAAGCATGCGTACCCTGTCCCCCCTGATGCGGCGGGACAGGGGAACGCATTAAGGAGCCGACGATGAGCGCGTTTATCACGAAACGTCTGATCTATACGGTTGTCATTCTGTTCGCCGCGTCGCTGTTCATTTTCTGCCTGTACGCCTGGACGCCGGGAGACTTCATCACCGGCAACATCAAGCTGACCGCCGAACGGAAAGCGGAGCTGCGCCAGATCTACGGGCTGAACAAGCCGGTGCTCGAACGATATGCGACCTGGATGAAGCAGGCGCTGCGCGGCGATCTCGGGTATTCGATGGCGTTGCAGAAGCCGGTGCTGACGCTGTTCCGCGAATACATCTGGAACTCGTTCCTGCTGGCCGCGGTTTCCACCTTCCTGACGTGGATCATCGCGGTCATCATCGGGTGCGTCGCCGCCTACTGGCGGTATTCCTGGTTCGATACGCTGGTGATGGTGGCGATTTTCGCGGCCATGTCGCTGCCTTCGTTCTTCATCGGGCTGTTCCTGATCAAAATTTTGGCGGTGGACTGGAAGATCCTTCCTCCCGGCGGAATGATCACGACCGGCAGCACGGCCACCGGCATGGCCTACGTGAAGGAAGTCATCCATCACATGACGCTTCCCGTCGTCGTCATGACGATTCTCGGCATCGGGTCGCTGGCCCGCTACATCCGCGGCTCGATGATCGACGTCATCCGGCAGGACTACATCCGCACGGCGCGCGCCAAAGGATTGAAGGAGCGGAAGGTGCTGTTCCGGCACGCCCTGCGCAACGCCCTGCTGCCGGCCATCACGCTGGTCGGTTTCGAGCTGCCGTCTCTGTTCGGCGGTTCCCTGATCATCGAGAAAATTTTCAACTGGCCCGGCATCGGGCAGCTATACCTGACATCGTTCGGCCAGCGCGACTATCCGCTCCTGATGGGGTTCACGATGCTGATCGCGGTGTTGACCGTGATCGGCACGCTGCTGTCGGATATTTTGTACCGGGTGGCCGACCCGCGTGTCAGGCTCCAGTGAAGGTAGAGGTGCGAAACGATGTCTGCGATCGGAAGCGAGACGGCCGTTGCCCGACCGTCCATCCGGGTGCCGGTCAAATCGTCGATGTGGCGGCACGCCGCGCGGCAATTGATGCGGAACCGGCTGGCGATGCTCGGGCTGGCCGTCGTCGCGTTCATGTTTCTGTTCTGTTTTGTCGGCCCGCTGTTCTCGCCCTACACGGACAACAAAATCAACCTCGCGCAGATGAACAAGCCGCCCGGCGCGCAGCATTGGCTCGGAACGGACGCGCTCGGCCGGGACGTGCTGACCCGCGTCATGCAGGCGGGGCGCATTTCGCTGACGGTGGGGCTGGCTTCCATGGCGCTGTCCGTGCTGATCGGCACGCTGCTCGGCGCGGTGTCCGGGTACTTGCGCGGGCTGGTCGACCAGATCATCATGCGGCTGGCCGATCTGCTCCTGACGATTCCCGGCCTGCCGCTCCTGTTCATCTTCGGCGCGCTGCTCTCGGACTGGAAAGTGCCGACGGAATACCGGATGTACATCGTCATGGTGATGCTCAGCTTCGTGGGCTGGCCCAATATCGCGCGGATGGTCCGCGGCGAGGTGCTCAGCCTGCGGGAGCGAGAATTCATGCTGGCGGCCGACGTGCTCGGCCTGCGCACCCGGCGCAAGCTGTTCCGCCATCTGCTGCCCAATCTGATGCCGCTCGTCATCGTCATCGCGTCGCTCAACGTGGGCGGCGCCATCCTCAGCGAGTCGGTGCTCAGCTTCTTCGGGCTGGGCGTCATGCCGCCGACGCCGACGTGGGGCAACATGATCGACGCGGCCAACAACCTGATCGATTTTCAGAAACGTCCGTGGCTGTGGATACCGCCGGGCTTTTCCATTTTCATTACCGTCATCGCCATCAACGTGTTCGGAGACGGGCTTCGGGACGTGCTCGATCCCCGGGCCGGGAAGTAGGTGCCGCATGGGTACGGAAGCATTGCTTGAGATCGATTCGCTCGAAGTGAAGTTTCATACCGGCGAAGGAATCATCCGGGCGGTGGACGGCGTCAGCCTGCGCGTCCGGCGGGGAGAGACGGTGTGCATCGTCGGCGAGTCCGGCTGCGGCAAAAGCATGACGGCGATGGCGATCATGGGTTTGCTGGCGACGCAAGCGGCGGGGCAAGGGCATTTCGTAAACGGGCGGATTCTTTTCGAGGGAAGGGATTTGCTCACGCTCGGCAAGGACGAGCTGCGGACGATGCGGGGCCGCGACATCGCGATGATCTTCCAGGAGCCGATGACCGCGCTGAATCCGGTGCTGACCGTCGGCGAACAGGTGATGGAGCCGCTGATCGAGCATTTGAAGATGGGCAGGAAGGCCGCCCGCCGGCGGGCGATCGAATTGATCGGCGAAGTCGGCATTTCCCGGCCGGAGCAGATCGCGGACAGCTACCCGCACGAGCTGAGCGGCGGCATGCTGCAGCGGATCATGATCGCGACGGCGATCTCCTGTGGCCCGAAGCTGCTGATCGCGGACGAGCCGACGACCGCGCTCGACGTCACGATCCAGGCGCAGATCCTCGATATGATCCGGCAGATCAAGGCGGATTCGGACATGGCCGTGCTGCTGATCACGCACGATCTCGGCGTCGTGGCGGAGATGGCGGACTACGTCGTCGTCATGTACGCCGGCAAGGTCGTCGAGGAAGGCGAAGTGGAGGAGCTGTTCGCGAACCCGAAACACCCCTACACGCGGGGGCTCCTGCGATCGAAGCCGGTGCTGGGCCGGCGGCAGGACGAGCTGTACTCGATCCCGGGGCAGGTGCCGAACCCGCTGGAGCTCGTCCCGTCCTGTTACTTCCACGGCCGCTGCGAACACGCGCTGCCGGTGTGCCAAATCCGCGAGCCGCGTCTGCGCGAAGCGGACGGCGGCGGGAAAGTCGCCTGCTGGCTGTACGAGGAGGAAGCCGCGCATGTCTGAACCGCTGCTCGACATCCGTCATCTGAAGAAATATTATCCGATCAAATCCGGGTTCTGGAATCGCACCGTCGGACACGTGAAGGCCGTCGACGATTTCAGCCTGACGCTGCGGCCCGGCGAGACGTTCGGACTGGTGGGCGAGTCGGGCAGCGGGAAAAGCACGGTCGGGCGCGCCGCCATCCGGCTGACGGACAAGACGGGCGGCGAAGTGAGGTTCCGCGGGATCGACCTGCACGCCATCTCCGCGGAGGAGCTCAGGCGGCTTCGCCCGAAGATGCAGCTCATCTTCCAGGACCCGTACAGCTCGCTGAACCCGCGCGTGCGGATCGGCGACGCGATCGGCGAGGCGCTGCTCGAACACGGTCTGGCCGCGAAGGCGGAGATTCGCGGCCGCGTGGTGGAGACGCTGGAGGCGTGCGGGCTGTCGGCCTGGCATTACGACCGCTTCCCGCACGAATTTTCCGGCGGCCAGCGGCAACGGATCGGCATCGCCCGCGCGATGATCCTCGAGCCGGAGCTGATCATCGCCGACGAACCGCTGTCCGCGCTGGACGTGTCGATTCAGGCGCAGATCATCAATTTGTTCCGCAAGCTGCGGGAGACGCGGGAATTGACGCTCCTGTTCATCTCCCACGACCTCAGCGTCGTCGAGCATTTGTGCGGCCGGGTCGGCGTCATGTATCTCGGCTCCATGGTCGAGACGGGGCCGCGCGACGAGCTGTTCCGCGAGCCGCTGCATCCGTATACCCGGGCGCTCCTGTCCGCCGTGCCGATCCCGATTCCGAAGCTGAAGCGGGAGCGGATCGTGCTGCGCGGCGAGATTCCGAATCCGGCGAATCCGCCGTCCGGCTGCAAGTTTCATACGCGCTGCCCGTTCGCGGAGGAGCGGTGCAGGGAGCAGCCGCCCGAATTCCGCAATGTCGGAGGCGAACGCTTCGTGGCGTGCCATCTGGTGTGACGATGCGAAAGCGGGGACACAGGTCCCCGCTTTTTCCGCGCGTGAATTCACCGGTTCCCGGCTTCCGGTCAGTCCCGCGCCGTTCCCTTGTTCACCAGCCGCTCGTAGTTGACCCGCAGCAGCTCGACCGCGTTCGCTGCCGCGGCGTCGCCGGTGATCCGCACCGACACCCAGTTCGAGTCCGGCAAGATATGATGCGGAGACGCCTTTCCGCTGGCGATCGCCTCGTCCCGCACCGCCTTCTGGAGCGGGATGTCGACGAGCGCATACCCGTGCGCATGCCCGATCTCCCGGCCGTTCACGAGAAATTCCGTGCCGCCGAACCGGTGGGGCCCGGTCGTCACGCCGGGCCATGCGCACACTTTGGCGAACCATGCCGGCGGCCCTTTCCGTTCCGTCATCACCCCGCCACGCTCCTTTCCCTCCGGTCTTCGGCGCCGAACTGCATTCGGTATATGACGAGCAGGACGATGTACAAGGCGGCAAGCGCGGCGTAGATCATGCTGAACACCCCGGAGTCCGGGTCAAGCCCGGGCGCGAGGACTTCCCTTCCCGCCTCGACGATGAAGCCGTACAGGCTGCCCGATACCGCGATGGCGAGGAAGTTCGTCATGGAGACGAGTCCCATGCCGATGCCGGCTTCGGTCATCGGCAGCGTGCCCGACAAGGAATTCGTGAGCGCGACCTGTACGAACGTCAGGCCGACGTTGCCGATCAGCAGGACGAGCGGAATTCCCCAGGCGGGCAACGTTCCCGAGAGCAGGCTGAGCAGCGTGAAGCACAGGATGATCAGCCCGGCGGCGATCGTGTAGACGAACAGGTTGCCTCTGCGGTCCGCCAGCTTGCCGCCGCGCCTGCCGAGCACGGCCGACGCGAACGCGGCGGGCACCAGGGCGAAGCCGATCCATTTGGATTCGAGGCGGTAGACGTCCGCCAGCAGCATCGGCGACAGGAGGAGCAAGCCATTCGAAGCGGCGGCGCCCAGGACCGTCAGCAGCAGCCCCGTCCGATACGCCCGGTTCCGGAACAGGCCCGGACGTACGAACGGCTCCTGCGCGCGCCGGATGTGAAGGACGAACAGCGCTGTCGCGACGGCGAAAGCCGCGAAAAACCATCCGTTCCAGTACGTGAACCCGAGCAGCAGCGACGCCGTCGCCGCGAACAGCAGCCCCCCGCCGGGCGCGTCGAGCTTTCCCTGCCCCGCGCCGCCGGCTTCTCCCGCGCCCAGGTATTTGCGGAACAGCGGCAGGAGCGCCAGCATCAGCAGGGACGGCACGAACAGCCATCGCCAATTCGCGAAGCTGAGCAGCAGCGCCGAGACGACCGGCCCGAGCACGCCGCCGATCGCAAGGCCGACCGCGGTCATGCTGATCGCCGAGCCTCTGCGCTCCGGGGCGAAATAGCGGATCGGCAGAATCATCGCCATCGCCGGCACGACCGACGCGCCGGCCGCCTGCAGCAGCCTGCCGGCGAGCGCCATCCAGAACGTCTGCGACAGTAGCCCGGTCAAGGAGCCCGCCGTGAAGACGAACAGTCCGGTCGTGATGATCGGCCGCAGCGAGAACCGGTCCGCCAGCTTGCCGTAGACGACGGTGCCGAAGCCGTAAATGAGCGTGTATCCGGAAGACAGCCAGCTCGCCTGCGCCAGCGTGATGCCGAATTGCCGGCTGATCTCCGGAACGACGATGTTGAACGACATGGCGCTCATGAACGACAGCGCCGCCGTGACCATCATGAGCCGCATCAACCGCGTGCCGATCCGTTCCAATGGGTTTTCAGTCATCGTCATCCGAGCTCCTTTCCTCGTCCGATTCGTTTCGCGCGGCTTCGACCAGCGCGAGCGCGTTCGCCGACATGCGCTTGATGGTGCGAAGCATGAACGCGTACTCTTCATCGGTCAGCCCCGATTCAAGCGTCCGGGTCCATTTCTGCAGCTTGTCGTGAATCACGCCGCGCAGCTTGAGACCATCCGGGGTGAGCGTCACCGCATAGGCCCGGGCGTCGGCCGCGTCGCGCGTTCTGCGCACAAGCCCGAGCTTTTCCAGCCGGCTGATCGCCCGCGCGGTCGCCGCTTTGTTGATGTACAGGTTCCGGGACAGCGTCTCTTGCGATACGCCGTCCTTCTCGTACAGGTTCACGAGGTAGATGTATTCCGACGAGCGGATGCCGTACGCCTTCAGCTCCCGGTTCAAGTACATCTGGAACTGGCGATGCAGCACCGAGATCCATCTTGCCACGCTCTCCCTGCGGGTGCTGTTCAACGTGCATCGCCTCCATGTCATGATGTGAAATGGTTGATAAGTCAACTATACGCGATAATGGTTGATAAGTCAACCATCAAGTTTGCGCGGGAGGCCGAGGACCGGGTTTACCATGTCCATCATCACGGCGGCCGGCAGGGATGACAAGGCCGGCACGTTCATAAACGATGTTGCGGACTATTTACAGACCGACGGTCGGTCTTTTATAATACATTTCAGATTGATGATTCTGCCAATGCCTCATGCCGCCGCCCGGCCATTCAACGTTGCGGCGCAGGGGAGAGAATGGGAGGTTTATGCGAATGGCTCCGTTCATCATGCTGGTCGGATCGTTCTTGCTGTTTCGTTTGGCGGGATACCTGGGATGGGCGTTTTTCGACGATTGGACAACGTCGCTGCGTTTCGCGGTCGCGCTGATGTTCCTGCTCACGGCATCCGCCCATTGGGGGAAACGCCGGCCCGACCTGATCCGCATGGTTCCGCCCGCGTTTCCGAAGCCGGAGCGGATCGTCACGATCACCGGCTGGCTCGAGATCGCCGGCGCGATCGGGATCGTGATTCCCGCCACGGCGCCGTATGCCGCCGCCGGCCTGGCCCTGCTGCTAGCGGCCATGTTCCCGGCGAACGTCCATGCGGCGCGCCAACGCCTCACGCTGGGCGGCAAGCCGGTTACCCCGCTTATTCCGCGGACGGTGCTGCAACTCGTGTTTCTGGCGGCCGTTCTTCTCGCGGGATTTACGGGGTGACGCCGGTTTTCGGCGGGCGCCGTCTCCGCAATTGTACTATAATGAGGGTAAACGCAAGCGTTGGACGGAGAGGTGCCGGATGAAAAAAATACTGCCGCTCCTGCTGCTTGCGGCGTTCTTGCTCCAGACCGCCGCGGCGGCGGAACCGGATACCGATGGGTACGACGAGTCGAAGCTGTTTGATCTGGCCGCGGAAGGCACGGGTTACCGGCTTTACTTCCCGCATTACGCCGGAAGCGAATCCCGGGTGCTGACGGTCGACGGCGCGGCGTTCGAAGCCGATGTGCATCTGTTCGACGATCCGCCCGGCGACGGGGACGTGCTGCTGTTCGAGGTGATGACGTCCGATCCGGATGCCCGCTACCTGGACGTCCGGATCGGCGATGATCTCGGCATTGCGGCCGAGCTGAAAGGGCTGGAGCTCAGCGGCGGGAAGGCAGCCGTCCAGGTGAGCCGCCGGCTCTGGGAGACGAATTTCAAAGACCGGCTGCTGCACGCGGACATTTTCTCGTACGACCGGGACGGGGAGATGCTGTGGCATTTCTTCGAGATTTATTTCCTCTTCCGGGAACCGGCCGGCCGGGAAGCGGAACCGCCGGCTCCCGCGGCGGAAGCCGGCGAGTCCCGGGCCCAGCCGATCACGACCAACGTGTCCGTGGACGGCAGGACGGTCTCCTTCGACGCCTACGCGATCGGCGGCAACATCTATTTGAAACTGCGCGATCTCGCGATGGCGATGAACGGGACCGGAAAGCGGTTCGAGGTCCGATGGGACGGGGCGCGAAACGCCATCAGCCTCATTTCCGGCGAATCCTACACGCCCGCCGGAGGGGAACTGGCGGTGACGGATGGGCGGAAAACGGCGGCCGCGACGCCGAACCGGTCGAAGATCTATGTGGACGGCCGGGAGATGCGGTTTACGGCGTACACGATCGGCGGCAACAACTACTTCAAGCTCCGCGACATCGCGAAGACGTTCAATATCGGCGTCACATGGGACGGCGCGGCCAAGATGGTCGGCCTGGATACGGAGGCGGACTATACGGAATAACCAGATGAAAAATACGGTGCCGAAAAACGGGAGACGCCGTCTTCCTTTTATCTGCGCTTGTGCCCGCACTTGCGAAGGGTTCCCGGAATACCAATAGATTTGATACAATATTTGTATTCTATCCGTGTTCCGTTTTACGGTTTGGCAGCGGTCAACGCTTGAACATCCTGGAATGGGACGGTGGACAGATGGAGATCCGGATGCTTGAAGCGGCAATCGGCGCGGTGCTTGCGGCTGGACTGTGGGCGGGTTGGCGGCTGTTCGACAGAAAACTTCTCCGGGCGCCGGCGGACGCATCGCCGGACGTTTCGCGGAAGACGGTGTCGGTGGTTATTCCGGCCCGCAACGAGGCGGCGAATCTGCCGCATCTGCTCGAGTCGCTGCGCGGCCAGACGCTGCCGCCCGCCGAAATCGTAGTGGTCGACGACGGTTCCGGGGACGGCACCGGCGAGATCGCGGCCCGTCTCGGCGCCAAGGTCATCCGCCACGACGAATTGCCGCCGGGGTGGACGGGGAAGAACTGGGCGCTCTGGGACGGTTTCCTCCACACGACCGGGGAGATCGTTGTCTTCCTGGACGCCGATGTGCGGCTTGCGCCTCAAGGTTTGGAAGCGCTTGCTTCGGCGAGGGAGAGGGCCGGCGGCGTCATCTCGGTCGTCCCGTACCATATCGCGCCGCGGATGGTCGAGAGGCTGACGCTCGTGTTCAACATCCTCGGCATTTTCGTGTTCATGTCGCCGTACGAGGCGGGCAACCCGCAACAGGGGCTGTACGGTCCCTGCATCGTGACGTCGCGGGAAGATTACCTGCGGGCGGGCGGCCATGCCGGCATCCGCTCCCTCGTCATCGACGATCTGGCGCTCGGCGCGCGATACAAGGCCGCGGGCATTCCGCTCGTCAACTACCTCGGCGGCAGTCTCGTCTCCTATCGCATGTATCCCGGCGGCATCCGCCAGGCCGCGGAAGGGTTCGCGAAGAGCGCGGTGCCGAGCATGGCCGTGCTGAACCGGATGACGGTGTTCCTGTGCGCGCTGTGGATGATCGGCATGTTTTTGACCGGGTTGTTTTTCTGGATGGATTGGGTGCTCGCGGCCGGGCTCGTCCTGTACGCGGCGCAGCTTTACCGCATGGCGCGCCATGCGGGGACGTTCGGCTTGCTCATGCCGGTTCTGCACGTTCTGCCTGCGCTTTTCTTCGCCGGCGTCATGCTGTATTCGGTCTATCAGACGGCATGGCTCGGCCGCGTGAGCTGGAAAGGCCGGAAAATCCGGCTGGAAAGCAGGCGGGACGCATGATGGCGCTCGGGCTCTGGTTCATCCTCGGCTTCCTGTCCGGGGCCGTCATGTACGCCCATCTGCTCGGACGGATCGCCCGCGTCGACCTGCGCGCCGTCGGCGACGGCAATCCCGGGGCGTTCAATCTGTGGCAGGCGGCCGGGTGGCGTTTCGGGCTGCTGGCCGTCGTTCTCGATTTTATGAAAGGATTCGCACCCGTGGCGATTTGCCTCAAGACCGGCGTCATCCACCCGGACGATCCGGTCCTCATCCCGATTGCCGCAGCGCCGGTGCTCGGCCACCTGTTCTCGCCGTTCCTCCGCTTCCGCGGCGGCAAGGGAATCGCCGTCACCTTCGGCGTATGGAGCGCGCTCACGGCGTTCGAGGTGACGCTGGTCTATGCCGTCATCCTGGCCGTGCTGCTCGTCGTCGGCCGCGCGCTCAACGGCTGGCGCCCGGTCTCGTCCGAAGCGGACAGCTTCCAGGTGGTCATCGGCATGTTCGCCGTCTCGGTCTGGCTGCATCAGCGCTCGTACCCCGCCGCCATCTTCTGGGGCTGGTGCGCGAACATCGCGCTGATGATGTGGGCGCACCGCACCGGGCTCAGAGTGTTTCTGAAGAAATGGATTTGACCGCCGCGGCTCCGGACAGTTCCCGCACCGTGTCGATCGCCTCGAGCGCCGGCTCCGGATGAAGCTGCGGAATCATGTGCGCAATGCGCGGGATTTCCTTCAGCACGGCATGGGGAATGTCCCGTTTCAGCCGGGCGGCCTGTTCGCGGGTTCCGAACGGATCGTCTTCGCCGACCACAATGACGACCGGGCAGCGGATCCCGCGATAATGCCGGCTGGCCTCAAGCGCGGCGGGCGGGAACGCGAGAATGTCTTCCCGGTTCGCCCGGAACTGGCCGGGCCGGAGCCAGAGCGCCAGCGCCGCTTCCCGGTACCCTTCCGGCGCCGGCTCGGGGGCGAACGTCTGCCTCACGAAAGAACGGGCAAGCGCCGTGCCGAGCGGACTTCTCAGCACCGTGTTCAGGAAAATCGTTCCGACTACAGGCGCGGCGGCCAACCGGGAGATCGGGTCGCCGTGCTCCGCGGGATAGCTATCCTTGTACATCGCCCCCGCGAGCGTGACAACGCCGGCGACGCCGTCCGGGTATTGGAGCGCATAGGTCAGGGCCAGCAGCGCGCTCCAGGAATGGCCGACGATGATCGGCTTCTCCACGCCCATCCGTTTCAGCGCGCCGTGAATGAGCCGCGCCTGGTCGGCCGGCGCCGCCTGATCCCGCGGCGGCCGTTCGCTGTAGCCGTACCCCGGACGGTCAAACGCGATGGCGTCATATCCGCGGGCCGAGGCCCGTTCCATCACCCGCTCAAAATAAAGGATCGAAGCGGTCTGTCAACCGGGGCGGCTTCCGATGGCCGTCTCCTCCCGAATCCATTCGATCATCAGCCGGATGTTCGCGGAAGGGTATTCTGCCGTCCGGAGCCGCACGATGCCGACGGGAAGGGTGCGGTCGGCCTCGCCCCAATCCACATCAAGCTTGACCAGAGCGGCCGGGATCGGCGTCGATTCGAGGACGGCTCCGACCAGCGTTGTGCCCGCGACAAAACCGGGAATGGCCGAAATCGGGGAGATGTGCGAGATTCTGGGCGGCGCCGCAACCCGCAACCATTGTTTCTCGAGCCGCAGATGGTAGAGGCATGAGGGCCCCCCGGCCGCAATCGGGTAATCCGGCAGCTCCTCCAGCGGGATGGCGCTCCGGCCGGCCAACGGATGCGCGCGATCCGCGATAAAGGCGATCCGTTCCGCATAGAGCGGTTCGAAATGAAAAGCGCCCGGATCCGAAGGCTCGCCGCATACGGCGAAGTCCAACTCCCGCTGCAGGACGGACTGCGCCAGAAAATCGGTGTTTCCGCTGATGAAGTCGCAGACCACGCCCGGCTTTACGGCGCGGAGACGGCGCATGGCGTTCGGAAACACCGACGCGAATATCGTTTCCAATCCGCCGATGCGAATGCGGCCGATTTCCTCTTGCTGCAATTGTTTCGCCTGTTCCACGACATATTGCCAATGGGCGATGAGACGTTCGACTTCCTCCGCGAACATGCGCCCCGCATCCGTCAGCTCCGCTTCCCAATTCCGGTCGAACAGCTTGATCCCCGTCTCTTTCTCCAACCGCTGAATCTGGCTTGTCACCGTCGACTGGGCATAGTGCAGTTTGTCGGCCGCTTTCGCGAACGTGCCTTCCCGCACGATGGTTTGAAAGGTGATCAGCTCTTTCAGGTTCACGGGCCTCCGCCTTCTTTATCGAAAGAATTGATGAAGACCAATGAATAATTCAATTATACAAAACAAGATTCGGATTTTAAAATAAAAATCAGTCCATATAAAGGAGGGAACGGATCATGCCGTTCATTCGCGTCAGTTATCTGCGGCATCGTTACGACGAGCAGCGGCTCAACCGGGTCGCCGAATCGATCATGAGCGCGCTCATCGAACATTTCAATGTGCCCAAGGACGATTTTTTCCAGGTGTTTCACGCCCATGAGCCCGGTGAATTTTATTACAGCCCGAACTATTTGAACGTTGAGCGCACCGATGGTTTGCTGTATATCCAGATCACGCTCAAGTCCGGGAGAACGGTGGAGCAGAAGAAGCGGTTTTACGCGACGCTGGCCGAATTGCTCGCCCGCAATGCCGGCATCCGGAAGGAAGACGTGTTCGTCGTGCTGGTGGGCACGGAATATGAGGACTGGACCTTCGGCAACGGCATTGCGCAAATGCTGGAAATCACGCAAGGGAAGGAGCGGGCGGTTCATGTCGCATCGGTTGATTCCGAGTAGTGCCCGGGAATCGTTCGGTGGGGTCGCGGACGCGTTCGTGGACTACACCGAGCAGGTGCTGTTCGGCGATCTGTGGCGGCGGGAGCAGCTCTCCCTGCGGGACCGCAGTCTGCTGACGGTCTCCGCTCTGGTTGCGGGCGGCACTCCCGAGCAGTTGCCGTTCCATCTGCGCCTGGCGCAGGAGAACGGGCTGAGCCGGGAAGAGCTGGCGGAGGCCATCACGCATCTGGCGTTCTACGCCGGATGGCCGCGTGCCGCGAATGCGCTGACGGTGTTGCGGCAAGTGCTGGAATCGCAGCAACCGGTTGAATAATGCAGCGGTCGTCAAAAGGGCGCCCCCTCGGGACGCCCTTTTGCGACGGATTCAGTGTTGTTCCGCGTACTGTTTGAAGTTGTCCAGGATGGACTGCCAGCCTGCCTGCTGGAAGTCGAGCGGGTGCGTGCTCTCGGCGTCGAATGTCTCCGTGACCTTCGTCGCGTCTCCCTGCGGCGTGAACACGATGTCGACTCTTCTTCCGTCGCCCATCGTGAAGGAGATCTCCTCATGCTCCTTCACGACATCGTAGATGCCGCCGAAATCGAAGCCGAAGCTGCCGTCTTTCGCTTCCATCCGCACGATCAGCTTCCCGCCGGGCCGCAAATCGTTCGTCGCGGATGGCGCGTGCCAGTCGTTCGAGGCGAAGCTCCAATGCGTGATGTGCTCCGGCTCGTTCCAATACTTCCAGACCTTCTCCAGCGGTGCCTTGACGACCGCTTCCACCGTAATTCTCGTCGGGCTGTTCGTTCCCATTTTCGATTGCTCCTTTCAACCCTGGGGGTCTTGGTGTTTTCAGTACTATTGACGGACCCGGCGCGCGGAATTCATCGGTCGAGCGGATCGGGAAGGCCGAACCGGGCAAAATTTTTTCGATTGATGAAGTTCGTGATGTGCATGATTTGGCGATCCTTCATCTCCAGAACGTGAATGCCCCAGGGAATGAGCGAGGACGAATCCCGTTCCGGCACATACTGCGCGAGAGCGGGATATCCGCCGTTCACGGTGATCGGAATCATGCGGGAACCCACGCAATGCCAGCGCGTAAGCGCGAAGAACCGGGCCAGATGATCCCGGCCTTGCACCCACATCGTGTATGGCGGCATGGACATGCTGCCTTTTTCGTGGAACAACGAGACCAGCGCATCGATGTCGAACCGTTCGAACGCGTCCACGTACCGGGCCAGCAGCTCGCGGTCGGGCTCGGACGTTTCCGCGGCGAACGTGCCGGAACGAAGCCGGGCCTGTTCCATCGATCCGCGGGCTCTCTGCAACGCGCTGTTCACCGCCGCGGGCGACATGTCCAGCGCATCGGCGATCTCCTTGGAGGACCATTCGAACACGTCCTTCAGAATGAGGACGGCCCGCTGCCGGGGAGGCAGCGTCTGCAGCAGGGCGATGAACGCCAATTGCAGCGTATCCCTGCGGACCGCGGATTCCTCCGGCTGGTCCGCGAACGCGGGGGCCGGCCAGATCCAGGACGCCTCAGGCAGCGTGTCCCGGGGCTCGACGATCGACATCGCCGGGTCGTACACGTCAACGGGAAGCGCTCGCCGCTTCGCCTGCCGCAGTCTGTCCAGACACAGGTTGGTGGCGATGCGGTACACCCAGGTTTTGAACGAAGCGTCACCGCGGAACGAATCCCAGTTCTGCCACACCCGGATGCCGGTCTCCTGCACCGCGTCGTCGGCGTCATCCATGGAGCCGAGCATTCTGTAGCAGTATGAGGTCAGTTCCGGTTTCATCTTCTCCAGCATCTGGAGAGCCATGGCGAGTTCAAGACTGATCATGGCAAGCCTCCCGTCGTGTGAGGGGATACCAATCTCAGTGTTATTTTACTACGGGCGGCATCCTGTCACCAGTTTTGTTTATTGCGTGAGCCTGAATCAGCCGGCAATCCCGTACCCGGGTCCGGCTCAGAACCGGACCCGCGGTCGGTGCGCCTTAAGGAAGATTCGGTTTAGATTGAAACAGAATCTTTCATGACAGGAGGCGTATTTATGGCGAAACCTCATACCGGCAACAGCCGGCTTCAATGGCCGGACCGGTTCGGCGCGCTCGTCTGGCTGGCGGGAATCGCGCTGTTTTTCGCCCTGCATGTCTACGCGGAGTCCGCGTGGAAGGACCCGGTTTACAGTTGGGCGGCCAACAACATCAGCGACCTGGGCAACGTCCAATGCCAGCCCTGGGGCGATGACAGGCGCTACGTCTGCTCGCCGCGGCACGATGCGATGAACGCGGGCTTCGTCCTTCAAGGCGCGGCCATGCTCATCGGGCTTGCCGCCGTCTCCCTCCGGCGGTCGCGATCGGCGCGGACCTGGTCGGCGGGCGCGCTGCTGCTCGCGGCCGGCGCAGGCTGGATCCTTGCGGGAGTCTGGCCGGCCGACGTGGACGAGAACCGGCATGTGCTCGGCGCGCTGCTCATCATGATCCTGGGCAACATCGGACTGGCGCTCGGTCCGGCCGTGCCCGGCGAGGCGCGGCGGATCCGCTGGGCGGCGCCCGTTCTCGGCGCGCTCGGGATTGCGGGGGCGGCGCTCTTTTTCACCGGCAACGATCTCGGACTGGGCCCCGGCGGCATGGAGCGGATCGCCGCTTATCCGCTGCCGGCCTGGATGCTGATCTCCGGCCTTGCGCTGCTGTTCGGACGCAGATCCCGTCCGGCACCGACCGGACGTTGAAAAAACATCATAAAACTTGCAGAGCGGCGGGGCGTACGCGCCCGGCAGCGAGATGGAGCTGCCGGTGCACGGCGTGCGCGTGCTGCGGCGCCGGGCGTGAGCCGGCGCAGCTGCGGGCGCGAGCACGGGCGCGGGCTCTAACGGAACGTGGTTCCGTTAGAACGCCGGATCCCGGCCCCATTTTGACCTTGCGTGCCCGCCAACTCGCTCCGGGCCAACCTGACAGACAAAATAACGGCACTCGGTGCCGTTAATGGACCATTCGGGCTTGTCAGCAAGCCCAATAACGGCAGATGGTGCCGTTATTGGCGGCATGATACCCATGCTTCCGCCCAAACTGAGAGAAATAACGGCACTCGGTGCCGTTAATCGGCCACCCGGGCGTGCCGGCGGGGCCGTTAACGGCAAATCGTGCCGTTAACAAGCGTCGCGCGGCCGTCGGGTGCAACCGGCAACGGCCATTAACGGCATCAAGTGCCGTTAATGCGCGCCTGCCCACGGCGTCAAGGCCATTAACGGCATCAAGTGCCGTTAATGTGCGCCTGCCCACGGCGTCAAACCCGCTAATGGCACATCGTGCCGACAAGAGCGGCCGCAGAGCCGCCTTCCCCGGTCACGCTATCGTGTTCGTCAGCGCGCCGAGCCGCTCGATTTCCACCGTCACCGTGTCGCCCGCCCGCAGGTACGGCGTTCCGGGCAGGCCCATCGCCACGCCGGCGGGCGTTCCCGTCAGGATGATGTCGCCCGGCTCGAGCGTGAAATGCCGCGAGATGTACGCGATCAGCTCGGCGCAGCCGAAGATCATGTCGCCCGTATTCGACTGCTGGCGCACCTCGCCGTTCACGGTCGAGCGGATCGCAAGCCGCTGCGGGTCGCCGACCTCATCCGCGGTGACGAGATACGGCCCGAGCGGGCAGAAGCCGTCGCCGGTCTTGCCGAGCAGCCACTGGGATGTGCGATTCTGCAGATCGCGCGCGGAAATGTCGTTGGCGCAGCAGTAGCCGAACACATAATTCAGCGCCTCGGCCTCCGCTGCCCCGCTTGTCCGCTTTCCGATCACGATGCACAGTTCCGCTTCGTAATCGAGCTGATCCGTCAAATGCGTTCCGCGAACCGGCCGCAGATGGGCGTTCAGCGCGTTGGCGAACTTGCTGAACAGCACCGGCGTATCCGGAGGCGTTCTGCCCATCTCCGCGGCGTGCGCGCGATAGTTGACGCCGACGCAAACGATTTTGCCGGGTGCGGGCACGCAAGGCCCCCACTCGACCCGATCCTCCGGCACGAGATACGGCGCGCCGGCTGCAGCCGCGCACATCTCCAGCAGCCGTCTCAGCGCGGCAACGCCGGCCTCCCCCACGCGGATCGCGGCCATCGGATCAACAGGCACATCGGCCCGGCTCCCGCCAAGTACCGCAAGCGCATGCTCGACATCGACGATGCCATCCCCGAGCCTGACCCCGAGACGGGGCGCACCGTCCCGCATCAACGTCACCAGTTTCAACAGATATCCTCTCCTTTCGGATGCACACGACTGACCTCGTTCATGTTCCGATCCTCATTGTAACCCAATCGATCACGCCAGGGAAACGATTCCGGCGTCATGCTTCCGCAGACGGCAGGATGGTGAGCGCGTCGTAATCGGAAATCACAACGTCCGCCCCCGGCAGGCCATCGGACGCGCCGATTCCGATAGTCAAGCGGACGCCAGCCGCCTTGCCCATCCGCATGTCGCCCGCGGTGTCGCCGATCAGCGCCGTCCGGGACGGTTCGATCCCGAGAGAGGCGCATGCGAGGCGCACCATCTCGGGATCGGGTTTGCCGCGGCTCACCCGGTCGTTGCCGATGATGTCGGCGAAATAACGGTCAATCCCCAGCCAATCCAGATGTTTGCGGGCTTCCTGCGTATCATCCGCGGTCACGACGGCCAGCGGCAATCCGCGTTGCGCGCATTGCTCAAGAAAGCGGTGCAGGCCGGGCAACGCCCGAACCGGCCGCATCCGGTCCAGCTCCGCGCCGGCCTGGTTACGACAATCCCGAACCAGCTCCAGCGCTTCATTCCACGGGAGCCCGCACCGATACGCCTGGCCCGCCAGAATGGCCGTCACATCATCGATCGATCCCATGGCGAACGGGCCTCCGCGGTCAAAACCGGTCATCGAACCGTCCGCCGCGTGGAAAGTGCCCAGCAGCCCGGTCCACTCTTCCAAACGCCATTCGACTCCCCGGGCGGCGAGTCCGGCGCGCAGACCGACGTACAGACAATCCGCCCACGTCCCCCATAAGGAGAGAAAATCGAGCAGCGTGCCGTCTTTGTCAAAAAGGATGCCGTCTATGTCATACGCACGTCCGCCCGCGAGCAGTGTGGCCATATGAAACTTCCCTCCGTTTATTTCTATTTGTATATTCAGTCTGTGACCGGCGCTCCGTCAAGTCGGCCGTTCGGACAGGACCGGCGGTCGGAAGAACCGCCATGCGCCATGAAGCATTCATCCGGATGCGCTGTTCGGGGCAGACTGGGATAAAGCGTTTCCACGGAAAGAAGGAAATCCAACCCGCCGCGTTGAATGATTGCAGAAACCTTCCCAAGGAGTCGATGCCCGGTGAGCGAGAAGAAGATTCTGCTGTCCGGGAAAGAGATACCGACGCATTGGTACAACATCATGGCGGATATGCCCAATCTGCCGCAGCCGCCGCTGAACCCGGCGACCGGGAAGCCGGCCGGTCCCGAGGATTTGACGCCGATCTTCCCGATGGAGCTGATCAAGCAGGAAGTATCGTCGGAACGGTGGATCGAGATTCCGGAGCAGGTGCGGGAGCTGTACAGAATCTGGCGTCCGGCGCCGCTGTACCGCGCCCTGGGGCTGGAGAAGGAACTGGACACGCCGGCGCACATCTACTATAAATACGAAGGCGTCTCCCCGGCGGGCAGCCACAAGCTCAATACGGCGATCCCGCAAGCCTACTACAACAAGGAAGCGGGCATCAAGCGGCTTACGACGGAGACCGGCGCCGGCCAATGGGGCTCGTCCATCAGCATGGCCTGCCGATTCTTCGGGCTCGAATGCATGGTGTACATGGTGAAGGTCAGCTACAACCAGAAGCCGTACCGGCGCATCCTGATGAACACGTTCGGCGCTCAGGTTGTCGCAAGCCCGTCGAACCTGACGGAAGCGGGCCGCGCCGTGCTCGCCGCCGATCCGGACTCGAACGGTTCGCTCGGCATCGCGATCAGCGAAGCGGTGGAGGACGCGGCGAAGCGCGACGATACGAACGATTCGCTCGGCAGCGTGCTGAACCACGTCGGTTTCCAGCCCCTGCGATTTCGGCAGGGTTTTTTTATTGCGTATCTGCACGCCTTGCCAGCACTTCATGGCTTGCCAACCGCCCGCTTGCTTGTTTACAGTGGAAAGAGAACGCTCTATGTGACGAAGGGAGCCTGAAGATGGATTTGCCGCTGTCCGGCCGTTTGATGCGCAATATCCCCGAACTCAAGTATGTCAACGCGGACAACGTCGCTCGTTACCGCGTGATCATGCGATATTTCTACGAGGAATACAAGCGGCTGCGCTACTGGATGAAGCCCGAGGAAGTGTACGAAGGCGTCATGCGGTGGGGCGTGCTGCCCGATTACACGCTGGATCAGTGCATGGCCGATCTCGACCAGCTCGAGGAGTGGGGCAATCTTGCTTCCCGGCACGACGCGGGCCGCGCGTCGACGCTCGAGGAATACATGCGCAAGAAGCTGCAATACTTGCTCAAACCGTACTCGATCGAAATCGAACGGCTGCTGGAATCGCTCGAGAAAGTGACGGGATACGGCGGATCGCTGGAACCGACGCTGTTTGATTCGATTGCGGAGAAATTGTTCGCGATCCGGCGGATGGATTGGGAGACGGAGCCGGGTTCCGCGCTCGAGCTTTGGACATCGCTGTACGACGCGTTCAAGCGGCTGCATGAGAACGCGGCCGACTACATCGCGAGCATGCAGACGGCCAAAGCCGAAGAAATGATGGTGACCGAATCGTTTCTCATTTACAAGGATCGGCTTACGCACTACTTGCAGAATTTCGTTCAGGCGCTGCAACGGAGCGCCTACAAGATCGAGGGGAATCTGGAGCAGATCCCGGCCAATCTGCGCGATCTGTTCCTGGATCGGGTAGCCGATGAAGAATTGAGCAAACCCCGGCTCGAAGATCTTCCGGACAAGGAGACGATGATCGCCGAACTGCGGCATGGCTGGAGCAATCTGGAGCGCTGGTTCCGCGGAGACGGGAACGCTCCGTCCGAGCTTGCGCTGCTCGAGCGGGCGACGAAGGATACGATCGCGCGCATCGTGCGCAGCGTCATCCGCCTTCAGGAGCGGAAACGTTCCGGCATCAGCCGCAAGAAAGAGCTGGAATATCTCGCCGGATGGTTCGCGCGGATGGAGCGGCTCGAAGACGCGCACGAACTTGCCGGACTCGTGTTCGGTCTGTTCCGGACGCGCCATTTGCAAGGGGAAGATTTGCGGAGTACCGACCGGGCCGACCAATCCATGTGGGATGAAGCGCCGACGACCCGCGCCCTTCGTTCGCGCAGCCGGAAACGGATCGGCAGACAGGAGACGGAGCCGGTGCCCGAACATGCCGAACGGAAAAAGCGTGAGCGGGAAGCTTACCTGCGGCGCCAGGCGGAGGAGCGGGCGGCGATGCAGGAACTGGTGCGGCGCGGCAAGCTCACCGTATCGGAGCTCGGTGTTGTGCCGTCCGCCGTTCGCATGCGGCTGCTGCAATGGATCGGCCGATGCAACACGGCGCCCCGGCATTCGTTCATGACGCCGGAAGGCGTCGTCATCGCCATGACGAATCCCCGGACGGAGCGGAGGACGGTGCTCCGATCGGAAGATGGCGATCTGGAACTGCCGGATTACGAGTTCGTCTTCTCGATGGGTGACGCGGTCCGGATGGCGGCCGCGGCGGCGGAAGGAGGCCGTAACGAATGAGCGGGGGAACCGCCGGCATGAGCGCGATCACGCGGGCGAAGCGGGCTGCCCGCACGGAGGCGGCTTCGGCGCAGGCGATGGAGCGCAAGCGGGCATGCGTCCATGCGCTGCTCAATCGTCCGTGGATACTGAAAGAAGAAGACCCGGATACCTACTTTGCGATTCGGGATCATTACGAGGAGCTGCGGGATTGGTTCATGGATCAGGCGGGACTTCCGCTCATCGTCACGCGCAGTCTTGCCAAGCTGGAAAAGACCCCGGCCGTACCGCATCCGTGGATGGGGTTCGAGGAGTTTCGCGAGGTCAGCGACTACGTATTTTTCGCCTATGCGCTGTGGTATCTCGAAGACAAGACCGAGATGGATCAGTTTCTGCTCTCGGATCTCGTGGAAGAAGTGCGCGAGCAGATGTCCGCCGCGGGACTGGAGGCTGACTGGAAAAACTACAGCCATCGATTGTCGATGGCGCGGGCGCTGCGCAAACTCACTTCCCTCGGCGTGCTGATTGCGGTCGACGGAGACGAAAGCGGCTGGGCGCAGAGCGAGGAACGGAACGCGCTATACGAATGTTCGTCCCATGCCCGCTATGTGCTCCGGCGGTTTCCGCTGGATCTGACGATGTACGGCAGGCCGGAGGAGTTGACGGACCCGATCCGGTACGCGGATACGCCTGACGGCGACAATATCCGCAGGCGCCACCGCGTCTACCGGCGTTTCCTGATGGAGCCGGCCGTGCTCGACCGTGATTGGGATGCGGATTTGCTGCCGTATGTGCTGACGCAGCGCAGATCGATCATGGATCATCTGCAACGGATGCTCGGCTGGGAAGGCCGCAGATACCGCGAGGGACTGGTGTTCTTCCATCCGGAGCTGACGAGCGAGGCAGAACTGTTTCCGACGCTTGCCGGCGTGTCGGATCTCGTCTTGTTGCTCGCAGGCGAGCTGCGCCGGCGCCTCGGCTTGGAAGACGGCGGATTGCAAGTTGAACCGGACGGCTCGATTCTGCTGGAACGTTCGGAGCTGGAAGGGATGTTCCTGCGTCTCAAGGAGCAGCACCAGGCTTACTGGAGCAAGGAATTTCGGGACCTGTCCTCGGCCCGGCTTGCAGAGGAATGCGCCTGCCACATGGCGGAGTGGCAACTGGGAGAGTGGGAGGATGGACACCGCTTCCGGGTCTTCCCGGTGTTGTCTCGCTGGAGCGGACAATATGACGCGGCAGGGTCGGATGATGAATAAAAGGATGAATGAAGAAACAGGGCAAAAGGGGGCGGCGGAAATGGCGGTTGGCGCGGTTGATGCGGGCGGCAGATGGCGGATGGGGCGCGTTGGCGTTTTGAATTTTTGGCATTACGATGAGGAAGTGTTCGAACTGGAGGATGGCCGGCTGATTTTGCGGGGAGCGAACGGTTCGGGCAAATCGGTGACGATGCAGAGTTTCCTGCCGCTCGTCCTCGACGGGAACAAACATCCGAGCCGCCTCGATCCGTTCGGTTCGCGCGACCGTCGCATCGAGTACTACCTGCTTGGCGAGGCGGACAGCGGCAAGTCAGACGTCACGGGCTATCTGTGGATGGAATTTGCGCATCCGGCGAGAGGTCTGACGAAGACGATCGGCATCGGGTTGCGCGCGCGTCGGGGAGCGGCTCAGGTGCAGTTCTGGGGATTTCTGCTCGATGACGGGAGGAGGGTCGGGATCGATTTCTGGCTGTATGATCGGCATCATTGGCTCGAGCATCATACCCGAATTCCGCTCGGCAGGCAGGAGCTGGAACGGGCGATCGGCACGGGCGGCCAGGTCGTGCATGATCAGGCGTCCTATCGTGATTTGGTGAACAGGCATCTGTTCGGTTTCGCGGATGCTGAGAGCTACCAGGATCTGCTGCATTTGATGATCCAGCTTCGCAGTCCGAAGTTGTCGAAGGAATTCAAGCCGTCGGCGATCTATGACATTCTGCACAGCTCGCTGCCGCCGCTGCAGGAGGAAGAGCTCAGACCGCTGTCCGAAGTGCTGGAGGATATGGACCAGATTGCCGACCGATTGGACGAACTGCGCCTCCATATGCGGGAACTCGAACGGCTTCAGGAGTCTTACGAGCGGTACAACCGGCGAACGCTGTACGACGAATCGGTGCGCTTGCTGGAGAGAAACGCGGACTATCGGGGGCAAGAGAAGCGGCTTCGGGAGTGCGAGGCTGTTTTCAGGAAGGCGGAAGAGGAGAAGCGTGCGGCAGCGGCGGAAATCGCTCGCCTGGAAGCGGCGATCGGTCAGGCCGAGAGCGAACTGGACGTGCTGGAGAATCACGAAGTGATCGGCAAGCAGCGGGAACTGGAAGCGTTGACGGCTGCGCTGGCGGACGTGGAGAAGCATCTGGAACTGGCACACGAACGATTGCGGAGAAACCGGGACCGTCTGCTGTCTGTCGAACGCGACCTTGAGGAAGCCGAACTGCATCGCGGCCGGATGCGCGCGGAACAACGTGAGCTGTTGGAAGAGCTCGAGTCGATCGCGCAGGAGATGGAATTCGCCGACCACGCGATTCATCATCGGTTGTGGGAACACGGCGAGCCCGCGGATGATGCTTGGCGGGAACCGTGGCGGCGCGATCTGAAGCGGCACCGGGAGCGGCTGGAGGCGGCGCTCGCCAAGGCGCGCGAAGAGCAGGCCGCAGCCCGGGCGGTGAAGGAGCTGGAAGCGGATCTCGGCGAAGCGCGCAAGGAGCGGGACGAACGGGAGCGGGAACGGAGCGAATGCGCACAGGCGCTCGATGCGGACAAGGACGCGCTGCGCGAAGCGATCGTCATGTGGCGCGAGACGCTCGCCGAATTGCCGTTTGATGAGGAGCGGGTCCGCGAGACGTTCGGGGCGGTGTCGGCGTTCGGCGTGAGCAGCCGATCGACCGAAGCGATCCAGGCTCCGATGCGGCAGGCGCTGGCCGCAAGGCGTGAACAACTGGCCGCCGAACGGCTGCGGCTTGAGCATGAACGGCGGGTGCTGGAACAGGAGCGGGAGCGGCTGGCGGAGGAGAAGCGGACGTGGGAAGCGGATCGCGAACCCGAACCGGTTCGAGGCGAACCGCGCATCCGCCGGAGAGAGCGCTGCGCGCCGGGAAGCGGGGCGCCGCTTTATGCCGTCTGCGATTTCCGCCCGGATGTGGACGACGCGAGGCGGGCGCGCATCGAGGAAGCTTTGGAGCGTGCAGGTCTGCTGGACGCCTGGATTTCGCCTGACGGCCGGATCGGGACGACGGGCGACGATGAGGAAGAGACCTGGATCGTTCCGCAACCGATCGAATTCGGCTATACGCTGGCCGATGTGCTCGTTCCGTCGCCCTCGGCGGAGTCCGGACTGACGGCGGCGGCGATCGACGCGGCGCTGCGGACGGTGCTGTGGGTCGAGGACGGCGGCGCGAACGGACTCGAGGGCACGGGCGCCGTTCTGTCGGGCGCGGGAGCCTGGCGGATCGGGCCGCTCGCCGGCCAGACGGCCGGCAAGGCGCGCGCCGAGTATATCGGCAAGGAGACTCGCCGCCGGACGCGGCTCCTCGAGATCGCGCGACTGCAGCGGGAACTGGACGTGCTGGCCGAACGGATCACCGGGCTCGACCGTGAACTGGCCGATCTGGCCGCCAGTGAACGGCAGGCGATCGAGGAAAGCGGCCGCTTTCCCGACACGGCCGGATTGGAGCGGCGGCTGCAAGCATTGCACGATGCGGCGTCCCGGCTGGAGGCGGCGCTCGGGCAGGAGAACCGCGCGCTCGAGCGGTTCAAGGCGAAGACGGCCGAATGGCGCGAATTGCAGCGGGAATTGACCGAACAGACGGCCGCGTGGTCGCGGCTGAAGCGGGAGCGCGATCTCGGGGAAGCGGTGAACGCGGCGAGAGACTACGAGTCGGTGCTCTCGGAATTGCATTCCGTCTGGCGGCGGCAAGCCGATCTGGCGAGGCGGACAGCCGACTTGCGGCATGCGCGGCAAGCCGCGGAAGACGAGATCGAACGGGATGAACAACAGACAGACGAACAGGAGGAACGCCGCCGGAAATTGCGGGCCCAGGTGGACGCGTTGCGCAAATTGATGGACGAGCTGGGATTGGCCGAAATTTCCGGACGCATCGAGGCGCTGAAACAGGAGCGGGAACGGCTGCAGCGGGAACGGAAGACGGCGGCCGCGAAGCTGGCGGAAGCCGCCGAGGCGGCGGCCAGAGCCGGTGCAAGCGTGGAACATGTGCAAGAGCGGGAAGCCGAGTGCCGGCGGCTGTTGGAAGACGCGCTGGAGCGCTGGCGGCGCGAGATCGGCAGGCGGCTTGTTGACGATTGGCGGGAAGCCGCCGCGGAAGCCGCATCCGCGAACGCGGAGCGGGCGGCCGAGCTGGCTGTCGCGATCCGGCAGCGCTACGACGGGGCGTTCTCCGGCAGAAACGCGGACACGGTCAAGAACACGCTGCTCGAGCAGTTCAACGAAGTGCGGAGCGTTCTGACCGATTACGTGCTGGAGCTCGACATCGAGGAAGACACGGGGCGTATCGCGCTGGCGTCGAAAAGGGATCGCGCGCATCCGCAGCCGCCTTCCAAATTGCTCGAAGAGCTGAGGCGTGACGAGGAGCAGCAGAGCGCGCTGCTCAGTGAGAAAGATCGCGAGCTGTATGAAGAAATCATTCTGCGCAGCGTCGGCAAGGCGATCCGCCAGCGCATCCATCGCGCGGAGAACTGGGTAGACCGCATGAACCGCCTGATGGAGGAACGCAACACGTCCAGCGGATTGCGGCTTAAGCTGGAATGGAAAGAGAAAGCCGCGGCGAACGAACAACAGATGGATACCGCGCTGCTCGTCGAGCTGCTGAAGCGGGACGCGCACCGGCTGCGCGAGGATGAGATTGACGCCATGATCCGCCACTTCCGGTCGCAGATCGGCTACGCGAAGCAGAACGCCCTGAGCGAGAAGGAGTCGCTGCGCAAACATCTGTACGAAGTGCTGGATTATCGCAACTGGTTCCAGTTCGAACTGAAGTACCGCAAAGGGGAGCAGAACGGGTACCGGCCGCTCACCGATTCGCGGTTCAATGTATTGAGCGGCGGCGAGAAGGCGATGGCGATGTACATCCCGCTGTTCGCCGCGGCCTGGTCGAGATATTCCGACGCCCGTCCCGACGCGCCTCGGATTATCTCGCTGGACGAGGCGTTCGCGGGTGTCGACGAGGAGAACATGCGCGACATGTTCCAGTTGCTCACCGAAATGGGCTTCGACTACATGATGACGTCGCAGGTGCTCTGGGGCTGCTACGACACGGTGCCCCGGCTGGCCATCTATGAAATCCACCGCCCGAAGGACGCCGATTTCATCACGCTGTTCCGCTATCGCTGGAACGGTCGCGTCAAGGAATATGTGCCGGATGAGGCGGATGCGTCATGAGGACGGGCGCGGCGGAAGTTGATCGTCTGCGGCGGGCGGCGCAATATTTCGGCCGACCCGCCTTCCGGCGCATGCTGGCCGCCGTCTGGCGGAAGTACGAATCGCTCGGGCGGATCGGCGGCAAGGCGGTCGTGCCGGATCTGTCGCCGGACGAGAGTGAAGCGATCGGCGCGTTTTTCGGCTGGAACCTGAGACCCGGGGGTACGGCCGAGATTCCGCTCGCCTTGTTCGAGGCGGAGCTTCGGGATTCGGCGTTCGCAATCGGCTTGCAAGAATTGCATCAGGTTCTGGAAGGCAAGCCGCTGCTGCCCAAGAGCGAGCGGCGGCAGATCGTGGACGCAGCGTGGAGGCGGTTTCTGCGGGAGGCGCGGGATTCGGCCGGACGGGAGTTGTCCGCGGCTGCCGCCGGATGGCTGTCCCGGCTGGAACAGGCTCAAGGGGCCGGACTGCCCGCGTTGCGGGAACTGTATAAGACCGATCCGGAGCAGGCATTGTCGTCGCTTCTCGTTGTCGTGCGCGCGCTGAATTTCCTGTTCGCGGGCACGGAGCGCGTCGCGGAACGGCCGGTTCGGCTGCCGGTTCTGGCTGTCCGGGTCAGCGGAGACGCCCACGCGCTGGACATCGACCGTCCGGCTGGCCGGATGCTGCTGGCAGCGCTGCGGGAACTGTCCGACATGGAAGACGGAATCGCCGCGCCGGGCGGCGACGAGGCGGTCTGGAGAGAGGGAAGCGGGGCTCCGCGGGAAGATGAGGACGGCTCCGGGACGTTGAAGCTGCGGGAACTGTACCGCCGCTTCGGCATCCTGGATGACGACCTTTCCTCGATCGTTCATTGGTACGTGCCGGTTCCGTATGAACCGGCGATGCCGCGGGTATGGACGTTGCGGCAAGTGGAGGCGGCCGAACGGGTGCCGCGCTGCTCCGCTATCTATGTCGTCGAGAATCCCGCCGTGTTTTCCACAATTGTGGATGCGGCCGGGCCGGGGGAAGCGGGCGGCGAAGCTCCGGCGTTGGTCTGCACGAGCGGACCGGCCAGCGCGGCGGCGATCCGCTGGATGCAGCGGACGCTGGAGAGCTCGGGAGAAGGATGCAAGCTTTTTTATTCCGGAGATTTCGATGTCAAGGGGCTGTCCATGGCCCGAACTTTGGCCGGATTGTTCCCGACGCGGTTTGTGCCGTGGCGGTTCGACAGCAAGACCTACCTGGAGGCGACCGGATCTTTGCCTGGCCCGGCATTCGACGACAGCGAACTTGCGAGATTGGAGAACATGGAGGCGGAATGGGATCCGTCGTTGTGCGCCGTGATGCGGGAAACAGGTCGGAAGCTTCATCAGGAGGCGTTTGTGGAAGTGCTGGTTCGGGATTTTCGCAATGCAGGCGGGTGTGGTTGAAGTCGCATCCCGCTTATTTTGTTTCTGGACGATCGAACGAAATGATGTAAAAATGTGGATGTCTCTTGAGAAAACGATCGCGGCACGGGGGCATTCGCCATTGTGATCCGAAAACGGGCGGGCTTGATCCTCATACTCTCCCGGGCCGTTCGATTTGGACAGTCTGTACGAGCCGTCCGCCAATCCGCAATCGGGGACGATTCCGGCATATGAACGGTTGTTGGATTCGCTTCCCGAGTCTTTCAGGAGCGCCTTGTTCAGCGCCGGGTCAACGGAGATCGACAAGGCCATCCATGGAGAGCGGTCGATGGAAGAAGCGCTGATCCGGATCGAGCAGGCCGCCACCGAGGCATGGCCGTCGTCATGGGCGAATGGATGCCGCGGCCGAAAACGAAGAGAGGAGTGTCCCGATTGATGATCGCCAAAACCTTTTCCGCCATTCTGTCCGCCATCACCTTGTCGGCGATCTTTACTATCCATGAAAAAAACATGTTTGACAACGATTCGGACTACTCATTCGAGTTTTTGTTCGGCATGGGAAGCATGGTCCTTGCCGCCTTCTATCTCCTTGCCGGCATTCCGCTGTCCGTTTTGGCGGATCGGATCGCCTGTCGCAGCAGACAACGGTTTGCATCGCGGGCGGGGCTCCATTTCATCCTGGGCGCCGGGTTCGGCTTGCTGTTTTTTCTTGTCAGAGACGGGTTTTCCGGGATCGGTTCGTTCGGCATCGGCAACATGATCGGCGCGCTCCTGCTGTTCGGAATTTCCGGCATCGTATTCGCGATCTATGAATATTTAACCGAACGAATCTTTAATCTGCTGAAGCGTTGACCGGGCGAAAAAAAGGATTGCAATCCGCCACGAAAGCGCTTATACTGAACTTAAACGTTTAATAAGAAATCGCACCCGCCACAGCATGACAGCGCAGAGAAAAGCGGGAACAAATGCGAAAACGAACCATGCCGCTGCGAAAACACTGCGAAAACACTGCGAAAACACTGCGAAAACACTGCGAAAACACTGCGAAAACACTGCGAAAACACTGCGAAAACACTGCGAAAACACTGCGAAAACACTGCGAAAACACTGCGAAAACACGGGGAGAGGTCCAGGTTATCGCGCATCACGCCCCTGTTTCCCGCATATTTTTTTCATATCATAGTTAAACGATTAACATAAAGGAGTCATGACCTTGAAACGAAGAACGACGATCAAAGACGTGGCCAGACACGCCGGCGTCTCCACCGCGGCGGTGTCGTACGTGCTCAACGGCAAGGAGAACCGGGTTTCGCCCGATACGGTCGGGAAGATCCGCGAAGCGATCCGGGAGCTCAACTACATTCCGGACTACTCGGCCAGGAGCCTGGTGAAAAATTCGTCCAAGCTGATCGGCGTCATCATTCCGCAGACCGAGGACAGCAAGCAGCTCATTCTTGAAAACCCTTTCTACAGCGAAATGGTGAGCAACATCGAATCGAAGCTGCGCGAGCACGGGTACCACCTCATTCTGTCCGGCGTCGACAAGGGCAAAAGCTATCTGGACATCTCGGTGCAGCGCAATCTGGACGGCGCGATTATCATGGGCATCTATCCCGAACAGTTCTACGCGGAGCTGAAGGAAGTGAAAATTCCGATCGTGCTGATCGACAGCTACATCAACGACACCTATTTCAGCAAGGTCGGCATCGACGACGAGCAGGGCGGCTATCTGGCCACCCGGTACTTGATCGACCGCGGGCACCGCAATATTGCACTTGTCACCGGCAGCATCCGCAAGGATGGCGTCGTCGAGAAACGGTTCCTCGGATACAAGCGCGCCCTGCAGGAAGCGGGCATTTTCTACAATCCCGACTACGTGTTCGAGCATTCGGTCAGCTACGCGTACGGCTACGAAGCCGGCAAAGCCA
>Ga0310832_100321_pt1 | contig 45505 bp, 44 predicted proteins | sample WT_ome_7_FD_201303 | JGI IMG/M metagenome (GOLD analysis project Ga0310832, IMG submission 201303) | Sorghum-adapted microbial communities enriched on wild type (WT) sorghum from Joint BioEnergy Institute, Emeryville, California, United... ...
CATGAACGCGCTCGCGTACTCGGCGCGGTCGTCGCCCCTGGTCAGGACGGCGACGGTCTCGCCATCGTGCACCCCGGACAGCGTCAGCTGCTGCAGGCAGATCTCGTTGAACAGGTTCTGGTCCACGGGTCCCTCCGGAGATAGTTCGAACACTGACGATCCCCTGGCGCGTCGCCGCGGTCAAGACCCGGCGTGTTGCGAGCACGTGACCGATGGCGTGCTTAGCTGGAGCCGTGAGCACCGGGGGAGCGGCTGGACGTGCGGGAATCGACTCGTCGAAGGGTCTGCCACCGCCTGAGGAGCTGCTGGCGGCGCCCGGGTACGTGGCGCGGCGGATGCACCAGGCGTACACGGCGGCGTGGGTGCGGCTCGTCGATCCGGTGCTGACCGGCCCGCAGTTCGCCGTGCTGACCGCCGTGAACGCGTATCCGGGCGTCGAGCAGGGGTCGTTAGGGTCGTCCGTCGCGCTCGACCGGTCGACGATGGCGAGCATCGTGCGCAGGCTCGAGGACCGCGGCCTCATCGTCCGCGAGCGGCCGCCCGAGGACGGGCGCAAGCGGTTGCTGTACCTCACGCCCGAGGGTGAGAACACGCTCCGCGAGACCGACAAGAAGGCTCGTGACCTGGACAAACTCCTGATGCAGGGCTACGACCGCGCCGAGTAGATCGCCCTGCTGCGCCGGCTGACCGCGCTCACCGAGCACTGGGAGAGCCTCGTCGACGACTGAGCCGTCACCCGGGCCGTCACCGGGTTTCTGACGCGTTACAGCTTCGCCGACCCCTTGCGCTCCAGCGATCGTCAGTGTTCGGATTATCTCCGTCGCGTGGCCCGGGGCACACCGGTCGCGCCCGACGTGATCTGTCCACTGTGGATCAAGGGGAAGCATGCCGGCCAGCCAGTCCTTCGCCGTCACCATCGCCGGTGGCGGGCTCGGTGGTCTCACCGCCGCGCTCGCCCTGCGCCAGCGCGGGATGCGGACCACGGTCCTCGAGCAGGCGCCCCAGCTCGGGGAGGTGGGTGCGGGCATCCAGACCGCGCCGAACGCCAGCCGGGTCCTGCTCGGGCTGGGGCTGCGCCGGCAGCTGGAAGCGATCCACACCGAACCGCAGGACCAGGTGCGCCGCCGCTGGAAGGACGGCAGCATCATCGCCACCCTCCCGCTCGGCGACCGGGTCAAGCGGGAGTGGGGCGCCCCGTACTGGCACTACCACCGGGCCGACCTGCACCAGGTCCTGCTGGACGCCTGCCTGGACCCCGACCGCCCCGGCCCGGTCGTCGAGGTGCACACCGGGGCGAAGGTCGTCGACATCGACCTCGCCGACCCCACCCGCCCGGTCGCGCTGACCACCGACGGGCGCCGCTTCCCCGGCGACGTGCTCATCGGGGCCGACGGCATCCGCTCGGCGGTCCGCGACGCGATGGGCCTGCCCGACACCCTCGCCTTCTCCGGGGAGATGGCCTACCGAGCCCTCATCCCCGGTGACAAGATCGCGGCCGACCCCGCGACCCGGTTCCTGTGCGACCGGTTCCACTCCACGATCTGGTACGGCCCGGACCGCCACCTCGTGCACTACTTCATCCGCGGAGGCGAGTACCTCAACGTCGTCGCGATCGTCCCCAACACGCTCGACGTCGACCGGACGTGGACCGCGCCCGCCACCGCCGACGAGATGGTGGAGGCGTTCGCCGGCTGGGACGACCGCGTCGCGGCGATGCTGTCGAAGGCCGAGGGCGACGGCGGCGAGACCGCGTCGAAGTGGGCGATGTTCCACCGCCACCGCGACCCCGTGTGGGTCGACGGCCACGTCGCCCTGCTCGGCGACGCCTGCCACGCGATGCTGCCCTACCAGGCCCAGGGTGCGTCGCAGGCGATGGAGGACGCGGCCGTGCTCGCCGAGGAGCTCGGCGCGGTGACGCGCAGCGGCATCGCCGAGGCGCTCGTCCGCTACGTGTCCCGCCGCGCCACGCACGCGGGCATGGTCCAGGATGCGTCACTGGCGAACATGCGCTTCTACCACCTGCCCGACGGCCCGGAGCAGCAGGAGCGCGACCGCAAGCTGCGCGAGTTCCAGGGCGAGTCCGACGTCTCCTACGACTGGCTCTGGCGCGGCACCCCGCTCAACAACCCCGACCTCGAGTCCTTCTCCTACCCGTTCGTGCGCTGACCACCGATCACGCGACCTTCCCAGAACGGAGCCCACCTCATGCGTACCGGCGACCAGGTCGTGCAAGACCTCCCCTGGAAGTGGGGAGTACAGGGCAAGATCTTCATCATCGGCGGGCTCGGCTACATGTTCGACGCCTGGGACGTCGCCCTCAACGGCTTCCTCACGCCGCTCCTCGGCACCGAGTTCGGCCTGTCCACCGGGCAGCGCGGGCTCGTCGCCACGGCCAACCTCGTCGGGATGGCCGTCGGCGCCGTCGCGTGGGGCACGGTCGCCGACCGGGTGGGCCGCAAGCGCGCCTTCAGCATCACCCTGCTGATCTTCGCGCTGTTCTCCGTGCTGGGCGCGCTGGCGCCGAGCTGGGAGGTGTTCCTGTTCCTGCGTTTCCTCGCGGGCGTGGGCCTCGGCGGCTGCATCCCCGTCGACTACGCGCTGGTCAGCGAATTCTCCCCGAAGAAGCAGCGCGGCCGGGTGCTCGCCGCGATGGACGGCTGGTGGCCGGTCGGCACGACCTTCGCCGGGCTGTCGGCGACGTTCCTCGTGCCGGTGGAGGGCAACTGGCGCTGGATGCTCGCGCTGATGGTGCTGCCCGCGCTGCTTCTGTTCTGGGTGCGCCGCGGCATCCCCGAGTCGCCGCTCTACCTCGCCCGGACCGGCCGCGAGGCCGAGGCCCGCGCCGTGATCGACGACCTGGTGATGCGCACCGGCGCCGCGCACGAGCCCTACGAGATCCCCACCGCCGCACCGGTCGCGCAGCGCCGCCGCGGGGCCGCCGCCGCGCTCGAGCAGCTGCGCCTGGTCTGGGCGTTCAACCCGCGGATCACCTCCGTCGCGTGGTCGCTGTTCATCTCCGTGATGCTCGTCTACTACGCGGCGCTGTCGTGGATGCCGTCGATCCTGCGGGCGCAGGGCATGGACGACGTGGCCGCGTTCGCGGGCACCACGGTCATGAACGCGGTCGGCATCCTGGGCGTGCTCACATCCGTGCTGCTCGTCGACGCCGTCGGCCGCAAGTGGGTGATCGCGATCTCCGGCCCGGCGGCGGGCCTGGCGCTCGTGGTGTTCGCGCTGGTCCTGGAGGTGCCGTCGGCGGCCATCGCGCTGATCGCCGTGTTCGGGTTCCTGTCGCTCACGGTGATCCCGGTGATGTACGCCTACGTCTCCGAGCTCTACCCGACGCCGCTGCGGGCGAGCGGGTTCGGCTGGGCGTCGTCGTCCAGCCGGGCCGTCACCGGGTTCGCCCCGCTGCTGTTCGGCAGCGTGCTGTGGCCGGTGCTCGGGCTGCCGCTCACCTTCACCGTGCTCGGCGGGCTCGTCCTCGCCGCCGTGCTGTGGATGACCGTGGCCGCGCCGGAGACCCGTGGCCGGGAGCTCGACCACATCACCGGCGACGAGGAACCGCTGCTGGAGAAACTGAGCTCGTGAAGCCGGCACCGTTCACCTACCACCGCGCCCGGTCCGTGTCGGGCGCGGTGGGCCTGCTCGCCGAGCTGGGCGACGACGCGAAGGTCATCGCGGGCGGGCAGAGCCTCGTCGCGATGATGAACTTCCGCCTCGCCCGACCCGAGCACCTGATCGACATCGCCCGCATCCCGGGGCTCGACGCGATCGAGAGGGAGGACGGTGCGGCGCTTCGGATCGGCGCGCTGGTGACCCACCACGCCGTCGAGACCGCCGACCTCGGCCCCGGCTTCCGGCTGCTGCCGGACGCGATGCGGTGGATCGGCCACCTGCCGATCCGCACCCGCGGCACCGTCGGCGGCAGCCTCGCCCACGCCGACGCCACCGCCGAGTGGTGCCTGCTCGCGGTGCTGCTCGACGCGCGCATCGTGGCGGAGGGTCCGGCCGGGCGGCGCGAGATCGCGGCCGCCGACTTCTTCCAGGGGGTGTTCACGACGGCGCTCGAACCCGACGAGCTGATCGTCGAGGTGGTGTTCCCCCGGCCCGCGCCGCGCAGCGCCCTCACCGAGTTCGCCGAGCGGAAGGGCGACTTCGCGATCGTCGCCGCGGCCGTCGACCTGGACGCGGCCCGGATCGTGCTCGGCGGCGTCGGGCCGGTCCCGCTGCGCGTGCCGCGGGCGGAGGCGGCGCTCGCCGCGGGCGCGGCGCCCGCTGAGGTCGGCGCGGTGGCGGCGGAGGAGATCGACGTCCGCGACGAGCCGGGGGTGAGCGCGCACTACCGGCGCGGGCTCACCCGCACGCTCGTCGCCCGGGCCTGCGAGGAGGCGCAGCTGTGACGGGCGGCGCGGTGACCGGGCCAAGGTTCCGCCGGGACGGCGCCTGGGTGGGCGCCTCCGTCCCCCGCCGCGAGGACCCGCGGCTGCTCGCGGGCCGCGGCCGGTTCGTCGACGACATCACGCTGCCCGGGATGCTGCACGCCCAGTTCGTGCGCAGCACCGTGGCGCACGGGTGGATCCGCGCGGTCGACCTCGACGAGGTGCGCGCGGTGCCCGGGGTCGTCGCGGCGTTCTCCGCGGCCGACCTCGCGCTCGGTGACATCACGGCGCTGCTCGACCGCCCGCCGCACGAGTTCGTGCCCACCTCCATGCCGGTGCTGGCCCGCGACAAGGTCCGCTTCGTCGGGGAGCCGGTCGCGATCGTGATCGCCCGCGACCCGTACGCCGCCGAGGACGGGGTGGAGGCGGCGGTCGTCGAGTACGAGGAGCTGGAGCCGGTCGTCGGCGACACCGCGGCGCTGGCCGACGGCGCGCCGCTGGTGCACGCCGAGGCGCCGCGCAACACGCTCGTCGACGTCTCGCTGTTCGCCACCGAGGGCATCGACGAGGTGTTCGCCGAGGCGCCCTGCGTGGTGCGGGTGCGCTCGAAGACCGGCCGGCAGAACGCGCTGCCGCTGGAGACCCGCGGCGTGGTCGCGTCCTGGGACGACCGCGACGAGCAGCTGCACGTCAAGACCAACACGCAGATCCCGCACCAGGTGCGCACCGTGCTCGCGCGCTGCGCCGGCCTGGACGAGAAGCAGGTGCGGGTCACCGTCCCGGACATGGGCGGCGGGTTCGGGCAGAAGTGCGTGGTCGGGCGCGAGGAGATCGCCGCCGCGGCCGCCGCGCTGCGGCTGCGCAGGCCGGTGAAGTGGATCGAGGACCGCCGCGACGCCCTCACCGCCGCGTTCCTCGCCCGCGAGCAGCGCTACGACGTGCGCGCCGCGTTCGACGCCGACGGGCGCATCCTCGCCCTCGACGCCGACGTCGTCTGCGACATGGGCGCCTACTCCTGCTACCCGTTCACGGCCGGCATCGAGCCGCTGATGGCCTCGGCGGAGATGCCGTCGGTGTACCGGGTGCCCGCCTACCGGGTGCGCGGGCGGGCCGTCACGACCAACAAGGCGCCCACCGGGCCCTACCGGGGCGTGAGCCGGCCGCAGTACGTGATGGTGGTGGAGCGGCTGATGGAGCGCGCGGCGCGCGAGCTGGGCCTCGACCCGGTGGAGATCCGGCGCCGCAACGTGATCACGGTGTTCCCGTACACGGGCGTCAACGGGATCACCTACGACCCCGGCTCGTACCGGGAGTCGCTCGAGCTGTGCGAGCGGGTGCTGCGCGAGGAGGGCTGGTACGACCTCCGGGACACCGGCCGCGTGATCGGTATCGGCTACGCCTGCTTCTCCGAGCGCACCGGCTACGGTTCGGGCGCGTTCGCGCAGCGCAGGATGCAGGTGGTGCCCGGGTTCGACATCTCGGAGATCCGGATGGACGTCTCCGGGACGGTGTCGGTCACCACCGGCACGATGAGCCACGGCCAGAGCCACGAGACGACCATGGCCCAGCTCGTGGCCGACCGGCTCGGGCTCGACATCGCCCAGGTCAAGGTCGTGCAGGGCGACACCGACCGCATCACCTACGGCTTCGGCTCGTTCGCGAGCCGCTCGATCACGATCGGCGGCAGCGCGGTCGCCGCGGCCGCGGAGAAGCTCGGCGCACAGCTGAAGGAGATCGCCGCGCACCTCATGGAGGTCGACGTCGACGCGTGCGAGCTGGACGGCGACGGGGGCGTGCGGCTGCGCGACGACCCGGACCGGCGCCTGTCGTTCGCCGAGCTCGCCGACGTGGCCTACCTGCGCGCGCACCTGCTGCCCAAGGGCGTCGGCCCGGGGCTGTCGGCCACCGCGAGCTTCGACGTGCCCGGTGACGGGACGTTCTCCAACGCCACCCACGGCGTGGTCGTCGAGCTCGACCCGGGCACGGGCGGGGTGGAGATCCTGCGGTACGTGTGCGTCGAGGACTGCGGCGTGGCGATCAACCCGAAGGTCGTCGACGGCCAGTGCCGCGGCGGCATCGCGCAGGGCATCGCGGGTGCCCTGTTCGAGCAGGTCACCTACGACGCGGCCGGGCAGCCGCTCGCCCCGAGCCTCATGGAGTACAAGGTGCCGACCGCGTCGGAGATCCCCGACATCGCCATCCACCACCTCGAGACGCCCTGCGCGTTCACCGCGAACGGCGCCAAGGGCGCCGGGGAGGGCGGCACGATCGGCGCCCCCGCCGCCGTGCTCAACGCCGTGAACGACGCCCTGCGCGACACCGGCGTCGAGCTGGACGACACCCCGATCGCCCGCGAGGCCGTGTTCCGGGCACTGGAGGCGCACCGTGGCTGAGATCCAGCTGATCGAGCTCACCGTCAACGGCGAGCGGCACGACCTCGCCGTCGAGCCCCGCCGGACGCTGGCGGACGTGCTGCGCCACGACCTCGGCCTGACCGGCACCCACGTGGGCTGCGAGCACGGGATCTGCGGGGCGTGCACCGTGCTCGTCGACGGGGCCCCGGTGCGGGCCTGCCTGGTGTTCGCCGCGCAGGTGGAGGACGCCGACATCCGCACCGTCGAGTCGCTCGCCGCACCGGACGGCACGCTGTCGGACCTGCAGCAGGAGTTCTCCGCCCACCACGGGCTGCAGTGCGGGTTCTGCACGCCCGGGTTCCTGATGCTCGCCGAGGGCTTCCTCGCCGAGCGACCCGATGCGACGAAGGAGGAGATCCGCGAGGTGGTGGCGTCGAACCTGTGCCGGTGCACGGGCTACCAGACGATCGTCGAGGCCGTCGACGCGTGCGCGGCCCGCAGGAGGAACGCGTGAACGGATCGATCGATGCGGTCTACCAGCGGGCGGGCTTCGGCGCCGCGGTGCCGCGGGGGGAGCGGCCCGCGATCGTCGTGGTCGACCTGACCAACGGCTTCACCGACCCGGCCGAGCCGACCGGCGCGGACCTGTCGGAGGTGGTGGCGGCGACGGCCGAGCTGATCGAGGCCGCCCGGCCGGCCGGGGTGCCGGTCGTGTTCACGACCATCGCCTACACCGCGGCCGAGGCCGACGGCGACGCCGTGCGGTGGCTGGCCAAGGCGCCGGGCATGCGGGCCCTGCGGGAGGGCAGCCGCGCGGTGGCGGTCGACGACCGGCTCCCCGTGGAGCCGGGCGACCACCTGATCACCAAGAAGGGCGCGTCGGCGTTCTTCGGCACCGGCCTCGCGGCGCTGCTCGCGGGCCTGCGCGTGGACACCGTGCTGGTCTGCGGCGCGACCACCAGCGGGTGCGTGCGCGCGACCTGCGTGGACGCCGTGCAGAGCGGGTTCTCCGTGCTCGTGCCGCGCCAGTGCGTCGGCGACCGCGCGCACGGGCCGCACGAGGCGAACCTGTTCGACATCCAGGCCAAGTACGGCGACGTGGTCGAGCTGTCCGACGCGCTCGACCACGTGCGCGTCCCGGCGGGGGTGGCGCGATGAGGGCGGTGCTGCAGTCGGCGCTCGCCGACCTCGCCGACGTCCCCGCGCGGTCGCGCTGGGTGCGCTCCGGGGAGCTGCGCCTGCACGTGCTCGACTACGGCGGCCCCGGGGTGCCGCTCGTCGTCCTGCCCGGGATCACCAGCCCGGCGATCACCATGGACTTCGTCGCGCGGCGGCTCACCGACCTCGTGCGGCCGATCGTGGTGGACGTGCGCGGGCGCGGGCTCTCCGATGCGGGCGCGTCCTACACGCTCGAGGACTACGCCGACGACACCGAGGCCGTGCTCGCCGATCTCGACCGCCCGCTCCTGATGGGGCACTCGATGGGGGCGCGGATCGCGGCGGTCGTCGCCGCGCGCGGCGTGCCGCTGCGCGGCACCGTGCTCGTCGACCCGCCGATGAGCGGGCCCGGCCGCGGGCCGTACCCCACCACCCTCGAGGCGTTCCTCGGCCAGCTCGAGCAGGCGCAGCGGGGCACCGACGCCGACGAGGTGGCCCGCTCCTGGCCGCGCTGGCCCCGCCGCGAGCAGGAGCTGCGCGCCCGGTGGCTGTCCAGCTGCGACGCCGGGGCGATCGCCGCGACCCACGCGGGCTTCGAGAGCGAGGACTTCTTCACCGCGTGGCCGAAGGTCCCCGCACCCACCGTCCTGATCCACGGCGCGGAGAGCCCGGTCGTCACCGCGGACGGCGCGCAGGAGGCGGCGCGGGCGAACCCGGCGGCCCGGCTGGTTGCGGTGCCCGAGGCCGGGCACATGGTGTTCTGGGACGAGCCGGAGGCCGCCCTCCACCTGCTGCGGGAGGTCCTCGCCGGCTTCTAGCTCACGCGCTCGCGACGAGGTCCTTCCAGTAGCTGTCGGCGCCGGAGACGTGCGCGTCGAGCAGCCGGACGGCGCGCTCCTCGTCGCGGGTCACCACGGCGTCGAGGATCTCCCGGTGCTCGCGCAGCGACTGCTGCGCCCGTGCGACGTCGCCGAAGTAGACCGTCCGCCGTTCCCTCGTCATCAGGTAGAAGACGTTGACCAGGCGCAGCAGCACCGTGTTCTGGGTGGCGCGTACGATCCCGCAGTGGAAAACGCGGTCCAGCTCCGCGAGTTGGGCGGCGTCGCCGAGCGCCCCCTCCCATTCGGCGAGGCAGCGCCGCAGCGCCTCGACGTCCTCGGGGCGGTGGCGGCGGCAGGCCAGCCGGACGGCCTCCCGCTCCTGGATCCGCCGGACCTCGGCGGCCTGACCGCCCTCGTCACCCGGCAGCGGCACCCCGATCTCGGCGAACAGCCGCAGCGCCTCGATGCTGGCCGACTCGACGGTCATGTAGACGCCGGACTTGGGCCTGCGCTCGATCAGGCGCAGCGCCTCCAGCACCGACAGGGCCTCGCGCACCTGCGTGCGGCTGGCCCCGAAGCGTTCGGCCAGCTCCCGCTCGGACGGGGCGCGCTCGTGGGGGGCGTAGGCGCGGGAGAGCAGGAAGGGGACGAGCTGCGCCACGAGGTCCATGGTCTTCCAATCTGGTCTGGCCAGATGGTAGCGCGGCGGGTGTTCAGTCGAGCACCAGCGCGACGAGCTCGTCGACGAACCGGGGCAGCGTCCGGGCGGAGCGCTCGGTCGGGTTCGCCTGGTAGAGCGCCATCCGGCCGTGCGCGGCGGTGAACAGGACCACCGCGGCCCGGTCCGCCGGGAGCCGCAACCGCCTGCCCGCGGCCTCGGCCTCCTCCAGGGAGCGCTGGAACAGCGCGACGATCTCGACGACCGGGCTCGGGGCGGACGGCGGCGCCTGGGACGGGCGGCGGAACAGGATGCGGTAGTGACCCGGGTGGCTCGCGGCGAACTCGCAGTAGGCGCGCAACCGCAAGCCGACGCGCTCCACCGGGTCGTCCCCGGCGCCTTCCCCCGCGCGCTCGATGCGCTCGCGCAACCGCCCGATCTCGTGCGCGAGCAGGCCGTCCAGCAGCGCGGCGCGGTCGGCGAAGTGCGAGTAGATGCTGGCCGGCGCGATCCCGGTGGCCCGGGCGACCCCGCGGATGGTCAGGGCGTCCTCGTCGTCGAGCTCGGAGAGGAGCCGGCTCGCCGCCGAGAGGATCTCGGTGCGCAGCCGCTCGCCCTCACCCCACCGGTTGCGGGTGCGGGTCGTCGGGGCGGCCCGGTTGCTCATGGCGCCATCCTGCCCGTCGGTGAGCCGGCGTGGGGCGACCTCCCGGCAGTTGCCGAACAACTGTACGGTAAGTTGCCGAACATTCGTTAGGCAAGTGGCCTCGCCGGAACGGGGGACCAGTGGCAGCTCCGACGCGCCCCGGTGCGCCCGCCCGACGCTCGTCCCCGCCGGTGCCGTCCGCCCCGCGGACGAGCGGGGTCGGGTGGGGCCTGCCGCTCGCGGTGATCGTCATCGGCATGTTCATGTCGGTGCTGAACACGACCAGCGTGAACGTCGCGCTCACGCGGATGGCGGCCGATCTCGGCGCGAGCACCGACGACATCCAGTGGGTCGCGACGGCCTACAACCTCTGCCTGGGTGTGGTGGTGCCGGCGAGCGCCTGGCTCGGCGACCGGCTGGGGCTCAAACGGCTCTACCTCGCCTCGCTGGTCGGGTTCTGCGCAGCCTCGGTGCTCTGCGGGGTGGCGGGCGATCTGACCAGCGAGATCGTGTTCCGCATCCTGCAGGCCGTGCCCGGCGGGATGCTGCCGGTGACGTGCATGACGATCCTGTACCGGATCGTGCCGCGCCGGCAGGTCGGCACCGCGATGGGGCTCTACGGGCTCGGCATGGTGGTCGCCCCGGCGATCGGACCGACGCTCGGCGGCTACCTGGTCGAGTACGCCAGCTGGCGGCTCGTGTACTTCATCAACGTGCCCGTCGGGGTGGCCGGGGTCGTCGCGGCGGCGCTCCTCCTCCCTCCGCTGCCCGGGCGAGGGGGCAGGCGGTTCGACGCCCTGGGCTTCGCGTGCATCGCGGGAGGGCTCTTCGCGCTGCTGCTCGCCGCGTCCGAGGGCGAGGACTGGGGCTGGACCAGCTACCCGGTCGTGATGCTCTTCCTCGCCGCCGTGCTGCTGCTGGCGCTGTTCGTGGTGGTCGAACTGGAGGTGGCCGAGCCGCTCTTGGACGTGCGCGCGCTGGGCAACCGGGCGCTGCTCAACTCGCTGGCCCTGATCGCGCTGCAGTCGATCGGGCTGTTCGCGGTGTCGTTCTACGTGCCGGTGTTCCTGCAGGCGGGTCAGGGGCTGACCGCGCTCGACACCGGCTTCGTGCTGCTCCCGCAGGGCCTGGTGATGATGGCGTGCATGCCGCTGGCCGGCCGCGTCACCGACCGGTTCGGCGCCCGCTGGCCCGCGGTGGTGGGGCTCGCGCTGTCCGGGATCGGGCTGCTCATGCTGGCCCGGATCAACCCGGACATGACGCGCGGCGAGTTCGTCGCGGCGCTGATGCTGCGGGCCATCGGGCCCGGCGTGGCCATGATGCCGATCACCACCAGCGGGATCTCCGCGTTGCCCCCGCACCTCGCCGGCGCCGGCTGCGCGATCAACCAGCTGGTGCAGCGGGTCACGGCGGCGCTCGGGCTCGCCCTGCTCACCGCGTTGGCCTCCGAGCGGCAGGCGCAGCTGTGGGCGAACCGGACGGCGCTCGTGCCGCCTGTCTCCGACCCGCGGCTGCACGAGGCGGTCGAGCACGGCGCGCAGGGTCTTGCGCCCTACTACCAGGCGCTGGCCCTCGACGTCCTGGCGCAGGCCTACAGCGACGTGTTCCTGGTGTGCGGCGTGATCACGTTGGCCACCGTCCCGCTCGCCCTGTTCATCCGCTCGCCGAACAAGCGCTGACCCCGCGATGGCCGCGCCGCAGGCGCCAGCAGGACGCGCCGAAGACGGCCGCCCCGAAGACCACCGCAGGCACCCACAGCACCCGCGAGGTGGCCGCGCCGAGACAGGCGCCGAGCACGGTCCGACGCTGGTGCTCGGCGGCGAGCGCGTGCACCTCCTGGGCCGTGGCCTGCTCGCCCTCGCCCGCGAGGCGCTCGGCCGCCGCCACGGCACCCTGCCGGTGCTGCTCGTCCAGCAGCACGACCGCCGACGCCACCGCCGCGGCGGCGCGACAGCCCCTGCCCTCGGCGGTCCGCTCGGCGATGAGGGCCTGCAGCGGGGCCGCCGCGACCAGCGTGGCCGCGAGCGCCGCCACGGCCGACAGCGCCGCGACCTCGGCGAGCGCGGCGGGGAGCGGGGCCGTACGCGGGAGCCGGAAGAACGCCGCCAGTACGGCCAGCAGCGCGACGCCGACGCTCGTGGCCAGGTAGTCCCACTCGCCCTCGCCACCGAAGGTGAGGGCCACGGTCGCGGCGAGCGCCGCGCCGAGCAGCGCTGCCCGGTCGACGTCACCGAGGGTGGACCGGGCCGCGTCGGTGGCGGCTCCCGGCCGGTCGGTGCTCACGGCTGGCGGTCCCTCCCGCGGTGCGCTGGACCCGGGGAGGCTAGACCCGACCCGCCCGCCGGCGTACCGACGAACGGAGGCTCGAGCCGCCGAGGTCGGGGGTGGTTCCGGACACCGTCGGCGGCGTGGTGCGGATGTGGGCGGGATACTGGGGTCGTGAGCGTCTCACTGGGCATGCCCGCGCCCCCGGCCCCGACCCTGGCCCCCCGCCGCAAGACCCGGCAGCTCATGGTCGGGTCGGTCGGCGTCGGATCGGACTTCCCGATCTCGGTGCAGTCGATGACCACCACGGTCACGGCCGACGTCAACGCCACGCTGCAGCAGATCGCCGAGCTCACCGCGGCCGGGTGCGACATCGTGCGCGTCGCCTGCCCCAGTCAGGACGACGCCGACGCGCTCCCCGCGATCGCGAAGAAGTCGCAGATCCCGGTGGTCGCCGACATCCACTTCCAGCCGAAGTACGTGTTCGCCGCGATCGAGGCCGGCTGCGCCGCGGTGCGGGTGAACCCCGGCAACATCAAGAAGTTCGACGACAAGGTCAAGGAGATCGCGCAGGCGGCCCGCGACCACGGCACCCCCATCCGCATCGGTGTCAACGCGGGCTCGCTCGACAAGCGCCTGCTGCAGAAGCACGGCAAGGCCACCCCGGAGGCGCTGGTCGAGTCGGCGCTGTGGGAGGCGAGCCTGTTCGCCGAGCACGACTTCCACGACATCAAGATCTCGGTCAAGCACAACGACCCGGTCGTCATGGTCCGGGCCTACGAGATGCTCGCCGAGTCCTGCGACTACCCGCTGCACCTCGGCGTCACCGAGGCCGGGCCCGCGTTCCAGGGCACGATCAAGTCCGCCGTCGCGTTCGGGGCGCTGCTGCGCCAGGGCATCGGCGACACGATCCGCGTGTCGCTGTCGGCGCCGCCGGTGGAGGAGATCAAGGTCGGCGCGCAGATCCTGCAGTCGCTCAACCTGCGGCCGCGCAAGCTGGAGATCGTCTCCTGCCCGTCGTGCGGGCGTGCCCAGGTCGACGTCTACAAGCTCGCCGACGAGGTCACCGCCGGGCTCTCCGGCATGGAGGTGCCGCTGCGGGTGGCCGTCATGGGCTGCGTCGTGAACGGCCCGGGGGAGGCGCGCGAGGCCGACCTGGGCGTGGCCTCCGGCAACGGCAAGGGCCAGATCTTCGTCAAGGGCGAAGTGATCAAGACCGTCCCCGAGCACGCCATCGTCGAGACGTTGATCGAGGAGGCGATGAAGATCGCCGACTCGGTCGAGGGCGAGGGCAGTCCGCAGGTCACCGTCGGCTGAAGCGTCGGATCCGTCGTGGGCACGAGCACTCGCGTCTGGCATCGTTTAGGGGTGCTTCGTCTCGCCGGAGCGCGGCTCCTCGACGACCGGGACCGCGCAGGTGTGCGTGCCGTACTGGACGACGATCCCGTGGCCGCCTGCATGGTCGCTGCACGCGTCGAGGTTGCGGGGCTGGACCCGTGGCGGCTCGGCGGTGAGCTGTGGGGCTTCGGCCCGCGGTTCGACGGGCTCTGCTTCTCGGGCGCCAACCTCGTGCCGCTGCGCGGGGACCGGACCGCGCTGCGCAGCTTCGCCGACCGCGCCCGCCGCCACGGCCGCACCTGTTCGTCGGTCGTGGGCCGGGCCGAGCTGGTGCTGCCGCTGTGGGACGACCTCTCGCCGTACTGGGCGCCCGCGCGCGAGGTGCGGGGCGACCAGCCGCTGATGGTGCTCGCGGGCCCGCCCGCGGTCGCCCCCGACCCGTACGTGCGCCCGGTGCACCCCTCCGAGCTGGACCAGTACCTGCCGGCCGCCATCGCGATGTTCACCGAGGAGGTCGGCATCGACCCCCGCCTCGGCGACGGCGGCGTGGGCTACCGGGCGCGGGTGGCGGAGCTGGTGGCCGCCGGGCGGGCGTTCGCGCGCTTCGAGAACGGCGAGGTCGTGTTCAAGGCCGAGATCGGCGCCCTGTCCGGAAGGGTGGGGCAGATCCAGGGCGTCTGGGTCCACCCCGACCGCCGCGGCCACGGGCTGGGCACCGCGGGCACGGCTGCGGTCGCCGCGCGCCTGGCCGCGATGGGCCGCATCTCCAGCCTCTACGTCAACGGGTTCAACCACGTCGCCCGTGCCGCGTACACCCGCATCGGGTTCACGCAGGTCGGCAGCTTCGCCACGGTGCTGTTCTGACCGGCGCGTTCTCGCTGAAGGCCGGGCAGGTATCGCCGTACCTCCACGGAGCGGGCCGAGTGCACCCGATCACTGTGTACGCTGTACAGATCGATTAGTACAACGTACCCATTTCTAGGATTTGCCGCGATGCCACGAGACGAGACGGCTGATCGGCCGGACGGCGGTGCGGCCGTCCGGCGCAGTTTGCAGCTGATGTGGGGTGGCGCGCCCGAGCCGACCCGCGGGCCGAAGCCCGGCCTCTCGGTCGCCGCCATCGTCCGGGCCGCGATCGACCTGGCCGACGCCGAGGGCCTGGTGGCGCTGTCGATGCGGCGCATCGCGGCCGCGCTCGGCGTGGGCGCGATGTCGCTGTACCGCTACGTCCCCGGCAAGAGCGAGCTCGTCGACCTCATGGTCGACGAGGTCTACAGCGAGGACCTGGGGTCGCCGGAGACCGTCGAGGGTGGCTGGCGGGAGCGGCTCGAGGCGTACGGGCGCCAGGAGTGGGCGCTCTACCTGCGCCACCCGTGGATGCTGCAGATCGCGCAGGGGCGCCCGATGCTCGGGCCCAACTCGATGCGCTCCACCGACATCGCCCTGCGCGCCGTCGACGGCATCGGTCTCACCGAGGAGGAGATGCTCGCCGCGGTCGTCACGATCAGCTCCTTCGTCTCCGGGCTCGCGAAGACCACCATCGAGGCGATGCAGGCGGCCGACCGCACCGGCATCAGCGACGAGGAGTGGTGGGAGATCCAGTCGGAGTACGTGGGGCCGGCCGTGGTGGCCGGTGAGTTGCCGATGTTGACGAAGGTCGGCGAGGCGGGCGCGTTCCACTCGATGTTCGACCACTTCGAGTTCGGGCTCCAGCGGGTGCTGGACGGGTTGGGCGTCCTGATCGAGCGCAGGGCCGCGGACCAGGACCGCTAGCGGATCCGCACAGCACACACGGTTGTCACCACACCCTCCGTAAGGTGAACGCGCAACTGTCAAACGTTCACCTACTACGAGGAGACGTTGCCGTGATCCGCACGCTGCCCCCCACCGTCAGGGACGGCGCACTGCTGGTGGCCCGCCTGCTGCTCGGCGTGGTGCTCATCGCGCACGGCTGGCAGAAGGTGGTGACCAACGGGCTCGGCGCCACCGCGGAGGGCTTCGGCCGGATGGGCGTCCCGCTCCCGCCGGTCTCCGCCGCCTACGCGGGCCTCGTCGAGCTGGTCGGCGGGGCGCTGATCCTCCTCGGCGCGGCCACCGCGCTCGTGGGCGTCCTCGTCGTGCTCGACATGATCGGCGCAGCGGTGCTCGTCCACGTCGGCAACGGCGTGATGGTCACCGACGGTGGCTGGGAGCTCGTCGGCGTGATCGGCGCCGTGGCGCTGGTGCTCGCCGCGGTCGGGGCGGGCCGCTTCAGCGTGGACCACGCCGTGTCGGCCAGGCGCGTCGGCATCGCCGCCTGAGACCGCCCCTCCGGACGGCGACGGGCCGGGCCGCACCGCGGCAGCCCGGCCCGATCCGTCGAACGCGTCAGGAGAAGAGCTTCTCCTGCTCCTCGCGCAGCTGGTCGACCAGCCGCCCGGGCGGGAGGGTGACGTCGGCGTAGGTGAGCACCTCGTCCTTCGCCACGTCGCGCTTGAGGACGCAGCCCTCGGCCACGCCCATCGGCAGCAGGTTCTCCGCGCGGGTGACCGCGGTGGACTCCGCCACGCCGTAGGTGTCGTAGCCGCCCAGGCCGTCCAGGGTGTGGCCGGCCTTGAGGTCCTGCTTCGCGGTGGCGACCACGTCCACGTGCGGGCCCCCGGGCGGGGCGAGCGCGGCGTCGGCGAAGTCGACCGCCCGCACCACCGAGTTGGGCACCTCGAAGTGGCACAGGTGGTAGGGCGTGTAGAAGCTGTACAGCGGGCCCTCGCCCAGCTTGTACAGGTTCAGGTAGTGGCGCTGCTTCGGGTCGTCGTGCGTGCCGAGCACGAACACGCCGGGGCTCGGCTTCGACTTCACGACGTAGTCGACGATGCCGCCCAGCTCGCGCAGCTCGTCGACGTCGTAGCGGGTGGTGAGCTCGTCGACGTGACCCTCGTGCTCCCAGCCGTTCATGCCGCGCTTGGGCACGGTGAGCCCGAAGGCGTTGGCCACGATCGCCTGCTCGAAGGAGATCTTCGTGCCGTCGGCGAAGCTCGTGACCATGTACGGGTCCTGGCCCCAGCGCTCGGCGAACGCCTTCTGCGTGGTGGGGGTGCGGTACTCGTCCTGCAGGCCCTTGACGTTGCCCACGACGAGCGGGGTGACGCCGATGCCCTTCACGAACCGGACCAGGTTGGCCTGCACGGCCGGCTGGTCGCCGTCGGCGCCGGTGAGCACGACGCCCGCCTCCCGCGCCCGGTGCGCGAGCAGCGGGCCGACGGTGCCGTCCAACTCGGCGTTCATCGTGACGACCGGCAGGCCGCGCTCGATCGCCGCGACCGTGACCCGGGCGCCGAACTCGACCGCGCCGGTGACGTCGACCACGCAGTCGAGGTGCACGGCCTTCAGCAGCTCGAAGGCGTCCTCGAGGACGGCGGGGGTGCCCTTCTCGATGGCGGCGTCGACCTGGTCGGCGTTCTCCACCCGCACCGGCTCCACGCCGGCCTCGGTGTAGGCGCGCTCGGCGTTGGCCCCGGTGCGGTTGGCGATCGCGACCAGCGTCATCCCGGGCACCGAGTTGATGATCTGGTTGGCCAGGCCCCGGCCCATGAACCCGGCGCCGATCATGCCGACGCGGATGGGGCGGCCTTCGGCCTCGCGGCGGGCGAGTGTGGTGTCGAGGATCAGCATCAGCGGGCCTCCGCCGGAGTCGGGGTGAAGCGCGTGCCGTTCTTGATCTCGTCCTCGGACAGCAGCGGCCAGTTCGCGTCCTTGTCGGAGATCACCGCGGGCTGGATCGGCCACTCGACGCCGAGCGCCGGGTCGTCCCAGCGCAGGCCGCGCTCGGCGCCGGGCGTGTAGGCCGTGCTCACCTGGTAGAGGACCTCGGCCTTGTCGGTGAGCGTGATGTAGGCGTGCGCGAAGTTGCGCGGCACGTACATCGCGGTGCGGTTGTCCTCGCTGAGCTCGGCGCCGAACCACTTCAGGTACGTCGGCGAGTCGGGCCGCAGGTCGACGATCACGTCCCAGATCGCGCCGCGGTAGCACCGGATGAACTTCGTCTCCGCGTTCGGCTCCAGCTGGTAGTGGAACCCGCGCAGCGTGCCCGCCTTGTGGTTGAACGAGATGTTGGCCTGCTCGACCAGCGGCTCGAGGCCGGCGTCGATGAACTCCTGACGGCAGAAGGCCCGCGCGAAGAAGCCGCGCTCGTCCTCCAGGAGCTTCAGGTCGACCAGCGCTGCGCCGGGGAGCGGGGTGGTGTGGAACTGCATGTCGGGAGGCTCGTCCTCTTCGTCGTCCGTCTGGTCCGCCCGCAGACTAGACCGGGCGGACGATGCCCTTTCATCCGTCACCACCCGTGCGCGCGTTACCGGACCGGCGGCGCGGGCCCGTCGAACTTGACGTCGCGGGTCGAGCATCCACCGTGGATGGTATGGGTGCATCGAAAGCGGCCTCCTGGGCCACCGGTACGGCCCCCAACTCCCTCGCGGGACTGCCCACCGGCCGCATCGGAATGCTCGGCGGGCACCTGATGCGGCTGCTCAACCGGGCCCAGCAGCGCGAGGTCGCGCAGCTGCTCGGCCCGCTGGACGGCAAGGACGTCCTCGAGGTCGGGCACGGCCCCGGCGTCCTGCTCGGCATCCTCGCCCGCAGCGCCCGGCACGTCGTCGGCGTGGACCCGTCGCGCGAGATGCGGGCGCTCGCGATCCGCGCGCACGCGGCCGCGATCGCGGACGGCCGCCTCGACGTGCGCCCCGGCGACGCGGCGGCGACCGGGCTGCCCGACGGGGCGGTCGACCTCGTCGTGGGCGTCAACACCGTCGCGATCTGGCCGGACCTGGACGCGGGTGTGGCCGAGTTGCGGCGGGTACTGCGTCCGGGCGGGCGGCTGGTGCTCAGCTGGCACGGCGGGGAGCGGCCGTCGCGGCTGTCGCGGCCCCTGCTGCTGTCCGAGGAGCGGCTCGCGCGCATCGAGGAGGCGCTGCGCGCCCGCTTCCCGGACGTCCGCCGCACCCCCACCCGCCGCTGCACCGTGTTCGACGCCCGCGACACGGCCGGATGAAGCCCGGCCCGGCGGGCGGTGGTCGGCATACTCGCCGCCGTGCCGCGCGCCCGCTCGATCACCGCCCTGGCCGCCGTGCTCGGCGTGCTGCTCACCGCGGCCGGGTGCGGGGTGCTCCGCGACACCGGGCCGGAGGAGGTCGCCACCGCGTTCCTCGCCGCCTGGTCGGCGGGCGACGACGCGCGCGCGGCCTCCCTCACCGACGACCCGGCCCGCGCCGCCGAGGTGCTCGCCGCCGCCCGCGACGCCCTCGACCCGGAGGCCCTGACCGCCACGCTCGGCCAGGTGCGGACCTCGGCCGACGAGGCCACGGCGGCCGTCGACGTCACCTGGCGGCTCGACGAGCGGCGCAGCTGGTCCTACCTCGGCGAGCTGGACCTGCGCCCCGCGCCGGACGCCGAGGAGGGCTGGCGGGTGCGCTGGGCACCGACCGTCGTGCACCCCGATCTCGCGGCGGGACAGCGGCTGGTGCTGCGCACCGAGGCGCCCACCCCCGCCCCGGTGGTCGACCGGGGCGGGGCCCCGCTGCTCGAGGCGACGCCGGTGGTCGCGGTGCTGCTCGACCGGCGCGCCACCGGTGACCTGCCCGCGGTCACCGGGGCGCTCGCCGCCGCCCTGTCGCCGTTCGACCCCGGGATCACGCAGCAGTCCATCACCGACGGGGCGGCGCGCACCCCCGACGGGCGGGCCTACACGGTGGCGGTGCTGCGTGAGACCGACTACACGCAGGTCAAGAGCGCCATCCACCACCTGCCCGGGGTGCGGTTCACCCGCTCCGAGCGGCTGCTCGCGCCGAACGCCGACTTCGCGCGGCAGGTCCTGCCCGGCGTGCGGGAGGAGGTGCGTGAGCAGCTGGAGGGGGTGCCCGGCTGGTCGGTCCTCGTCGTCGACGGGAGCGGCAGCACCGTCCGCACGCTCGTCGAGGAACCGCCGCGGTCGGGCAGCACGGTTGCCGTGGGCATGGACCGCGCGGTGCAGTCGGCCGCCGAGGACGCCGTCGAGCCGGTGCCGCAGCAGGCGATGCTCGTGGCCGTCTCGGTGTCCACCGGCGACGTGCTCGCGGTCGCGCAGAACCCGGCCGCCGACGCGGAGGGCCCGCTCGCGCTCACCGGCCGCTACCCGCCGGGGTCGACGTTCAAGGTGGTCACGGCCACGGCCGCGATGGCGCAGGGCGGCGTCACGGTCGACACCCCGGTGCCCTGCCCCGGCACCACGGTGATCGGCGGGCGGGCCGTGCCCAACGCCGGCCGGTTCGACCTCGGCACGGTGCCGCTGCGCACGGCGTTCGCCCGCTCCTGCAACACGACGTTCGCCCAGCTCGCGGTGCAGCTGGCCCCCGACGCGCTCCCGGCGGCCGCGCTGCGGCTCGGGCTCGGGGCCGACTACGCCGTCCCCGGCATCGTCACGCTCACCGGCGCGGTGCCCGCCTCCTCCGAGACCGTGCTGCGCGCCGAGAACGGGTTCGGGCAGGGGCAGGTGCTCGCGAGCCCGTTCGGGGTCGCGCTGGCCGCGGCGGTCGTGGCGCGCGGGGGTCCGGTCGTGCCCCAGCTCATCCGCGACCGCCCCACCGAGGTGCTGGTGCCCGCCGCCGAGCCCGATCCCGCCCAGCTGGAGCAGCTGCGGACGATGATGCGCGCCGTGGTCACCGAGGGCACCGCGACGAGCCTCGCGGGCCTGGGCGAGGTCTACGGCAAGACCGGCACGGCGGAGTTCACCGCCGACGGCCGGGCGCACGGCTGGTTCATGGGCTACCGCGGTGACGTGGCCTTCGCGGTGCTGGTCGTCGACGCCGGTTCGGCCGCCCCCGCGGTCCAGGTGGCGCAGCGGTTCCTGTCCGCGATCGGCTGAATCACTTACGGCGGAGTTGCAACGACGCTTACGCTGATTGGTATGTCGCCCCGGCGGATACCCGCGCTCGCCTTCGTGGCCGACCTCATCGCCGTCGTGGTGTTCGCCGCCATCGGCCGCATGAGCCACAACGAGTCCGACAGCCTGGTCGGCCTGCTCGGCACCGCTGCGCCGTTCCTGCTCGGCACGTTCGCGATGTGGGCCACCCCGACCGTGCGTGCCCACCCGGTCGGCGTGCGGGCCGCCCTCACCGTCTGGGCGGGCACCGTGGTGATCGGGCTGCTGGTGCGGGCGGCGTTCACCTGGAGCCTCCCGATGACCTTCGCCGCGATCACCGCCGTCTCGCTCGCCGTGCTGCTCCTGGGGTGGCGGGCGTTGTCGGCCGCCGTGTCGGCGCGGGCGCGCCAGCAAGCCCTGCGTTGATCCCCCGGGCTGATCCCCGCGGGCACCGCCCCGCGCCTGCATAGACTGGCGGCATGCCCGCCCGCACCCTGCTCACCCCCGGCACCGTGTCGCCGACCCGGCCGGTCCCCGCCCACATCCCGCGCCCGGAGTACGTCGGGAAGAAGCGACCGGAGCGCACCAACGACCCGTGGGTGCAGACCCCCGAGACCATCGAGCGCATGCGGGTAGCCGGCAAGATCGCCGCGCAGGCCCTCGAGGCGGGCGGCGAGGTGGTGGCGCCGGGGGTCACCACCGACGAGGTCGACCGCGTCGTCCACGAGTTCCTCGTCTCCCACGACGCCTACCCGTCGACGCTGGGCTACAGGGGCTTCCCGAAGTCGTGCTGCACCAGCCTCAACGAGGTGATCTGCCACGGCATCCCGGACTCGACGGTCATCCAGGACGGCGACATCGTCAACATCGACGTCACCGCCTACGTCGACGGCGTCCACGGCGACACCAACGCCACGTTCCTCGCCGGCAACGTCAGCGAGGAGGACCGCCTGCTGGTCGAGCGCACCCGTGAGGCCACCATGCGGGCGATCAAGGCGGTGCGCCCCGGCCGCGAGCTGAACGTGATCGGGCGGGTGATCGAGTCCTACGCCAAGCGGTTCGGCTACGGCGTCGTGCGCGACTTCACCGGCCACGGCATCGGTCGTTCGTTCCACAGCGGCCTGGTCGTGCTGCACTACGACGAGCCGAGCGTGGACACGGTGCTCGAGCCGGGCATGACGTTCACGATCGAGCCGATGATCACCCTCGGGTCGATCGACTACGACATCTGGGACGACGGCTGGACCGTCGTCACCAAGGACCGCTCCCGCACCGCCCAGTTCGAGCACACGGTCGTGGTCACCTCCGACGGCGTGGAGATCCTCACGCTGCCCTGACGCGGGTCAGCGGATGCCGCCGATCCGCTCGAGCGGCCAGACGACGAACCGGACCTTGCCGACGACCCGGGCGACCGGGACGGGGCCGTTGCCGTCGGCGCGGGAGTCGACCGAGTCGTTGCGGCTGTCGCCCATCACCCACAGGGCGCCGTCCGGGACGCGGACGGGCCCGAAGCTCTCCTGGCGCGGCGGCCCGGCCTCGGGCGAGAAGTACAGGTGGGGCTCGTCGACGGCGGCGCCGTCCACGGTGATGCGGTTGCGCCGGTCGCAGCAGGCCACGACCTGCCCGCCGACCGCGATCACGCGCTTGACGTACACGGTCTCGTCGGCGGTGTGGAGCCCGGCGAGCGCGCCGAGCCGCCGCACGGCGTCCAGGAGCGGGTTGCCGGTGCCCGCCGGGACCTGCAGCTCGCTGCTCGTCCAGCTGTCCGGGACGGCGAACACCACCACGTCGCCGGGCGCCGGGGGCGTGAACCGGTAGGTGAGCCGGTCGACGAGCACGCGGTCGTTGACGCAGCCGGGGCAGCCGTGCAGCGTGCGTTCCATCGATCCGGACGGGATGAGGTAGACCCGGGCGACGAACGCCGGGACGAGCGCCAGCACCAGCAGCGCGGCGAGGACCAGCACGGGGCCGCGCCGGATCCGCCGCCGGGCGGGCCCGGCGCCACCGGTTTCCTCGACCGGATCGTCGACGGTGGCGTCGACGGTGGCGTCGCCCGCCCGGCGGTTCGGCCGGTCGAACACGGTTGCCCCCTCGTGGCGGGTAGCAGACGGATCAGTAGTCGGTGGCCGCGCCGCCCGCGCCGCCCTGACCGCCGGTCGAGGTGCACTGCAGGAAGCCGTCCTGCGGCGGCGGCAGATAGCGGCAGGTGGCGGTGCCCGTACCCGGGCGGCCCGGTGCGCCGTCGCGCTCGTGCGGGTCGCCCGCCCAGAGCGCACCGCCGAACAGCGCGGCGGCCGCGGCGGCACCCACCGCCGCCGCGGCGACGGCCGACGCGCAGCGCTTCAGCGGCGGCGTCACCGCTGCACCCCCGCCGCGCCGTCGTCGCCGTCCTGGCCCACCGCGTTGCAGAAGGACACGTCCGACGGCGGCGGGTAGCGGTGGGTGCAGGTGGCGTCCTCGCCGGGCGCGCCGGGGGAGCCGACCGCGCCGGGGCCGTCCCCGGCCAGCGCAGCCCCGCCGGAAGCGGCGAACCCGGCCCCGACGAGGACCGCGGCGGCGATCCCGACCACCACCCGGCGGAACGGGCGCCCCTCTTCGGCAGTCACGTCGTCATCCCCTTGTGATCAGTAGTCGGCGCCGGCGCCACCCGGGCCGCCGGGACCGCCGGTTGCGTTGCATTGCGAAACATCGCCACCGCCCCCGAGGATGCCGAGCGAGATCGCGATCGGGAGCAGGCACTGAGAATTCGCGGGACCGCCCGCGCCGCCGGGCCCGCCCCGGTAATCGGTGCCGCCGGGACCGGCCGCCAGTGCGGCGCCGCCGTAGAGCGCCGGTCCGATCATCGCGAATGCGGCCAGCGCCATTGCAGTCCTACGCGTGAAAATTTTCATCCTGGAATCTGTTCCTTCCCAAAGCAGCGTCGACGACGAGGTCGGTCGAACGGGGGAGCGAGCTTCGATTCCGCGCACGGCGCGGCGGCGCCACGGGGTGTCGATCGGGTGGCGCTGCGGGTGCGGGTTACCCTGGCGGGGGTGCAGGCCCCCGACGAGCCCGGGGGCCTGCACCGTCTGCAAGGTGATCGAGATGGATCAGTAGTCGGCCCCAGCGCCGCCGGCGCCACCGGCACCACCAGCAGCGTTGCACTGGGAGACGTCGCCGCCGTTGCCGACGAGCGCCCCGAGCGAGACGCCGATCGGGATCAGGCACTGGGAACTGGCATCGCCGCCGGCGCCCCCTGCGCCACCGACGTAGTCGTCGTGACCGCCGTGGCCGCCGGCCATCGCCGCACCACCGAACAGCATCGTCCCGGTCAGAGCAAAAGCAGCCGCAGCGGACGCGACACGGGTCTTACGAAGCATCTTGCTCTCTCCTTTTGATTGGCGGAACGCGGTTCGTTCCGCACGGCACTCAGGAGTAGTCCGATGCCCCCCGCCTGTCCAGTGGGAGGGCACACTATTGCCCCCCTTCCCACCTGGTCGAGTTGTCTCTTTCGATTCCGAACACGTCCGGTGACGATCAGGTTCCCCGCCGTGAATCGGGCAAACCGCCCGACTTGCAGTCGTGTCATTCACCGCTCGGTGTGCCGGGCGCGCCACATCGGGTGAATTCGGGTGCGGAGTGTGTTCGAAGAAGGGTTCTCCGGCTCCGGCGGGTGAACCTGTCGGGAATCACGTAACAGCCCCGCCATGGCCTCGTTGCAGGACCGTCAACGGCGGGCCCGTGCACCTGGGGGAGGTGAGCCGCCACCGATGATCGAGCTCGAAGGTGTCGCCAAGAGCTACCGGGCAGGCGCGGCGCAGGTGCGCGCGCTCGACGGCATCGATCTCCGTGTCGACGACGGCGACTTCGTGGCGATCATGGGACCCTCCGGCTCCGGCAAGAGCACGATGATGAACATCCTCGGCTGCCTCGACGTCCCGACCGAGGGGCGCTACCTGCTCGACGGCACCGACGTCTCGCGGATGACCGACGACGAGCTCGCCGAGATCCGCAACCGCAAGATCGGGCTGGTCTTCCAGTCCTACAACCTGCTGCCGCGGACCACGGCGCTCGCCAACGTCGAGCTGCCGCTCGTGTACGGCAACCAGCGGGCGCGCCGGACGAGGGCCCTGCGGGCGCTGGAGGAGGTCGGGCTCGCCGACCGCGCAGGCCACCTGCCCAACCAGCTGTCCGGTGGGCAGCAGCAGCGCGTGGCGATCGCCCGCGCGCTGGTCACCCGCCCGACGATGATCCTCGCCGACGAGCCGACCGGGAACCTCGACACCGAGGCCAGCCACGAGATCGCCCGGATGCTGGGGCGGCTGTCGCAGGCGGGCCGCACCGTCGTCCTCATCACCCACGAGGAGGAGATCGCCGCCTACGCCCGCCGCGTGGTGCGGCTGCGCGACGGCCGCGTCGTCGGCGACGAGCGCACCGACGCCCGCCCCGGCGGCGCGGAGGGGAGCGGGGAGGAGGCCACCCGCGAGATCGCGGTGGGCCCGCAGCGGGAGGCGGGCGCGTGACGCTGCGCATGGCCGTCGTCATGGCGTGGCGCGGCCTGCGCGCCAACGGTCTCCGCTCGCTGCTGACCATGCTCGGCATCATGATCGGCGTCGCCGCCGTCATCCTGCTCGTCGGGCTCGGCAACGGCACGTCCGCCCGGCTGAACTCCCAGCTGGAGGCGCTCGGCACCAACCTGATCGGGGTCTTCCAAGCCAGGGGCAGCGTGTCCGAGGGCGGTCAGGTCCAACCGCTGACCGACCGGGACGTCGAGGCGCTGCGCGAGTCCACCGAGGCCCCGCGGTTCGTCACCGTCACCCCCGTCAAGCAGGCGAGCGCGGTGATCAAGGGTGCGCACGGGTCCTGGCGCACCAGCATCGTCGGCTCGTCGCAGGACTACCCCGCCGCGCTGAACCGGACGGTCGAGGCCGGGAAGTTCTTCACCGAGTCCCAGGTCCGCACCCGCGCGCGGGTGGTGGTGCTCGGGCCCGAGCCGGTCCGGAAGGTCTTCGGCGGCGTCCCCGCGGCTGCCCTCGGCGAGCAGGTGCGCATCGGGTCGCAGATGTTCGAGGTCGTGGGCGTGCTCAAGCCGAACGGACAGCAGGACGACCTCGCGGTCATGCCGATCACCGCGGTCCGCACCTACCTCGTGGACGGCGGCGCCGACGACCGGGTGGACCAGCTGGTCGTGCAGGCCACCGGCCAGGACGCCGTGCCCGCCGCGATGGCCAAGATCACCCGGGTCCTCATGGACACCCACCGCATCGACGACCCCGCCCAGAAGGACTTCGAGGTGCGCTCGAACCTCGACCTGCTCGAGCAGTACGGCGAGGTCACCGCGGTCTTCACGCTGTTCCTCGCGTCGATCGCCGCCATCGCGCTGCTCGTCGGCGGGATCGGCGTCATGAACATCATGCTGGTCACGGTCACCGAGCGGACCCGCGAGATCGGGCTGCGCAAGGCGCTCGGCGCCAAGCGGCGGACCGTGCTCGAGCAGTTCCTCGTCGAGTCGACGGTGCTCTCGGGCATCGGCGGCTCGGTCGGCGTCCTGCTCGGGGTCGCGCTGTGCCTGCTGGGCCAGCGGTTCGGCGCCGCGTTCGGCGATTTCGCCCCGCCCCGGCTGTCGATCCCGTCGATGTTCCTCGCGTTCGGCGTCAGCCTCTGCATCGGCCTGTTCTTCGGGGCGTACCCGGCGAAGCGGGCCGCCCGACTCCGCCCCATCGAAGCCCTGAGGTATGAATGACCACCCGAACCTCCGTCCGTCGCCTCACCGCCGCGGCCCTCGTGCTGCTGGTCGCGGGGTGCACCAGCGCGGAGTCGCAACCGCTCACGGTCAAGGTGACCAGGACGAGCGTGACCTCCACCGTCACCGCCACCGGGTCCCTGCAGGCCATCACCGAGCAGCACCTCGGCTTCCCCGAGGGCGGCAAGCTCGTCGAGGTCGGCGTCGCCGTCGGGCAGCGGGTCGAGGCGGGGCAGGTCTTGGCCCGCCTCGACGACTTCGCGGCCCGCCAGGACCTCGCGGCGGCCGAGGCGCAGCTGGCCCAGGAGCGGGCGGCGCTGGCGCGCATCCGGGGCGGCAACCAGGTGAGCGCGGCCGAGGACGACGTCGAGCGGGCCCGCCAGGTCCTGAAGGCCACCGAGGAACGGGCCGAGGCCGTCGACGACGCCAACGCCTCGGCCGTCGAGCAGGCGGAGCGGCAGCTGGAGGCCGACGAGGAGGCGCTGCGCGACACCGAGGCCCGCACCCGGGCCGACCGCCGCGCCTGCTCGCCCGAGGACCGCGAGGACGCCGAGCGCGACGACCGGGGCGACGAGGAGTTCTTCGCCCTCTCCCGGCGCACCGCGCGCGACGACGACTGCGCGGCCGCCGGGGCCGCCGAGGCCGAGGTCGAGCGGGCCGAGCGCCAGGTGCGCGCGAGCGAGGCGGCCCTCGAGCAGGCCGAGCACAAGCGCCGGGTCGACCGGGCCGAGCACGATCTGGCGATCGCCAACGCCCGCCGCGAGCTGCAGGCGGCGAAGAACGAGGCCGAGGGCGCCCGCGGGGACCGCCCGCACGACATCGACGAGCAGGAGGCGGTGGTCGCGCAGCTGCAGGTCGAGGTCGAGCGGTCCCGCCGCGGCGTGGAGGACACGGTCCTGCGCTCGCCCGTCGCCGGCACCGTCGAGAGCATCAACGGGGTTGTCGGCGAGTTCGTCGGCGGCGGCTCGGGCACCACCCCGCTCGCGCCGGGCGGCGCCGTCCCGCTGCCCGAACGCGGGTCCGGCGTCTCGTCGGCCGAGCGGGCGAGCGCCGAGGGCGAGCGGCCGGGCGGCCAGTCGTTCATCGTGCTCGGCGACGTCGAGAGCTTCCGGATCGTCGCGCCGTTCGCCGAGACCGACGCCGCCCTCGTGCAGCCGAACCAACCCGTCGAGGTCACCTTCGACGCGATCCCCGACCTCACCCGCTCCGGCACGGTCGTGAGCATCGCGCCGACCGGGACCGATATCCGCGGCGTGACCAGCTACTACGCGGTGATCGTGCTCAACGAGCTCGACCCCCGGCTCAAGGACGGCCTGACCGCGTCGGCCAACGTCGTGGTGGACCACCGCGACAACGCCCTCGCCGTGCCGAACGCGGCGCTGTTGCAGAGCGGGGACACCGGCGTCGTCACGGTGGTGGAGCCGGACGGGTCGCAGCGGCAGGTGCAGGTCGAGCTCGGGCTCGCCGGGGACAGCGTCACCCAGGTCCTCTCCGGCCTGCACGAGGGGCAGCGGGTCCTCGTCGCGCCGGGCGGGTGACGACGGGCCGGGCGTCAGCCGCCGTGGCGGTGCTCGCGGCGGTACTCGCTCGGGCTGCACCCGTGGACCGTGCGGAACTGCCGCGAGAAGTAGAACGCGTCGGTGTAGCCGACCGCCGCGGCGACGTCGGCGATGTCGCGCGACGAGGTGATCAGCAGCTCGCGGGCGCGCGCCATCCGCAGCCGCTTGACGTACTCCACCACGCCACCGCCGGTGGCGGCGCGGAACAGCGCCGAGAAGTGCGAGGGTGACAGCCCCGCGGTGCGCGCGAGGTCGGCCACGCTCACCGGCTTGGCGAAGTTGCGGCGCAGGTACTCCTGGGCCTGCCGCACCGGCTCCGTGCGCTGCCTGCCGCCCGCGGCCACGTCCGCGGCCAGCTGGGCGAGCAGCGACCAGCCCGCCGCGGACGCCGAGATGAGGCTCGGGAACGTCTCGTCGCGCTCGAAGCAGGAGATGGCGTCGTCGATGGTGGCGACGGCGCGGTAGGTGTCGTGCAGCTCGACGAGGGCCTCCCGCCCGTCCGGCGCGATCACCGCGAGCAGCTCCGGCACCTGGGTGCCGGTCGCATGCAGCCACCAGATCGTCCATGGCCGGTCGGGGTCGGCCAGGTAGACGTGCGGCCGGTGGGGTGGGAGGACGAGCGCCTGCCCCGGCCGCACCGGGATGGTGCCCCCGCCCGCCTCGCAGTGGCCGAACCCGTCGACGCAGACGATCGCGATCGCCTCCGGGGCGCCTTCCGGGCGGTGTCGGCCGTGGTTCGCCGCCCGCGGGAAGTAGCCGGCGTCGGTCACCAGCAGGCCCGAGGTCGGGGGCCTGCGCAGGGCCGAGGCGACGAGCGGGCGGGGGAGCACCCGCAGCCGCTGGCCGGGGAAGCCGTCGGGCAGGAACACGGCGTCAGCCTAAGCAGATCGTCGAATCGTCCAGGCATCTCGGTTGATTCGCCCATGCCGTCCGAGGGGCGCGCGCTCGTAGTTTCGCGGCGTGCTCGACGGAGAGTCCCGATTGCAGCTCCCGGACCGGCCCGCCGCGCTGGCGGGCGCGGGCGTGGCCGCGTGGCGGGAGCGCGTGACGATCGACAGCTACCTGCCCGAGGCGCCCGACCGCTACCCCGCCTACCTCGACCGGCGTGTCTACCAGGGCTCCTCGGGCCGGGTCTACCCGCTTCCCTTCCACGACCGGATCTCCCCGACCGCCCGCCCGCACGAGTGGGACGCGGTGCACCTGGAGAACCGCTGGCTGCGGGTGATGGTGCTGCCCGAGCTCGGCGGGCGCATCCACGTCGCCCACGACCGCTGCGCGGGCTACGACTTCTTCTACCGCAACGACGTGATCAAGCCCGCCCTCGTGGGGCTCGCCGGGCCGTGGATCGCGGGTGGCGTGGAGTTCAACTGGCCCCAGCACCACCGACCGGCCACGTTCCTGCCCACCGACGTGGAGATCGAGACCGAGCCGGACGGGTCGGTGACCGTCTGGTGCTCCGACCACGACCCGTTCGCCCGCATGAAGGGGATGCACGGGGTGCGGCTGCGGCCGGACCGGGCCGCGATCGAGCTGCGGGTGCGGCTGTACAACCGCAGCGAGGTCACCCAGACGTTCCTGTGGTGGGCCAACGTCGCCGCCCGCGTCCACGACGAGTACCAGTCGTTCTTCCCGCGCGACGTGCGCATGGTCGCCGACCACGCCAAGCGCGCGGTCACCGCGTTCCCCGCCGCCGACCGCCCGTACTACGGCATCGACTACCCGGCCCGGCGCGCCACCGGCGGCGACCGGCTCGACCGTTACCGCAACATCCCCGTCCCCACCTCGTACATGTGCCGCAGCCGCGAGGGGTTCTTCGGCGGGTACGACCACGCGGCTCGGGCCGGGTTCGTGCACGTCGCCGACCCGCACACCGCCGTGGGCAAGAAGCAGTGGACGTGGGGGAACTCCGCGTTCGGACACGCGTGGGACCGCAACCTCAGCGACGACGGCGCCCCCTACGTCGAGCTCATGGCCGGGGTGTTCACCGACAACCAGCCCGACTTCTCGTTCATCGCCCCCGGCGAGACGAAGGTGTTCTCGCAGGTCTGGTACCCGATCCAGGAGATCGGGCCGGTGCAGGCGGCCACGGCGGACGCGGCGGTGCGCGTCGACGTCGAGCCGGACGGGGTGCTCGTCGGGCTCGCGGTGACCGCGCAGCGCCCCGGCTGCCGGATCCGCGTCGAGGACACCTCGGGCGGCCTGCTGGCCGAGACGGTCGCCGATGCCGCTCCCGGCGCGCCGCACCGGGGTCGGATCGGCCTGAACCCGCCAGAGAGGTTCCGCGTGCGGGTGCGGCACGGCGACGAGGAGCTGGTCGCCTGGGACTCGCACGTCCCGGACGGGCCGGAGGTCGCCCCCGCGACGGAGCCCCCGCCGCCGCAGGAGGTGGCCTCGGTCGAGGAGCTGGCCCTGATCGGGGCCCACCTCGAGCAGTACCGGCACGCGACGCGCTCGCCCGAGCCGTACTGGCGCGAGGCGCTGCGGCGCGACCCCGGGCACGTGCCGAGCAGCGTCGGGCTGGCCGGGCGGGCGTACCGACGGGGCGAGTTCACCGAGGCCGAGCGGCTGCTCACGGCCGCGGTCGACCGGCTCACCGCGCTCAACGCCAACCCCGCCGACACGACCGCGCTCTACCTGCTCGGCCTGGTGCTGGAACGGCAGGGCCGCACCGAGGAGGCGTACGCCCGCTACGGGGCGGCGGCGTGGACGCGGGCCTGGCGGGCACCGGCCGGCTACCGGATGGCCCGCATCGACGCCGCGGCCGGCCGCGAGGCCGTCGCGCTGCAGCGGCTCGCCGACGTGCGCCGCGTCGAGCCCGACCACCTGCAGGCCCGCGCGCTCACGGCGGTGCTGCTGCGCCGCACCGGCCGCGCCGCCGAAGCCGACGCGTTGGTGCGCGAGACGCTCGCGATCGACCCGCTCGACTGGTGGAGCCGCGACCTGGCCGGGCTCCCGCTCACCACCGACGCGCAGACCTGCCTGGACGTGGCGCTGGAGTACGCCGGCGTCGGCGAGCGGGAGGCCGCGCTGCGGGTGCTCCAGGTCGCCGCGGAGCGGGAGGCCGACCGCGCGATCGGCCAGACCGCGGCCGGACCGCTGATCGAGTACCACCGGGCGGCGCTGGGGGAGGAGGTCGCGTTCACCGCGGACCCCACCTGGTGCTTCCCGTCCCGGCTCGACGACGTCGCCGTCCTGGAGCGCGCCGACCCCGCCGACGCGCGCGCCCTCGCCCTGCGCGGCCACTGGTACTACGCGGTGGGCCGCGCCGACGACGCGATCGCCGCCTGGCGGGCGAGCGCGGAGCTCGACGACTCCGACCCCGTCGTGTGGCGCAACCTCGGCCTCGCCGCGTGGAACCACCTCGGCGACGCCGACGAGGCGCGCGCCGCCTACGACCGCGCGCTCGCCGTCGCCGGGCCCGACGCCCGGCTGGTGTACGAGAGCGACCAGCTCGACGCCCGCCGCGGCGTGCCGCCGGAGCAGCGCCTCGACCGGTTGCTCGACGTGCGCGGGCTCGTCGAGACCCGCGACGACGCGACCGTCACACTCGCCCACCTGCTGCTCACCGCGGGCCGGCTCGAGGAGGCCCGCGCTCTGCTGCTCGGCCGCACCTTCCAGCCGTGGGAGGGCGGCGAGGGCGAGGTGCTGCGGGCGTGGGACCGGCTGTGCCGGCTCGCCGCCGCGCGCCCCGGCGCGAACGCGGTGGCGGCGATCGACGCGGCGCTGGACCCGCCCGCCTCCCTCGGCGAGGCCCGCCACCCGCTGGCCAGCACCGCCGCCCTGCACCTCGTGCGCGGCGACGCGCTCGCCGCGGCCGGGGACTCCGACGGCGCCCGCGCGGCGTGGGAGCTCGCCGCGCGCGACGGCGACTTCCTCGCCATGTCCGCGTCCCCGCACTCCGAGGCCACCTACTCCTCGGTGCTCGCGCTGCGCAGGCTCGGCCGCCTCGCCGAGGCCGAGGAACGCACCGAGTCGCTGCGCGCGTGGGTCGACGAGCTGGAGGCCGCGCCCGCGAGGGTCGACTACTTCGCGACGTCGCTGCCGGAGATGCTGCTGTTCGCCGACGACCCCGCGGTGGCCAAGCGGCGCCGCGTGGCGTTCCTGCGCGCCCAGCTCGACGTCCTCGACGGCGCCCCGCAGCGCGCCCGCGAGCGGCTGGACGCGCTGCTCGCCGAGGACCCGCACCACCTGGACGCGCTGGAGCTCGCCGGCGCCCTGCACGCCCTCATGGAGGAGGCCCGATGACGACGATGCCGGCCCACCTGCCCGACCGCCTGACCATCACCCTGTGGGACTTCTCCTGGTACGTGCGCACCGGGCCCGGCGAGCCCTTCGCCGACCTCGACGCCGCCTTCGCGCAGGCCGTCGCGCGCGGCTACAACACGGTGCGGATCTGCGCGATGCCGTTCCTGCTGTTCGGCTCCGGCCTGGACACCTCGGCGCTGCGGCTGGAGCGCCTCGGCGGCGAGTACGCCCAGCGGATGCGCTGGTACGACGTCAAGGAACCCACCACGATCGACGCCCGCGAGCACCTGCTCGAGCTGTTCCGCGCGGCGCGCCGCCACGACTGCTACGTGATCGTCTCGTCGTGGGAGTACCAGCAGAGCTCGGCGTTCGGCGCCGACCGCGCGTGGTGGGACGCCCTGCGCGCGGTGCCCCCGGCCGAGCGCCCGGAGCGCCTCGCCGCGGCCCACGCCGACCTGGTGGACCTGCTCGTCGCCGAGGGCCTCGACGATCGCATCGCGTTCACCGAGATCCACAACGAGGTGCAGGTCGGGCACCTCGCCGAGGGCATGGAACGCAACCAGGCGGTGCTCGAGCTGGGCCCGCTGCTGGAGAAGGCCGTCGACGCGTTCAAGGCGCGCCACCCCGACCGGCCCTGCAGCGTCAACTACGGCGGCGTGCCGCACGCGAGCATGCGCGGCATCCCGCAGAACGTCGACGCGCTCGTCGTGCACCCCTACATCTACGGCGTGCTCGGCGCGCTGATCGACGAGTTCGGGCTGCGCCGCCCGGTCGAGGACTTCCCGCAGGAGGCCGCGGCCGCCCTGCTGCGGCCCGGCGCGCCGCCCGCCGCCGAGTGGACCCTCCCGCCCGAGCACCGGTGGCGGCTGGAAGCGACCATCGTCAACCCCGCCGAGGTGTACGTCCACGACTGGTGCGACCCGGACGCGTTCGACCGGTGGCTCTACGACCACTACGGCGAGCACCGCGTCGCGATGGACGAGAAGCTGCGCCTCTGGCTCGACGTCGCCGCCGACTGGGCGGCCGCGCACGGCGTCCCGCTCGTCCTCGGCGAGGGCTGGGTGGGCTACACGCCGCTGCACGGCACGTTCGAGGAGGGCCCGGTCGGGGCCCAGATCTGCCGCGACGCCGTGCGCTACGCCCGCGAGCGCGGCGCGTGGGGCACCGTCGTGTGCTCCAACGCGGCCCCGCAGCACCCCATGTGGGCCGACGTCGCGCTGCAGCGCGAGTGCAACTCCTTCTTCACCACGGGATCTTGGAGGTAGCCATGGCAGCAACGGAGCTGTCCCGTCGTCGTTTCCTGCTCGGCGCCGCGAGCCTGGGCAGCGTGCCGCTGCTCGCGTCGTGCGTGGGCTCGGGGGTCGGGGAGAGCGGCGGCGGGCAGGCGTCGGCGACGATCACCCTTCAGTCCTCGATCCAGGACACCGCCCCGAAGGCCGCGCTCGAGGAGATCGTCGCCGCCTACACCGGCCCCGGCTCGCCGGTCACGCTGAACTCGGTGGCCACCGAGCAGTTCCGGGCGCAGCTGTCGACGTACCTGTCGTCGGCGGAGCCGCCGGACGTGCTCACCTGGTACGCGGGCTCGGTTGCCAACTCGTACGCGGCCGAGGGCCTGCTCATGGACCTGACCGACCTGTGGACCGGCGACGGCGCGTGCGCCGGGTTCTCCGACGCCCTGCGGTCGCTGTCGACCTCCGCCGACGGCAAGGCGATCTTCGTGCCGACCAACTACTACTGGTGGTCGGTCTTCTACAAGAAATCGGCGTTCCAGCAGTGGGGCGTCGAGCCGCCGACCACGTGGGAGGAGTTCATCTCCCTCTGCGAGCGCCTCAAAGCCCGCGGGATCCACCCGCTCACCAACGGCATCGGCAGCACCGCGTGGATGTCGGCGGGCTGGTTCGACTACCTGAACCTGCGCATCAACGGCGCCGACTACCACCGCGCGCTGCTCGCCGGGCAGCGCTCGTTCACCGACCCCGAGGTCGTCGCCGTGCTGGAGGAGTACCGGCGGCTGCTGCCGTACTTCCACCCGAACCAGTTCTCCTGGGACGCGCAGCAGGCCGTCACGCCGATGGTGAACAACGAGGCCGCGATGTACCTGGTCGGCGCGTTCGTCACCCAGTACTTCCCCGAGGACCAACGCGACGACCTCGACTTCTTCTCGGTCCCGCCGATCAACCCGGGCGTGCCGAGCGCCGAGGAGGCCCCCACCGACGGCTACTTCGCCGCGGCCGGCAGCGACAACCCCGAAGGCGCCAAAGCGCTGCTCAACTACCTCGCCTCGCCGCAGGCACAGCAGGAGTTCATCACCAAGTCCGGCTCGTCCAACCTGCCGACCTCGCCCGACGTGGACACCTCCGGCTTCAGCCCGCTGGTGCAGAAGGGCATCGAGCTGCTCAACTCCACGCAGGAGATCACGCAGTTCTTCAACCGCGACTCCAGCGACGCCCTGCAGACCACCGCCGACGCCGCGCTGACCCGGTTCATCGCCGACCCCGGCGACATCCCGGCACACCTGCGCGACTGGCAGGCGGCCGCCGAGCAGGTCTTCGCGTCGTGACCGCCGTGCAGGACGCCCCCGTCCGGGCGGCGGTGCCACCGCGGCAGCGCAGGCGGCGGCGGGGGGTGCCGCCGCTGGTCTGGGCGTTCCTGCTGCTGCCGCTCGCCGTCGAGCTGTTCTGGGTGTTCTGGCCCGCCATGAACAGCTTCTCGCTGTCGTTCACCTCCTGGAACGGCGTCGGGGCCGCCCGGCCGGTCGGGTTCGAGAACTACCAGCGCCTGTTCACCGACCCGATCTTCCTCACCGCCCTGGGCAACAACGTGATCTGGGCGATCGGGTTCGGCGGGCTGTCGGTCGCGGGCGGGCTCGCGCTCGCCGTTGCGCTCAACCGGCCCGGCCGCGGCGTCGGGCTCTACCGCAGCGCGATCTACCTGCCGATGGTCATCTCGCTCGCGGTCACCGGCCTGTTCTGGCGGGTCATGTACCAGCCCGGCGGGCCCATCGACGTCGGGCTCGGGGCGATCGGGCTCGGCGAGCTGCAGCAGCAGTGGCTCGCCAACCCCGACACCGCGCTCTACGCCGTGCTGATCGCGGCCGTGTGGCGGCAGGTCGGCTACATCATGGTGCTCTACCTGGCCGGCCTGAAAGGGCGCGACCCGAGCCTCGAGGAGGCCGCCGCCGTCGACGGCGCCAACGCGTGGCAGCGGTTCTGGAAGGTCGTGATGCCGCAGCTGCGCGGGGTCAACACCGTGGTCTTCGCGGTCACCGTGATCGACTCGCTGCGCACGTTCGACATCGTGTGGGCGATGACCCGCGGCGGGCCGTACAACACCACGCAGCTGCTGTCGACCTACATGTACCAGCAGGGGTTCACGCTGGTGAACCTCGGCTACGGCTCCGCGATCGCCGTGGTGATCTTCCTGCTCGCGCTCGCGTTCATCATCACCTACCTGGTGCGCCAGGCCCGGGCGGAGGAGCTCTGAGATGCGCCGCTCACCGCTGTTCCACGCCGTGATGATCCCGTTCACGCTGCTGTGGCTCGCGCCGATCGTGTTCGTCGTGCTCGTGGCGCTGCGCGAGTTCGACGACATCGCCGCCCGGGGCCTGGGCGCGTTCCCGGCGAGCCTCACGCTCGAGGGGTTCGCCACCGCGCTCGCCGGCGGGAAGTTGGCCACCGCGCTGGTCAACAGCGCCGTGGTGACCGTCTGCACCGTGGTCGCGTCGCTGGCGCTGGCGGCGATCGCCGCGTACGCGCTCTCGCGCTACCGCATCCCGGCCCGGCGCACGATCCTGCTCGTGATGCTGGCGGGCAACCTGCTGCCCGCGCAGATCCTGCTCATCCCGGTCTCGCGGATCGCCCAGGGCATCGGCATCTACGACACCCTGTTCGCGCTGGTCGTCGTGCAGGTCGGGTTCGGGCTCGGGTTCTACACGTTCGTGCTGCACGGGTTCATGCGCGCGCTCCCGTCGGAGGTGTTCGAGGCCGCGCTGCTCGACGGGTCCGGACCCGGCCGCACGTTCTTCAGCATCGTGCTGCCGCTGTGCCGCCCCGCGCTCGCCGCGCTGGCCGCGCTCGCGACGACCTGGGTCTACAACGACCTCATCTGGGCGATGACGGTGCTGCAGACCGATACGAAGTTCCCGATCACCGCGGCCCTGCTCAACCTGCAGGGCGGCTACTCCAACTCGTGGAACGTGATCGCGGCGGGCTCGCTCGTCGCGGCGGTGCCGACGGCGATCGTGTTCTTCGTGTTCCAGCGCCACTTCGTCTCCGGGCTGCTGGTGGGGACCGGGAAGTGACCGAGTGGGAGCTGCGGACCGCGGGATCGTCCTACGCGGTCCGCGCGACACAGCTCGGGTTGGAGCTCGCCCACTGGGGGCGGCCGGTGCGGGTCGTGCCGCCGAAGGGCAGCTTCGAGACGCCCGCCGACATCGCCCCGCTCGAGTTCGCCGCGGCGGGCACCCGGCACGCCCAGGCCGCCGAGCTGCTGGTGGCGGGCGGGGTGGCGCTGCGGCTCGTGCTTGGCTCCGTCGAGCACACCGACCACCGGCTGCGCGCGCTGCTGCGCGACGACGACGCCGGGCTGGAGGTGGAACTCGTCGTGCAGACCTCGCCGGACCACGAGGTCGTCGAGCGGTGGGCCGTGCTGCGCGCGGAACGCGACCTCGTCCTGCACCGGGCGTTCGGGGCGGGCTGGAACGTGCCGGTCGGGCCGGGCGCCCGGGTGGGCACGCTGGCCGGGGCGTGGTCGCGGGAGTGCACGCCCGCCGAGGTGGACCTGCCGGCCGGGCAGCTGTCGGTGGGCAGCCGCCAGGGGATCACCTCGCACACCTACGCCCCGGTGGTCGTCCTGCGGCCGCGGGACGGCGGCGACGCGTACGGCATCGCCCTCGCCTGGAGCGGGTCGTGGCGGCTCGGCGTCGACGCGGTGCCGTTCCGCGAGGTCGTGCGGGTGAGCGGCGGGATCGCCGACGAGGGCCCGATCGAGCTCGCGGCGGGGGAGGAGCTCGAGACCCCGCACCTGCTCGGCGTGCACAGCCCGGACGGGCCGGCCGGGGTCGCGCGGGCCTGGCACGCCTACCAGCGCAGGCTCGCCCGCGGCCCCGAGCACCGCCCGATCGTCTACAACTCCTGGTACGCGACCACGTTCGACGTGCGGCTCGAGCACCAGCTCGCGCTCGCCGACGCGGCGGCGGAGGTGGGCGTCGAGGTGTTCGTCGTCGACGACGGCTGGTTCCGCGGGCGCACCAGCGACCGGGCCGGGCTGGGGGACTGGTTCGTCGACGAGCACAAGTTCCCGGACGGGCTCGCGCCGCTGGTCGACGGCGTGCGGGAGCGGGGGATGCGGTTCGGGCTGTGGGTCGAGCCGGAGGCCGTGAGCCCCGACAGCGACCTCTACCGCGCCCACCCGGAATGGGTGCACCGGCCCTTGATCACCCTGCGCAACCAGTACGTGCTCGACCTCGGCAATCCCGAGGTGGAGGCGTGGGTCGCGGCCATGCTGCACCGGCTGCTCACCGAGCACCCGATCAGCTACCTCAAGTGGGACATGAACCGGGCGATCCCGCTCGGCGGCTCGGTCGCGCACACGCGCGCCTACCACCGGCTGATGCGGATGCTGCGCGAGGAGTTCCCGCACGTCACGGTCGAGGCGTGCGCGGGCGGCGGGGGCCGGGTCGACAACGCGGTGCTCGCCGTGTCCGACGTCGTGTGGCCGAGCGACGAGACCGGCCCGCGGGACCGGCTCGCCATCCAGCACGGGTTCCTGTCGGCCTACCCGCCGCATGTCATGAGCTCGTGGGTGACCGACGAGCCGGACCGCCTCGACACCACCCCGGCGAGCCTGGAGTTCCGGTTCGTCGTCGCGATGGCGGGCGTGCTCGGCATCGGGACCGACCTTTTGGCCTGGACCCCGCGAATGCGGGAGCGGGCGCGCGAGATGGTGGCGCTGTACCGGGAGATCCGGCCGGTCGTGCACGCCGGCGAGGTGACCTGGCACGGCAGCCCGGCCGACCCCGCCTGCGCCGTGCAGTACACGACCGACGACCGCGTCGTGCTGCTGGCGTGGGCCCGGCCCGGCGCAGACCCGCTCCGGGTGCACCCCGGGGTGGCGTGCCGGGGCGCGGCCGCCGACGGGACGGTCGAGGTGCCGTTCCGCCTCGCCCCCGACTGCGACGTCCTGGTGCTCGACCGCGATGGCTGAGATCGGCACGCCGCGGCCGCTCACCGTGGAGGTCGACCTCGCCCACGGCGGGCGGTGGACCTCGCTGCGCACGCCCGAGCGGGAGTGGCTGTGGCGCAACCCCGACCCGGCGGTCGCGCGCGCCCGCGAGGCGGTCGTGCCCGGGGCGGCGTTCGTCGACGCGGGTGGTGTCGAGGAGTGTCTGCCCACCGTGCGCGGCGAGCCCGACCACGGGGCGGTGTGGTCGCGCCCCTGGTCGGAGGGCGGCGTCACCGCGGACGGGTTCGGTCTGCAGCGGCACATCCACGCCGACGGGGCGATCACCGTCGACTACACGATCACCGGGCCGCCGGGGGCGGCGTTCGTCCACGCGGTGCACGCGCTGCTCGACGTCTCGCCCGCCGCCCGGCTCGAGGCCCCGGGCGCGACGACGGCGTACCTCGTCGACTCCGATCGGGACGTGCCGTGGCCGTCGGGGCTCGACCGGCTCGGCCCGGACGACGGCACCGCCATCGCCGCCGTCCTGCCCGGCTGCGCCGAGGTGACGGTGCTGGACGGCACCGACGCGCTGTCGTTCCGGTGGAACGCCGAGCCGAGCGCGCTGCTGCTGTGGCGGAACATGCGCGGCTGGCCGGACGGGGCGCCGTACCGCTCCATCGGGATCGAGCCGATGGCCGGCGCGGCGGCCGCACCCGACGGCCCGGGGCGGCCGGCGCTCCTCGGGCCCGACGGCATCCTGCGCTGGCGCCTGTCGGTGCGTGCGTGGCGGGCGGCCTGACCTTCAGGAAAGCCACATTCACGAAGCCCAGGTTCATGAATGTGGCTTTCCTGAACCCCGGGGGGCACGAGCCCCGCCCTGGCGCTGACCCGACCCGGATGGGCGGGAACACGACCGTTCCGCGGCTGCAGGTGGATGCCATCGAGGTCATCGGCTGACGGTCCGCCCCGCTGGGAGCCTGGTCACACCGGGTCGGGTGGGATGATCGGGGGGTTCGACGGCCCGACCTGGAGGAGACTCGTGACGACGCCGGAACCGCTCTCGGAGTGGCAGAAGCTGCGGCTCACGTTCACCCGCCGGTGGCGGGGCTCCGGGTTCTGGTTCGGCCTCGCGATCGCGGTGCTCTGGCCGTTCGCGATGTTCGGCACCAAGGTCGCCTTCCGCGGCGGTGAGCACATCCCGCGGACGGGCGGCGCGCTGCTCGCGATCAACCACGTCTCGTTCGCCGACCCGATCTTCGACGTGGCGTTCACGATCTGCCACGGCCGGATGCCGCGGTTCCTGGCGAAGTCGGAGCTGTGGTCGACCCCGGTCGTCCGCAACGTGCTCGCGGGCGGCGGCCACATCCCGGTCTACCGGGCCTCGGTCCGCGCCAAGGACGCCTACCGCGACGCGATCGCGGCGATCGAGCGCGGCGAGATCGTCGTGTTCTACCCGGAGGGCACCTACACCGCCGACCCGGACGGCTGGCCGATGAAGGCCAAGAACGGCATCGGCCGGATCGCGCTGCTCACCGGCGCCCCGGTCATCCCCGTCGCGAACTGGGGCACCCAGGACGTCCTGCCGCCGCACACGGGCAAGCCCCGGCTGTTCCCGCGCAAGCGGGTCACGGTGGTCGCCGGACCGCCGGTCGACCTGTCGGAGTGGCTGGGCGGCCCGCGCACCCGCACCGCCCTCGACGGCGCCACCGCCAAGATCATGGGCGAGGTGACGAAGCTGGTGGCCGACATCCGGGGGGAGACCCCGCCGGAGGTCCCGCTGGATCCGGCGAAGCCGACGGCGCGGGTGGAGGACGAGCGCCCCGCGAGCTGACCCCCCGGTGCTGGGCTTCAGGAATGTGGCTTTCCTGAAGCCCAGCTTCGTGGATGTGGCTTTCCTGAAGTTGCCCGGGCGGGGTCTCAGGCGGCGGCGCGGGCCAGCTTGGCCAGGCGCCGCTGGGTGGGCCAGCGCACCGAGTACGCCCAGCCCAGCTTCTCGAACAGCCAGATCACCCGCGCCGAGATGTCGATCTGCCCGCGCTGCACGCCGTGGCGGGCGCACGTGGGGTCGGCGTGGTGCAGGTTGTGCCACGACTCGCCGAAGCTCAGCAGGGCGAGCGGCCACACGTTGCGGGAGTGGTCGCGCGCGGCGAACGGCGCGTCGCCGATCATGTGGCAGATCGAGTTGATCGACCAGGTGACGTGGTGCAGCAGGCCCACGCGCACGAGCCCGGCCCAGAAGAACGCGGTGAGCGCGCCCCACCAGGACAGGGTGAACAGGCCGCCCAGCGCGGCGGGAACGAGCAGCGTGAGGGCCGACCACAGCACGAAGAGGCTGTCGATGCGCCGGACGCCCTTGTCGGCGAGCAGGTCCGGGGTGAACCGCTGCCGGTTGGTCTTGTCGCGGTCGAACAGCCAGCCCATGTGGGAGTGCCAGAAGCCCTTGGCGAGTGCGATCGGCCCGGTGCCGAACAGCCACGGCGAGTGCGGGTCGCCCTCCTTGTCGGAGAAGGCGTGGTGGCGGCGGTGGTCGGCCACCCAGGTGATCACCGGGCCCTGCATCGCGAGGCTGCCGGCCAGCGCGAGCGCGAACCGCAGCGGCCGCTTCGCCTTGAACGAGCCGTGGGTGAAGTAGCGGTGGTACCCGACCGTGATGCCGAGGCCGCTCGCCACGTAGAACACCAGGGCGATCACGATGTCGGTCCAGGTGAGGCCCCATCCCCAGGCGAAGGGGATCGCGACGACGAGGGCGAGCAGGGGGAGGATCACGAAGACGTAGACGCCGATCTGCGGCGCGATCCCGCGACGGCCTTCCAGGATCGGCTTCGCCGCCCCGGCCGGTCGGGTCGAGCTCTCGGCAACGGTCATGGGCATGTCTCCTCGAATGTCGGAATAAGGGGAACCTTACCCGTTCGGGGCGGGTTTCAAAGGTCGAGACCGAGGAGTGCGTTCTCCACCACCTCGGGCAGCGCGGGGTGGATCCAGTACTGGCCGGTGGCCATCTCGCGGGCCCCGAGGCCGAACGACATGGCCTGGATCAGCGGCTGGATCACCGTCGACGCCTGGGCGCCCATCACGTGCGCGCCGAGGATCCGGCCGGTGCCGCGTTCGGCGATCACCTTGCAGAAGCCGGTGGTGTCCTCCATCGCCCACCCGTAGGCGACGTCGCCGTACTCCTGCACCGCGGCCGTGTAGTCGAGCCCGCTCGCGCGGCACTCGGCCTCGGTGAGCCCGACGGAGGCGATCTGCGGGTCGGTGAACACGGCGGAGGGCACGAACCGGTGGTCGCTGCGCCGCGGGGCGTCCGGGTGCAGCAGGTTGTGCGCCACGACCTTGGCCTCGTGGTTGGCCACGTGCTTGAGCTGGTAGGCGGAGCTCACGTCGCCGAGGGCGAAGATCCCGTCGACGGTCGTGCGCTGCTGGTCGTCGACGACGATCCGGCCGTCGGGGTGGGTGGCCACCCCGGTCCGGTCGAGGTCGAGGCGGTCGCCGTTGGGCCGGCGCCCGGTGGCCACCAGCAGCAGGTCGCCCTGCACGCGGGTGCCGTCGGCCAGGTCGACCGCGATGTCGCCGGGGCCGCCGTGCACGCCGGTGACCTCGTGGCCGAGGCGCACGTCCCAGCGCCGTCGGGCGATCTCGGTGAAGCGCTCGCAGACGGTCTCGTCCTGGCCGCGCAGGATGCTGCTGCGCCCGATCACCGTGACCTTCGCACCGAGCGCCGAGAACACGTGCGCGAACTCGGCGCCGATGTAGCCGCTGCCGAGGATCACCAGGTGCTCGGGGAGCGCGTCGATCCGCATGACGGTGTCGGACGTCTCGTACGGCACGCCCGACCCGGCGATCACGTCGGGGATCACCGGCCTGCTCCCGGCCGCGATCACGATCTTGTCGGCGGTGAAGGCGTCGGTGCCGGAGCCGTCGGTGCGCTCGACCGCGAGCTGCTTGTGCCCGCTGAACCGCGCGTGCCCCTCGTAGACGGTGACGTTCGGGCACCGCTCCACGCGGTACTCCCGCCCGCCCGCCGCGATGGGGTCGATCCGGCCGAAGACCCGGTCGCGGATGTCGCTCCAGCGGACCTTCTCCACCGTGGCGTCGACGCCGTAGCGGCTCGCCCGGCGGACCAGCTCGGCGACGTCGGCGGCGTAGACGTACATCTTCGTCGGGATGCAGCCGACGTTGAGGCAGGTGCCGCCGAAGACGCCGTGCTCGACGATCGCGACGTCGAGGTGGTCGAACCGCTCGTCGACGATCGAGTTGCCGGAGCCGGTGCCGATGACGACGAGGTCGTGGTGGCGCACGGTTCACACGCTACGTGCCCGTCCGGGAGAAGTGGTGCCGGTCCACCGGTGATCTCCAACGCCCGCCCCACGTCCAGCCGATCCGCTCGAACGCGGCGACGACCGGGTCCCCGTCGAAGATCATCCCCGGGCGCCGGTGGGAGCGGTCCAGGTAGGCGGAGGCGAGCTCGGGGAGCACCAGGTCGGCCTCGCTGTAGGGGTTCTGGAACGGGTTGACGTCCACCGCCAGCCCGAGCGCGTGCGCCGACCAGCGCGTGGAGCCGACGATGGGCCGGCAGACGAACGCGGTCGTGTTGTTGTCGTCCCCGGTGGGCGGTGCGGTGAGCTCGGCGGGTTCGACGACCCGCATCTCCTCGATCGGGAAGTCGGCCGCGTAGAGGTCGCGGAACACGGAGACGACGTCGTCGGCCACCGAAGCGGCGACGATCAGCTCGCCGGTGTGGGGCAGCCCGTCGAAGCCGCGGAACGAGACCGTCAGGTACCTCAGCTCCTGCGGCGGGACCGGGCACCCGGGCTTCCAGGTCGAGCGGGCGAGCACGTCGTCGGGCACCGGGGCGACGGTCGCGGCGAACCGCCCGTCCGGGGGCGGCGGGAGGAGGTCGCGGGTGGCGAACCGGCGGTCCACGAGGTCGGGCGGGGTGGGCTGGGCGACCCCGTACCCGTCGGGGCGCAGGGGCAGCGGCGGGCGTTCCGCGGGCGGCGTGCCGCCCAGCGCCAGCGCCGCCGCCACGGCGGCGATCACGGTTCGGACCACGCGGCGAGCCTCGCACGGCCGGGCGCGGCGCGCGCTCACCCGATCTGGTAGGCAAGCCGGATGAGCAGCGAGACGGAGACGGCCGCGGTCCACCGCGCCTACGTGGCGGATCTGCCGCTTCACACCTTCTACGAGCTGCTGAGGCTGCGGGTGGACGTGTTCGTCGTCGAGCAGGCGTGCCCCTATCCCGAGCTCGACGGCCGCGACCTCGAGGACAGCACCCGGCACTTCTGGCTGGGTGGCGACGGGCGCTCGGAGCCGGTGCTCGGCTACCTGCGCCTGCTGCGGGAGTCGACGGGCGAGTTCCGGATCGGCCGGGTCTGCACGGCGCGTTCGGTGCGCGGACGCGGTTTCGGCCGCCAGCTGATGCAGGCCGCGCTCGCCGAGGTCGGCGACCGCACCTGCCTGCTGGACGCGCAGGAGCACCTCGCCGGGTTCTACCGCGAGTTCGGCTTCGGCCAGGTGGGCGAGTCCTACGACTGGGACGGCGTCGCCCACGTCCCGATGCGGCGCAACTGACAAGATCGCGGCGTCGCGTGGCGGGCGTCGTTGCGGGATACTCCCAGGTGGTCACTAACGGTGCCGATCGAGCGAGGTGACCGGGATGAGCGACGACCCGACGCGGGCGATGAACCTGGGCACGCCCGCCTACGGCAGCGTCGGGCCGGCCGACCCGCGCGAGGACCCGCCCACGCAGCCGAGCCTGCGCCCGGTCGCAGGAGAGGGACCGACGGTCCCGACGCCGTCCGGGCCCGAGGCGCGGGCGGGGCGGCCCGTCGAGCAGCCGACGCGGCGCTCGCGCACCGGCGTCCTGTGGGTGGGCATGGTGCTCTCGGCGCTGGTGCTGCTGTTCCTGCTGATCTTCATCCTGCAGAACAACACCCCGGTACAGATCAACTTCCTGGGCGCGTCGGGCACCCTGCCCACCGGCGTGGCCCTGCTGCTCGCGGCCATCGCCGGGCTGCTGCTCGTCGCTATCCCGGGCGGCCTGCGCATCCTGCAGCTGCGCCGCGCCGCCCGCCGCCGCTGACCCGGCCGGGGGCCGTCAGGACGCGCGGCTGCCGACCCGGATCTCCCAGGGGGCGAGGGGTTGGTCGCCGAGTTGGGTGTCGTCGCCGCTGAGGTTGGCCACGACGACGCCGTCGGGGGCGCGGAAGGCGAGCAGGTGGGGTCGGGTGGGGGAGCGGCCGATCTCGACGTCGCCTGCGGCGAGGCGGGGGACGAGGAATTGCCAGGCTTGGGTGAGGGGGAGGGGTTGGCCGCCGTCGGGTTGGGTGGCGTCGGTCCACAGGGCGGGGGAGTCGAGGTCGTGTTCTTGGGGTCCCCACAGCAGGGCGCCTGCGGTGCCGGATTCGGCCATGGCGGCGATGGCGGCGAGGTTGACCGCGGCGTTGGCGGGGCTTTTCGGGTCGTCGTCCTCGCCGGCGGGGACCTGGGGGTAGTACTCGGCCCACCAGATGGGTAGGTCGGTGCGTTGGTGGAGCCAGTTGGCGAGGTCGGCGTACTTGCGGGCGCCGTCGAGGGGGTCGGGGCCGTCCTGGTCGCGTTTGTTGCTGGCGGCGTCGACGGCGAGGAAGTCGGCGCCGACGTTGTGTTCGAGCCAGTAGTCGATGACGTCGAGGGTGCGTTGGTCGGCTGCGCCCCAGGGGCCGGTGACGGTGGGGGAGGTGTCGCGGGCGCCGGGGTCGAGGCTGATCAGCACCACGTAGGGGCCGCCGACCTGGACGTCGGGGCGGGCGTCTTTGACGGCGCGGTAGACGCGGTTGTACAGGTCGGTGTAGCCCTCGTAGTCCCAGCGGTTCTCCTCGTCGTGCCAGAAGCCCTTCAGCTCGTTCCAGACCATGACCCGCTCGATCTGGGGGTAGCGGGTGACGGCTTCGGCGGCCAGGCGGGCGAAGTCGTCGAAGTGTTCCGGCAGCGGGGCTTCTTCGAGCTCGTCCCAGTCGGTCTCGCCTTCCTCGCCGCCTTTCATCCAGTCCGGGGCGCAGCAGAGGGTGAGCATGGTGCGCTGTCCGGTCTGTTCGGTCAGGCGCATGCGCTGGTCGAGGGTGTCCCAGTCGTACTCGCCGGGTTCGGGTTCGGGGTTGCTGGTGCCGAACCCCATCAGGTGGTGGTTCTGCCAGATCGCCGCGTCGGCCGACAGGATCTCGATCCCGCGCCGGCGGGCCTCGGGGTCGCTGCCGCTTTCGTCCAGGCTCTTCTGGGTGTGGGTCACCCCCAGCTCCAGCGGCCCCGGCTGCGGGGTCCACGTCCAGTCACCCTCGAGCTCGATCGGCGG
>Ga0310832_100324_pt1 | contig 45218 bp, 40 predicted proteins | sample WT_ome_7_FD_201303 | JGI IMG/M metagenome (GOLD analysis project Ga0310832, IMG submission 201303) | Sorghum-adapted microbial communities enriched on wild type (WT) sorghum from Joint BioEnergy Institute, Emeryville, California, United... ...
CTCCGACACCGTCACGAGGTGGTCCAGCTTCCCGAAGTACGGATCGTCGAACGCCGGGTCCATCCCGAGCCGGTCGTAGTCGATGTGAATCCACCCGATCTTCCGCTCCGCCCGCGCCAGATCGGCGCAGAAGTACGTCGACGTCTTCTCCAGGAAGCCGATGGCCGCGTCGTACCGGCCGGGTGCGGCGGACGCCAGGGCGCGGCGCAGGTAGCGCCAACCGTACTGCTCGCGGACGGAATTCGTCCGCCCGATCCGGTTGCGCGCCGCGTACAGGAGGCGGCAGGCCGCAAGCTCCGCGTCGCCCGCGCGAAGCGACGACAGCACGGAGCGGAAGAGCGGTTGCCGGAACCGTTCGTAGCGCCCGGGCCAGGGCAGCACGCGCACCTGCGGCGGCAGCAGGTTCATGAATAGCCCGCCGTTATCGAGCAGGAACAGATCGGCTTCGTACCGGTCGTAATCGAGCAGGCCGAGCAGGTTCACGAGCGCCTTCTCCCCGCCGCCCGCGGCGAGGCTCGGCATGATGAACAGCAGCTTCTTCTTTCTCACGGCAGCCGCGCCCCTCATGCCAGATCGGCCAGATAGTCCGCCGACCTGCGCGACATCGCCTGGATGCGCGGGATGATGTCCGCGAGCCGGCCCCGCAGCGCCTCTTCTTCGGACACCAATTCCCCGAACGCGCCGATCAGCGCGGCGGCGGGGTCCGCCGCGACGCGGGTGTCGACCACGAGCCGCTCGCGCCCGAACAGATCGCGCGCGATGCCCTTCGATTTCGCGCTGTATCCGAGCACGATCGTCGGCACGCCGCTGGAATAGGCGGCGATCGTCGCGTGCGTCCGGGCGCCGATGAAGAACCGCATGCGCGAGATGTAGCCCTTCACCTGCATGGCGTTCAGGTCGCCCGGCAGGAGCAGCACCCGTCCGGTCGCCTTGAATTCCTCGTGCAGCGGCCGAAGCGTGTCGAGATCGCTGTTGCCGTGCTCGATCACATGCGGCGTAAGCGCGATCGTCGATTCCGTCGTCTCCAGCACGTGGCGGATCAGCCCGCGCACGGCATCCAGCGCCGCGGGACTCAGCCCCGCGACGAGCGGGCTCATGTTGACGCCGATCGTGTCGCCTTCCTTCCAACCCGGCGGCAGCGGAAGCCGGATGACCGGCAGCGTGAACGCCGGGTCGGCGACCAGCCGGACGTTGTCCAGCCCGCGGCCGCGCAGCACGTCATACGTCAGCGTCTCCCGCGCCAGAATGAGGTCGAACCGCCCCAGATCCTCCAGCTTTCGCGCCGACAGATCTTCCTCGCCGATGGAGCAGCACCAGAGCACCAGTTTGCGGCCTATCTTCTTCACCCGGCGGTCGACTTCGTACCAGCCCGGCTGCTCGCCGTAGCAATAGTTGTCGCCGCCGATCGACAGGCAGATGTCCGCGTCCTTGATCCGCCGGATGACGTTGCGGTGGATGCGGGAGAGCGCGTACGATTCGTCGCCCGTCAATTTGTACCGGACGGACGACATGATCCATTCCGGCGAATATTTGCGCAGCGTCCGCGCCGAGCCGTCAAATACCGTCGTGACGTTCAGCTCGCGGTCCGTCTCCGGACGTTCGGACGCAAGCAGCACCTCCGCGCCGCGAATCCGCGACTGAATGATGGCGGCCGACGACCGGACGATCGCTTCGCAACCCCGATTCAGACTTCCGCCGTGCGCAAACATAAGTATCTTCATCCTCAAAACTCCTCCCGTCGTCCGGCTGGTCATTCTCCGCTCCGCAGCCGGCTGTAGGTTGCGGCGCAGTACAGTCCCAGCGCCGACCGCCGCTTCATGAGCCGCAGCATGATCCGCTCGTAGCGCCCCGCTTCCGCCCGGAACGCCGCGCGGTACACGTCGAGCGCCCGGCGGACATCGCCGTGGCCGATCATCCGGCGCAAGTTCCGGAGCCTCCCGGCAAGCGTGAGGCCGACGGACGGCCGGCTGTAGACGTAGACATAGGCCAGCACGCTGCGGATCAGTTTCGCCGAACGGCGAATCTCGAGCTCCCGCTCATCCATCAGCTCCGCGTAGATCGGCGGCAGCTCCGAATGGTACACTTCGAGCGCCCTGGCGAAGTAGTCCCGGTCGAGCCAGCGCCGGGTCGCGCTGCCCTCCGTCTCCCGGTAGCGGTAGCCGCCATAGTTCAAGTAGACGGCCGATTCCGCCGCGGCGAAAAACAGCATGTTGAACCAGCCGTCCTCGCCGAGCGCCACCCCGCGGGGAAACACAGCGCGGGACCGGCGGACGGCGCTCAGCCGGTACAGCTTGTTGCAGACCGAATTGCAGCGGTCCGACTCGACGAAATAGGGCAGCAGCCGGGCGCGGATGCCGGAGCGGTCGAGCGGGACGCCGGCCGGGAACGGATAGGCGGCCGGGCGGCCAGCCTCGCTTTCCGAGAACTCCGAGAACTCCGAGAACTCCGAGAACTCCGCGATCACCGCGTCGCAGCCGTGGCGATCCGCCGCGTCGCGCAACGTCTCGTACCATTCCGGCGCGACTTCGTCGTCCGCGTCGACGAATCCGACATAGCGGCCGACGGCGGCTTCCAGTCCCGCGTTGCGGGCCGCGCTGACGCCGCGGTTCGGCTGGTCGATCAGCACGATCCGGTCGTCCAGCCCGGCGTGCCGCTCGATGATCCGCCGGCTGCCGTCCGTCGATCCGTCGTTCACGAAAATAAACTCGCACGCTTCCAAAGTTTGCGCGCGCAGCGAAGCGATGCAGCTTTCCAGATGCGCTTCCGCGTTGTAGACCGGCACGATCACACTGACTTCCACTTTGCGGCCACCCTCACGCCATCATGTGATACAGTTTCTTCAGCTCGTCCGCGTTGCCGTAGTCGCGCCGCCGGGCTCCTTCGGCGACTTTCTCGAGCGCTTCGCGGTCCCGCACCAGCCGCTCGATCGCGTCCGCGATGCCCTCCGCGCCGCCCGGGCAGATGTATCCGTCGACGCCGTCCGTCACCTGGCTCGCCGCCGTCGGGTAGTCCGCGACGAGCACCGGCTTCCCCAGAATCTGCGCCTCGGTGACGACGACCGCCTTGCCTTCGTAGCGCGACGGCTGGACGTACAGGTCGGCCGCTCTCATGTAGGGGTACGGGTTCGCTTTTTTGCCAAGCAGCCGGAAACTGTCCGCAAGGCCCAGCTCCTCCGCCAGCTCCTTCAGCTCCGCCTCCATGCTGCCGAATCCGACGATGTACCAGCGGATGTGCGTGCAGCCGCGGTCGTGGAGCAGCCGGAGCGCCCGCGCCGCCAGGTCGAAGCCTTTCGCGTACGACAGCCGGCCGACGGAGACGATGCGGAACGGCTTCTCCCCGCCGCCGTCCTTAGGATCGTCCGCCATCCCGGGCGGCACGCCCCCTTCGCCGGCCATGGCGCGGACGAACGACGGCGACTGGATGTTCTCGATCTCGACGACCCGGCCTTCCAGTTCCGGGTACCGGCTCAGAAACGAGCGGGTGCAGGCGGGGGAGACGGATGCGAGAAAATCGAACGACTGCCACATTTTCAAATCCATCTCGCGGTCGGTGGCGAGCACGGAGTAGTCGGTATGGATCCACGCGATCTTCACGCCCGCATGGACGTTGCGCGCCGTGTAGTCATGCGGCCAGGAGAAACTGATCGCGGCGTCGTACCGCTCGCGGCGCCGCGGCTGCAGCCGGGCCATATATTTCGAGACAAGCTGCATCTGGATGTAGCCGCCGCCGGCGTCCGCATGATTCACCGGATGGCGCAGCGCCTTGAGCCGCGCGCCGTATTTGCAGCCCATCCGGACGAGCGCCGAAGCCAGCTGTCCGTCCCTCACGCATTGGACGATGGACTTGCGGTAGGCGGCGAGCCCGCGCTCCTCGGGCAGCAGGCGGACGCGGTCCGTCAGCATCGGCAGCAGCTCGCCGCTGTGCCGGAAGACGAGCAGATCGACATCGTACCGGTCATAGTCGAAATGCTCCAGCATGTTGACCAGGCTACGCTCGATCCCGCCGATCTCCATGTCATACAGGGTGATGAGCACCCGTTTTTTCACGCCGAGTCGCCTCCCGACTGGACGCCTCCCGACTGGACGGGAATCCGCATTTTCCGCCACATCCAGATGACCGGCCTGAGCGGGTAGTACAGGAAGTGCAGCGCCTTGGGAAGCGGCAGCGCTTCGGCGTCCGCATGGTACGGATGCAGATAGCTGAGCCGGAACAAGAGCCGCTGGCGCGGCGTCATCAGGTTCAGCAGATGCCGGCTGTGATGGCGCGCCACGTCCGGCGGCAGCGGCGGGCTGTGCAGGTTGACGACGCGGCCGATGTAGAACAGCGCCTCCTCCGCCAGCACGATCGCCCGCGGGTGGTCCGCCGCCTGCCTGGCCCCCTCGGGAATCGGCGTGCCGAGCAGGCCGGCCGCAAGCCGCAAAGCCTGCCCGCCGATATGCCCGCACGCGAGATGCCGCAATTCGGCGGCAACCCGGTCCCAGCGCAACGGCATCCGCATGATCCGGTCGATGTCGAGCAGCCAGCGGAGGCGCGACCAGCCGTGGCGGGCGCCGTGCGAAGTCAGGAACAGGAACGTGTCTTCCAGCCCCGGCAGGTCGACGGGCCGCCCGCCGATCATCATCGTCCGCCGGCGATCCCACAGCGCGTCGAAAGATGGTTCCCGCGCGGGCCACGGATGCATCCGCCAGTGGAGCTCGATTTTGGAGCCGGTCTCCGGATGGACGAAGGCGTAATGATGATGGCGCCAGCGCCAATCGCCGAGCACCGTGCGGATGTAGTCGTCCTTCACGTAGCCAATTCTCTGGAGCAACCGCCCCGCCTCGCCGATGTCGGAAAACGGCACGAGCAGATCGACATCGCCCGACGGCCGGATCGAAAGATCCCCGTACAGGTCCAGCGACAGCGCCGGCCCTTTCAGCACGAGCATGCGGATGTCCCGGTCGCGGAACAGGCTGGCGATGCGCCCCGTCTCGCCGGACAGGTGCAGCATCCGGATCGTGTTGTCCCGGCACTGGGCTTCCAACCGTTTCAGCACATCCTGCGGGATGTCCGGCTGCAATTCGTGCTTGAGCCGCCTGATGATGAGCGGATGGACCCGGTGATGGACCGCGAGCGCCGCGAACCGCAGCCAGTCGAACCCGTCGGACGGTTGCCGTTTCGGGCAGACCGCCGGGGGGCGCCGGTCGCGCAGCAACTCGATCATCACTTTGAGTTCCTCCGGGAACGATGAGGTGTCCCAACGCGGAAACCGTTTCGAAGGCAACGCCCTCTCCTCCAGGTGTTCACTATTTAGGTTATTGTTGTTCTTTATAATGAACATAGCATTACATTAGCACCCGTGGGCGAATCTGTCAATTGACGGTTGAAGCCGCTCGCCTGGAAATCTTGCCGCTAACGGTACCGCGTTCCGCTAAATAGCGACGGCGCGCATCGTTCGAGCTCCTAACGGAACTGTGTTCCGTTACAGCCCGCTTCCCGCCTCCCGCCGCGCTTTAACGTGGTCTGCGCGCCACAGAGCCCCCGCGCCGCCTTACCCGTTCCGCCAGAACAGCCGCCGCAGGCCGTTGAGCGCCGCCGGTCCCGCCACGCGGCTTACGAGCCGCTTCGCTCCGGTGCGCAGCCGCACATGCGCGGGCAGCCACGACTGCGAGAAATGGTGGATCGTATAGCTCTCCGAGGTGATGTAGCTGCGGCAGTCGATATAATCGTACGGGCTGAAATAGCTGCTCGGATAGACGGCCACCCCGTCCGGCAGCATCTGAAAGCTGTTGTTGCGCTTCAGGCCGATCGCCTCGCACAGCCGCGTCATGACGGCTGTGTTCGTCGTCATGTCGAAGCTGCCGTCCGGCCTCAGGAACCGCCTGCCCTCGTATTCGCGCAGCAGCGCCGCGATCCATGGATGTCCCGGCACCGCGCCGAGCGTGCCCGACTGGAGATAGATGATGTTCTCGAAACCGGTGAACGCGCGATGCTTGTGCAGCGGCGCAAGCGGCCGAAGCACTTCGACGTCGGTGTCGAGGTAGATGCCGCCGTATTTCAGCAGCGCATACAGCCGCACATAGTCGCTGACGAAGGCGTATTTTCCCGCTTCGTACGCCTCCTTCACATACGGATGCATGCGTACATCGAAGTTGTCCTCGTTCCACTCGATCCACTCGTAATCGCCCAGATGCTGCCGCCAGCTTCGCATGCATCTCCGCACAATCCTGGGCTTATCCCCCCGACCGAACCAGCAATAATGCAGCACCTTCGGGATACGGCGGTCTTCCGGCGCCCTGCCGTCCGGCAACTTGCTTTCCGCTGCCCTGCCGTCCGGCAACTTGCCTTCCGCTGCCCTGCCGTACGCCAACCTGCCATCCGCCAACCTGCCTGCCGCTGAACCGCCATCCGCCGCCGTGCCAACCGCATTCATGCTTTCCGCAGACGGGCGTTCAGCCGCTCCATCTTCCGCATTCGCGCCATCCGCCGCCCTGCGGTCAGCCGTCTTGCCCTCCACCTGCGCCACTCCTTTCCGCAACTTGCCCGCATACTCCGAATCGGCAATCAGCCTGAGCCATCCCCGCATCTTCACCCTCGGCAAAATAATGACCGCCCTGCCGTCGCATCCTCACGCCCTAAATCATGCCATCACATCCGCAACCTCGCCCGCGACCGCGCACTTCCCGCCTTTACGCCCGCACCCCGCCTTCGGCGACGCCTCGCCCGGCCTTGCCGCGCCTCGCCCGCCAGAGCGTCTCCAGTTCCCGTACCGTCTGCCGGATGTCGTACCGGGCCGCCCGCTCGGAGTCGAGCGCGAGCCCGCCGCCGCCCGCCTTGAGCCGCTCGCAGATCCGCTCCGCCCAATACACTTCATGCTGTCCGAGCGGCAGGAAGACGCACAGCCCGAGGTCCGCTTCGGCGGGGACCGTGTCCGAGACGAAACATTTCACGCCGCACGCCTGCGCCTCGATCAGCGCAATCCCGAGCCCTTCCCGCTTGGACGGGAGCAGCATGTAGTCCATCCAGGGCAGAATGTCGGCAACGTCGCGGCGGACGCCGAGCAGCGCAACCGACGATTCCAGCCCGAGCTTCGCGATAAGCGCTTCGACTTCGCCGCGCAGGCTCCCGTGTCCGATCCAGTACAGCCTGACGTCCGGCACGCGTTTTCTCACCTCGTGGAAAACGCGAACCAGAAACAACGGATTTTTCACTTCGTCCATCCGCCCGACCGCGACGAAGCGGACTTCACCCTCCCGCAAATCGATCCCGTCCGGCTTGCCGCACGTCCTGTCCGGGGAGAAAATGCTCATGTCGATGCCGTTCCTCACGACCTTCGAGCCGAACCGCCACGGCCCGATCCGGTGTTGCCCTTCATTTGCCGAGTCGGAGCAGCCGACCCGCTCCGTCGCGCATGCCGCGATCAGGAGGCGCATGACCAGCGAATAAAGCCGCCTGGGCCAACCGGTCTTGCCCGATTCGGCCGCCCTGTGGGCGTGCGAGATCCGGACCGGCACGCGCGCGAGAAGCGCGGCGAGGCAATTGATGCCGTTGAAATAATCCATATGGCTGTGCACCGCGTCAATGGCTCCGTGCCGACGGATGAGCCGGATCAGCCGCACGAAATGCCTCGCCCACCCGGCCGGACCCGCTCCGATTTCGGCCGTCCGCCAGATTTCCGCTCCCAGTTCCCGCGCTCTGCTTTCGTGAAGCTGCTCCCAGTCCGTCGTTACGGCCAGCAGCACCTTCGTCTTGCTCCGGTCGAGATGTTCCAGCATATTGAGGACGAATGTCCCGATCCCTTCCGCCGAGATGCCCGGCACGACGTGCAGGACGACGGTCGGCCCGCCGGATAAGCCCGCCGTCTCTGCCTGGCCGTTAAATGGCATCGATACGTCACCTCCGGCCTGTCGCCGCAACCGTTACAGATAATGGCTCCGATAATGGAGACCCAGCGCCACGACGTGCTCATAGTAGAAATACGCCAGATGGAACACCAGAAGCCCGTAATAGGCCAGCTTCCGGAACCGCTCCGCGAACAGCGGAACGATCCACGCGCACAGAACCAGACTGTACAGGCCGAAATAGATGTTGAACCGCGCGAAAATCCAGTTGTTCGTCGAAATGACCATGAACAGGAAACCCAGCATCGTCATGTTGACGAAAATATCGCTCTCGGGCCAGATCCTGCGCAGCTTGTGCCGGCCAAGGAACGCGACGAGCAGCGGAGCGCCCGTGACGGCGACCCGTATGATATTCGCGCCGCCTTCGTCGAATTGCCCATATACCGTGTAGTGGCTGCCTTCGATCAGCATGAGCAGGACGCCGAAAAATTGGTCGAATCCGACCGCGACCAGCACGCCGAGGGCGAGCAGCAGCATCGTTGCCTTCGTCCACGCCCGCTTCCGCACCAGAAAATAGACGCCCAGCATGATGACCGCCGTGTTGTGGAACGTTGCCGCGAGCAGGACGATCGGGAAATACCGCCGCCAGTCGCCCTTGATCAGCCAGTGCGTGCCGGCGAACAGGATGGACGCGGCGAGATACTGGCGGATGCCGTTCATCGAGACGGTGAACATGCCGGTCGTGATGTACAGAAACAGGCTGAGTTCGATCAGCCGCGAATACCGGTACAGGCCCGCCACGATGAGCACATTCGTCACGAACGCCGTCACAAAAACAAGCGCCTGCGGGTCGGGCGTCAGCTTCTTCAATGCGATCGAAAGCACGCTGAAGCCGAAGTCGCCCTCGAGCCTGAATCCCTCGAACGTCGGATTCAGCAGATAATAATTGTACATATAGAACGGTGTGTCGCCGATGTTGTTGCGCAGCCCGGCCACGAGCACGAAGCTTGCCGCCGCGGTCGCCACGAGCAGCTTGTTCGGCCGTATCAAGGGCGCCGGACCGCCCTCCGGCGCGAGCGCCGCGTCCTGCCGCGCCAGCGGCAGCATGCGGGCCAGGGCCGCGCAGACGAAAACGAACAGCAGATTGATCCACAGAACGATCATCGCCATGCGCCTTCCGTCTCAGCGTCCGACCGTTGCCGGCGCAGACCGGCGGGTGGTTCGGATGTACAGATACAGCAGCACGCCAGGCGGAATGGCGAGAAGCGTCAGCCCTTTGCGCGGCGAATCGCGCAGCATGCCCTTGCCGCCCGTCATCAGGCAGCTCGACACGTAATGGACCGCTTCGCGGAACCGTTGCTTCCGGGTCGGCGCGACCTCCATCGCCGTCCGCCGGAAGAAGGCGAATCCCCGCGGATTGCGCCGGTACTGGTGGATCATGTTGCGGCTCGACCCGTCGGGCAAATATTCGACGCGGCAGAGCACTTCGTTCATGAGGAGCAACGGCCGGATCCGGTCAATCAGCATGTACTTGTAGCTGAGCGGGCAGTATTTTTCACCTGGAAAAACGGGATACGGCGGAACAGCCTTCACAAGATCGGTCCGGTATACCAGCTTCTTGTCCCCCCGCACCCGATGGATCGCATGCAGGCCGAACAGCGTGCATGCGGCAAGGCCTTCCGGCAGCCGGTCGCCGATGATGTTCCCGCTGCGATCCGCGTCCAGTCCGATGATGCCGGCGTACGCGTCGCCCCCGTGCTTGCGCCAGAACGTGATGATTTTCTCCACCGCGTCGTCCGGCATGTCATCGTCCGAATCGATGCAGACGTTCAGCTCCGTGTCGATCAGTTCGTAGGCCGCGTTGTGCGCGCCGTGCATCCCCTGGTTTTCCTGGTAATGGTAGCGGATTTCAATCTCGCCCTCCGCCATCCAACCTTGTACCAGTTCGGCCGTGTTGTCCGTTGATCCGTCATCAATGACCAGCCAGACGAAGTCCTTCGAGGTCTGGCGGCGCAAGCTTTCGTAGCACCGGGACAGGACGTACGCCCGGTTGTAGGTCGGCGTGAACACCGTCAGCGTCGGTTTCGCGGAGGCGAGGTCCCGGTCTTCGATATTCATTGGACGATCACCGCCTTCTCCTGCCGGGGAGATGCCACAGCCGCCATCAGGCTGTTCAGCACGAGCCGGTCGGGCCGCACATGATGCCGGTAATAGTTGTGGTTGTTCTGCATGAGATTCATCCGGAGCCCCTCGTCCCGGATGAGCCGGGAGACGGCCTCGACGGCTTCCTCCGGCGTGCGGAACGACAGATAGTTGCGGTTCTCGCCGAAGACGCCGGGAACCTCGTAATGCAGCGTCTCCGTCACGATCGCCTTGGAGGCGGCCACGTATTCGGCAAATTTCCAACCGATCGATTGATGCAGCCCCATCGTGGCGATGCATATGGAACTCTGCTTCATCCGCTTCAGGTAGTCGCGCCGGCTGACCGCCCGCCGGTCGGCGATCACGATATCGGGATAATGGTTGACGGCGAACGGGGTCGGCGCGACGCCGCCGTGGAACAGGTCGCCGAACGCCTCCCGGCACAGGCGGATCGTGCGCGCGCGTTGCTCGTTGATGTAATGCCGCTCTTCCCGCTTCGCTTCCGGAAGATGCGTGTCGGGGGAATCGCCCCCCACATCCCACATCCGCGCCATGAACAAAACAAGAGGCGGTTCCTCGGGCCGCGGCACGTCCTCGAACTTCTCGACGGTATACCAGCCGTAGTAATGCACGGTCAGCGGCAGCATCCGGATCAGCTTCTTCAGCTTCTCGATCCGCGGATCGAGCGGCATCGGCCAATGCGCGGCGCTGCCCGGAATCGTTACCATGTAGTTCAGGCCCAGCGGGCGGATCTTGCCGCCGTTCGTGAGCTGCGCGTTGCGCGCCGCGCTGAAGCTGCGCTTGAAGCAGACGTCGTAATGCTGAAGCAGCGGCCCGTACAGCCGCTCGGGCTCCTCGACCAGGTTGTCGTAACCGTCGTTCAGGTCATAGAGAAGCCGGATTTCACCATTCAGCGTCACGTCCAGCATATTGGGGGGAAGCGGGGGCGCGGTGCCCGCACCCTTGGCGAGCCGCTCGATCGCAAGCTCGATGACGCCCCGCCTCGCCAGCAGCTCGAACCCGGCAATAATCTGAAAAAGATGCAGCGACACGTTGCCAAGCCGCATCCGGCAGTGCAACTTCGTCATACGATCCTCCTCGTCTCCGTGGGACCGGACGCGCGGCGGAGGCCGGCTTGTCCATAATAATCGGACAATTCAGCCGCCACGGCGCCGATATCGTAACCCCGCCTGCGCACCTGCTCCGCCGCTTCCCTGCGCAGGTGAACCGCATCGGCGGCGGCCGCCGCTTCCTTGATCGCGCTCATCCATTTGTCCGCCGGGGCTTCCAGCGGGATGCGCGTCACCAGCCCGATGTTGAGGTCGGCCTCCTCCGTCACCCGATCCGAAACCACGCACGGCAATCCCGCGCTCTGCGCCTCAATGAGCGCCACCGGCAACCCTTCGTGGAGCGACGGGAACACCATCACATCCATCGCCGCAAGCAGCCGCGCGATGTCGTCGCGCACGCCGAGCAGACGAACGCGGTCTTCAAGCGCCGCCCCTTCGATCCTGCGGACGATGTCCTTTCGAAGCGGTCCGTCCCCCATAAGCAGCAGCACCGCTTCCGGCCGCTCCTCCGCCAGCTTCGCAAACAGGTCGATCAGGAACGCATGGTTTTTCGCCGGATGGAATCGCCCGACATGGCAGACGGCGAGCTGCCCGGGCAGCAGGCCCAATTCCGCCCGCACCGCACGCCGGATATCCGGATTGAAGGCAAGGGCGTTGCAGTCGACGGCGTTGCGGACGAGTCTCGCCTCTCCGGCACGATGCGCGAACAAAGAAGCGGCCGCCGCTTCCGAGCAGGCAAACCGGTCGGTGGCGTTCGGGTCGATCAACCGTCCCGACGCCCATTTGTACAGCCTTGCCAGCGCGCCGCCTTCAACCTTGGTGCTGTGGCTGTGCGCGATCCGCACGGGAACGCCGGCGCGGCGGGCGGCCCGGAGCACCCAGCCGCTCATCCGGTCCATGTGCGCATGCACGATGCGGTACTGCCGCCCGGCCCCGGCAAAAAAATGGTCCAGCGCGCGCACATAGCCGACGGGGCCGGCGTCGGTGATCCAGGGAATGCGGTGGATCTTGCCGCCGAGGGAACGGATTTCGTCGTCGAACACGCCTTCGCGGCAGGTCAGAAAGTCGAACTGCACCCGCGTCCGGTCGATGCGCCGGTACAGATTCATGATCAACGTTTCGGTGCCGCCGCGGTTCATGTTGACGACGGCGTGAAGGACTCTTGTCTCGCCCATGCCCCAATCTCCATTTCACCCAATATCGAAGCGTAGATGGCGCGCATCTCCGCCATGACCTTGTCCAGACTGTATGCCGAGGACACGATCGCCCGGCCCGCGCCGCCGAACGACGCGCGCTCCCGGGGATCGAGCAGCAGCCGCCTGACGCGGTCGGCCATCCGTTCCGCGTCCCCCGGCGGCACGAGCCAGCCGTTGCGGCCGCCCTGCACCAGTTCCCGGTGCCCGCGGTTCGATGTCGCGACGACCGGCAGCCCGCAGGCCATCGCTTCCAGCACGTTCACCGGCAGCCCTTCCCTGAAGCTTGACGCGACGGCGATATCCAGCGACGGCAGCCAGTCGGCGATGTCCTGCCGATAGCCGAGAAAGACGGTCCGCTCCCGGACGCCAAGCCGGTCGGCCAGCGCTTCGCAGGCCGGGCGCAGCGGTCCGTCGCCCGCCAGCAGCAGCCTTGCCCGGGGAAATTCGTCCTTCAGAAGCGCGAGCGCTTCGATCAGCATCCGCTGGTTTTTGTTCTTGTTGAATTCCGCCGCGTAGAAGAGGAGCTGGTCGTCCGCGCCGTAGCCGAGCCTTGCGCGCATGCCGCCGCGCGTCTCGGCGTCGGCCGGCTTGAACCGCTCCAGATCGACGCCTACGCCGTGCACGCGGACGATGCGGCCGGCCGGGAATCGCCTGCCCGCCGCAAGCCGGAAGTCTTCCTCGTTGATCGTGATCAGGCAGTCGGTCAACCGGGCAAGCTGCCGTTCCAGCGGGTAATACAGCGCCCAGTTCAGCTTCGGGCCGCCCGCGTGGAAGTGGAATCCGTGCGCCGTGTAGAGCACCCGGGCGCCGCCGCGCCGCGCCCGGCGCGCCGCGAGCCGGGTCAGGGCGCTCGCCGTCGGGGTGTGGCAGTGGATGAGGCGATAGCCGCCTTCTTCGATGATCCGCCGGATCTGCCGGTAGGCGTCCAGATTCGTGAGGCTCGCCGGCGACCGGCTGAACGGCACGTCGAATTTTCGGTCCGCCCACGGCAGCTCCAGCGGACCGGCCGCGGCCGCGTGCACTTCCCAGCCCCGGGACTTGAACCAGCGCATGACGGGCTGGTGGAACCGCTCGAGATGATGCGCGACGGTCGCGCAGAACAAGATCCGGCCTGAGGGCTGCGCCATCGGACATCACCGCGCCTGGGGATGCAGGTGTTCCTGCAGCAACTGCGTCAGATAGTCGAGCAGATTCTCGCGAAGATCTTCGCGCTGCAGCGCGAACTCGACCGTGGTGCGGATGAACCCCATTTTCTCGCCGACATCGTAACGGGTGCCTTCGAACTCGAACGCGTACACCGCTTCCGCCTCGTTCAGCTTCGCGATCGCGTCGGTGAGCTGGATTTCGCCGCCGGCGCCGGGCTCAAGGCTGCCCAGAATGTCGAAGATCGTCGGGCTCAGGATATACCGCCCCATGATCGCAAGATTCGACGGCGCGGATGCCTGGGACGGCTTCTCCACCAGCCCGGATACGCTGTAGAAGCCGTGATCGATCGGCTTGCCGTCCACGATGCCGTAGCGGTGCACCTCGTCGTCCGCCACCGGCTTCACGCCGATGACGGAAGAGCGGTACCGGTCGTGCTGGTCCATTAGCTGGCGCAAGGCCGGACGGCCGGCGCGCACGATATCGTCGCCGAGCAGCACGGCGAACGGCTCGTTGCCGATGAATTTGCGGGCGCACCAGACGGCGTGGCCGAGTCCGCGCGGCTCTTTCTGCCGAATATAGTGAATGTCCGCCATCTGCGAAGGCTTCTGCACCTCGCTGAGCAGGTCGAGCTTGCCCCGCTCCAGCAAGTTGTACTCGAGCTCGAAGGAATTGTCGAAATGGTCCTCGATCGCCCGCTTGCCCTTGCCCGTTACGATGATGATGTCCTCGATGCCCGACGCCACCGCTTCCTCGACGATGTATTGGATCGTCGGCTTGTCGACGATGGGCAGCATCTCCTTCGGCATCGCCTTCGTCGCGGGCAGAAACCGCGTGCCGAGTCCCGCAGCCGGAATGATCGCTTTCTTGACGCTCATGTTCGCATCCCTCCCATGTTCTGGCCAGCCCGTTATCTGACGGCGGAAGCCGCCGGCGCAAGCGGCGCCGCGGAACGGCCGTCCGAAGATGCGGCCTTCGGCTGCGCGGGACTTGCGCCCGGCGCGAAGGAAGCGCCCGGCGTCGCCGGAGATGCCGGCGCGCCAGCCGCGGCGGCTTCCGCCTGCGACTCGTCGCGGGCCGCCTTCGCGGCGGCCGCCTCCGCCGCTTCCGCGCGTCCGTTCGCCAGCGCCAGCAGCCAGGCGCGCAGCGTCTCCCGGTCCGCCTCCGCGAAATGTTCCGCCAAATCCTCGATTTCCCGGACCGGTATGCGCTGCGACTTGCCGACGTGGATTTTCGGATAGACCTGCCGTTCCTGCACTTCTTCCGGATTCATCAGTTCTTCGAACAGCTTCTCGCCGGGACGGATGCCGGTGAAGCTGATGCCGATGTCCTCGACGGCGTATCCGGACATGCGGATCAGATTGCGCGCCAGGTCGACAATTTTGACCGGTTCGCCCATGTCGAGGACGAAGATCTCGCCGCCTTTCGCCAGCGCGCCGGCCTGGATGACAAGCCTCGACGCCTCGGGAATCGTCATGAAATAGCGCATCATGTCCGGATGGGTCACCGTCACGGGGCCGCCGGCTTCGATCTGCTTGCGGAACCGCGGAATGACGCTGCCCCGGCTGCCCAGCACGTTCCCGAACCGGACGGTGACGAATTTCGTCCGGCTGATGCCGTCCATGTACTGGATGTACATTTCCGCCAGCCGTTTCGAAGCGCCCATGACGCTGGTCGGATTGACCGCTTTGTCCGTCGAAATCATGACGAAAATATGTACGCCGTGCCAGCTCGCCGCCCTGGCCGTGTTCATCGTGCCGATCAGGTTGTTCTTCACCGCTTCTTCCGGGTTCCGCTCCATCAGCGGCACGTGCTTGTGCGCCGCGGCGTGATAGACGACATCCGGCCGGTGGACCTGCATGACGCGCATCATTTTCTCCGCGTCCTGGATGTCGGCGATCTCCGTTACCATTTCTATTCCGGCATCCCCGTACATATCCCTGAGTTCCATCTCGATGGAATAGATGCTGTTCTCGCCGTGGCCGAGCAGGACGAGTTTCTTCGGCTGGAATTTCGCCACCTGCCGGCAGATTTCCGAGCCGATCGAGCCGCCCGCGCCCGTGACGAGGATGGTGCGGCCCGCCACATAGCCCGAAATGCTGTCGATGTCGAGTTCGACCGGTTCCCGTCCGAGCAGATCCTCCACTTCGACATCCCTAAGTTCGCTGACCGACACGCGTCCCGTCGCCAGATCTTCAAGTTTCGGCATGATCTGCGTCTTCGCTTCCGTCTTCGCGCATTCTTCGAAGATGCGCGTCAGCGCCTTCTTCCCGAGCGACGGGATGGCGATCACGATGTTCTCGATCTTCCTCTCCCGCGCGATTCGCGCGATCCGGTCGATGCCGCCGAGCACCGGGATGCCGAGGATGTCCAGCTTGTGCTTCGCCGGGTCGTCGTCGACGAACGCGACCGGCTTCAGCTCCGACGCCGGCTGAAGCAGTTGCCGCGCCACCATCGTGCCCGCGGCGCCCGCGCCGACGATGAGCGTCCGCTTTCGCCCGTCCCCGCCGGGCATGCGCGCGCTTCGGTACAGCCGCCAGCAGAGGCGCGATCCGCCGATGAACAGCATGTGCAGCATCCAGGTGACGGCCAACAGGCGGTAGTAGATGTCGTGGACGAGCATCTGCTGGATGGCCGCGGCCGTCGCGATGGACAGCGTGACCGCCTTCGCGATCGCGATCAGCTCCCCGATGCTCGCGTATTCCCATGCCTTTTTGTACAGCTTGTAGAAATAGGCGTACAGATGGTGCGCGGAAAGCAGGGCCAGAGAACTGACGATCAGCGGCAAGGTCAGCACATCGATTGACGCCTCGAGCAGAATGCGGCCGGCGAATATGGCGGTGATGACGATCATGGAATCGAGCAGCAGCAGAATGGACAACCGTCTGCGGTAGGACATGTTCATCCTCCTTACCCTTGCGGTCTTGCCTGCTTTAACGGTCCGATTTCCTTCAGGGCCGGTTTCTTTCGAAACCGGCGCGCCAATCGTCTCCGCCTCCGGCCGGAAACCGCAACTTTAAAGCAAACAAGCGTCGATTCCGGAAACCGCGGGAAGCTTGATCGGTGTTTCCGGGCTGTCCCGCGATCCCGGCGTCTGCGGATTCAATGATCGTTCGCTTGGGGCAACAAATTGCAAGACATTCGTTCTTTATATAGAACATCCGGGCGAAAGAAAAGGCTGTTCTTTATAATGAACCCATTTCTCATTCTAGATTCTCTATACCGAACATGTCAAGCGGTTTTGTTCAACGCATACGCATTTGCAGGTTTCACGCAAGCCCGTTCCCTCCGCGGCGCGCTTCGCTCGTCATACGCCTGTCGCCTGCTGGCGGAGAAGCCGGTCGAACAGGCCGCTCCGGTCGGCCGCAAGCGCGGCGTAACGCCCGCATTGGACGATGCGGCCCTGCTCCATGACGACGACCTGGTCGGCGCCGCGGATCGTGGAGAGCCGGTGCGCGATCACAATGATCGTCATGCTGCCCCTGAGCCGGTCCAGCGAATCCAGAATGGCGGCTTCGCTCTCCGAATCGAGCGCGCTGGTCGCCTCGTCGAGAATGAGGATGCGGGGCTTGCGCAGGATGGCCCGCGCGAGCACGATGCGCTGCCGTTCGCCGCCGGACAGCCGGAAGCCGCGGTCGCCGATCGGCGTGCGGATGCCCTGCGGCAGCCGGCTGACGAACCTGTCGGCCGCCGCGAACCGGAGCGCTTCCCGCACCTCTTCCTCCGACGCGTCGGGACGCGCCATTCGCAGGTTGTCCAGAATCGTTCCGCCGAAGAGAAACGGGTCCTGCGGCACGTAGCCGACGCTCCGCCTGAGCGTCGCCAGCCGCTCGGCCGTCAGCGGCCGGTCGTCGATCCGGATCTCGCCTTCCTGCGGCCGGATGAGTCCCATGACGGCATCGACGAGCGTGCTTTTCCCGGCGCCGGAATGCCCGACGATCGCGGTTGTCGCCCGGGCGGGGATGAACAGGTCGATGCCGTCCAGCGCCTTGCGCCCGCCGGCACCTTCATAGCTGAACGCGACGCCGCTCAGCCGGATGCCCTGCTCCAGCCGAAGCTGCCCGCGCTTCGCGTCGGGCGCCGCACTCCCGCATGAAGCGGCGTCCCGCTCCCGCCTGCACTCCTCCAGCAGCGCCATGACGGAGGCGAACGCCGGAGCGGCGGAAGCCAGATGCTGCGCCTGCGACTGCAGCAGCGCAATCCGCGGCCACAGCCGGGCGAAAATGACGACGATGAGAAGCAGGGTGTGCGCCGGCGTGTGCAGAATGCGGACGGCAACCCAGACGAACGCCGCGACGAGCGCGGCCGACGCAATCCGGTAGCCGGCATCCGTCGCGGACCGCAGCCGGATGTAGGCGATCTGCTCCTGCAGCAGCCGCTCCGTGATGCCGCGGATCCACCTGCGGCCGCCGTCCGCCATGCCGTTGCTCTTGACGTCTTTCATGCCCTGCAGCCGGTCGTGGACGCCGGCCAGATATTCCTGCGCCAACTCCGATGTGAGGCTGCCCAGCGCTCTCGCCTTGCCGACCAGCCGGCGGGAAAGCAGCAGCACGGCGACGCCGCAGACGAGCACGAGCGCCGTCAGCGCCCACGACATCGCGAACGCGATGCCGATTTGCAGGATCGTGAAGATCAGGGCGGCGGCCGCTTGCATGATCAGCCCGAATCCGTGCAGCACGCGGGCGGTCTCGATCGTCATCGCGTTCATCAGGTCGGTGCGCCGTTTGCGCAGATAGAAGCTCCATTCCGCGTCCTGCAGCGCATCGAACAGGTCGAGCCGCAGCCGGCGCCCGCACCGGTGCACGATCCGCGTGTTCCGGATGGCGACGAGCCGCTGCAGCGCGCTCTGGAAGATGACGCCCAGCACGAACAGGCCCAGCAGCGCGGGAAGGAGACCGTCCGCGGGCAACAATTGAGCGCGCCGAAGAAGCGGCGCCAGAAGCGGCACCGATTCGTAAGCCCCGTCCAGCACGCCGCTTGCGCCAAGCAGCGGGACGATCAACAGAATGCCGGCCCCTTCCAGCATCGCCGCCAGCGCCATCCCCGCGATATTGAGCGTGATGGCTCCGCCGGCATATTTGCGCAGCAGTCTCGCCATTTGCCAGATCATGCCCGTCATGTCCGCTCCAGGTTTCGCCCGCTCGCGGCGTACATGCCGACGACGGTGAACCTGCACCTCTCTTCCACGCCGGTAATGATGCGGCTGCCGCTGCGCAGCCAGGCATGGGCAGCCAACCGGCCGGCATCGTCCCGGCCGGTTCCGAGATACAGCGTGCTCCCGATGCCGCGCCGCTTCAACATCCGCATGGCCGCCAGCGCGCGGACCAGACATTTGCATTCCCACCAGGCGGCGCGGCTCGCAATCCGCACGGCGTCGGCAATCCGTTCCAGCTCGATTTGCGCCTCGCGCGGAAGCTCCCGCCATTCCGTCTCGCATCCCGGAGCGCCGAGAAGCGGCGCAATCCGGCGGAACGGGAGGAAGATGAGCAGCCGCGACCAGGCCAGGGACAGCCAGGCCTCCGCGAGCAGCGCCGCCGTATCCGGCCGGTCCAGCAGCAGCCGGAAGGCGCGCGAAGCCCGGGCGGAAGCGCGCGAGAGACCGGTGATCGCCGGCGCCCGCCTCACCGGCGGGTCACCTCGATCATCTTCTCGCGCTGCAGCGAGGAGAGAAATTTCAGCACGTCGCGCTCGCACGTCTCCCGGTCGATCTCGTACTCCGCCGTCAAGGCGGAGACCAGATCCGGAATGGCGATGGGCGTCGCGATCAATTCCCAGATGCGGCCGCCCTGCCTGCCGAGGTTGTAGTACTTTCCGTTCTCCACGCTGAGCATCACTTTCTCCCCGTTCATTTCGCTGACGATCGCGCCCGGCTTCTGGACGACCGTGCAGTCGGCCGCGATCGACTCCTGCCGGATCATCCGCTCACCTCCCCTTCCGCGTGCGCCTCTATGAGCCGCGCGGATTCCCGCGCCGCAAATACTTTTGCCGGCCGCAGCAGCCGATGCATGCCAGTCTTCTCCGCAAGTCTGGCCGACGTCTCGAAATGCCATGCGGCAAGACCCGAAGGCACGATCAACGACCGCCTGAACGTATGGCGATACAGCGCATAGCAACGCTCCAGCCGTGCAATCGGCTGCAAGGCCGGCGCATGTCCGTCAGACCGGACGAGCTCGTAAATATGTACAAGCGGCACCGGTTCCGGCCAGAATGCGCCGTCCGCCGGGACCGCGTATTTCGCTTCGCGTTCGAACAGCGGCTTGAGCTCGCCGCCGACGATCTGGAGCCGGTCAAGGCTTTCCTGCCACAGCTTCTGCTGCGGGTAGGCCGGCATGACGAGCGGTGTGCCGTCCTTATCGAAAACGATGGCGGCGACGTCGTCCGTCACCAGACGAAAACCGCGTTCGAGCAGCGCCGCGGACAGCGTCGACTTGCCCGCGCCCGAATCGCCGACGACGGCGTATGCGCGGCCGTCGCGCGCCACGACACTGCCATGCAGCGGCAGAATTCGCCGCTGGAGCAGAAGCGCGCCCATGCACGTGCCAAGCACGTACAGACGGATGCGGTCCTCGTCGGCGCCGAAGTCGGGGTACACTTCGATCCTGTTTCCGTCCGCAATGCGAAAAGCGGCCAATTCCGGAACCCGGAACGCCACGATTCCCTCCGCCGCGTACAGTCTCCCGCCGCCTTCGCCTTCCGCCAACTCCGGCACCGTCTCCCCGCTGCCGCGGCGAACGACGGCCAGGTCGGCGCGATCCTCCGGCCCGCCGGCATCGCCGAGCTCGGGCAGCGGCATGTCGCTCTCAATCCGGAGTCCGAAAGCCCTGTACCGATAGCGGATGTTCGTCCTGATCCTGGTCACGCTTCACACTCCATCCGGGGCCGGGAATCGGCCTTATAGGCAACAACGCATATAAGGCCGCATCCCGTTCAGACTGCAAAGTTCAGCTGTAATGCACGTCTTCGTCGTCATCCGGTTGCACGCCGTCCGGTTTCGCTTTACCCGGACCTGCCGCCGTCAACCGAACATCCAACACTTCCAGCTCGGGCGCCTGCCATTCCTTCTTGCGCATGCGGATATCACCTCCTCCCCCGTGATCTGACAAAACGGCGGAATATGATTCCCCGCATCAGCATGCGGAAATCGAGATCGTAAGCCCATTCCGGCTTCGGCGCTTCCCGCACCTTGAGCAGCGATTCCTTCAGCATGTCCAGGTTCAGGTATTCGCGCATCGCTTCGTCGACCAGCATCTCCTGCGCCTCCCGGATGAACGCCGGCCACGCCGCTTTCATCCGGTGGACGCCGTCGGCCCCTTGCGCGCCGCGCACCTTCTGATTGAGCCGGACCCGATCCGGCAGATAGCCCTCGGCGGCGCGGCGGATCAGCGCGCGGTCGAGACCGTCCCGCACACACTGCTCTTCCGGCACGGACAGGCAGAAGCGGACGACGCGCAGATCGTTCGAAGGGTCGCGGTCCCAGACGGCATACCTGAGCGACAGTTTCGTGGCGTACGTGCCGTTCAGGTTCCAGAAGCACGTCTGTTTGAACAGCCTCCGGCGCGCCTCATACGCGCTGCGCACGTTGCCTTGCACAGGCAATCCCATCCGGCTGAGGCGCTCGGCTGCGCCGGTCTCTTCGAGCAGGCGCGGGCTCGCCAGCACGGGATGCCCCGCGCCGGACGCGCCGGCGCCGACCGCTTTCCGCAGAACCAGCCTCAGCACCCTTTTGCGGCCGACGCCGACCCGCCGGGCGTAGCCGTCCAGCTCGCGGCAGAACCGGATCAGTCTGAGCCGCTTGAGCAGCGCGGCCTGGTAGTCGAGCGCCGGGCCCCAGGAGATCGTCCAGTTGCCGCGCTGGCCGTTCAGGATGACGGCGATGCTCCGCTCCGCGGCCCGTTCGAAGATGCCTTTCAGCCAGAACGAATTCTCGAAGAACTTGTAGGGCATCTCCATCACGTCCAGCCAATCGTCGATGTCCGCATACGGATTCCGATCCGGGAAATCGCAATATTCCGGCTCGATATTCCCCGCGTGCTCGACGACGGCGTTGATGTACACCCGTTCGTCGGCCATCCGGCTGCGCGGCGTCCAATCTTCGAAGTCCGCGACCGGCACATGGCTGAACGTGTACAGCGGCTTTCCTTGAGCGCGGAGCTCGCGGGCGGCGAATGCCGCGACGGAACCCGAATCCAGCCCGCCGCTCAGATGCGCGCCAACGCCGCGATGTGTGCGGAGCCGCGCTTTCACCGCCGCGCCGAGCACATCGCGCAGCGCCTCCTCGTATTCCGCGTCAGAACCCAGCTTCAGCTTCTCCCGCGGCTCCTCGACGCGGCAATGAAGCTTCAGCGTCAACCGGCCTTCCGCGTCCGCGACGAGAACATGCGCCGGCGGCAACTGTTCGATCCCTTCATGGACCGTCATCCGTCCGTCGACGGCATCCACGGTGTACGGAAGGGCGAGATATTCGGCAATCCATTGCCGGTTGAGCGCGCCGGACAGATGCGGCAGTCCGAGGAGCGGCGCCATGACGGTGCTGAACCAGATCGTTCCGCTTGACGGATCCCGGGTAAAATAAAGCGTCCGCGCGCCCGAGTAATCCCTTGCCGCAAAAAGTTTCCGCCTGCGCCCGTCCCAGACCGCGAAAGCGAAGTCGCCCACCAGCCGCGCCGCCATCTCCGTCCCCCAGGCATCGTAGGCCAGCAGCAGCAATTCCGGGTCCGTCACGGATTTCCGGCGGACGGCGTCGATTCCGAGCGCATCGCACAACTCCTCCCGGTTGTCGAGAATCGCATCGGCTACGACGGTGAGCCCCCGCTCCGGATCATGCAGCGGATTGCGCTCGCCGACCGATTCGGGCGTAATCCACTGGGCGCGGCAGCCGAAGAACACTTCCGACCGCTGCCGCCACGTCTGCTCGTCGTCCGCCGGAAATCGGGTGAGCGCCCGCATCATGGCGGCGCCGCGCTCCATCACCGCCGGGTTGTCATGCATGTCATAAATGCCGATGATCGCGCTCATACCAACCTCCGGCAGCGTCAGTTGTTCCTTATAAAGAACATTCACCGAAAAAATAATGGACAAAACATCGTTTGCCACCGTAAATCATTCTGTACAGCGAACGCAACTGCATCGTAACACCCAACCGTTCGGCTGTCAATCCATAATTCGCATCCGTCATTTCGCGTCCCGCCTGGCCCGAATGGCGCCGCGGTTCGTTCTTCACCCGCGCGGCCGCCCGCATGCGGCGGCGATTGCCCGGCAACCGCCGCCGGCCGCAGGTTCAGGAGGATGACACCCGCTTCGTCTGGACGAGCCGTTCGACGTCTCCGCCCGGCGCGGCGAACACTTCGTACAGCCGGATGACGACTTCCCCGTCCGCCGACTTCTGCCCGCGGTCGCCGATATCGATCGTCTGGATGCCCGATGCCAGCCGATCCGCGCCCGCCAGCGCATAGGTGCGGGACGCCAGCATCCGCCCTTCTGAATCGACCGCCTCCAGCTTGAGCCGGACGGACCGCTCGTCGAACGTTACATTGGCCGCCCGCGAGATGCCGATATCAAGGGCGAGGAGCCCGGACGAATCAACCGACGCGGAACGGATGTCCACCTTGAACGGGTACATGTCCGCCGCTCCGCCCGCGTCATCGTTCGCCGCTTTCAGCGAAACTTTGACCGCTCCCACCGGCAATTGGAACGAATCCGGTTTGCCGTCGAGCAACGTGAACCGCACCTGATCTTCCGTTCCGGCGGAGAGAGGCAGGGTGAAGATGTAGGTGACCAGCATGCCGACGTCCGGCATCAGCATTTTCTGCCGCACATCCAGCCGTTCCCCCGTGTAGCTGACGCCTTCGGACGTCGTCCATTCGACGCCGAAGTCCGGAACGGCCACGGAGATGCCGGAGCGGTTCACGAGCCTGAACTTCGCGACCGCCGTCAGGAAATTGTCGCCCGACTGCTCGAACCGTCGCACTTCGGCCAGCGCGATATCGACTTCCTTCGCCAGATTCGGCCGGAATGTCGACGAGACGCTGATCGGGTCAAGCAGGTTGTACGTCGTCTGGACGGCCTGCGTCTCCTGCCGGACGGGAGGCTTGAACTGCAAGCGGCCGACTTCATACCGGATGGTGCCGGTTGCGCCCGTGAAAGATTCCGGCGTGCTGATCGTGAAGCTTTTCCACGCCTGCGGAGCGTCGAGGCGCATGACGAAATGCAGGTAGCGCGACGCGCCGGGCTGGACCGCGATCGGTCCGCTCTCCGCGCGCTCCGCGGGATAATATTCCTGCCCGGTTTTGCCGGTAACGGTGAACTCCGGAACCCAGGCCTGCCGGCTGCCCGTATTCTTCACCTGCAGGACGAGGACGGCCGTCGTCCCTTGCGGGGTATGCCGCTCCGCGAGCCGGACGGGCGTATAGACCAGTTCGCCGGATTCCGTCGGGATCGTGAATGGCGCGCCCCAGTCTTTCAGCCGCCGCGCATCCGTGAACACGGTGGAGGGACCGTACCATTCCTGGTCGGTGACGGGCATGTTCAGCACGTTGGTTTCTTTCTTCGGATAGACATACTCGTCGACGTTCACCCATGCCAGCCGTTGAAGCGCGAATGCGTCGGCGCGGCCCACGGTCAGCATGTAGCTGAGCTCGACCATCTCCCGCGGCTGCACGATGCGCGGATTGCCGTCGGACGGCTTCAGCGTGTAGACGACGCCGCCCGTCGTGACCGCGCGCAGTTCGTATCCGGGCACGGCCACGGCGCGGCTGTCGGTGTTGTAGAGCCGGACGACCGCGCCGATCCGGACGCCTTCCGGGACGCGCTCGTTCAACACCGTCTTCACGCCGGCCTTGAGCGCCGGAGTCAAGGTATGGGGCGTATCCGCCGCGGCGGCGGATTCGGCCGCGGCGGATCTGGAAGCCGGACCCGGTGTCGCGGCCGAGATGATGATGAGTCCGGTTATGATCCATGCCGCCCAGCGTTTCCATGTTCGACTGTTCACTCCGCATTCTCCTCCTTGCCGCTCCGCTCGACGATGACGCGTTCCCCGTCCGCAAGCGCATTGATGCCGGTGATCGCGATGCTCTCGCCTTCCTGAACACCGGAGAGCACTTCATAATAGGAAGGCGTCGTCCGGCCGGTCTTCACTTCGCGTTTCCTCGCGATTCCGTCTTCCACGACGAACACGTACCGCCGGCTCCCTTCCTCGCGCACGCTGTATTGCGGCACCGCAAGCGCGGACAGTTCGGCATCTTCCGACAGCTCGACGGACACTTTCATGCCCGGTTTGAGCCGGCCGTCGCCATTCGGCACCGTCAGTTCCAGCACATAGGCGTTCCGTTCGGGATCCGGAAAGGAGGACAGATAGCTGACGGGAGCTTGTCCCTGGCCTTCGCCGCCGGGCAGCACGTACTTGAGCCCGGTCTTGCCCCGCACATATTTCGCGCCCTCTTCGTTCAGGTAAGCGACGATCCGCACCGGATCCACCTGCTCGATCCGTCCGACGGACACAGCCGCCCGGACCATCATTCCTTCAATTAATGACAGCTGCGTGATGACGCCGCCGACGGGCGCCTTGATCGTAAGCTGCTCCAACGCTTCCCTCCGCAGCTCAAGCGCCGTCTCCGCGTCGGCCAGCCGGTTCTCCAGTTCCGCCATCCGGTCGGGCCGGCTCAGCGACTGCAGCCGCTTGCGCGCGAGCTCCAGATCGTGACGGTACGTTTCGAGTTCGGATGCCGATCGGTCGACATCGGCTTTCGACACCAGGCCGCTGTCGTAGTCGTTGCGGAGCTTGTTGTGCTGGCGCTGCATCTCGTTCAGTCTGAGCTCCATCTTGCGGATCTCCGCCGAAAGTTCCTGACGGCTGACCGACTGTTCCTGGCGGGCCGTCTGAATGGCGATCTTCGCCTGATCGACGGCGGCGAGCGCCTGTTCGTAGGCCAGGTCGGCCTCTTCCGAAGACAGCTTCGCGATCGGGTCCCCTTCCTCCACGGTATCGCCGAGCTTTTTGTACAGCGTCTCGACCGAACCGGAAAGCTTCGGTTCGATATCGAACCGGATCGACGACTCGACGTCGGCCGTAATATGGATCGGTTCCTCGATCTGCCGCACAGCCACCGTCTCGGTCCGGACGGTTCGGATTTGCGGCGTCTTTTCCGCCTCTTCCCTCTGCGCGGAGAACGCGTCAAGCAGCGTGCATCCCGAGGTGATAAACAGACTCAGCGCGATGACGGCGGCATTCCGCGCGGTTCGCGCCGCCTGCCGCATCCTTCGCTCTCGTTGCACCGGGTTGTACCTCCTCATTTGCCGTAGTCCGCATAGGGATCCATCGACTTCCGGCTCATCTTGTTCAGGACAGCGCCGAGCAGGTTCGCGTTCGCCTGCGCAAGTTCCGCCTTCGCCTTCAGGACGGCTTTCTCCCGCGCCTTGCCACTCTCGAGCACGAGCAGTACGCCGTCGCATTTGGCGGCGACAATCTTCGCGTCGATGGCGGCCAGAATCGGCGGCGTATCGACGATGACCATGTCGTAGGCCTGCTTCAGCAGCGCGATCAGTTCCGTCATCCGTTCGGACGCGAGCAGGTCGGAAGGATTCGGAACGCTGCGCCCCGCGCCGATGAACGCCGCGCCGACCATCGTATCCGTCAGCACATAGGACGGCATCATGCCGGGATCGAGCAGATAATCCGTCAGCCCCGGGCTGCGGTGCCGGTCGATCACCTGATGGAGCGTCGGCTTGCGGATGTCGCCGTCGATGAGGACGACGGTGCGGCCCGCCCGCGCATAGGCGGAAGCGAGGTAGAGCGCCGTGGTCGACTTGCCTTCGCCGGGGACGGCCGAAGCGATGGCGACGGCGCGAATCGGGCGGCGACGGGAAGCGAACTCGATGTTCGCCTTGAGCGTCCGGTAGGCTTCCATGAACGGCGACACGTCGTCGACCTGCAGCGTCGGCGCGTCTTTATTTGACCGCGGCATAGACTTCCTCACCGATCCTTCCCTGGCTTCCCTTGCGGCTGCGGGTGCGGCCCGAGCGCAGCCTTGTCTTCGGCACCGAAGCGAGCGTCGAGACGCCGAGCACGCGCACGACATCCGCCTCGTCTTTGATCCGGTCGTCGAGCACGTCGAGCAGGATGGCGATGCCGACGGACACGATCAGCGACGCCATGAAGGCGAGGATGATGTATGTGTTGTGCTGCTCGTTCACCGGACCCGGATTCGCCGACAGCTTCGCCTCGGTCAGCAGCACGGCGGAATGGCCGGGCGAAATTTTCGGCAACTCCGAGACGAATACGTCCGTGATCGCGTTGACCATCATGACCGCCCGTTCGTGCGACGGCCCGGTGACGGAAATGATCATGACGGACGTGTTGTTCAGCGCATGGACGGAGACGCTGCGGATGAGCTCCTCGGTCGACGCGTCGAGCTGCGGATACCGTTCGACCACTTTGTCCATGATGATGGGCGTGCGGATGATTTCCTTGTACGTCTCGATGACGCCGCCCCCGGAGGAGATCTGGCCGATCGTCATGATCCCCCGGCTGAACGGATCCTCCGCATCCGCGCTGTTGACGTACAGTTTCGTCTGCGCCGCATAGAGCGGCACGTAGGTTTTATAACTGAACCAGGCCGCGCCGATCGTGCAGGTCAGCACGATCAGGAGGATGAGCCAGAGCCTGCGGCGCACGATCCGGAAATATTCCCGCAAATCAATGTCCTCGGATTTCAATGATTGTCGCCTCCAGACGACCCGCCCGCGACACTCGACCCGCTGCCGGGTCCGCCGGACGGACGGATCGGCGGTTTGTTCGCCCTCGAAGGAAACGTTGTTCTATATAGTGAACATCCCGGCATGCGCCGTCCTGCCGAAGCTGCCGGCTGCGCCGCCGTGCAGAGCCGCATCCGCGCCTTCAGTTCGTGCGCTTGAGACGCTCCGGATCGCGCAGAAATTCCCGGATCTCCTCAATCGTCAGACCAATCCTTCTCGCCAGCTCGATCAGCGCCGCCCATTCCGGATCAAAAGTCTGCACTCCGGCGTTCATCTTTTGACCAGCCTCCCCAGACTCATGCATGACGGTTTCTCCTCCGCACGCGACGGTTTGTTCGTTTTAAGGAACCATGCTATAATTCATATGACCGTTTTATCAGGAACTTTCATGCAAAGGACGAGACGGCTAATGGAAAACATAGGAGCAAGAATCAAGGCGATCCGGACGCAGCGCCGGATGTCGCTGTCGGAATTGGCCGAAGCCGCGGGCGTGGCCAAGTCCTATCTCAGCAATGTCGAACGGGGGATCCAGAACAACCCGTCCATCCAATTCATCGAGAAAATGGCCGCCACCCTCCGCGTACCGGTCCATGTTCTGCTGTTCGGCGAGGCTGATCCGGAAGGCGCGCTAGATCCCGAATGGACGGAGCTTGTCCGGGAAGCGATGGCGTCCGGCGTCGACAAGGAGCAGTTCCGGGAATTTCTCGAGTACCAGAAGTGGCGAAAATCGCAATAAAGCGATCCAACGATCCGCAAATTCCGCCGGACAGTTCACGATATCGAACAACTTGTCCCTATGATATGATACATTTCGTATCGTGTCAACCCTCTATTGTTCCATTTTGTATTCCACGAGTGTACGGAAATTGGCGCAACAAGACGAAAGCCTCCGAACCCGCTTGAGCGCGGAAGGCCTTTCGATGGAAACGCATCCTTCATTTTCCGGGAGGGCGAAACCGTGTCGACAACGAAAACCGCTTTCCATATCCTGATCCGGGCGCTGTCGCTTGCCATCGGCGCGGCGTTCCCGTTCACATCCGCGCTGTGGAAGATCATGATTCTGATTGCGTTCTTCGGTCTCCGGGTGATCGACGTCGAGCGGGAAAAAAAGCTCTTCGGCGTCACGTCCCTGTTCTTCATCGGGATGGTCATCGGCTACACCTGCAGACTGATCTGGCCGTGACCGCCCAAAAGCGGCATCAGCATGGCGGCTCCAACGGTGCCAGGGGACGTTATGTTGCCGGCAGCGCGGCCTTTGGGGTTCTGACGGAACCAAGCATCTTTATTGCGTCGATATTGCTGTCTTTGGATTTCTATCGGAACAGAGCGCACTGAGCGGGCTGCTGCAGGCGGTATATGAGCGCATTCGGCTCCAATAAGGCTTCCACATTCCGTTATCCTGCAACAACGGTTCGCACGGGGCAAATAACGGCTTCACGTTCCGTTAGCGTTGCCGCTCATCCAACCAACCGCATCCTCCGCTTCTTCGGGCCAGCCGTCGGATAACGGCATCTCGTGCCGTTATTGCCCGCCCAGGCGCAGGGACAGGCCCGAATAACGGCATTTCGTGCCGTTACAGACTCCCCGGCGCCCCGCGGCCTTGCCGATGTCCTCGAATAACGGCATCTCGTGCCGTTATTGCCCGCTCTGGCGCAGAGACACGCCCGAATAACGGCATCTCGTGCCGTTACAGACTCCCCGGCGCCCCGCAGGCCTTGCCGATGCCCTCGAATAACGGCATCTCGTGCCGTTATTGCCCGCCCAGGCGCAGGGACAAGCCCGAATAACGGCATTTCGTGCCGTTACAGACTCCCCGGCGCCCCGCAGGCCTTGCCGATGCCCTCGAATAACGGCATCTCGTGCCGTTATTGCCCGCCCAGGCGCAGGGACAAGCCCGAATAACGGCATTCCGTGCCGTTACAGACTCCCCGGCGCCCCGCCGGCCTTTCCATAACGAAACTGACAACCTTTATTTGTGAAAATTACAGGGTCTCCGAAAATCCAATGAAACTGAGACACGTTATTCGCGACGAAACAGGGCAAAAATCGCCTTGAAGAGTCAAATAAGACCGCTCAGTTTCGTTACAATTCGATTGATGCCAATTTGAGCAAAATAACGCTTCTCAGTTTCGTTGGCGCTCCCCCGGTTCCTTGCCCAAGCACGGGGACGAACACGATGAACGGCAGCCCATGCCATTGCAGACGCTGCGTAGCCGCCCGGCTCGTCCGACACCGCCCGACAAAGGCATCCCGCGCCGTTATCGCTCGCCCGCGCACAGCAATTCGCCCGCTAACGACAGCCCATGCCGTTTCGTGCGATCCAAGGCCGACCGAACGAGCCACCGCCTACTTCCCCTCCGTCCGCGAACCGCTCGATTCCTCATACGGCTCGACGTGAACGTGCACGCTCGCGATATTGTGCCGGCGCTCCATCCGGCGCTCGATCTCGTCGCTGATCCGGTGGCTCTCGATCAACGACAGCTCGGGATCAACCTGTATGATGACGTCGATGAGGACATTGCTTCCGTGAATGCGCGCCTTGATGTCCTTGATCCGCCGGACGCCCTTCGTCCGCTCGATCGTGCCGCGCAGCGTCTCCAGTTCCTTCTCGTCGAATCCGTCAGTCAGCGTGTGGGTCGAGCTGTAGAAGATGCCCCAGGCCGTCTTGAGAATGAGCAGGCCGACACAGACGGCGGCTACCGGATCGAGCCACGGCATGCCGAATTGGGAGCCGAAGATGCCCGCCGCGGCGCCGATGCTGACGAGCGCGTCGGACAGGTTGTCCTTGGCCGCGGCCATCAGCGCCTGGCTGCGGATGCGCGCCGCCAGCCGACGGTTGTAGGCGTAGACGGCCAGCATGACGAGCGCGGCGCCCAGCGCGATCCAGGCGGACAACGGGTCCGGCGCGGCGCGGTCGCCCGCGAAGATCGACCGTCCGGCGTCAATCAGCACCTGCAGGCCGACCATGGCCATGATGAAGGAAGCGATCAATGCGGCGATCGTCTCGGCCCGGAAATGGCCGTACGGATGATCCTTGTCGGGCGGCTTGCGCGAAATGCGCAGCCCGATGAGCACAGCCGCGGAAGCGGCGATATCCGACAGGTTGTTGAAGCCGTCCGCGGTCAGCGCGCTTGAGGACAGCGCGTACCCGGCGGCCAACTTGATGCCCGAGAGCAGGAGATAGGCCGCGATGCTCGCCCACGCTCCGCGCTCGCCGGCTCGAATGTTTTGGTACGGGTCCAGCCCGGGCACCTCCGTTCCATCGTTTCATAGACAACAGCAGTATCTTAACCGACCGGGTCCGTGTGGGTCCAGAGAAACAGTTTTGACGCGGTACGCTACTTTATGCATCAAGGCAACAGTCTGTCCGCGCGCCATCTTCGGCCAGGAACCATAAATACGGCCGGCCCGTCCTCACGGACGGGCGCAGTTTTCGATGAAAGGCGCGCGCCAATTCGCCCCTGTCCCGGTCGTGCCGGCGGAGCGGAGAATTAGCGAAACAACTTCTTTTATTTTGCCGCATCTCCGCCATTCGCCTGAAACAGAAGAAACTTTTTCTCTTATCTTCGGAGGTTTCACGTCATATCGGCCGTTTTCACGAAGTTAGGGGAAATTTTTTCCTCTATTCGTGGTTTCTGTTCCATTTCAAGCATATTAGAAGCAAATTTTTCGCTTATCCAAAGTCGGTCGGTCAGAACCTTCTCTCTCACCTTCCACGCCGGGCGCCCGGGGCTCATAACCCCAAGATTCTCCCCTTGTCAGGCATGCGAAAAAAACACCGGGCATACGCAAGAGCCGTCAGGCATGCGCTAAAAACCGCCTGTCATGCGCAAAAGCCGCCGGGCGGCAGAACCCGACGGCTTCGAACTGCGCCAATCTTTATGCGGAGTAGGCCTGCTCCCGCAGCGCCTTGACCTCGTCGCTCTCGAGATATTCCTCGTACGTCATCAATCGGTCGATGACACCGCGCGGCGTGATCTCGAGAATCCGGTTCGCGATCGTCGACACGAACTGGCGGTCTTGGGAGGTGAAAATCATCGTCCCGTCGAAGTCGATCAGCGCGTTGTTGAGCGACGTGATCGACTCGAGGTCCAGGTGGTTCGTCGGTTCGTCCATCAAGAGCACGTTCGCGCCGGACAACATCATGCGGGACAGCATGCAACGCACTTTCTCGCCGCCGGAGAGAACGCTCGCCTTCTTCAGCGCTTCGTCGCCGGAGAACAGCATCCGCCCGAGGAAACCGCGGATGAACGTCTCGTCCTGCTCCTTCGAGAATTGCCGCAGCCAATCGACCAGGTTCAGCTCCACGCCGTCGAAATACTGCGAGTTGTCCTTCGGGAAATACGCGCGCGTCGTCGTCACGCCCCATTGATACGTGCCCGCGTCCGGCTCGAGCTCGCCCATCAAAAGCTGCATGAGCACCGTCTTCCAGAGCGAATCCGGCCCGACCAGCGCGATCTTGTCGCCCTTGTTCACCGTCAGCGTCAGATTGTCGATCACCTTCACACCGTCGATCGACTTCGTCAGCCCTTCGATGAGCAGCAGTTGCTTGCCCGCCTCGCGCTCCGGCTTGAACTGGATGAACGGATATTTCCGGTTCGACGGCTTGATATCGTCGAGCGTAATCTTCTCGAGCAGCTTCTTCCGCGCGGTCGCCTGTCTCGCCTTCGACTTGTTCGCGCTGAATCGCTGAATGAACGCCTGCAGCTCCTTGATCTTCTCTTCCTTCTTCTTGTTCTGCTCGCGCATGAGCTGCAGCGCAAGCTGGCTCGACTCGTACCAGAAGTCGTAGTTGCCGACATAGAGCTGGATCTTGCCGTAGTCGATGTCCGCGATGTGCGTGCAGACGGTGTTCAGGAAGTGCCGGTCGTGGGAGACGACGACAACCGTTCCCTCATAGTTCAGCAGAAAATCTTCCAGCCACTCGATCGACTGCCGGTCCAGGTGGTTCGTCGGCTCGTCGAGCAGCAGAATCTGCGGATTGCCGAACAGCGCCTGCGCCAGCAGGACGCGCACCTTCTGGTTGCCGTCCAGCTCCTTCATGTACTTGTCGTGCAGCTCGTTCGGAATGCCGAGCCCGTTCAGCAGGGAAGCCGCTTCCGACTCCGCTTCCCAGCCGTTCATCTCGGCGAACTCCGCTTCGAGCTCGCCCGCCTCCTTCATCACGTCGTACAGCCGCTTGTACCCCATGATGACCGTGTCGAGCACCTTGAACTCGTCATACTCGAAGTGGTTCTGCTTGAGCACGGCGATCCGCTCGCCCGGCGTCACATGCACTTCGCCGCTCGACGGTTCGATCTCGCCGGACAAAATTTTCAGGAACGTCGATTTCCCCGCGCCGTTCGCGCCGATGAGACCGTAGCAGTTGCCCGGCGTGAACTTGATATTGACATCCTCGAAAAGCGCGCGCTTCCCGTAACGAAGCGTCACGCCGCTGGTGCTGATCATCGAATCACTTCCCCGTCCTTGCCCCTGTAATAAAAATCATCCTCCCGAATTATAGCACAGAAGCCGGCCGCCAGCCATTCGGCCGCAAGCAGGGGATTCGGACCATGGCCGCGCGATGCGGCGATGCCGGGGACCGGCATGCGCTCCTGAAACGCCGCGCCGCGGCAGAATCGCCGCCCCGCGCAGTCGGCTGATCGTCTTGCGGCATGATCCGTCATCGTCCCGGAGACGGTCTCCGGACAAAGAAAAAAGGCGGTGTCAGCGCCGCCGCGCCGATCCGCCCCCAATTTGACACAGTTACTCCCAGCTCAGCTTCACTTCGCCGCCCGTGCGGGAAGATTCGTAGATCGCGCTCAGAATCCGGTTGTTGACATAGCCGGACAGCGCCGGCGAAAGCGGCTCCTTCCCTTCGCGGACACATTCGACGAAATGCCGGCTCAGCAGGTGCCGGTCCGACTCGCCGTCGATCGGCTGAAGCTCCTCTTCGACGACTTCGCCGTTCCGGTGCGTCACGAACGTGCCGCGGTTGCCGATCAGGGCGATGCCCGCTTCCGTGCCCATCAGGTGCACGAACGGCTCTTCCGTCAGCCCGGCGGAATGGGCCGCCCAGCTCACTTCGAGCGACAGCGTCGCGCCGTTGTCCAGCTTGATGAGCGCCGTCGCGAGGTCCTCGACGTCGTAATAGCCGTTCCAGTCCGGCGTGCCCCAGTTGCCGAGCCCTTCGCGGCGCGGACCGAATTCGGCGTAGGTCGTGCCGAAGACGGACACCGGTTTCGGTTTGCCCATCAGATGCAGCGTCAGATCGAGCATATGGACGCCGATGTCGATGAGCGGGCCGCCGCCGGCTTCGTCCATGCGCGTGAACCAGCTCCCCCAGCCGGGAATGCCCTTCTTGCGGAACCAGCCGGTCTTCGCGTTGTAGATGCGGCCGAGATCGCCCGCGTCAATTCTCGCCTTGGCGGCGCGCGCGATGCCCGTCCAGCGCATCTGATGCGCCATCATGAGCACGCGGCCTGTCCGCCGCTGCGTGTCGAGAATCGAGCGGGCCGCTTCCTCGCTGATCGCCATCGGCTTCTCGAGCAGCACATGCTTGCCCAGCTCCATCGCCTCGATCGCGAGCGGCGCATGGAACCGGTTCGGGACGCCGATGACGACGGCGTCAATTGACGAGTCGTCCAGCAGCGCCTGCGGCGACTCGTAAGCCTTCACGCCGTGTTCCTGCGCGCGCCGCTCGGCGGCGGGCAGCCAAGCGTCGGCCACCCCGGCGATCTCCACGTCTTCCAGTTTTCCGAACACGTTCAAATGCACATTCCCGATCATCCCGGCGCCGATGACGCCGATGCGTACGGTGTTTGCCATCCCCTGTTGTCCTCCTCGGTATGGTTGTCTTCCCGGTCTCAGTATAGACCTGCGGGCGGCGGCATCCAAGATGCGCATTTGGCTTCCTTATGTGCTTTTTTTGCCGTCATGTTTGGTTCGGGGGCGAAGATCGGCTACTATAGTATCATCAAGCATCATCAGCATCCGTCAAAACGCCGCCAGGCGTCGATGCAAGGAGGAGATTCCGCATGAAGCTGTTGTCCGTGGAACCGACGCCCAGCCCGAACTCGATGAAACTGAACGTCGACGAGCGGTGGCCGGCCGGACGGCGCGCCGCGTATACGCCGGACAAGGCGGACGACGCGCCCGAACCGCTCCGGAGCCTGCTGAAGATCGACGGGGTGAAAGGCGTGTTCCGCACCGCCGACTTCATCGCGCTCGACCGCAAGCCGGGCGCCGATTGGCCGCGCATTCTGGCCGAAGCGGCGAAACTGTTCGAGGCGGCGGACGGCGCGGCGGGGCCGGCCGCGCCGGCGCCGGCCGGTCCGGACGCCGCGTTCGGCGAACTGCACGTCCTCGTGCAGGTGTACCGCGGCATCCCGATGCAGGTCCGCGTCCGCATCGGCGACCGCGAGGCGGCCCGCCTCGGGCTGCCGGAGAAATTTTCGTCAGCCGTCCATGAAGCGGCCGGTTCGACGCTGATCATGGAGCGCCATCTGGAGGAGTACGGCATCCGCTACGGGGAGCCGGAGGAGATCGCCGCCGAAGTTGCGGCGGAACTCGACGCCGCCTACACGGAGGAGCGGTTGCGCGAGCTCATTGAAGCCGCGAAGGCGACGGGGCCGGCCGCGGCCGGAGCCCCGGTCCGGCCGCGCGAGCGGCGGCCGCTCACCGCGGAGGAGCTCGCCGAGGCGCTCGGCGCGCCGGACTGGCAGACGCGCTACGCGGCGCTGGAGCGGACGCAGCCGGAGCCCGGCATGCTGCCGCTTCTGGCCAGGGCGCTGCGCGACGACAACGTGTCGGTCCGGCGGCTGGCGGTCGTCTACCTCGGCGATCTCCGTTCGCCGGAGGCGCTGCCGCTGCTGGTCGAGGCCTTGCGCGATCGGTCGCCCGCCGTCCGCCGCACCGCGGGCGACACGCTGTCCGACCTCGGCGACCCCGCCGCGATGCCGGCGATGATCGAAGCGCTCCGCGATCCGAACAAACTCGTCCGCTGGCGGGCCGCCCGCTATCTGTTCGAAATCGGGGACGAATCGGCGCTGCCGGCGCTGCGCGAAGCGGCGGAGGACGAGGAATTCGAAGTCCGGCTGCAGGCGAAGATGGCGCTCGAGCGGATCGAGCGCGGCGAGGAAGCCGCCGGCACGGTCTGGCAGCAGATGACCGCCGCCCGGCGGGAACGGACGGACGCGCAGCCCTGATCGCCGCGCATACCGCCTCCGCCAAAGACGAAGACCCGGTCAGACCGCATGATATTGCGCGTCTGCCGGGCCTTTTTCAATGTTTCACGCTTATAATGGGCTTATCTTTCACCGCAAAACGGGCGCGCCACCCGGGAAGGACGGCGCCGGCCGTTTTGCTTGTCCCTGTCGGCGTCGGATCGTCACTTCGTCAGCTCCTGATTGCCGGACTGCACGTCGTCCGCCTTCAGGAACAGCTTCGCGTTGTACAGCGTGTTGTCCTTCACGATATACGGCGGAGCGCCGATCCCCGCATAGATCGTCGAAATGCCTCTCGCCGCGATGTTCGCCTCGATCACATTGTTCCGGATGACCGCCTTCAGCACATCGGCCGGATCGTTCCGCTGCCAGTAGTCGTTGATCTTCACAAGTTCGAGTTCCGGCCGCTTGAGCGCGGTCGCCTTCACCGTATTGTTCTCGAACACGAACGATGTCGCCCCGCCGACGAAGACGCCGTGGCTGTCGCCGTCGAGGATGACGGACGAATTCCGGATCGTCACGTCCGCGCCCGGGTCGTAGATGGCGAGCGGAACGATCGGCGACTTGAATGTGCAGTTCTCGAACACGAATGTGCCGCCGCTCGAAATCGCCAGCTCGCGCCTGTTCTCCGGCGCGCTTTCAAAATAGCACCCGTTGTACGTTCCGCGCGGCAGCGTGCCGCCGCTGTGGCCGATCATCCGCAGGTTCGTGAACACATTGCCCGACGTGTTGCCGGCGTTGATGGCGCTGAGCCGCGATTCGCCGATGATCGTCATGTTCGTGACGCGGATCGGATTCACCCAGATGCCGAAGCCGCTGTCCGCCCGTTTCGTGTGCGTCATCGTGACGTTTTTGAGTTCCACGCCGTACGGCCGGCTGCTGCTGATGATGAGCGAGACGTCCGTGAATTTCATCCCGTCGATGGTAACGTTCGGCCCTTCGATATAGGTGTACGAATCGTTCATCCGATTGCCGATGAACGTCACATCGTGATAGACCACAATCCGCGTGCCGTCGAAATGATTGTCCTTGACGAGCGCGCCCGTGAACGGCGGCGACACCGCCAGCCCGACCTTGCCCTTCGACGCGAGATGGTTGCCTTCCACGACCGCGTTGTTCCCGTCATACAGGACGACGTCGTACGCGGCGTTATTGTAGAACTTGTTCATCCGGATATGCACATTCGTATTGAGCATGCCGTTCTCGCCGTATCCGCCTTCCACATCGATGCCGGACTGGGGCGCAGTTCCGCTGATGTCATGGATGACGTTGTGCTCGATCAGCACATTCTCCGCGCCGCCGATCGTGATGCCCTGGCGGCGGTTGTGATGCAGTTCCGAATTCCGGACGACGACGTTCTGCGACGGCACCCGCGACCAGACTTCGATATACGAGCCGTTGCTGTTGGCCCGCTCGAACACCAGATGGAACGAAGCCGCTCCGGCGGGAATCCGGATCCGCTGCCGCACCTTCGCCTCCAGCTTCGAACCGATCATGTTTCCGGACGCGTCAAGGAAAAACAGTTCGAAATCGGCGGGCAAATTGATGTTGTTCGACAGTTCGAAACAGGGTTCTTTTTTGAGCATCTCGTGGTTGAGCGGCACCGGCGTTGCCGTCCGGATCTTTCCTTCCGCCGCCGTCGGCTTGCCGTCCGAATCGAAGGCGCCGGGGACAAAACTGCCCGCATACAGATCCCTCACCATATTGCCGAGGCCGCCGATCACGATCCCGTCGCCGGTGAAGTTGTACACCTCGACGCCCTCGATCGTCAGATTGCGCGCGCCGAGCGCCACGACGCCGTAGCCGCCCTCGTGCGTGCCGGCCGAGTACGGGTTATCCTTGCGGCTGTAGTCGTGCCGATCCCGGTCGCCGACATACTTGCCGCCCCTGATCGTCACATTGTCCACGCCATGACCGATGAACAGCAACTCGTAGTTTTCGGCGTCATTGGGCTCCTTCATCAGCACGGCGCCGTCCTCGAGCTCGAATGTCATGTCCGGCACCATGTTGATCCGCGCGTCCAGGCCGGGCTGCCCTTTCACGCCTTTCTTGATCATGTAAGTCCCGGGTGGAACGATGAATGTCGTGTATCCTTGATCGTGCGCCAACCGGATCGCATCGTTGAATCCTTTCGTCGTCTCTTCCGGATGCGTGCCATCCGTGTAGATGCCGAAATCGCCGGGCACCAGCCGATAGACGGACTTCTCCGTCTGCGCGGACGTCGTGCCGTCCGCCGCGATGGCTGCGCCGGCCAAGATCAGCAAGGCCGCCAGCAACATTCTGCCGACCCATCGCCTCATCGCGATCACTCCTTCCTTGCCCCGTTACAGTATATTGAGATTTGTTGGACAAGGAATGGGTACATCGCACGGTTCTTCTAAAAATAGGCGGACAAGTCCCTGATTCGTGCTTTATCGACACAGACCGCGCGGCGGCCTCCCGTCATGCGAGCCTCGGTCTTGCCGGATCGCATCCCGGTTCGGGGACGAGGCCGTAGGCCGCCAGCTTCGTCAGGTAGTAGCATTCTTCGCGGAACATATGGTCCGGCATGAGCGGATGGATCCGGTCCAGGAGTTTCGGACCGATCTGCAGCTCCTCGATCTCCTGCAGGAAGCGCATGAACAGCTTCATTTCGAGGTCGATGTCGGAATGGAACTTCCGGAAGGCCGGGAACGTCCGGAGCGATGTCCTGAGATACCCCGCCATTTCAACCGCTTTCAGGAAAAAAGCGCCGAACTCCTGCTGGAACGCCCGGCTTTTCTCGATCCATCGCCGCTCGACCGGGTCCATGTCAAAGGACAGCTCGGCCGCATGGCCGATCGCGTCCTGCAGCCAGACCATGTCGTAGTGCAGCGGATGCCGGCGCGGGACCGGGCGCCCGGCCAGCAACTCTTCGAGAATGTGTTCGTATTCCTCCAGTTCGTTCACCATATGGTTCAGGAAGGTAGGCGTGAACAGCAGGTCCACCTTGCCGAGCAGCAGCCGCTCGAGCAGGCTGAGTTTGAATTGCTTGAGTTCCCGGGTCGCATCCAGAGCCTCCCGGTTCAGCGCCGCCAGCCGCGTCTCCGCGTCCTGCATCCGGGCGGCCGTGAGCAGCGCGTCGAATCGCGAGATGAACGATTCCGCCTGCCGGACGTCAGCCTTCTCGGTGGGCGACAGCGCCATCAGGATGAACCGGGCGTGGTCTCCCAGAATTTGCAGCCAGAACCGATGTTCGAACAGCGGCCCTTGCTCCGCAAGGCTCGCCATATCCATGGGCTTCTCCGCTCCTTTCCGGCTTCATGTCAACCGTAAGGAGTATATGCCCGCGGGAGAGGCGGCAGAACGGAGGCAAGCCCCGCGGTCTGCCGCCGGAACGAAGGCAAGACTGCGCCCGCCCTCCGGAACGGCGTATCCGTACCCGGCCGCCGGAGCGGCATCAGGAGCGCGGCTGCCGGACCAGCGACACTTCGACGAGCACGGCGCCGTCTTCGCCGAACGGCACGATGGACGCCTCGAACGCGCGGAAGCCGGCCGCCTTCGCTTCCGCCGCCGCCTTCCGGAGATCGTTCCGGACGGCGTCGCCGCGCAAATAGCGCACCTTGAAGCCGTCCGCGCCGGATGCCGCCGCATCCTCCATTCTGCGCCTGAGGTCGTCCGCCGTCGCCGCCGTATGCTCCGGCCGCAGCCATTTCCACCCGAGCGCCGCCTCCAGCGACTCGTAGAAGCCCGCCCGCTCCGGGTCGGCTGTCTTCGCCGCCGCGACCGTCGCCGGATACGGGGTGTCCGCGCGCGGATACTCGCGCGTCCAGGCGTGATCCTTGCGCATCTCCTCATCCGTCTTCAGGTAGTAGCGATAGGACACGGCGCCGCTCCGGTCAGGCACCGGATCGTCCCAGGTCACGTCCAGGTGGTACCATCGTCCCGCCACGCGCACGAGATTCCAGGCGTGGTCGCCTTCGGGAACGGCGCCTTCCACGATCCGGGCGGGGAGCCCGGCGGCGGTGAGCATCCTGTAGGCGAGCAGGGCGTAGCCCTGGCAGACGGCCTTGCCTGTCCTGAGCGCCTCGTACGCGGTATAGCGGTTCAGCCCGACGTCGTAGGCCAGCCGCAGCACAATCCAGTCGTGGATCGCTTTCACCCGCTGATGGTCGTTCATTCCGGGCGCGATGAGCCGGTCCAGCACATCCCGCACCTGCCGGTCCACTTCCGCCGTCTGCTCCGGCGTCTCCCGATAGTTCAGCGTCAGCCGGATGTGCGACCGGCCGCTGAGCGTGCGGATGGAATAGTAGTAGGAATCCACGATGTATGACGTATAATCGTCGCGCTTGAGCGCGCGCATGATGACGTCCTTGATGCGGCCGGACAGCTCGCCGCCGTCGCCGGCATAGTCGATCTGCACGAATTCGCGGCGCTCGAGCATTGCGGCGGCGAATGCCGTCTCCAGCTCGGACAGATCGGCCGCCGCGGCGGCCGCGGCGGCCGGCCTGAGCCCGACGCCCCCCGGCAGCAAGGACAACGAGGCGACCAGGCAGATGGTGATACGGCATATCGTGCTGCGATTCACGGGCATGACCCTCCGGTCGAATGCATTTTGGCCCAAGTATAACCAGAACCGCCGAGCCTTAAGCCTCCGAAGCCCGCCACAGGCACAACACCGGTTTGCCGCCCCTCACGCCAACGGTTCGTCACATGCTCCGGGCAATCCATTCGGATAGACGAACACTTTCAAGCTCGTACGCTTGTTGGTCATGGCTTGGGTCAGCGCCTGTTCTGTGTGTTCCAGATCGAACCGGTCCGTCACCAGCTCCCGAATGCCCGGCAGACCGGCGGACATCAGGGAGATGCCTTGCGCGTAGGTATTCGCGTAACGGAAAATCCCGTAAACCTCAATTTCGTTGTCGCACAGATGCGGGATGTTGAACTTTACCTCGGGGTCGGCGGGCAACCCGATGACGGCCATGCGCCCGCCTCTTCGCACGGATTGGAAAGCCGTCTGGACGGCCATCGGATGTCCCGCCGTCTCCAGCGCGACATCGACGCCGATGTAATCCGTCGCCCGGCGAATTTCACGCGCCGCATCCTGACCCGCTTCGACCACGGCGTCCGCCCCGAGCTTCAGGGCCGCGTTCATGCGCTCCGCTTCCCGGTCGCATCCGATGACCAGCGAGGCGCCGAACGCTCTCGCCGCAGCCACCGTCATCAAACCGACAGGTCCCAGACCGATGACAGCCGCCGATTGGCCCGGATGAAAACCTGCGCGATTGAGGGCGTGAATGGCGACAGAGAAAGGTTCGATCAAGGCCGCTTCTTCGAAGGACATGGAATCCGGAATGGCGAACAGGAAATCTTCCCGGTGGACGAGATACTGGACAAACGCGCCGTCAACCGGGGGCGTGGCCAAAAACCTGACATGCGGGCACAAATTGTAGCGGCCGGCCTTGCACAACGCGCAGCGGCCGCAAGTCACGCCGGGTTCCACCGCGACCCGGTCTCCCGGGCGAAAGCGGGTGACCCCCGGTCCGCATGCGACAACGACGCCGGCGCATTCATGGCCGAGGATGAGGGGACTTTCCACCACATAGGGGCCGATTCGTCCATGCTCATAATAATGGACATCGGAACCGCAAACCCCCACGGCCATGACTTTGACCAGCACTTCTCCGCTTCCCGGACGGGGAACGGGGAGCTCTTCCATTGCGATTTCCAGCGGCTTCTTCAATATGGCGGCTTTCATCGTGCGCGGAACGGACAACGCCTGAATCCCCATTTTCTTCGACCTCCATTCTTGTCGCGAATGTTGCTCAGGGCTCGATTAATTCTCCCAGCTTCTCGCAGAGCAGCCGCTGGAACTTCTCCTGATGCAGAGCCGTCCGGTCATGGGCGGGCACGAGACAGCAGACTTTCCCTTGCCCGTATGCATGCATCCAGCCGGCAATTTGCCGGTCTTTTCCGGCGAGGGAATAGAGGAAGACTTCCGTTCTGTCTTCATCCACCTCGACAAAATAATGCTCATCGAACAAGGTCATGATCGTTTCGCCGGTAACGGCGTCGATATAGTCGACGTTCTTCATCGGGGGATGGTGGAGAAACCGTCCCCGCAACATTTCCACATAGGCGCTTTCCTTCTCGTAGAAAGCAAGTCCCGAGTGCCAGGCCAGCAGCCTTCCGCCGTTTGAGACATATTGGACGATGGCTTGCTCCCCGGCGGGAGAAAGCCACGCTCTCGGTTCTTCGTCCGGCCCGCCCATCGTCCTGCATCGGTAGATGATGACGGCGGCAGGCCGGCCGGCCAGTTGTTCCAGCAATTCGTTTTCCGCATCCGCCGAATGGATCCGGATATTCCCGAGGCGGCGCTCCGCGGCTTGCAACGCTTCTTCGATCATCGCGCGGCTGTGCCAGTAATCTCCCAGGACGGCAACGAGCGGTTTTACCGTTTGTCCATCGTTCAAGGCAGTCTCCTCCTTCACCAGGGCAATGGTTTTCCGGTGTAGTCGATATAAGAGGGCAAATGGCCGATCTCTTGCGGCAGCAACACTTGATGAATGATGCCGGTTGCCGATTCCATGGCGTCAATATCCGCGTGATCGTCAAATTTCCCCGTGATGTACGAGCGCACCCATCCGGGATGGAAGTGCATCACCTTGATCCCGTAATCTTTCAGGTGCCGCTGAAGAATGGCGCCTTGCATGTTCAACGCGGTTTTCGACATGCAGTATCCATACAGGCTCGTTCTCCAGTTGTCCGCGATGCTGCCCGCTTCCGACGAAATGTTGACCAGCCGTTTGTCGTCTCCGTTGACGAGAAGATCGATGACCGAGTTGGTGACGCGCAAGGCGCCCAATGTGTTGACATTGTAAAGCTGGATCATGTCCTCGAAATACAGATCGCCGAAGATGTCGCCGGAACGGTCTTTCATGATGCCGGCATTGTTGATCAGAATGTCAATTTTGTCCGTGTGTTGGCGGATCGTTTTGGCCGCATGGGCCACCGATTTGTCGCTCCCCACGTCCACCTGAACAATGGACAGGTCAGGTTCCTGCTCGGCCAACCGGCCGAGATCCGGCCATTCCGGCATGAAACTTCCCGCAAAAACCTTGTATCCCTTCGACAGCAGCACTTTGGCCAAAGCCAATCCGAGCCCGCGGTCGCAACCGGTTACGTAAGCAACTTTCATCCTGGAAACCTCCGTTTCAAATTTTCGGGCGGCAAGCCTTGCCGAACCGCGGCTGACGATCCGATCAACCTTTGATGGAGCCGGCCGTCAATCCGCGCACGAAGCTTTTCGATCCGATAGTGAACAGCACGAGCACAGGCAACGTTCCGATGGTAAGACCCAAAATTTGAGCCGCCAGATCGGTCCGGTACGCATCGCTCAGCGTCGTGATGCTCAGCGGAATCGTGTACAGATTCGGGTCGGTGATCATGATGAGCGGCAGCAAGAAGTTGTTCCAGGACCACAGGAAAACGAGCAGCGAGAGCGTGGTTATGGCCGGCGCAATGAACGGTACCACGATGCGGAAGAAAGCGCCGTAGTCCGAGCATCCGTCCAGTCTCGCGCTCTCCAGCACTTCATTGGGGACCGAACTGCGGATGAACTGCGTCATCCAGAACACGCCGAATGCGTTTGCGACCCAGGGCAGGATCAGCGGAATGAGCGTTCCCGACAAATGGAGATAGCGCATTTCGATCACATAGGCCACGATCCCGAGCTGGGACGGGATCATCATGGTCAGCAAGATCAAGGAAAAGATTTTGCTCTTGTATTTGAAGTGATATTTCGCAAACGCGAATCCGGCGAAAGCGCTGACGAACACCGACAGTATGGTGCTCGTGGCGGATACGATCAAACTGTTCCAGTATGCCCGGTCGAACCGGCTTTCTGCGACCGTTTTCAGGTTCTCGAGCAAATAATTCCCCGGGGTGAGCACCAGATTTTTGAACAGGTCCTCGTTCTGATGGGTGCCCATGATGATCATGATGTAGAAGGGCAGCAACGAAAGCAGGGAAATGAAAGCGACACCCGATGTAGCCAACAATACGCGCAACTTGGGACTCACTCGGTCTCCTCCTTATGCATTCTAAAACCGAGGAATGAAAAGACCGCGATGATGACGCACAAGCCGTAGGCAATGGCCGCGCCCAGGCCGTAACGGGTCGTTCGGCCGAAAGCCGTGTCGTACATGTTCCAGACCGCCGTCAGACAACACCGATCGGGACCGCCGATGACGGCCGAAGATGACCCCATTCCGCTGCCGCGGAGCAGCAGCATCGGCTCTTCCAGCAACTGGAACCCCCCAATGATGCCGGTGATGATGATGAAGAACGTGACCGGCCTCAACATGGGCCAGGTGATCGAGACGAACGTTCGGATCGCGTTCGCTCCATCCACCTGCGCGGCTTCGTACAATTCCCTGGAAATATTGGACAGACCGGCCAGGTAAAAAATCATGGTATAGCCGAAGCCTTTCCAGACCAGCATCAGAATGATGACGACGCGGGCATAGAGCGCTTCCCCAAGCCAATAAATCCCTTCCTCGATGAGACCCAGATTGATCAGCACTTTGTTGACGGTCCCGGCTTGCCAGTCAAACAGCAGGTTGAACATCAACCCCACCGCAACCGGCGTCACGATGTAGGGCATGAAATTTACGAGCTGAAACAGCGGCTTCCCCTTCACCCATTTGCTGTACAGCAGCGTGGCGACGAGCAACCCGAGCATGATTTGCAGCGGCAGGGAAATGGCAACGAACAGCAGGGTATTTCCGATCGACCGGAAGAAATGCGAATCCGGATTGAACAAATAGAGGTAATTGGCGAACCCGACAAATGTCCGGTCCTTGATGCCATCCCAGCTCGTCAGACTGACGTAAAAGGAGAAAAGAATCGGAAACAGGCCGAACATCAAATAGAAAACGACATACGGCGAAAGGAAAACATAGGGTGTAAACTTGCGCTTGCCTGACTCCATCCGCATGTTCCTCCCATTCATCCGGGCCGTAGATCCCGGTTTGCCCCGGTGCCTGAAAGAGGCGCAGCCATCCGGTTGAGACGGCTGCGCCCGATGCTCAGGAAACAACGATATCGGGATTCTTGGCCTTCAATTCCTGAACGATTTTCTCCATCGCCTGGTCGACGCCAAACGCTTCGTCCTTGTTCAGCGTTTGGACAATGATATTCATGACTTCGTCCAGGTAGTTGTCATTCACATTCTCCGGTACATCGGTCGTGACCGGCGAAATATCCTCGAAGAATTTCTCCCCGATGTTCTGATCGCCGAAATTGCGCCACGTCCAGTTGGTAAATTCCTTGTCTTCGTAAGCCGGTTTGTAGTGCGTGAAGACGCCGTCTTCTTTCTGGGCTTCGGCACCTTCCTGGGTAAGGGACATGAACTCGATCCATTTCCAGCCCAGTTCGGCATTCGGCGCGCCCTTGGGGATGCCGTGGGAGGAGCCGCCGCGAATGAAGCCTCCCTCGGGCGCCACCATCAACGCCCAGCGATCGTCCTCTTTGTCGTTGGGTCCGATGACATAATGCGGCATCCAGACCGGCGAGTAAGCGAAGATATAATCATTGCCGCCGAACGCGGCATTCCATGCCGGGGTCCATTGATCGAGCTTGCCGACGATGCCGGCGTCCCTGAATTGGACAAGACGAGCGACTCTTTCCCTCAGCACTTCCGTGTTCAAGGTGTCTCCGTCGAAGAAGGATGCTTTGCGTTGTCCCTTGATGATCTCCCAGACGCTGCCCAGGCTGGAGATCATTTTGACCTTGCCGTTGCTTTTCTCGGTGACTTCTTTGCCTTTCTCGATGAAGACATCCCAATCGGTGAACATCGCTTCCAGCTCTTCGGGCACATCGGTGCCGAAATATTCCCGCGCCAACGATTTGATATAGGCCAGACCGGAAATCGCC
>Ga0310832_100327_pt1 | contig 44848 bp, 41 predicted proteins | sample WT_ome_7_FD_201303 | JGI IMG/M metagenome (GOLD analysis project Ga0310832, IMG submission 201303) | Sorghum-adapted microbial communities enriched on wild type (WT) sorghum from Joint BioEnergy Institute, Emeryville, California, United... ...
AATCCGTGCCGTTTTCCGCTGTTAAATCGGTCACATTGGCGCTCCTAGACAACCTCATTCATCAAGCTGCGGCACAGGCTAGACCGGCCATCGCCAACGCGGCAAAGGCAATGGACAAATAGGCAACACTAAAGAGCCGCACAGTCAGCCGCGGCTCTTTGCCTAAGCTAGCTCCCGTTTCTTTTTTCTTCATAAAAGCTCTTTGATGGGAGGAAATGCTCGTTTTCCGATCCTCATGTCCTCCTCTCCCCCCTTTTCCTTTCATGGAATGTATCTGTAGTTTGTGGATCATACGCTCAGTGCTTCCCAAACATCATGAGTATTTCCAAGGTGCTTGATGGAATCGATGACGAGTATCGGTTAAGCCCCTCATGTACGCTCACAGATCTTAAACGAAACAGATTGTGTTAATTGTTAAAATTTTTATCATTATATATTGACAAAATCGAACAAAAATAAATAAAATATTGTTACAAATAAACATATTAATGTTAAATTCAAACAAAACAATCAAAGGATGAACACATATGTTACCTAAAGAACGACGGGAATGGATTGAAAAACAATTAATCACCCAAGGTAAAGTTGACATTGAAGAGCTGTCGCAGCAATTAAATGTATCTACAATGACCATTCGACGAGACTTGGCTCTTTTGGAAAGAGAGGGGAAGATCGTCCGAACACACGGTGGAGCCATTCACCCACGGGCACTTATTCAAGAAACGCCTTACTCAACAAAAAAAGAAAAGAATATTAAGTGGAAACAAGCCATTGCCCGTAAAGCGGTTGAGTTCATCCCTGAAAATGCCAATATCATCTTGGACTCCGGGACCACCACTTTTGAAGTCGCTAAGCTCATCAAAGATCGAGAAGACTTAACAGTAGTCACCAATGATATTAAAATTGCGGCTGAACTGATGGAAAGTCAATTAAAGGTGATCGTCACTGGTGGGGAACTTCAAAACCAAGTCGGTACATTGTACGGATGGCCAACCCAAGAACTACTTAAAAACATTCGGGCAGACCTCTTCTTTCTAGGAGCCCACGCAGTCGATGTCATCTCAGGCGTCACAGCACCTACATTTGAAAAATCGCTAATCAAAAAAATGATGATACAGGCAGCTGAAGTAACTTGGTTGCTTGCTGACTCAAGCAAGTTCAATCAAAAAGCATTTTCCCTCGTTTGTCCGCTCTCGGAATTGGAAGGGATTATTACTGATGATGGATTGAACCAAGAAGACCAACATCAATATAGCGAGCATACCAACCTTATCATCGTTCACGCATAGTAAATTTCAATAGCACGTATTTATCCACCGCCCTAGGGTAACAGGAAATGCTTGAGGAGGTGATCCAACCAGTTGCAACATCAACGACTTCCGTAGACAGGGGGAGACAATCGTCATGAAAATCGGGGTTATTGCCGATGATCTGACCGGTGCTAATGCAACAGGCGTCAGATTGGCCAAACAAGGATTCAAAACGGCGACCTTTGTCAGAAATGCCTCATTAACCGGCATCGAAAAGTACGATGCTGTCTGCATTGACACCGATAGCCGCTATTCTCCACGAGAAATTGCTGAAGCTCGCGTGCGTCAAGCAGTCAACTACTTCAAACAATGGAACGTTGAGGTCGTTTGTAAACGGATCGACAGTACTGTCCGCGGCAATATCGGTATCGAAATTGACACCGTTTTGCGCGAACTTGGTGATCATTCCGTAGCCGTTGTCGTCCCTTCTTTTCCTGATTCGGGAAGGATGACAACCGGTGGATATTTGCTCGTTGACGGCGTACCCGTTCAAGAAACAGACGTAGCTAAAGATCCATTGATCCCTGTTCATCAGTCATTTATTCCTGCCCTCATTCAGCAACAAAGTATACACTCCGTCGCATTGATAGGGCTCGACGCAGTTCTCCACGGCGCAGAATGCATCGCTCAGCGGCTCAGGGAGGAAATCCAACACGGAAACCGGATTATCGTCATCGATGCGGTCAATGACGAACATATTGAAACAATTGCCTTTGCGATGACAAAAATCAAAGACAAAATCATCGTTCCAGTTGATCCTGGCCCTTTAACAGCGTACTATGCAAGGTTATATTTTCACCAACAACTTCATGCCGATAAAATACTAATGGTCATCGGAAGCGTGACTTCCTTGACCGGTCGTCAACTTCATTATCTCTTAGCCAAAACAAATGCTAACCCAGTATACGTCAATCCAGAAAAACTGGCAAGCTTCTCAAACAGTTGGAACGAAGAAGTAGAACGCGCAACAGCAGTTAGCCTAGAGCGACTCGAAACGGAAAATATCTTGATCGTTACGACCCATCACCCAGCTAACAGTCTAATCAATTTAAAAGCGCTGTCTGCAATTGAGCAAGTATCCGAAGATGCTCTGGCCAAACGAATCACAGACGGCCTTGCCGTCATCGGCCGAAAAATAATCGAAAATTCCAAACACCCAATTTGTGGATGCTTCACAAGCGGTGGGGATGTTACAGCATCTCTTTGCGCCGTAGGAAGGGCTAACGGTATTGAAATTGAAGACGAAGTACTTCCGCTGACCTCATTCGGATATTTTTCCGGTGGATACCTCAATGGACTCCCTGTAGTCACAAAAGGAGGAATGGTCGGCGATCAACGTTCCATCTACAAAAGCCTGCGCTTTTTACAAATGAAGATTAATAGCCAAAGGAGAGGGAAACATGTCAACACAAACTAAACCCATTATTGCCATCCCAATGGGGGACCCGGCAGGAATCGGACCAGAGATTGTCGTAAAAGCCCTGAGCAATCAAAAAATATATGATGTTTGTCAGCCTCTTGTTATCGGTCACAGTGAAGTGTTGAAAAGAGCAATGGATATCACTCATATCTCATTGAACATAAATGAAATCAAAGACCCTTCTGAGGGCAAATACAAACATGGAACGATCGATATTGTTTCGTTAAACAACGTAGACATAGACACTCTTGAAATCGGGAAAGTCCAAGCACAATGCGGCAAAGCGGCCTATGAGTATATTGAAACAGCTGTTGGTCTGGCGTTAGACAGAAAAGTATCAGCCTTGGCAACAACGCCGATCAATAAAGAATCGTTGAAAGCAGCCAATGTTCCATTTATCGGACATACAGAAATCTTAGCTGCTTTGACCAATACCAACGATCCGCTGACGATGTTTGAAGTAAGAAATATGCGCATTTTCTTCTTAACGAGACATCTGTCCTTGAAAGACGCCATCGCCGCAATGACGAAAGAAAGAGTTTGTGACTACTTAATCCGTTGTGACCAAGCCCTGCAACGTCTCGGAGTGGAAAATCGTAAAATCGCTGTTGCGGCATTAAACCCACATGGTGGAGAAAACGGACTGTTTGGAAGAGAAGAAATCGACGAGATTCTCCCAGGCATCCAAATGGCACAAGAGAAAGGAATTAATGCGGTTGGCCCTGTCCCTGCTGATTCGGTGTTTCATCATGCTTTAAATGGCCGTTACGCTGCTGTATTGTCCCTTTACCATGATCAAGGACATATCGCCGCGAAGATGGCGGATTTTGAAAGAACCATTTCAATTACAAACGGTCTACCCTTTTTACGTACATCTGTTGACCATGGAACCGCCTTTGACATCGCTGGAAAAGGAATGGCAAGCAGCGTGAGCATGGAGGAAGCCATCATACTCGCTGCTAAATATGCTCCAAAATTTCAGCCTTCATGGGCATAACCCCTCGATCATCTAGAGACAAAAGGGGTACAAAAAAGAGGGGGGAGAGATATTGGAAGTATCAGGCGCTCAAATGATATTCGGACTTGTATTAGGGGTAGCCATTCTGATTTTCTTGGTACTTAAGACAAAGATTCATGCATTTCTAGCTTTAATCATAGCAGCTTCCATTACAGGATTAGTCGGGGGCATGTCTGCTCCCGACGTTGTCAACACCATCACTGCAGGATTCGGATCCACTTTAGGATCGATAGGCATTGTTATTGGATTCGGCGTGATGATGGGACGTATTTTAGAGGTATCCGGTGCAGCTGAAAAAATGGCATATACTCTTGTGAAATGGGTTGGAAAACGAAAAGAAGAGTGGGCCATGGCAATCACAGGATACATCGTTTCCATCCCAATCTTTGTAGACTCAGCTTTTGTGATTTTAACCCCATTGGTGAAAGCCCTTTCTAAAAAGACCGGAAAATCTGTTCTCACCATTGGCGTAGCTCTGGGAGCGGGACTCGTTGCTACTCATCATGCAGTGCCACCGACCCCTGGTCCTTTAGGAGTTGCAGGAATTTTTGGCGTTGACGTCGGATTAATGATCGCTTGGGGGCTAGTTTTTGCTATCCCTGTTATCATCGTAGGTGTCCTGTACGCTAAGTGGCTTGGAACGAAAATCTATCAAATTCCTGATGAAACAGGCTTAAACTATATACGGCCAGTCCAACCGGTCACCCTTCAAGAATTTCTTGAATCTAAGGAGAAAAAGGATCTTCCTTCTTTAACACGATCAGTACTTCCTATTTTTGTTCCGATTCTATTAATCTTCGCCAATACAACAATCAGTGCCCTTGAATTAAAAGGAGGAATTTATGATTATATCACATTTATCGGTTCACCTGTCATCGCAGTCGGGATTGGTCTAATCTTCTCTATATACGGGTTATATAACCATGTAAAGCGCTCCGAGGCGCTTGATCACATGGAAGAGGGGATCAAAACGTCTGGGATCATTCTTCTTGTCACCGGTGCTGGTGGAGCACTTGGAAACGTTCTAAGGGAAAGCGGCAGTGGAGACTATATTGCCCAACAAGTCGCACAATGGCATCTTCCTGCTATCCTCATTCCTTTCATTATTGCTACGATTGTGAGACTCATTCAAGGAAGCGGAACCGTAGCCATGATTACCGCCGCCTCTATTTCGGCACCTATTTTGCAACAGCTAGACGTCAATATGGCATTAGCGGCACAGGCAGCCGCCCTAGGAGCTATGATCTTCTCGTATTTTAACGATAGCCTATTCTGGGTCATTAACCGTATGCTTGGAATAAAAGAAGTGAAAGAACAAATTTTAACATGGTCAATCCCAACAACTCTTGCATGGGCTGTATCCTTAATCATGCTACTAATCGTTAATGCATTTTTTGGATAATATATAAATAGTCTCTTGCTTTGTTTCTCTAAAAATTCATCCTAAAATCACCTGCAAAATCATGGCCTTTTCCCATTACTTATTAGGGAAAAGGCCGATTGGTTTGCATTTAGGAACAGATAATGAACTCCCCTTTTCAAGAAAATCTTGTAATTGAATATCGGTCAATCGGAATAGATGTTTCTCCGTCTACAATTAACTCGGTCATGATCGTCCCTATTAAAGGGGAAAGTGTTATACCACTATGTGTAGCCGCTACGTAAAGATTCTCAACATCAGGAACTCTTCCAATAATCGGTAAACCATCCTTCGGCATAGCGCGAATTCCTGAAAAAGTACGCACAATTTTCGCTTTTCTCAACGAAGGAACATAATGGACAGCCATATTGGCAGTTTCTTGAATAACGTCAAGTGTAGTGGATCGGTCAAAACCCGCCTGCTCCATAGAATAACCTATCAATACTTCACCATTATTGGTTTGCCTTAATCCACTTATCGTATAGTTTAAAAAAGGCTTTAATGGTTCTGAAACAAGAATTTGTCCTCTCACTTGATTAACAGGTATATCGACACCTACCATTCTCCCCAGTTCCCTTGACCAAGGGCCACCTGCGAGAATAAGGTTTTTTGTAACATACGTTGTTTTTTCAGAAATAACAACGAACTGACCGTTCTGTTTTTGAATGTCTATTACTCGATTATAAGTGGAATAGTGAACACCATTTTTTTTAGCCGCCCTCATATACATGTCAATTAACCGGAATGGATTAACGTTCCCGTCAATTCGACTAAAGGTTGCCCCCACAACTTTAGGATTAATAAAAGGTTCCTTTTCTAATACCTCTTCCCGTGATAAAACTTTAATTTTTATTCCAATTTTTTCATAAGAATCAGCAAGCCGCTTAGCCTTTTCCAAATCTCTCACAGTGAAAAAAGGAGATAATCCTCCTGTTCGTCTATACTCAACATCCCCAATTTTTTTTGATAGATATGAATAAAGCTCTGCACTATACATACTAAATTCTGCATACCAAGCAGGAGTTTTATTATGCACCCATACCCAGGCTTGTGTAGCTCCTGAAGTCCCTGACATTGGGAACTTCTTATCAATTACTAATATTCCCCCTTTATACCGCTCCGAGAGATGATAAGCAATACTATTACCAATAACCCCGCCACCAATAATTATCGTTTCGTAGTTCGTTTCCATTTATTCTATCTCCTCTCCTCTAACTCCAACTCATCCAAAACGGATTTTACTGCATAAAACGAAGTGCTATTAGTGGCTAACGTTTCAAGCTTTATAGGAGACAACGGCATTCTCAATCGGGGCAAAGGAATATCTTGAAATGGGAGACCTGTTAACTCATGAATAACTTTGTTAACTAAATGCATGCAAATCTTTGTTTGACAAGGACCCATTCCGCAACGCGTCAACCTTTTAATATCGTCAAATGTCCTTGCACCATGAGAAATTACCTCTTCAATTTCCTCGTACGTGATTTCTTCACATCGACAAATAATTGTTGACTTTTCCAAATGAACCACCAACCTTTTCTAAAAAAATCACAGAATAAACTGATTTTTTAGCAGAGGATACTTAAAACTTTTAATATGATTGATTCTAGCCTGCCATACATCAGGATAGAGAGACGACTCTATATTTTCCAACTCTCTCCACAGAGAAATTCTTATTTTTTCAGCTTCCCTATTGTCTATAATCCTCAATGACTCGCAAACACTAACACCTGCTATCATCCCTGTTACAATCACCGCTCCTTGAGAACTAACCCCCGCCGCGTTTCCGGCTAAAAAAACATCCTCACGATCCGTTTGGAAAAACTCATTATATTGTGGAATCCATCCCCCAAGTTCACCCTGATACCCAAAAGAACACCCCAACTGATAAAAGGCATCTAAGATAGGACTTCTTCCCCCATCTACACACACTAAATCAACCTTTTCTGTAATCCTCTTATTCGGCAGTTGAATGTCGATCTCACTAACTTCATCTTTCCCTCTTGCTTCCACTATAGAGGAGTTTAAGTAGAAAGAAATCCCGCTTTTCTTTACTCGCTTTACCTTTTCCTTGTCCCTTGCTAAAACATCCGATTGGGCCTCGATAATAGCCTTAACATTAACACCGACGTCTAAAAGCTGCAAAGCAACGTCCATTGCAAAATCACTAGAACCAACTATTACACTGTTCTTGCCTGGAATTACAAAATCTCGGTTGATTAGTGTTTGGGCTGCGCCAATCGTTATAATCCCAGGAAGCGTCCACTTTGGAAAAGGGATCGCATTTTCGGCCGCTCCCGTGGCAATAACTAGTTTTTTAAACTTGATAGGAAAAACGTCTACTTCATTGGTGATGCCAACACTTCCATCTCGGTATAAACCGATCAACCGATGTTTGAGCAAATACCTAACAGAGAAGTCTTCCAATTGGTTCGTTAACAGCTTTGCCAACTCAAATCCACGCATAGGTTGGAAAATAGAGGGCAATGCTCTGATAATTTGAGTTTGTTGGCACAGTTGCCCCCCTTTGACAGTCGATTCATCTACAATAGTCACATCTAATCCCCTAGAGGCAGTCTCAAATGCAGCTGCAAGTCCGGCTGGTCCAGCTCCAATAACAAGCACTTCAGTCTCCAACTCAATCCCCCCTTATCTCTGGATCTTCTAGATTTGGATATACCCTCATTCCCTCTTCAACTTTTATCATGCAAGTACGCACATGATCTTCCCCATTAACAGTCATATAGCAACTGCAGCATCTCCCTCGCGCACAAAACATCCCCCTTGGCTGAACTAATTTCCGACTCAGCCCGAACATTCTAATACCGTTCGCTATCAGAGCGGCTGCAACGGTTTGTTGTTTATAAGCCGTATAAGGCTGATCATTAAAATAAAATGTCACAGGCTCCTGAAGACAGCTGCCCAATATAGGATGATTTTTAATATGCATGAAAACAACTCCTTATTAATTTTTCGACATAAAAACTTTTCCAACACCTAACACCTTTTCGATGATCACCATTAGTACAACGGTAAATAAAATTATGATGCTTGATACTGATGTAATAATTGGATCGTACTGGTATTGCATATAGGTAAAGATTCGTACTGGAAGAGTGACAACATCGGTGCTTACAATAAACAATGCTACGGTTAGATCATCAAATGAGGTAATGAATGAAAAGATGGCTCCAGCAATCACACCGGATTTGATTATCGGAAGAGTAATCTGGAAGAATACTTTAAAAGCCCCTGCCCCTAAACTCCTCGCGGCCTGTTCTATAGATCGATCAAAACCGACTAAACTAGCAACGACTAATCGTACAACAAATGGTACCGTCAAAATAATATGGCCAATAATTAAAGCCATAGGGCTTGTAGCTAAACCTATCCAAGAATAAAACTGTAGCAACGCTACGCCAAATACGACGGACGGAATTAAAAGAGGGGAGCCAACTAACTGCACAATAGTTGCTTTTCCTTTAAACTGATATCTAACAATGGCAATAGAAGCAAGTGTTCCAATAAAGGTAGAAAAAAGTGACGTGCCTAGAGCGACAATGACACTTAACACAAAAGACTGTGTAAACTCAGGGTGGTTGACTAATTCAATATACCATTTCAATGTAATCCCCTTTGGCGGAAAAACAATATATTCAGTCGTTGTCAATGAAGATAGTAAAACTACAATAATTGGTGCTAACAAAAAAACATATACGACAAAGCAAAACGAATGAAATATAAAATTATATAGTCTTTTCTTCATTGAATCGCCACTCCTTTTTCGGAACGGGCAAGAATTCTGCTATATACGATAATCGTAACAGTTGCCATAAAAATTAATACAAACCCAATGGCAGACCCATAAGGCCAATTTAATATCACTGCAACTTGTTCGTAAGTTAGATAGGACATAACTTTTACCTGTGGACCGCCGAGAATAGCAGGAGTCACAAATGAGCTTACACTTAAACTAAACACCATAACTGAACCGGCAAATACCCCAGGTAATGTCAGAGGTAATATTATGGAAAAGAATGTTCTAATCAAACCTGCTCCTAGACTTTGTGAAGCCCTGATAATAGAAGGATCGATCCTTTCTAAGGATCCCATGATGCTTAATACCATATACGGAAATAGTACATGCACCATTCCAATCACAACGCTTAATTCTGTATACAATAACGTAAGCGGTTTATCAATCCATCCGAGATTGATCAAAGTGCGATTAACAACACCATTATTCGATAACAAAATAACCCACCCATAGCATCTGATGACCATACTTATCAATAATGGTGATAACACTATCAATGTTAAATAATTTTTAACCTTCCCACTGGCTCTAGAAATATGAAAAGCGACTGGATAAGAAATGATAACTGTTAATAATGTAGTTAACAATCCAATCTTTATCGTTCTCCAAATAACTCCTAGGTAAAAGGGGTCTGAAAGAAACTTCACGTAATTTTCCAATGTCCATTTATCCCCAATTCCACTGTTTGGATCAAATGTCTTAAAACTCGTGATAAATAAAGAAAGTAAAGGAAATAGGAAGAAAAAGATAAAAATCATAAGAGTAGGAAACAATAGTAGCCAAGACTCCAACTGCTTTTTATCTAATTTCCTTTTCTTTTGTTTTTGTATCTCCTGATTTTGGTATGTTTTTATTTCGACCTGCATCTAGTTAACTCACCTCACTTTTTAGAGAGGAATAAATCTTTTGGATCCCAAAAAATCGATACTTTTTCCCCTTCCTGAATTTGGTCAGGGCTTAAAACTGTATTGGGGACATCTGCTATGATCTGTTTATTATTAGATATTTTTAAGATATATCTCGTTTTAGCACCAAGGAATATTTTCCTTTCAACTTTTGTTTGGCAATCGCCATTTGCTTGGGTATACCGATCTAAAGAGATCTGTACTTTTTCGGGTCTAATGTAAAAATCAACTTCAGCACCTTTAGTTGATTGGATCTCAACTATTTGTTCATTCCCGTAAAAAGATAACTTACATTTCTTACTTCCATACACCTCAACAACTCTACCGCGAATATGATTCACTTCGCCGATAAACTTAGAAACAAAATCTGTCTTCGGTTGGTTATAAATCATAACCGGGCTATCTACCTGTTCAATTTGCCCCTCGTTCATCACTGCTATTCGGTCGGAGATCGCAAGTGCCTCCTCTTGATCATGTGTGACAAATATAGTTGTGATTCCAAGCGTTTTTTGTATTCCTACTATTTCCTCCCGCATTTCTTGACGGAGTTTGGCATCAAGGTTACTTAGTGGTTCATCAAGAAGAAGAACTTTCGGTTTAATAACCAAGGCTCTCGCTAACGAAACGCGCTGCTGCTGACCACCGGAAAGTTCCCGAGGATAGTAGTTTTCATAACCTGATAACTTTACCATTTCCAATGCCTCTGACACTCGCTTTTTAATCTCATTCCTACTAATCTTACGTAGCTTCAATCCATACGCCACATTTTCAAATACAGTCATGTGGGGAAACAAAGCATAGTTTTGGAACACCATCCCCATATCTCTTTTATTGGGAGGGAGGTGGTGAATAGGCTTCCCGCCAACAATGATTTCCCCACTATCCACCTTCAAAAAACCAGCAATCATATTTAATGTTGTTGTTTTCCCACATCCGGATGGCCCAAGAAAGGACATAAGCTCCCCTTGATGAATTTCTAGATTCAAATTTTTTACCACTTCTGTTTTATCAAATCGCTTAACAACATTCTCGAGACACAAATAACCCATTTACCTTCCCTCCCTCTTTAGCGGGTTACTTCAATTTCCTTGTTTGCTCTTTCCGTCCATTCAGCTCTTTTTTGATTTACGTATTCCCAATCCACTTTGATTAACTTTTTAACCTGCTCTTCCCCATAAACCACTTTTTTAGCAATATCTCCATCTAGTTTTACATTTTTATTAACAGGACCATCAAACAAAGAATGGGCGAATTCCTTTTGTACTTCCTCACTCAAAATAAAATTGACAAATTTCTGTGCAAGTTCCGCATTTGGTGCATTTTTCACCACATTTGCTGTTGCCATTAAAGCAGGAGCACCTTCTCTTGGAATGACAAATTCAATTGGAAATCCTGAATCTTGCAGTGTATAGACTCTGCTGCTTCCCCATGCACTGGCTACTGTTTGACCTTGCAAAAAGTAATTGGACACGTCAGCAGTTTTATCAAATGTTACAGCGTTTTCAGCAATCTTCTTTAGCTTTTCAAATCCAGGTTCAATATTTTTCTCGTTCCCACCATTCGCAAAAGCAGCCATTAGAAGCAGATGAACTCCATAAGTGTTTGAGATAGATGGTAATACGAGTTTTCCTTTAAACTTAGGATCCTCCAGATCATTCCAAGATGTTAACGGTTTCCAACCATTCTGCGCAAAATAATCTTTGTTATAGGCTAATCCTGTCACAACAATACCAAAGCCAACTCCAATATTCTCCTTATCTTTTGCAATGTCGTATACATTATTTAGGTTGGTGACTATTTTTTCATCTAACGGGGCAAGTAATCCAAAAGCTTTTGCCTGTGCTTGAGGTCCGTCGTCTAAAAAGGCTACATCAATTTGAGGATTATCTTTTTGGGCCTGAAGTTTTGATAATGTGTCGATGGAGCTCCCAGTTATATACTTAACCTTAACCCCAAACTCTTTCTCAAACTTAGGAATGATCGTTTCCTTCATCTTTTTTTCATAACTTCCACCATAGGCAGCCAAAACTAACGTCTTTTCTCCCCCACTTTTCGAACTTTGATTCGGTGAGCTAGCAGTTTGGTTACCACATCCCACAATCATAGTAAATAGCAAACAGATCAACACAGTTAAAACTGTTTTACTTTTCAACATCATTTTCTCCCCACCCCGATATCATTTTTTCAGATAGCCTTAACACCGCCGATTAATTCACTAATTTTAGGATGATTTTTTAATCACCTCCCTATAGGAATCTTGATGTATCAGAGCCTCTCATATTTTTAATAAACACTAAAATTTTGTAATTTTCAGACCTTAATTGCTAAAAAATATAATATTATAACTTTTAGTTTCGAAATAGATACTACTATAATGCATGAAAAGGTAATAATCACTATAGGAATAAGCGAACAATTATGCTGACTAACTTTTGCAGCATTCCTCACTCCCTTAATAAATGTATACCCCTTGATCAGGGGTTAACCTTTTAGGGGATACATCTATAACTCATTGGTAAAAACTCCAATATATAGAATAGTAAAAGATTTAAAAATAAACCTCCGTATAATATGCTTCTTTATCTTGGCGTACGTAAAACTTTGAATACTCGATAACCTCTTCTTGTTTTGTATAGGTAAACCTCTCCCATTCAAAAACTGGACTCCCAGGTTCGACTTGTAGTAATGTTGCTTTTTCGTCTGTAGCAATGTAAGGCTTTATAAATAGTTTGGCTCTTCCTAAGGCGATACGAAACTTCTTCTTAAGGATATTGTAAATAAGCTCGTTATTTATATCATCTGGTGTAAGACCGCAACATTTGTCATAAGGAAGATAGGTATATTCCAGCGCCATTGGCTCATTGCCTTCGATTTTTAAACGTTTAATCTTGATCACCGTCATATCATTCTCAATACCCAACTTATTGGTAATCTCTCTGTCAGCCCTGCCAACAGAAAAACTGACCAACCTATGCGGATGTTTCTCATCTTCAGTGGTTAAAGAAAAGAAAACATTTAAATTTTGTTCTTTTATTGGCCTCGATACAAAAGTTCCTTTTCCCCTTTGCCTATATAAATAACCCTTGTTTACAAGTTCTAGAATAGCTCTTTTTACTGTAATCGTACTAACATCAAAAAGATCGGCTAACTCCTGCTCAGTTGGCAATTGATGTCCAATTGGCCATTCATCTGATTTTATTTTTTCTTCTAATACTCGCTCTACTTGTCGATAAAGGGGAATATGTAGTTTCTTATCTATGTACATTGATATCCTCCTCAATTGCAATGCAAAATTATAAGTTTATAAAATTATAATTTTTCGACTCACTCCATCTTTTGTGTTCCAAAAGATAAACAATTGTGTATGAATAAGAGGATATGCAGTGAAGGGATAAAATAAAAAATTCGTCAATCATAGAGTTTAGCCAAAGCTTATATACCTCGAATTAATTATACTGAATATCATCAAAAAGACCGATCTGATTTAATTATTATACTAGCTATAGCTGTTTGTCAATAATATTTTGAATTTTATATAAAGTTATATGAAATAGAGAGAATCGCTCTTTGTCATGTGCAAAATCGAAAGCTGCAGGAAAGAACCATCCTTGTCTTCGTAACCACTGACACCAAAGACCTTTGAATATGTTTTTTCAAGCCTGAATATTTTGAATACCTATGCACCTATTCATCCATCGTCCTCATTAGGTATAACCTCAAATAGTAGTCTGGGCTTCCACGTTTTCCAGTTTAGTCCCATCCCCTAGTCGATCACTCTCTCGGCCATACCTATACAGGGGAAATGAATGTGTTCATATATGTCACATCTAGCTAAAGATTGGGCTATAATGAATGGGAACGAAAGACCAGAACAAAACAGGTGATGAATGGATATGAACATAAAAACATTATTGATTGCCCCGTACCCTGGACTGAAAGAACTGGCCTCCACGTTAGCCAAAGAACAACAGGAACTCGATCTGACCGTTGTGCAAGGCGACTTGCAAGAGGCCATTCCGATTGTGAAACAGTACGAAAAAGAAGGGTTCGATCTAGTTATTAGCCGCGGTGGCACGGCACAACTGTTACGCCAATATACTTCATTGCCCGTTATTGAGATTCAAGTGTCGGGTTACGATATTTTACGTATATTGACACTGGTGAAAGACTATCACGCCCATCATTGGATTATCGGATTCACGAACATTTGCCAAGGATTTGTTTCTGTATCCAACCTTTTAGATATCCAGATCCCTTACACCATTATCCATGACCAAAAAGAAGTTGACGAAGCGGTAAAAGAGGCAAAGGCAGCAGGCGCTCAAACAATTATCGGGGATACAGTCACTTGCAGGACAGCGGAAGCGCACGGACTGCAAAGCATTCTTATTACTTCCGGCAAAGAATCGGTCATCGAAGCGTTTGAACAGGCAAAGCAAACATATCAAATGCTCAAAAATACAGCCAAAGAAGTCAAACGATATAAACAACTATTGCACCAAAGCCGTGTCGCCATTGCGGTTTACAATGAGCAGGGCACCATCGAGTATGCCAGCCCGGCTTTTCAAAACCGATTCAATTGGATGAAAAACAACTCCAACGAATCATCCATTTATGCCTGTTTCCCCTTTCTTGACCATGAATATAACGAGCTATGCCGAGCGATCGCACCTGTGGAAATTCAATCCACCTGTATCGTCAATGATAAACGGATGCATTTGCGGCAAGGATGTTTAAACAAAGATCCGCTTGAACCTCACTATTACATACGCTTGGCTGAAAGCACTGAGCTCCAAGAAGAACATGACTTAACCGTTTCTGCTGTACAGCCTACGATGCGTTCGTTTTCTCAAATCATCGGCAACAGCGAATCGATTCATCGAGTGATTGAGCAAGGCAAAAGGGCAGCGATGCATCGCGAACCAGTGGCGCTATATGGTGAACAAGGAAGCGGCAAAAAAACGCTGGCGGGAATCATCCATTGCGAGGGCAAGCAAACAGGGGGTATGTTGTTGCACGTCCGCATAACAGCTGATGACGACCAGCTGATTGACCACCTCCACTCTATTTTCACCTATAGGGAAGGTGGAACATGTGTATTGCAAGGAGTCGAACTGCTGCCGTTACTGCGGCAAGATGAGATTTCCCAACTCATTGCTACGGCAGTGGTGAGGATCATCTTTTTATTTGAGAACGACCCGGCTCATTTAGCCCGACAAAAACAGCTATCTCATCATCTGTTCAAACAGTTTAAGGCCAATCAAATTCGTTTGCCATCGTTAAGCGAGTACACGGAAGACTTAGAAAAATATGCGCGAAAATTCATCGCCCAATACAATGTAAAGTACGGAAAACAAGTGGTCGGCATCGACGAAGCGGCTCTCAAATGGCTGCACCGCCATCATTGGAAAGGCAATTTGCAAGAATTAAACAAGGTGATGGAGCAAGCCATCCAAATAGCCCGCCATGAATATATCCAGGTCGAAGACTTAAAAACTATCGGTTTCCTTGACAGCGGAAACGATTTATGTTTGGATTTGCACAAGCCGTTGGCCGAGATTGAAAAAGAGATCATTTGGAAGGTACTTGAAGAAGAAAACATGAACCAAACGAGAGCAGCGAAACGACTTGGCATTAACCGAAGCACCTTATGGAGAAAGCTGAAATAATGTTGCAAAACGCAACATTATTTCAGTTTTTATTTATTTTAACAAAAATGTGTTGATAAATAAAACAAAACGAACTACAATTTAATTGCAAGCGATTTCACATAAATTAAATGTTTCATTTTTCAACACTTCAAGAAGGGGGAAAGGGAGAAATGAAAATCAAAGCGACATTGGATCGTATTCCTGGCGGGATGATGGTCGTGCCATTACTATTAGCCGCAACTATTAACACGGTTGTTCCTGATTTACTTCGGATTGGAAACTTTACTGAGGCATTATTTGTAAATAGCGCAAGTGCTTTAATTGCTCTTTTTTTGCTTTGCGCTGGGGCACAAATCAACTTACGCAGCGCGGGGGTTGCTCTTGGAAAAGGTTTTACTTTGCTTTTCATAAAATGGCTAGTTGGAGCGGTTGTTGGGCTAATCGCCTACCTTTTTGCTGGTGCGGACGGTTTGTTTCTAGGGTTAGTTCCTCTTGCCATTATTGCCGCCATGACCAACAGTAACGGAGGGCTGTACATGGCAATTGTCGGCCAATATGGTAAAGAAGATGACAAGGCAGCCTATTCTCTATTAGCATTAAATGATGGGCCATTTTTAACCATGGTTGCCTTATCGATTTTCGGAGCAATGGGGTTCGTTGACGGAATGTTTTCAGTTATCTCATTTATCTCCGTCTTACTTCCCATTGTCATCGGAATGATCCTTGGCAACTTGGATAGTGACATGAGAGAGTTCTTAGCTAAAGGCAGTGATATGTTAATCCCATTTTTCGCCTTTTCCTTAGGAATGGGAATTGATTTCGGGGCTATTGTCAAAGGCGGATTAAGCGGTGTATTGCTTGGGGTAGCCACCGTATTTCTTACCGGCACAGCCGGGTATTTTGTCTTTAAAATTCTGGGATGGAATCCGATCGTCGGGGCAGCTGAAGGTTCCACTGCAGGCAACGCAGTAGCCACCCCTGCCGCCATCGCAGCTGCCAATGCTTCTTTCGCTAATGTTGTCGATTTGGCGACCGTCCAAGTAGCAGCCAGTACAGTTACAACTGCAATTTTGTTGCCCCTTTATATTGCATTTCTGTCCAAAAAATTAGAAAAGAAGAATAACAGCAAGAACACCGTCAAGTATCAAATGGGTTCATAAATTGGCACTTCCCTTACCTTAAGGAAGGAGATACACACCATGAAAATCGCAATCATTGCAGATGACTTAACGGGTGCAAATGACAGCGGCGCACAATTTGCTTACCACGGATTAAATACATCCGTTCTGTTTCAACCTGATCCGAACGCTTGGCATTTATCTAATGCGGTTGTCATTGATACTGATACCCGTTCCTTACCTAAAGAAAAAGCATACGAGAAGGTAAAAAGTGTGTCTGAAACAATTAAAAAGTATGCTACACTGGTTTACAAAAAAATTGATTCCACCTTGCGAGGGAATATCGGCGCAGAAATCGATGCCATTTACGACACCTTGCAGCCGACATTTATGATGATCGCACCGGCTTATCCGCAAAATGGACGAACGGTTTATCAAGGATACCACTTTTTGCATGGCACCTTGCTTCATGAAACCGAGCTATCAAGGGATCCGAAATGTCCGATCGACGAATCATCCATTCCCCGCTTGCTTGCCAAACAGACGAAGCGGCCGATCGGGGTGATTGATTATCAAACCCTTCGTCTCGGCTTCGACAAGGTGAAGGAGCAATTGGATCACTACCGGGCTGACGGCATCCCGTATATCGTCTTTGACTCTGTCAGCGAAGACGATTTACGTGATATCGCTCAATATGTGCGCCAGCTCAATGAACAAGTCGTCTGGGTCGGTTCGGCTGGATTGGCGTATTATCTTCCCGAAGTATATGACCTGCAAACATCGCCCAAAACGATGATCATAAAACCGAACAAACGACCGATCTTGCTCGTTGTTGGGAGTGTAAGTCAAGTATCGCGGACGCAGCTTGATCGTGTTCTTTCTTTACCAAACGTCAAAGGCATCCAAGTCGATTCTGTACAACTGGTGTGCGACCACCAGTCCCGCATCACCGAAATGGAAAAGGCGTTGCGCCAGGCCGAGAACGAGGTAAAACAAGGATTCCATATCGTCCTCTATTCTTCCGCTTCCTCTAGTGACATCCAACGAGTACGAGCCATCGGGGAAGCAGGCGGACGAACCCCGATCGAAACGAGCAACCTCATTGCTGAGAGCTTGGGGGAAGTCGCCGCCGAGTTGATCCGTAACGGATATTTTGGAGCCATGGTGTTAACAGGCGGAGATACTGCCAAATATGTATGTAGTCAAATAGGAGCGACCGGTTTTGAATTGATTGATGAAATCGAACCAGGGGTACCCATAGCAAAACTGATCCATGAGTCGGAAATGTACGTCGTTACCAAGGCTGGAGCCTTTGGTTCAGAAAACACTTTAATTCAAGCCGTTCATCAGTTACAAGGAGTCGATGCCAAATGAAACCTACCATTGGAATCACGATGGGAGATGCCGCAGGAGTTGGTCCGGAGATTATCGTTAAAGCCCTGCAAAACTCGTCTATCTACGAACAGTGCCATCCTTTAGTAATCGGGGATGCAAAAATATTGGAACGTGCTGTTCGGATCACAAACGCCGGCCTGACGGTTCGCCCGATTTCTGACATCGCCGAAGCAGATTACCGATACGGGATGATTGACTGCCTCCATTTAGATTTACTCCCGGTCGACTTGCCGTTTGGTCAAGTATCGGCCGCAGCGGGAGATGCCGCTTTCCAATTTTTAAAACGGGCCATTGAACTGGCCCAAAACGGGGAAATCGACGCCATTTGCACCGCCCCGCTGAACAAAGAAGCAATGCACAAAGGCGGCCATCTGTATCCAGGGCACACAGAAATCTTAGCTGATTTAACCGGCACAGAGGACTATGCGATGATGCTATCTTCACCGCAACTAAAGGTCATTCATCTCACGACCCACGTCGGGCTCATTCAAGCGATCGAAATGATTAATCCCGAGCGCACCTACAAAGTCATTAAACTGGCTCATGATACATTGACAAGAGCGGGGAAGGAACACCCAAGCATCGCCGTATGCGGCATTAACCCCCATGCTGGGGAAAACGGGCTGTTCGGCAATGGGGAGGAAGAGGAAAAACTAATCCCAGCCATTCACAAAGCCCAAGCAGAAGGAATCAATGTCACCGGGCCATACCCTGCTGACACGCTCTTTTACCGAGCCGTACGTGGGGATTTTGACATCGTTGTAGCATGTTACCACGACCAAGGGCATGCCCCGATCAAAGTGCTCGGGCTCGAAGCCGGCGTCAACATCACCGTCGGCCTAAAAGGCGGCATCATCCGCACCTCAGTCGACCACGGCACCGCTTTCGACATTGCTGGGAAAAACCTAGCCGACGAACGAAGCATGCTTGAAGCCATCCGTGTCGCCGTCGAACTAGCGCCGAAACGGTGATTGGCAAGTCCAGTAGGAAGGGGCGGCTAACCCCGCCCCCTCACACCACCTAGCATGCGGGTCCGCACTAAGCGGTTCGTCAACTTTGACGGAATTCGAAATATCGTTGCGTCAAACTCTTGAGTCCTTGGGCAAGCCAATATGGGGTGCCCAAGGCTTGATGGAGTTGTGGTGTTTTGGCTGTCCTCCAAGCTCCTTTTCGAATATTGACGACCCCCATAACCTCTTTCTCTTTCAATCCCAGCACTCTCAGCTCACGGATTCTGGTTCTGACCCACTTCCTCTCACTGTTTTCGATTTTGACCCAGGAGATGCAAACAAAAGTCCAAGTCAGCCTGCAAATGTTCTTTCATCAGCCGTTCCGCCTCGTCGCCGTTGTGGTCGCGAATGGCTTCGTATATTTGCTCGTGCTCGTCGATTAAAAATGGGCGCTTATGGTATACGACCGTTTTTCGAAACAAATAAATAATCGATTGCATTCGATCGATCATGTCGATCATAAATGGATTATTGCTCGTTTGCACGATAATATTGTGAAACGCTTCGTTTGCTTCCATAATCTCTTCGGTTGTGCCAGTCCGGGCAATCGCAATGCAATTTCTTAACTCTTCCAAGCTTTCTTCGCTCATATACATAGCAGAGTAGCGAGCCGCAAACCCTTCAAGCAAGATTCGAACTTGAAAGATATTGCGCAAGTCCGTATCTGTCGGATTGACGACCTTCTTTTGCCGAATGAGCCCTTCTTGTTCCAGCTTGCGAATGGCCTCTCTTACAGGTGTTCGGCTAACGCCAAGCTCTTCGGCAATCCGTTCCTCGACCAGTTTCGTACCCCGAGGCAAATCCCCATTTAATATTTTATCGCGTATATATTCATAAGATTTGATATAGGCAAGCTGCTGTGCCTTTTTCGCCAACGTGATCGTCCCCTTTAGTCCTTCTAAATTCAAACTTGGAACACTTCCCACCTACACTCACACTGAAAAAGAGAAATCATTAGGAACACCTATCCCGCGACAGAATATAAACGAAGCCATCTCCATGCATCCCACAGTTCCGTTCCTTAAGAAAATAGCAAGAGTTTAGAAGGTTGGTGAAAAACAACGGATTCGCTCGATGGATGAGAAATGGAAAGGAATAAAGCTACGGTGCCGCAAGATTTCTCAATTTGAAAAATGCCGCTTGAGAGCAGTCTCTCTCCGTGACATACTCCCACCACCTACGCTGACGCTTAGAGGTGGGGGCTTCTCGGGTAATCCCGTCTAACGACAGGAAGTTGACCGAGCGATCCCCGTGTGCCCCACGGTTCGACATCCAGTTAGACCATACCTAACTGTTTCCGGCCTTCCTTTTTGAGATTGAACCGGAATTCATCTCCCCCTTTCACTTTGTTTAGAAGTGGGAGACTTCTTCCGTTGGTAAGTTAAAGTAAGGACACAGTTGATTTGTCCATCAACACAACGATCAAATCCGCAAGACGTTTTGTAAGGGGTGGAATCCCAGGATCCGAAGCCACGAAAGCGTTTGCTGCTACGCCGTTAGGCACCTAGCGCATGCTTCTTAACCGAGCCTCGTTCCCATTGTTTCATCCGCTTGATTCCGCCCTACTAAAAGCCTTTTACAAAAACCAGCAACGCGATCGTTTGGTTGATGGGCCCTGCTTATTTCCACGTCGGATCCAACCGAACCCGATCGACCTAGTGCACGGACTCCCTCCCTATCTAAGGGAACTTACGTTCTGTTTCTCCTTATTTTACACCTTCTATTCTTGTGCCGCAAGGGGAACATCGCAGAGGACACCGATTCATCCCCTGCTTACACTCACGCGGGGAGTAGGGAATGAATCGGTTCGAGATGATAGATGGTCCCCGAGCATCATCAAAGGATACACAATTTGTGTCCATAGAATAAAAAAATGTATACAAAATTATATATATTGTGTACAATCAAAATCAAGAAAGCGCTTTATGAAAAAGTGATAAGGAGGTCATCACCCATGTTAGGATTCATTGGCATCGGCATTATGGGAAAACCGATGGTTAGAAATCTCCTTAGACACGGGTATACGGTGACGGTGTTTGACATCAACGAAGAGGCTGTACGGGAAATGGCTGCTGAGGGAGCCGTACCGGCCCATTCGCCGAAAGAGGCGGCCCAACATAGCGACGTCATTTTTACAATGCTCCCTAACTCTGAGCACGTAAAAAGTGTCGTACTCGGTGCGGACGGAATCATCGAAGGGGCAAAAAGAGGAACGATTTTCGTTGATATGAGCTCGATTTCCCCCGTTGTTTCGAAAGAACTGGCCGAAACGTTAGTCAACTATGACATTGACATGCTGGATGCCCCTGTAAGCGGCGGAGAACCGAAAGCCATCGATGGAACCCTTTCCATTATGGTGGGTGGAAAAGAGGAAGTATTCCAAAAAGTAAAACCGATTCTTCAATGCATGGGCAAGGATATCATTCTTGTCGGGGGAAACGGGGCAGGCACGACTGCTAAACTTGCCAATCAGATCATGGTGAATGTGAACATCGCAGCGATGTCAGAAGCGGTCATGTTGGCAGCCAAGGCAGGCATCGATATCGAAAAAATGTATCAAGCTGTTCGAGGGGGGCTAGCAGGAAGCGCTGTACTGGACGCCAAAGTGCCGCTGATTCTCGAACGAAATTTCAAACCAGGCGGAAGAATTGATATTAATCTAAAAGACTTAATGAACGTCGTCGAGGCCGCTCACTCCATCGGCGTTCCCGTTCCTCTCACCAGCCAAGTGCTAGAAATGTTTTACGCATTAAAAGTCGACGGAAAAGAAGGACTCGATCACGCTGCGTTGATTCAGTACTATGAAAAATTAGCCAATTTCAACGTAACACAGACCGCAAATGTGTGACCGCTCTTCCTTAGGGCGATTGTGCAATCGTTCCCTATTTCCAAAAAAGAGAGGGAGTGTCTATGTTAAAAACCAGCGACGTTATTCAATCCTATCCAAAACTTCGTGATGAAGCAGTAAAACCATTATGGGAAGAAACATACCCGCTTCTTCGCCATCATAAAATCATTGTCCTTGACGATGACCCGACTGGCGTGCAAACGGTTCATGGTGTATCCGTCTATACCGATTGGACATATGAGTCGATCGAACAAGGATTTCAAGAAGACAACAACATGTTTTTCATTTTAACTAACTCGAGAGCGTTTACCGCCGACATGACGGAAAAGGTTCATAAAGAGATTGCCGAACGGATCGAAACCATATCGCAACGGCTCAACCGCCCGTACCTTCTCATTAGCCGCGGAGATTCGACCTTAAGGGGACATTACCCGCTAGAAACGGAAGTGCTAAAACAGACCATTGAGCAAAAAGGCCATAGAACGATCGACGGGGAAGTCATCTTGCCATTTTTCCGTGAGGGCGGAAGATTCACCATTCACAATACCCACTATGTCGAACAAGACGGGGTATTGGTGCCTGCGGGGGAAACAGAGTTTGCCAATGACCGCACGTTTGGGTACCGTTCAAGTCATCTCGGGGAATGGGTAGAGGAAAAAACAAGAGGAAAATATCAAAAGGACGACATGGTATACATCTCGCTCCAAAGCATCAGGGAGCTGGACATCGAAAAAATCTATCGCCAGCTCATGTCCGTCAGCCACTTTAACAAAGTCATCGTCAATGCGATCGAAGAACAGGATGTGGCCGTTTTTGTGATTGCCCTAATCAAAGCGATTCGGGACGGCAAAACGTTTTTATTCCGAACCGGAGCGTCATTCACCAAAGTGATCGGCAACATTCCAACCCGTCCTTTACTGACGGCCAAAGAATTAATCGCCCATCAAACCAACCATGGCGGCCTGATTATCGTCGGATCTCACGTCAAAAAAACAACCGCCCAGCTTCACCGCTTAAAGGAGTTGCCTGGCCTGCATTTCATCGAGCTGAACAGTCATCTCGTGCTAGATCAAGACGCTTTTCTGCATGAAATTGAACGCGTCCGCCTTGAAGCCGAGGAGAACGTAGCCAATGGAAGAACAACCGTCATCTATACAAGAAGAGAGCGGCTTGAACTAGGCGATGGAATGGAAGAAGAGGAACTCAAACTTTCCGTCGCGATCTCAGCTGGGGTCACGAGCATTGTGTCCGAATTTTCCACAACACCGAAATATATCGTGGCCAAAGGCGGCATTACATCGAGCGATATCGGCACCAAAGGATTACATGTCAAACGCGCAACCGTCATGGGCCAAATCGCACCCGGCGTGCCAGTATGGCGAACGGGATCTGAAAGCAAATTTCCATCCATCCCGTATATTATCTTCCCTGGCAATGTCGGGACGGTGGATACGTTAAAAGAAGTTGTATGTATTTTAGAAGAATCGTTGTAGAAGGCAGCATCAAAAGTTCTATGAAAACTCCACACGAACCATCCCATTGAGCATCGCGGAGCATGTCGAGAACCGAATTCGTCCTTGACCAACACTCGCCAAAGATGCGCAAGGGTCGCCAAGGGCGGTGGGGACAAAAAAGAAAGAGATGGACAATTACGGAAGATAGGAAGTTCTAGCGGGATTATCATCAAATAGGACTCCCTATTTTTTAGCATAGAAGGAAGAAATTCATCTATAAAGATTTTCGGGCTAGTTGGTATTAAATAAACACCCAACTAGCCCTACCGATTTCACCTAGTAAACCACTCGATCGGAACCGTGACGAGTGATGGGAAAACAATAAGTAAGATAAGCACAACAACTTGAACGAGTAAAAATGGCCAAACTCCTTTCATAATGTCGTCCATCGAAATTTTCCCGATGCCGCAGGCGACATTGAGCACTGTTCCTACTGGAGGAGTGAGAAGGCCGATCGCATTGTTTAAAATAAACAGAATGCCGAAATATACGGGGTCAATGCCAGCCTTTTCAACAATCGGCATTAGAACAGGAGTTAGCACAAGAATCGTCGGAGTTAAATCCATCGCTGTGCCCACAACGAGAACTAAAAGGTTAATCATTAATAACAAAAGCAGGGGATGATCCATGATCGGCATGACGACTTCTGTAATCGAAGAAGGAATATTGGCTACTGTGATCATCCACGAGGCAACCATGGATGCTGCGATTAGGAACATCACAACACTTGTTGTTTTCGAAGCGGCAACAAGTGCATTGTATAAGTCGTTCAGCCGGATCTGACGATAAATCACAGTGCCTACAAACCAGGCATAGAACACGGCGACAGCAGCTGCTTCAGTTGCTGTAAAAATTCCCCCCTTCATCCCTCCTAAAATGATAACGGGCAGCAGCAGTCCCCAAAATGCGTGCTTTGTAGCCTGTAAAATTTCTTTGGCTGACTTTCTCGGATAAACCGCAGACTTTTCTTTTCTCGATACATACACCCAAACAGCTGCTAATCCTAAAGCCATCATCAAACCGGGCACAATGCCCCCGATAAATAGCTTCGTAATGGACACACCACTCGCTACCCCGAATATGATAAACGGGATACTAGGGGGAATAATCGGAGCAATGATTCCTCCAGCCGCTACTAAGCCAGCAGACCGGCTTCGATCATAACCGGCCTTCGCCATCATCGGTATAAGAATGGCCCCGACTGCAGCTGTGTCAGCAACCGCCGAACCCGATAAACAAGCAAATAGCACAGCTGTTATAATGGCGACATATCCTAACCCACCGCGGACATGACCTACAGCCGAAATCGCAAAGTCAATAATCCTTTTTGAAATGCCGCCAGCATTCATTAATTCTCCGGCAAGGATAAAAAACGGAATGGCCATTAAACTGACACTATCGGCTCCGTTCACTAAGGTTTGAGCAATGATTTGGCTATCAAGCATGCCTAAATAAAACATAAGGCACACGGCACTAATCATAAGGGCGAATGCGATCGGAATCCCTAGTGCCATTGCCCCTAATAGCGACCCGACAAAGATGGTAATCGTCATATCCATTCACCTCACTTTACGATCGTTTTCTCTCTTAAAGAATAGGGCACTTCTTCTTCCGTATCTTTCATGGTCGTCAATGTATCAATCGTTTTTTCGTCAAAAAACACTTTATACAAATGAATCAAAAGAATAAAAGCAAATGACAAACTAGTTATAACGCCGACACCGTAGACAAAAGCAAGCGGAAGCCCAGTGGCTGGTGCTTTCGTTTCTGCATTTAGTAAAGTGGTCTTTAAGCTCCCATCAAAGAGCAGCCAAAGGATATAAAAGACTAGTATATTCCCTATGACATACACGACTGTTTTTGCCTTACGGGGAAGACGCTTAATGACAGTATCTACTCCTAAATGACGATTCTCTTTCAATGCACCGATTGCGCCTAGAAACGTTAACCAGATAAATAGGAACCGTGACATTTCCTCTGACCAAGTAATCCCTGAGTTAAACGCATAACGGAGTACAACATTGGCAAACACAAAAACGAACATAATGCCTAAAAACAAAGCCATTGTGATATTCAACAGGCGATCAAAAAATTGGGACACCTTCCCCATATGGATCCTCCCACCTTTCTCCAATACACGTTGATCAAACGGAATCTTCTGAAACTACTTCAACACATTAATAACCCGTGGTGCTAGATAAACTTGATCAAGCATAAAAATAGCCCTTGCTGGCGGATCTCCAGTAGAATGAAAGTGTCACCCAACATTCGAAAGGAGAGATCCCCCATGCAAGAGCACTTTCATTTTACTACAGATCCAGCCAAACTTCAAAAACAATATGCCGCTATTTTCTGTTTTGTTTCTGCCCAACTGTCGTTGATTCAAATGGATCTTCATCGCCGCAACCGTCACTTGGTCAAGCAAGAAGACGAAGTGGTCATGGCGGTTCACCTTTTGGGGAAGCTGCTGGGCTTTTCTTCCGAACGAGCCTGGCATCGTTTTGTCACGGGAAATTTGTTCACAAACGGCTCGTTTCTTGAACGCTCCCGATACAACCGCCGCTGCCGGGCGCTTGGTTTCGCCATCAAATGGATCCGTCATGAGCTGGCGAAACGTGGCCAACACCATGCTTATGCGGTCGTCGACAGCTTGCCTCTTCCGTTGTGCCATCCCGCAAGAATGCAGCGCGTCAAGCGGTTTCGAGGGATCGCGGATATGGGGTATTGTGCTTCCAAAAAGCAATGGTACTACGGTTTCAAGCTACATCTTCAAGTGACCAACCAAGGGCTGGCCATGGGCTATGTCGTGACGGAAGCCTCCTGCCACGACGTCAAAGCCGCTGAAACGGTGATGACTCAAATCCCTCATCCTTACAACTTTGGAGACAAAGGGCACATCAGCCACGCTCTTCGAGAAAAGCTGTACGAAGAACACCAAGCCGCGTTCTGGACACCGTCTCGACACAATCAAAAGCACGGCCCATCCAAGGCATGGGAAGAATGGATCCAAAAAAAACGCAAAGTCATCGAGACGGTGTTTTCGATTCTCGTAGACCAATACCGGATCACCGACATTCGAGCGAATTCCATTGCCGGGTTTGAAGTGGCACTCGATGGCATCTTGTTGGCTTATTCCTTGGTCACACTAGGGCTGGTTGAGCGCTGACGCTCAACTAGCACCACGGGTATTAATAAATAATGGAAGGAAAACCTCTTCAAATGATAGGGGATAGGAAATATTTATATACATGCTCATTGAAAAGTTAACCTTCGCATAAGCGGTGCCCACTCCGGTTATACTGCTCCTAATGAAAAACATGGAAAAGGAGCGGAATTCTGCATGAAACGTCTCAAAATCACCGACAACCATGGATGGACGCCCCGGAAACTCCGCAAGCAGGAACGGAAGATCAAAAACGCCCATCTCCGCCAACGTGTGATGGCCGTCCGCCTGGTCATGGAAGGCTATTTGGGCAAAGACGTGGCCTCCATGGTCAACGTGTGCCGACAAACTGTTTCCCATTATGTGTCGCTGTTCAACGAAGGCGGCCTTGAACTCCTGCTTCATCGGGATTTCGCCCCCGGGCGGGAGCCGTTTCTCACCGAAGAACAGCAGGAAGAGATCAAACAGCTTGTGTTGACCACTACTCCCGCGGAACTGGGCTGGGACGTCGCTTCGGCGTGGAACACCAAACTCCTGCAATCCTATGTCGCAAAGCAATTCGGTGTTTCCATTTCCCGCGAAGCGCTGCGAAAACTCCTGCACCGCAAAGGGCTGTCGTGGACACGACCGACGTACACACTGGCGAAAGGAAATCTGGATGAGCAAAAACAATTTGAAAAACAAATGGATCTGATAAAAAAAACTTGATCACCAAGGAGACAGAAGATGCTGTTCTTCTGTACATCGATGAAACCCATATCCGCTCTTACCATGTCTTGCGGTCCACATGGTCGGAAGTCGGCCGCCAAAAACAAGTGCCGACGTTTGGCCATCATGCCCACGTATCGCTGTTTGGCGCGGTCAACGTCCATGATGGTGAAACGGTGCTTCATCAAACGACCGCTGCCAATGCCGCGACGTTCTTGGATTTCTTGAGAATGCTCAAACAGCGCTATTTAGACCGTCTCATGGTTTTGGTGTTGGATAACGCCCGCATTCACCATACCAAAATGGTCAAGGAGTTTTTGCGGGAAGAAGGACAGTGTTTTCACTTTATTTACCTTCCTCCGTATTCTCCGCAACTGAACCCGATCGAACGCTTGTGGAAATGGCTGAAAGACACCGTGATCGCCAATGTGTTTCACAAAAATCGAAACGATATCGTCCAGGCCATTGCTCGGTTTGTCCACTACATCCACGAACGTCCGGAGGAAGTGCTGTAACGCTTAGGGTGTGCAGGATGAGAAGTTAACTCTTTATGTTGCATGTATATAGAAAGGACGCTTCCTATCCCCCAATGGCCAGAAAACCTATAACATTACTGTGCCTGCTTTATAGCTTCAAATAGTTGATCCATTCGTTCTTTTCCGTAAACTTTTTCGAATTCTTTGTATACCGGCTGAACAGCGTTCTTAAATGCTTGTTTATCTACTTCATTAATTTTCATTCCTTGTTTTTCTAACTCTTGTTTAAGCTTTTGATCGTCTTCTTTTACAGCATTGCGATGGAACTGTCCTGCCTCTTTTGCACTTTCTTCGATGATTTTTTGTTGCTCAGGAGAAAGCGTTTTCCAAAACTTTTCACTGATACTCAATGGAAGTGGACTATATTGGTGACCTGTCAACGATAAGAACTTTTGCACTTCGTATAGTTTACTATTATAAATATTGGTCAGCGGGTTTTCTTGTCCGTCTATGATATGCTGTTCTAACGCTTGGAACAACTCGCCAAAAGCCATCGGCGTCGGATTGGCTCCTAGCGTTTTGAAGATACTAATGGATACAGGAATTTCAGGTGTTCTGATTTTCAACCCTTTTAAGTCATCTGGTTTTTGAATCGGTTTCACATTGTTAGTCACATGTCTAAACCCGTTCTCCCAATACGCTAAGATGTGAATATTTTTGTCGACTAGAGGCTTAGCCAATTCTTGCCCAAATGGACCATCAAGAACTTTCCAAGCTTGCTCGAAACTATCGAATATATAAGGCAATTCCACAATTCCAATTGGTTGATAAAGACTAGAGTAAATTCCTGTACCAACCGCAGTCATTTGCAAGGTATTGGATTGAACAGCCTGGAGCATAGCAGGTTCGCTTCCTAACTGTTCTCCCGGAAACACTTGAACCTCAATTTGGCCTTTTGATTTTTTTTCTACCAGTTCTTTAAATTTCAAAGCAGCTTGGTGTCTAGGATTGGTTTCTGCAGCCCCATGGCCGAATTTAATAACAATCTTTTTGTTGCTAGCTTGACCGCCGCTTTGCCCAGCAGATTGCTTAGAACCCGAAGAAGAACAACCAGCAAGAAAGATCGCACTTACCATAAACATCGCCAACAAAATAGAAACCACTCGTTTGATCGACATGATATCATCCCCCTATCCCTTTTCACTTGAACTATTAGTCAATATGCATCCCGCCGTTGATGTCAATTTCTTCCCCTGTAATATAGCCGGCCTGTTCAGAAGCTAGGAAGGCAATGGTATACGCAACATCTGTTACAGTCCCAATTCTGCCAACCGGCACCCCTTTGATGATCTCATTCTTCACTTCCTCGGTTAACATCCCACCTGTAATGTCTGTGCCAATGAGTCCAGGAGCTACAGCGTTGCAGGTGATCCCGAAGGGCGCCATTTCCCGCGCGACAGCTTTTGTAAAACCAGCGACAGCTGCCTTTGCTGCAGAATAGTGCGATCCACCAAACACCCCTCCGCCCCGCTTTCCGGAAACAGATCCAAGATTGACAATCCGTCCGTAATTTTGCCGCTTCATGTGCGGCAGAACTTCCTGGGTTAAGTAATAGATACTTTTGACATTGACCTGAAAAATGAGATCCCATTCCTCTTCCGGAATTTCGAGAACCCTTGTAGGACGTGTAATTCCGGCGTTGTTTACAAGAATATCGATCTTGTCAAACTTGCTGATGATCTCCTGTACCGTGCTGGAAACCTGCGCCCGATTCGTCACATCCAACTGCACTGGATAGGCTTTCCCATTTTGAGCGTTAATTTCTTCAGCCGCTTCCTTCACCCCCTCAAAGTCAATATCAGCTAATACAACGGTCGCTCCCCTATACGCCAGTTGTTTAGCAGTTTCCCTTCCGATTCCTCTTTTCGATCCAGCGCCTGTAATGAGTGCCACCCTATTTTGAAAATTCACTTGTCTAAATCCCCTCTCCAACCGGTTATTTCCTAAGTAACTAATAATGTTTTCATCTAAGTATACAACTAGAGAAGATACCATCATGCCATAATCAAGATGGTCCCTAAACAACCTTCTATCTGCAGTCGTTTGATGGCTGTCGCAACGGTTCACTTTTTAAGATCACTTTCCCCTGTCCAACCTGCTGTACTAGAACGATTGAAGAAAGCGCTACCAAAATTAGCGTATTTGTCTAATTCTTCTTTTAAGAAACCAACGTCGTGTAAAATGAGATATCACCCACCGCCACATCCCCCTTCCCTCATCATAGCAACTAGATCTCTTTGCTTATTCCCCCTTTTGTTAGACTGTTCAACCAGACCCCCTTTTAAAACGATTAACTAATTCAATTAAATTATTAACTATGAAAAGCAAACTTGTCAACGGTATTTTTAGAAAATTCCCTTTATTATATACAAAAGTAAGTAGAAAGATACGATAAAATACAGCATAAAATCTGTTGAATAGTTATATTTTTTATATTAATATTTTTATAACACCTTTAATTTGGTAAAACGTTTTAATAAGTGAGACACAGCTATATAACAGGAGTCTGACCAAATTGATGGAAATCACAGTGTTTCACCAGCCCCCTAGTACAAAAATTAGTAGCTGAAAACTCTCCATCAGTTTTGCTCTTCCGCCTAAAAGCGACTGATAAACGGAAGATCTTCATAGAAAGAGGGAGAACAAGAATGAAAATCACAATGAAAGATATCGCTAAAGAAGCCGGTGTATCCGTCGCAACGGTCTCTCATGTCATTAATGGGACAAAACGCATATCAGAAGAAAAAGAAAAACTTATTTGGGAAACAATCAAAAAGTACAATTACGTACCGGATGCAAGAGCAAAACACTTGCGTCTCCAAAAGACCAAAACAGCCGCACTTGTTGTATCCAGTTTACCTGATTCATATGTCACAGGATTTGTCAATGCTGTCGGAATACGAGCCCGAGAATTGGGGTACCATCTTTTGTTTGTCAACACAAACGAAAACTCCGAGCATGAGAAAGAGACCATTCATTTATTAAGTTCAAACATGGTGGATGGCCTTATTTTATCCCCTTCAAGCAGCGATATCAGTTATTTGAAGGGATATATTGACCAAAACCTGCCGATTGTTCTTGTTAACCGCTACGATCCAAAAATCCCTGATATTCCAAGGGTCGTAGCGGACGACTTCCAGGCGGGTTACGATGCTACTGTTCATCTCATTCAGCACGGCCATAAACATATTGGAGTCATCTACGGCGTTCCAAACGTTTCAACCACGAATCAGCGTATTGAAGGGTACAAAGCCGCTCTTCAAGAACATGGATTGCCATTTAACGAACACTATCTAGAAATGGGGTATGCAACTGTCGAAGGAGGATATAACGCCACAAAAACACTTTTAAACCGTCACAACAGGATCACAGCACTATTTGTTCTAAATGATGCAATGACCATTGGCGCCTTAAAGGGAATTCATAGCCTGCTTTTAAAATGTCCTGAAGAGATAGCCCTTATTGGATTCGGTGACTTTGAGGCAGCCAGTGTGACGAATCCTCCAATCACAAATATTTATTTACCCCCTGATACGATAGGAAGAACAGCGTTTGATATACTGATGAACCGAATAAATAATCCTAATTACTGTAAAAGCGTTTCCTTGCCCACGTCGCTCATTATCAGAAAGTCGTGCGGCTGTTAGGAAGGAACTCGACATTCCGTTGAATGAAGGGGAAGCCGCCAGGCATCTTCCCCCTCATTCAGTAAAATGGCTAAAGAAGCTGCACACGTTTCACACGATCTGCCCGACCAAGCAGGATATGTCCAAGTTCATACACGACTTACTTGACCGCCTCTCCCACTTACCTGCAGCAGAAGTGGGATAAGGGAGGAATTTCAATGATTGTTACTTTCTCCCTTTTTTTCGGAACAGCCCGTACATATCCCATACCATACTTTAACGCCTTCTTCCGTATCGACGGCATCAATTTCTTTTCCGCACACTTGGCATATAATCGTGCCTTGCTTTACAGCAAATGCCTTAACTATCATGTTGTCACCCCCATCAATTTTTTCTAATACAAAAGCATGTCTAGCAACCTATAAAGATCCGGCTTATCCACGATTTCCTCATTTACGGCCGCTAGATCTTTATAAATGATCTTATTGTTTTTCAGTCCAACGGCTTGGCCCCCTTGTCCGTTCACTAGCAAATCTACTGCCGCAACTCCAAGTTTACTTGCCAGCACTCGGTCAAACGCCGATGGGGAGCCTCCCCTCTGTATAAACCCTAATGCCGTCGTTCTTACACGAAGGTTCAGCTTCGTTTCAATGTATCGTTGTAATTCTTGCAAATCATACATTCTTTCGGTTACAATGACGACGTTATGATGCTTTCCGCTTTTTATTCTTGCCTGTAGTTTTGAACAGATCGTATCAAAATCCAATTTTCTTTCTGGAGTTGAGATGATTTCTCCCCCGCCTGCTAAAGCCGCATATAAAGCTAAATCACCACAATATCTTCCCATTACCTCAACAATCGTTGTTTTATCATGGGAAAAATCTGTATCCTTGATTTTTCCAATACAATCCAATATTGTATTCAAAGTGGTGTCAAACCCAATGGAATAATCCGTGTAAGCTAGATCGTTATCAATCGTCGCGGGGATACCGATTACCTTTACACCTAGCTGATGTAATGTTTCTGCTCCTTTTAACGACCCTTCTCCCCCTATGACTACTAAACCATCAACACCAAATCTTTCCAATACTTGGAGAGCCCGTTTTCTTCCCTCTTCTTTCATGAATTCTGCAGATCTGGATGTTTTTAAAATGGTTCCTCCTCGATCGGCAATATCCTCTACGTCTGAAACGAGCAAGGGCTGAATTTTGCCGTCCATCAAACCTTGATATCCATACTGGATGCCTATGACATCTAAGCCATAATAATCGGCCGTTTTTACCACTGCCCTGATCGCAGCATTCATTCCGGGGGCGTCTCCACCACTCGTTAAGACCCCTATGGTTTTCATGATCGATACACCTCTACATGATTAACAAGAAGCCAACACTTAGTAGTCTGAGAAAGGAATTTCAGCAACTATACAAATATAGTTGCTGAAATTCCCAAAAAACGAAGTGATGCATAGATGGCCTATTTTTAACTATATAGATGCAATTTAAAGCTTTAACATTTTTCGTCTTTGCCGGTCATTGCATCCGACTGTCGAGTGACCGAACAACGCCGCTTCCAGACCCATGAATGGGTCTGTGAAGCGAGTCGTTGTTCGGTCTTCCGTCACGCTAAGGCGTGACGGAGGCAAGCCACACGCTTGCCTTCGACAGTCGAAAATGGGCAAACCACTTTTCTGTCAAGGATATGTTAAACTTCTTTGTTGCATCTATATAGATTTTCTCAAATTTTTTTCATTGTTTCCGACGAGAGCCTTACCCGACCGTTTTACTAGGAAAACAATAATAGAAGAACTAATAATCATACTGACGCCTAAGAAAATCATACTGACTGTAAAAGATCCTGTTACATCCTTAATATATCCCACAATGTATGGTCCAAAAAATCCGCCGAGGTTTCCGACGCTGTTGATCAGCGCGATGGCCCCTCCAGCTGCAGCTCCGGTTAAGAACGAAGGCGGAATAGCCCAAAACGGAGAGTATGCCCCAAATGCTCCGCATAGAGCAATCGTGAGAAATACAAATGCTAAGATAATACTTGTACTTGACACATAAGTGCTAATCATCATAGAAATCGCACTAACCGTTAAACATGTGGCAACATGCCAACGTCTCTCGTTCTTCTTGTCAGAATGATTCCCGACTAAAATCATCGCTACCATCGCGCACGCATACATGAGGCCTAAAAGCCATCCCATTCCTTGTGTACTAAGCGACGTAGCCTCTGATAAACCTTTCGAGATGGTCGGTAAAAACATATTAATTCCGTAATAACCCGTCATCCAGCAGAAATAAGCAACAGACAAAATTAACACGTCACGATCCTTTAATGCCTGTGCGAATGTATAGTGTTTTACTTGTTGTTTTTCAAGATTTTCTTTCGTGATCACATCAATTAGCCACTGTTTCTCCTCTTTCGTCAACCATGTTACCTCTTCAATTTTGTCGTCAAGGTAGAAATAAGCGACAATACCTAAAATGACCGCTGGGATCGCTTCCAAAATAAATAACCATTGCCATCCAGACATATCGAACCATTCAATACCTAACAAGAACGTACAAAGCGGAGCTGCCAACGCGTTGGCACCTGGTATCGCTAACATAAATGCGGCAATCGCCTTTGCGTGATGCTTTGTTTGATAAAAACCGCTTAAGTAATGTACCATACATGGATAAAAGCTAGCTTCCGCAACGCCTAACAGAAATCGAATAATATAAAATTGCATCGGTGTTTGTACGAAAGCCGTTAAAGCAGAGACGATGCCCCATGTAATCATAATTCTGCTGATCCACTTTCTCGCCCCTACTTTTGACATGATCGCGCTTCCGGGGACTTCCAAAAGGAAATAACCGAAGAAAAAGATTCCTGCCCCTAATCCAAACACCGCATCAGAAAAACCTAAATCTTCGTTCATTTGCAGCGCGGCAAATCCAATATTCGCCCTATCTAAGATCGCGATAACAAAACATAAGAACAAAAACGGAATCAATCGTAACGTCACTTTTTTCGTTGTCGAGCGTTCCAATGCCAGCTGATTCAAAGTAATTCCTCCTTCGGCGTTTTATGCCTTCAGACTTTCCGTGTCTACAGTTGAATGAATCTTCTTGAGAAAGCCGAAGAATAACAATGTCCAGTTGCCCGAGATTGGTAGCGGCTTACCCATGTACAACAATCTTACACGTTTTTCATCGCACGTGAAACCTCTTCACGGGTATGGAAATAATTAATAAAAACCTCGCAACCCTTTACATCAAACGCTTTCAAAAAACTTTATTAGAGTGGCCGTTGATCATCGACACAGCATGATCCACTCAAAAAGAACGCCTTATGCCTTGTGAGCAATCGTTCAGTATATTAGAACGATTGCGACCCGAAAAGGTTAGGTGAAACGAAAAGGCAAGGAAGAGTCCTTACGAATTCTAACAGATTGATTTGTCTCAGAATTATAGAGATTTCGCTCCTGCCCTCGAAACGGCTCTACTATAGAACGGGATTCGCTTCTAGTTTTTGGGTCGCTAGTTGAGCATGACGCCCAACTAGCCCCGCAAAGGATAACGGGATAACGGTTAGTCCATATGCGAACCACCGTTAATGTCAATTTCTTCTCCTGTAATATAGGACGCTTCTTTTGATGCTAAAAAGACAATGGCAGCTGCAATCTCTTCTGTTTGTCCAGGTCTTCCCATCGGGATCCCCGCAATGACTTCCTTTGCTTGCTCTTCAGGGAGCGATTTCCATATATCAGTATCAATCAGCCCTGGCGCTACACAATTGACCGTAATTCCGTCAAGTGCAACCTCACGGGCGAGGTTCTTTGAGAATCCTAAGACAGCTGCTTTGGAAGCAGAATAATGGGCTCCTCCAAATATGCCTCCTCCTCGTTTGGCTGAAACAGAAGACACATTAATAATCCGGCCATACTTTTGTTTTTTCATCTGCCCTAGCACGGCTTGGGTGCATAAAAACAATCCAAACATATTGACATTGAAGATTCTCACCATATCTTCTAGTTGCATATCTTCAACTGTCACTTTTTGCGAAATCCCCGCATTGTTGACAAGGATATCAATTCTTCCATATGTTTGAAGAACTTTCTCAACCATCGCCTCGTTCGATTCTTTGCTCGTGACATCGAGTTCGACTCCTAAGGCCCTTCCTCCCGCCTCGGTAATCGCATTCACCGTTTCCTGAATGCCGTCCCAGTTTAAATCAGCGACAACGACAATCGCTCCTTGTTTCGCCAAGGCTAATGCAATCGTTCGTCCAATTCCTCTTTTCGAACCACTGCCAGTGACAATCGCTACTTGGTCATCTAATCGAAACATGCTATCGTCTCCTCTTTGCTTGATTTGGATGTTTATTTTTGGAGTAGTCCAAACGCAGTTTGAACAATATTTTCCACAGTAATACCGTTTAGTGCTAACAATTTTTGATATGGCGCCGACTGGCCGAACTGATCTTGTACCCCTATTCTTCTGACAATCCCTTTTCCTTCTTCAGCGACAACCTCACATACCGCACTTCCAAGACCATTTAAAATGTTATGATCTTCTACCGTAATGATTTTGCCGATTTTAATACATTCCATGACTGCTTCGCGATCAAGAGGTTTAATTGTATGCATGTCGAATAACTTGACCGAAACCCCTTTTGCTTCTAATTGTTTTGTTGCTTCGATGGCAAGACAAACGGTATCACCATTGGCAATAATCGCAATATCTTCGCCATCATTAATTTTCTTCGCTTTACCAATGATGAACTCTTCATGTTCATCATAAATAATCGGAACAGCATCCCGAGTAAAACGGAGATATACGGGTCCATACATGTTCGCTGCTTGTTCGACTAATTTTCGAGTAGAATAGTAGTCGGCCCCCATGACGACCGTCATATTCGGAAACGTTCTCAACACACCCATATCCTCGATCGCTTGGTGGCTTCCCCCATCATTCGCTGGTGTTAGCCCTCCGTGAGAACAAGCAATCTTTACATTGAGATTCGGGTAACAAATTTCCTGTCTAATTTGCTCCGCCATTCGTAAAGAACCAAACACAGCGTAAGTGCTTACAAAAGGAATCTTACCGGTTGTCGCCAAACCCGCTGCCAAGCCAGCTGCGTTTTGTTCCGCGATTCCAACGTTGATATGTTGGTTCGGCAACTCCTTAATGAACTTCGTCGTTTTGCAAGATTTTGCAATATCCACGTCGATGACATAAATATTTTTATTTTCTTTCCCCAACTTCACAATTTCATCGCCAAACGCTTCCCTTGTCGCCTTTTTCACTACAAGGTCCTTTTCTAGTATGCTCATTATTGCAACCCCCTTGCGATCTCTTCCATGGCCCGTTCATACTCTTCGTCATTCGGGGCAATCCCATGCCATTCAGCGACATTCTCCATATACGAAACTCCTTTTCCTTTTACCGTTTCGAGAATGACGCATTTTGGCTTTCCGTTTTTGTTCACGGTGATTTCGTCTAACGTTTCCACAATCTCTTCCATCGAATGTCCGTTAATATATCTCGTTTCACAACCGAACGCTTCGAATTTCTTTTCTAAATCCAATAACGGCATGACTTCATCACAAAATCCGTCAATTTGGAGGTTATTGTAATCCACAAATATAAATAAGTTATCCAATTGATACTTAACGGCCGTCTGAACAGCTTCCCAAATTTGTCCTTCTTGACACTCGCCATCGCCTAATAAACAGAACACACGATAATCTTTTTGATCCCGTTTCCCTGCGATAGCCATTCCCACCGCGCAAGAAAGTCCTTGCCCTAACGATCCGGTAGAAATATCAATCCCTGGACACTTTTTCATGTCGGGATGCCCTTGAAAAGGAGAGCCATACTCCCTAAGTGTATAAATCGTCTCGTAAGGAACAAATCCTCGTAACGCTAAGGCAGCGTATTGGATCGGGCATGCGTGTCCTTTCGAAAGGACAAAGCGATCGCGGTCCTCCCAAGTCGGATTGTTCGGATCAACATTCAATTCGCGAAAGTACAGCGCTGTCATTAGATCCGCAGCAGAAAGCGAACCTCCCGGATGGCCGGATTGCGCCTTATAAATCATTGTGAGCGCCGTTTGTCTCATTTGAATCGCTAATTGTTTTAATTCTTCCACACTTGTCTTTCTCATCTCCGCCACCTCATTAAACGTGATAACGTATTAGCGCAAAGGGCTTACATAAATGTTTATTTGTCTACTTGTCTACTAAGTATCTTATAATTACAGTATACATGTGATTCATTCATTGTCAACAACATTTTGTCGTGCACATCCGTCATCTTCGTATGGATCACCTTTATTCTGTAAGAATGGAAAAAGGCCTATTGCTTTGGGGAGTAAACGTGGAGCCGTCTCAAACCACGGCTTGACTACTGGTTGGCTTATAGCTTTAACTGTTTCTGAGGGGAGATTTATTGCACAATACCCCGCTGTTCAATAAGTGGACATCAACACACAAGGATTTATCGCAAAAATAAAATTTGAAATATTTTGTCATCTATATCTATTGCTCTAAATAAAAGAAGTAGATATAATAAATGGCGTTTATAACCCTTTCTCAAGGATCATGGTTCTCACCCATGAATAGAGAGTAAACCGTACTTATGGTGCTTTTAAGGGGTTGTGCATGAGTATGGTTTAGTCATACAACAAACTTTATTCATTCGGAATAAATACTTTGATTGAAAGAAGTGATTCACATGAAGTTTAACCCAGTTTCTAGCAATAAATTATACATCCAGATTTACAAGCAAATTCTTTCACAAATTCAGTCCGGTTCACTCAAAATAGGCGATAAACTCCCTACTGAAAGGGAGCTTTGTGAACAATTTGGCGTTAGCCGCGCTCCCGTTCGACAAGCGCTGAGCGCCTTAGAGTTGAACGGCTACATTTATTCCCGCCAAGGGGAAGGAGTTTACGTGAAAAGCACCCATCCCGCCGAGGAAGCTCAAAATGCAGCGGTCATACTCGAAGCGGTTTCGCCAGAGGATATTGTAGAAGCAAGAATGCATATAGAGCCGATCATTGCGAAATTCGCAGCGCAAAGGGCAACGGACGAAGAGATCGAAGAACTCCGATCAATCGTCAAAAGGATGGAAGAAGAGACGAAGGCAGGAGTCTACGTCCCAGAAACGGATGAGCAATTGCACATTACGATTGCCAAAGCTTCTCACAATGAATTATTTATTACGTTTATGTCGGCTATTGTCAACGCAATGAAACAACAGAAGATGTGGGAATTTATCCGCGATCGTACAGTGACACGACCGGACTATCGAGAAGTGAATTTTCAGGAGCATAAATTGCTAATTAAAGCGATCGAAGAACATGACGAGGAAGAAGCGGTCAAAATAATGACGGACCATATGCAAAACTTATATGACCGATACTGGAAAGAATAAATTCAGAAGGGTTGTACAGGGAGCGGCGAACCGACGAGGAGCGTTACGCCTAACGGCCATAAACAAATGACAAGCGATGACAAGAAGAGTTGTCATCGCTCGTCGTGTATGTTGCAAGTAATTGTTAAGAGAGTCGTCTACGCCTTCCCTTCGCACTTTTTCTCCACCATATCCTTCATGTTCAAATACGTCAATGTTTCCTATCCCCTCTCCAAACCAGTCATTCCCTCAGCATCTCCAAATTTCCACCAGGGAGCGGCACGGCGAGCGAGGGAACGACAACGCAACACGGGCGAAACCGTCACTCCCCATGGCCATCGTCATGCGACGGTGAGCGTTCCCGTTCCCCCTGCAGCTTCTTCATCTTTTTCAATTCCTTCTTGATCTCGAGCAGCGAATGGTGGATCTTCGATGAAAGGATCCCGTCTTTTCTCGCCAACAGCCCTTCGTCGATCATTTTCAAATGATCCCACGCTTTTTGAATCGTCTCCTGATCGTAATTTCCAGGGTTGATGATGATTGCCAACAATTTCTCTTTCGTATCGCTCAGGCTTTTCACGATCTCTTTCAAACATTCGATCTCGACGTGCCTGCTGTCGAGCAGCCACTGCATCCGTTCCTCTTGTTCCATCGAGCCTTCCCCTCATCTTTCCGCGCGGTGTCGCTCCGAGGCATATTCCTGCAAACCGGCTCTCCTTATCCATAGCCGCCCCACTGGCAACGCCGCCTTCCAGCCCGCACCGTTTTGCGCCATCACCCATGCAAATCCCATTCGCTACCCGTACCCGACCCCGCCTATGCCTCCAGCGCTGCCGCTCCCTCTTCATCACCGTGGCACCGAGTCCTGTCCCCCACGTTGCCAAATCCCCCTCATGATGTACATCTTATTTCGCAACGCCGTCGTTATGCATTATTTTGCTGGCGTTTTGCGCTGTTTAACCCGTTTCCCGTTGCTTTCTCATTCCCTTCCTCAAGCGCTTTCATTCAATGTCCGACCCACTCCAACATCCGTTGTGTGCCTTTTGGTTCCTCACGGATGTTGCAAGAAGTCGCCACCTGTTTTCCTTGTTCATCATATGCGCTGATAGACCGCATCAATCTGCTGACTACCTTGATCCGCTCCCTGAAATAATTGATTATACCTCTAACTTGACGAGTACGGAAACTCAACCCTTTTTCTATAGAGAGAAAGGGCTTCGAAATCAATAATCGCTCCAATATAGAGAAGACAATCGAGTCCAATCATGGCATGTAAACAAATTCCGTTCCCCTTCCCCCATTAGTTCGATAAATAAGATCATGCTCTTCTGGGACCATTCCGATCTTTGCAGGCTCAGCCGCGGAGACGATCATCCCTGTGGAACCGGTATCAACTAGCGCTCAGCCTGGCTTATTGCCTTTCCGCGGTGCCTCAGCTGCAATGCCGAAAGCAACAGCCCCTTCGCACCCCCCCGTCCCTCTCCGTCCGGAAAGATGGATTTCTTTCCGATTCGTGTGAAAAACGTACCATTCCTGATGAGGGCTTTCTTTATAAATCGGCTTATATGCCCGCATGGCTTCCATTGGGTCAGAAAACACTTCGATTGGAACCATCTAATTCCAAATTCGCTTATTGTCCTCATCGGTATAAGCATCCACTGCTTCGATCAGCAACCAACGGTATGAAAAAGCTTGGCGAATGTCTATCCATTTCATCGTGCTTTCCTCCTCTCCTTACAGTATAATGCAGATGGCGCCACAAGATAACGTAAGGGAACGCCTTTTCCATATCAGTAAACGAAATGGAGAAAGAGAAATTGCCAACGAATGTACTGTTCTCGTAGATATCCATCCTATATGCCTGCCCATAGAAATATAAAGAACATCACGGGGGTATTCCCCGTACATGTCGAACGAACCACATCCCCTATCTCTTGGTCAACACCAAGAGAAATTGGCAATTGCATATAAAAACAAAATATTGTATATTTATAAAAAGGAGTCTATGATCATACGATAGCGAGGGAGCCCGATGCACATTAGTCATGCCGTCACGAGCGATGTGAAAGAAATACATGCGTTAATTCAACACTTTGCGGAAAAGGGATTGGTGTTGCCCCGCTCGTTATTATCGATCTATCAGCACTTGCAATGCATGTATGTGGCCAAGGAGAATGATCAAATCGTCGGCACAGCGGGGCTGCATATCTTGGGGCACGATCTCGGGGAAGTCCGTTCGTTAGTCGTATCCCTTGATTATATGGGAAAAGGAATCGGCCGCATGCTCGTTGACCATATTACGAACGAAGCCATCCGACTCGGAGTGAAGCGATTAATCTCCTTCACATACCAAATCGAGTTTTTTCAAAAATGCGGATTTGAAATTGCGGAAAAAGCAACGCTGCCTGAAAAAGTATGGATCGACTGTGTCAATTGCCCGAAACTCGACTGTTGCGATGAAACGGCCATGATTAAATACCTTTGATCCTTCTCCCACCTGCATAGCGGCGAAGGGGTGGGAGATTGTTTTTTCGAAATACCCGCCCCTCGGCAAGCAGTGAATGGGATCATCTCCTCCCAAACAATCCCGCCTGCAGGTGGCACAGGGAGAACATCGATGATGAGGACGCTGATTTCCCGTTTCCCTTCCACTCATGTTGAGAAGCGGAGACCTTCTCGGCTTGAAAGGATGAAACAACCGCCCCTCGACGGAGCGGTCTCCACATCATCTTCCTTTTCCCTGATGCCATCTCCCTGTGCTTTCAATGATTTGTTCCAACGAATACTCCACCTTCCGCCAAGTTCTTCGTCAATTTTTTGCGATGAGGCGACGAGGCGGGCGGGATCGCCCGGGCGGCGGTCGGTGTAGGCAATGACCGCTTTGCGGCCATTGCCTTTTCGTATTTCTTTGACCAATATCCTAAAAGACTAGTGAGGAATCGTCATTTCTCCATGATCCATCCGTTTTCTAGGAAGGAGGACAGAGATTGTAAGTGCTTTCTATTTGAGAAAACATTTGCTTTAGCCATACTCCCCAACCAATCACCAGACCCATCAAATTTTAACCACACCGCCCCTCAGCGCCCCCATCCCCTCAAGCGTGTCCCCTCACTCCACTTTCTTACCCATCACCCGCTCGATCATCGCAAGCAGAGCCAGCCTTCTTTTTTCAAAAAACTGGTCAAAATCATCCGCTCTTATCGATGCCACATCAATGACATGCGTTTGCAGGATGTCATCCAACACCGCTGCCGAAACGCCTTTCCTCTCCTCTAGTTTCTTCAAATATACACTTGGAGCATCACGGCCAATCATCCGATTCGTTTTATAGGACAATGGGGTTTTATTCATAATGCAATCGTACTTCGCTTTCTCAATCCCCCGTTTTTCGCAATAGTCACGAGGGAAAATATGGTGAATATCAATCGATTCGCCGTAATACGTCTGAATATCGATCGGCACCCCAGATAAGAAATCCCGCGCCCCTTCCCTCATGAGCAATGCGTGCAACCCTTTATAAGCGGCGCTGTTTCGCGTGCGCAGCGTGAAGAGGCGATCAGCGGCGAAATGGGCATCCCGCACCGTCGTCGGCTCCGCACCGCCGCGAATCCATTCGACGACTTCCACCACGTCACGGGCAATCCGCGTCTCCGTCGCTCCTCCATACAATTCACCCAATACACCGCACCAATACCAACGGGCGATTCGGTCACGGACACAAACATTGTGCGCCTCTTTTCCCAGCTCGACAAAAATGGCCGCCAGCGGGATCAACTGGGTACCGTACGGCAAGTCGCGCGCGGAAAACACATGTTGCTCATGCAAAAATTGAGCCGCCTGAATAAACCCTTCCGTCACCCGATCCGCCCATCTTTGGTAATCCGCCAACGTCAACTGCAAGATGTCGCGCCGCTTGCAGCTGACCGCCACGCCGTCCCCCGCTTTTCGTCGATTGTACGTGGCCAACAACGCAACTGCCTGCAGGAAGTCGGTGCTGCTGATATCGGCCAACACTTTGTTGTAAATTTCTCCAGATCTTTTTAATTTTGCTTCCTTCTCTTCCCAATCATCCCTCAGCTTGAAATCTTCCGCCGCAAATGTGGCGGTAAGAAGCTCGAAGACGGTCAGAGAGACGCCCCCCGTGTTTACATTCTCAAAAACTTGGCAAACCGCCTCTTTCGGAGTCGGCTTCCGAAGCATAATAACAGGCACTTGATATTGCTGAAAACGGGGAAATACGTCCGTCATCAACTTTTGCCACTTCAATGACCGTTCCGCAATTTTCGTTGAATCCGAAAAATAGCGCGTCTGCCACGCCAACAACCCCGCAGGATCGAAAAGCAAATTCACCGGAAGCATTCCCGCTTCGCATTCTTTCTCCAAGTCAGAACAATCAAGAACAACCCTCCCTCCCGGTCCGCGAATGATCCGGTCTTCCGGAACACTGACGATCGTCTCTTCTCGGTCGACGTTCGGATCTAACATTTTGTCAATGTCAATATAGTAGAACCGTTTGATTGCCTTGTCTCTCTTGTCTCTTGTCGCTACAGACGCTTTCAATTTCAATGATTGAAACAACGCCGTCAGCCGCTGTTGACCGTCAAGAATCAGCCGTTCCGGTTCCACTTGGTTCACGTTATCGACCCCTTCGATCGGCCTTGAGGCAAAACGGACATTCGGATTTCCCGTCTGGAGCATCATCACCGCACCGATCGGATAAGAGAGAGAAACACTGATCAACAAATTCCGAATCCGCTCGTCATCCCAAACCCAGCCTCTCTGAAAATCAGGAAGCTGTGTTCGACATTCCTGAATGCTTTCAAGCAAATCAAGCAAACTTTCGACCGTACTGTCAAACGTGGTAATCGTGCTCATATCCTTCCCCCTCGTTTCATGAAAAACCCTACACTTCCATACGATTCAATCGACCAATATGCCATCATCCAATGCATATTCCTGTTGCTTTCCAAAAAACACTTTATTCTTTCGACAATGGCATTCTTGTTCCTCCTGCCGCGCAGCGTTTGGCAGAAACATCCCCCAGCCAACGAAAATCTGTGGTTGAATATAAAAACAAAATATTGTATATTTATAAATAATATACAATGACGATTGATCGCGAGGGATCCAAATGCAAATCGACCATGCCGTCACGAGCGATGTCAAAGACATGCACGCACTCATTCAACACTATGCGGAAAAAGGATTGGTGCTGCCTCGCTCGCTGCTGTCCATCTACCAGCACTTGCAATGCATGTATGTCGCCAGGGAGAACGGCCAAATCGTCGGCACCGCTGGACTGCATATCCTAGGGCAAGATCTCGGGGAAGTCCGTTCGTTAGTCGTATCTCCCGACCATATGGGGAAAGGAATCGGCCGCCTGCTCGTCGACCATATTTCGAACGAAGCGGCCAGACTCGGGGTGAAGCGGTTAATCTCCTTCACGTACCAAGTGGAGTTTTTTCGAAAATGCGGGTTTGAGATCGTGGACAAATCAACACTGCCGGAAAAAGTGTGGATTGATTGCGTCAACTGCCCGAAACTGGACTGTTGCGATGAAACGGCGATGATAAAATACATTTGATCCCCCTCCCACCCGCATCACGGGGAAGGGGGAGATCCCTTGGAAAAACCTTTTTTCCTCCGCTGTTTCGCTCTCTATACCCTTAACTAAAAACGAGTATGTTCGAAACTGGAAGGCTGGTGATTTCGTGAAAAATCGCGGAAAACGGAATCTCTTCTCAAATTGAGAAGTCCTGTAAAATCAACGCTTCTCTTTCAGCCGAAAGCAACGGGTTCGGCGAAATCGGTCGTTTTTCACCAGCCCTCTAGAAAATAAAACCGCTTTGCCCCCTGCTCGTGCGCCCCAGCCGCATTAACGTAGCGAAGGATAATATAGTGGAATCCATTCCAGAGGCAAAATCGCCGAAAACTAATGGATTTGTTCGTTAATCATATGAAAATTAATATTCACCGGTATAAA
>Ga0310832_100329_pt1 | contig 44161 bp, 34 predicted proteins | sample WT_ome_7_FD_201303 | JGI IMG/M metagenome (GOLD analysis project Ga0310832, IMG submission 201303) | Sorghum-adapted microbial communities enriched on wild type (WT) sorghum from Joint BioEnergy Institute, Emeryville, California, United... ...
GGAACGAATGGGCGTAATTGATCGCGTTCGCCTGCTTCAGCCCGGCGATCCATGCCGCCGCCGATTCCTTCGAGCCGGAGCCGGCCGCGCAGCTGGCCGGAACCGCCCGCGGATCGCCCGCGCGCACATAGTCGGCGTAGCAGATGCGGAATTGCCGCTCCTGCTCCCCCATATCCGACTGGGCCGCCGATGCCGTCACGGCGGTTGGCCGCAGCAGCGCGGCGGCTTGCTCGCTAGCCGGTTCGGCATACCGGTTCAGGGCGTTCAGCAGAACGATGCCGATCAAGGCGACCCCGATAGCGTAGGACACTTGCATGCCGGTCGTCAAAATGCCCGAAGCCGAGCCGATGTCGCTGCCGCGGATTTGCGCCAGCACCGTGTTTGTCAGCGGAGCGGCGATAAACCCTTGGCCGACGCCGAGCCCAAACAGAGCGACGTAGCCGAGCGGCGCGATGCCGTCGGAAGATACCGTCAGGGCAACGGACACGTAGCCGAGAACGGTCAGCCCGGCTCCGAAGGACATGACGCCGGCGCCGAACCGGCGGGCGGCTCGAGCCGAGAGCAGCGAGGCGAGGAAGTAGCCGATCCCCATCGGCAGGATGACGAGCCCCGCCGCCAGCGCGGTGTATCCGAGTCCGGCTTGCAAATAATAGGCGGTAACAAGGAAGTATGCGGACTGGGTGCAGAAGAGGAATACTGCGATCAGCATCCCGACGGCGAACGCCCGCTGCTTGAACAGACCGACGTTGATAAAGGGGGTGCCCCCTGAGCGGCTTACGCGGTTTTCGAAGCCGACGAATGCGGCGAGCACCGGCGCCGACAAGATCAGGCAGGCGATCAGACCGGCCGGCCAGCCGGCTTTCTGGCCCTGTACGAGCGGGTACACGAGCATGAGCAGTCCTCCGGCGACAAGCAGCGCGCCGAAGACGTCAAGCTTCGATTTCGATTCGCCCTTCGATTCCGGAATGAACGGAATCATCGCCAAAATGACCAGTCCGACCGGCACGCTGAAGAAAAATACCGCCCGCCAGTCGAGCTCCCACGGATTCCAGCGCAGCAGCAAGCCTCCGATCAGTTGGCCGGTCGTCGCAGCTACCCCTTGTGTCGCCCCGTACATGCCGAATACAGCGCCGCGCCGCTCGGGCGGATAATTGGCTTGAATCAGCGAGAGCACCTGCGGCGCGATCATCGCGGCGGCGAGACCTTGTACGACTCGGAAGGCGATGAGCGCTTCGACGCCGGGAGCCAATCCGCAGGCGAGCGAGTCGATCGTGAAGCCGGCTACGCCGATGAGCAGCATCCGCTTGCGGCCGAACCGGTCGCCAAGACGGCCGCCGATAATAAGGGCGACGGCGTACGCGAGCGAATAGCCGCTGATGACGAACTGAATGCCGGAGAAGCCGGCGTCAAGCCCGCTTTGGATCGCGGGCGTGGCCACGTTGACAATGAAAAAGTTCGCCGTGGCAAGGAAGACCGACAGCATCATGACCGCAAGCAGCGTCCATTGCGCCCGCCGAGGGACGGCGGCCATCCCGGCTACGGTGCCGAGGGGCGCGGTGCGGGCGGTGGTCGACGAAGACATGACAAAACCTCCTTAAAGTACGACGCGATCGGCTTTGAACCGCATGCGAATTGGATTGACAGCCGAGACCGCCCTCTTTACAATAGAGGGAGACAGATCTGTCTCATATGATACCAAAATGATACAGACAGATCTGTCTCGTGTCAACTGCCTTTTTCGCATCCAAATTTCGTGGATTGGTTTATCCCGGTTCCGCTATTGAAAAGGACGGGCGTCAACATCGGGCGCCACCATCAAGACGGGCGTCACACATCCATCATGTCGTTTTATGTTTTTTCGTGCGCATGTTCGTGCTTGAATCGCGGCGTGGCATGAACGGATTACGGATAGAGGGGCCAAAAACGAAAGGAGAAAATGGGGATGGAACGGAAGGAATCGGCCAAGGAGCGCATTTTGCAGGTGGCGACGGATCTGTTTTACCGGGAAGGCATCCGCGCGGTGGGCATCGACCGGATCATCGCGGAGTCGGGCGTGGCCAAGGCGAGCTTCTACCGCAACTTTGCCACGAAGGACGATTTGATCGTCGCTTACTTGGAGCAGAAGCACGAGCGAAGCATGGGCCGGCTCGACGAGGCGCGAAGCCTGTATCCGAACGACCCGATCGCCCAGTTGATCCACTTGTTTCGTCTCGAGGCCGAGCGGATGCGGAAGCCGGAATACCGCGGCTGTCCGTTCGTCAACGCGGCGGTCGAGTTTCCCGACACTGCGCATCCTGCCCATATCGCCGTCGTCAATTGCCGCCGGGAATTGTGGGACCGCATCCGGCAGCTGGCCGGCGAGGCGGGCGCCCGCGATCCGGACTCGCTTACCCTCCAGCTTGAGATGCTCTATTCCGGAGCGGTCGTGATGGCGTATATGAAGAAGTCGACGTTCGACGACAAGCAGTTTTACAAAGCGGCTTTGAAGCTGCTCGCCAGCGAAGTGCCGAATTACCGCGAGCCGGCGGACCTTTTGGCGCCGTAACCATTTGCGGGTATCCATCCGGCTTGCGGCTTATCGTCCCGGCCGTCCCGCGCCGGCATTGGCGGCCAGCTGCGGCTTCAGGTCGCGGTTTTCGGCGGCTGCGTCGTCCGGCTTGGTGCTTCCGTTCGCCGAAGCGGTTCCTCGGCCGGAATCACCGCCTCCGGAACCGACGCCTTCGGAACCACCGCCTCCGGACTCGCCGCCCCCGGAGTCGCGACTGCCGGAACTGCCGCCGCCGGATCGAACGTTGCCGTTCCACTCGTCCGCAGCCGTCCCGGGCGCCGGCTCCTTGGCGCCGTGCCCTTGCGAGTGGGCGTACAGCTCGGCGTAATATCCGCCGCGGGCGAGCAGCTCCGCGTGCGTTCCCTCTTCGATGATCGCGCCTTGCTTCATGACGATGATGCGGTCGGCCTGCATAATCGTCGACAGCCGGTGCGCGATGACGAGCGTCGTCCGCCCTTGCGAGACGATATGGAGCGCCGACTGGACGAGCTGCTCCGTATGCGAGTCGAGATTGGCCGTCGCCTCGTCGAGGATGAGAATCCTCGGGCGGAACACGACGATGCGCGCGAACGAAATCAGCTGGCGCTCCCCGGCCGACAAGCCGCTGCCGCGTTCGGACAGCATCGTGTCGTAGCCGTCCTTCAGCCGGCTGATGAGCCCGTCGGCTCCGACGAACTGGCAGGCGCGGATGACTTCCTCCCGCGAGATCGTCTCGTCAAACAGCCGGACGTTGTCGATGATCGAGCCGGAGTAAAGGAACGGCTCCTGCTGCACGAGGCCGACCGTCCGGTGGAGCGTCGCCTGCGGGATTTGGCGGATGTCGACGCCGTCAATCTTCACGCTGCCCCGCTGCACGTCGTAAAACCGGCACAGCAGGCTCATGAGCGAGCTTTTGCCCGCGCCGGTGGCGCCGACGATGCCGATCATTTCCCCGGGGCGGATGTGCAGGTTCAGCCCGGACAAAATCGGCACGCCTTCCTGGTAGCTGAAATGGACGTCCTCGTAATCGATGCGTCCTTGCACGGCGGACGGTTTGATTTCCGCGGGACGCTCCGCATCCCGAACCGCCGGCTCGATCGAGAACAGCCGCCACAGCCGGTCCATCGACACCGAGGCCGACTGCAACGTATTCCATTGCTGCGTAATCGAGTTGATCGGCTGGAAAAATTGGCGGATGTACGTAATGAACGCGTACAGCACGCCGAATTCCATCGTCCGCTCGAACACCGCCAGCCCGCCGAGCCAGACGATGAAGGCGACCGACAAGTTGCCGAGAATATCGAAGGAGCGGTTGAACAGGACGTTCGTCCGCACTTCCCGCAAGTTCGCCTTCAAATATCGCCCGTTTTGCGCGTCGAACGCTTTTTGCTGCTCGCTTTCCTGATGGAACGCCTGGATCAGGTTCATGCCCGCCAAGTTTTCCGCGGTGAAGGCGATCAGCCGCGACAGCTGCGTGCGAGCGTTCTGGTAAATGCGCCTCATATAGGAGCGGAAGGCGATGGCGATGCCGGCGATGATCGGCAGCAAAATCATGCTGTATCCGGCAAGCACCGGATCGAGATGGAACATAAGCGCGATAATAAAAATAAGCGTCGTTCCGTCGCGCATCAGGCTCAAAAACACTTGCGTGAAAAACTGGTTAAGCGCCTCGGTATCGCTTGACACGTGCGTGACGAGGCTGCCGTTCGGAAACCGGTCGAAAAACGACATCGACAGCTTGGAAATATGGTCGAACAGCTCCTTGCGGATGCGGGCGACGATGCTCTGTCCGACATATTGCAGCATATTGTTTTGCAAATAGGTGAAAACAAGGCTGAGCACGACGAACGCCAAATAGACGGCGGCGATCACTAGCAGCATGCCGAAATCGTTTTTGCCCGTCATCAGGTTGTCGTCGATCGCGATTTTGACCAAATACGGCTGCAACAGATCGGCGGAAATGGCGAGCAGCGTGCACAGAAAAATGAGCGCGAAACGAAGCCGGAACGGCTTGGCGTAGGCGATCATGAAGCGGAAAGCGGCCCGCCGTTCGGCCTTTGTCGGATTGTAGGGGTTGCCGGTTTCCGCCGCCTGCTTGCCGGCTTCGGTTTGGGGTCCCGCGCCGCCGGCCCCTGTCTGACGAGATTGATCGCCGTTCGGTGGCATGTTGCCGCCGCGAACATCAACCGTTTCCTTCGGCATACCGCGTCCCCTCCTCCTGAATGGCGTACAGAGCCGCGTACAGTCCCGGCTGCGCGAGCAGTTGCTCGTGGGTCCCGCGCTGCACGATCTTCCCTTTGTCCAGCACGACAATCTCGTCGGCATGCTGGATCGCGCTGATGCGGTGGGCGATAATAATCGTCGTCCGGCCGCGCCGCTCTTTGCGCAGCCGCTCAATGATGTTCGTCTCCGTCACGGCGTCGACCGCGCTGACGCTGTCGTCGAGCACAAGAATCGGGGCGTCCTTCAGGAAGCCCCGGGCCAGGCTTGTGCGCTGGCGCTGCCCGCCGGACAGCGTAATGCCGCGCTCGCCGAGCTTCGTGTCGAACCGTTCCGGAAATTCCATAATGTTATCGTAAATTTGCGCTTGCTTGGCGGCGTTCTCGACCGATTCCATTTCCGCGTCCCGGTCGGAAAAGGCGATGTTGTCGCGAATCGTCGTGCTGAACAGGAAGCCGTCCTGAGGCACGTAAGCGATCTGCGTGCGCAAGCTTTCCAGCGTCACGCGGCGAACATCGTCGCCGCCGATGAACACGGTCCCTTCGGGCGGATCGTACACCCGGAGCAGCAGCTTGACGAGCGTCGTTTTGCCGCTGCCCGTCTTGCCGATAATGCCGAGCGTCTTGCCGGGCGGCACGTCCAGATCGATGCTGTGCAGGGCATTTTGGCCGGAGTCGGGGTAGGCGAAGGACAAATTGCGAATCCGGATGCTAGAGGCGTCCGCCGGCAGCGGCTTCGCTCCCGGAGCTTCCGCGATGTCGGGACGAATCGCCAGCAGATCGTTCAGCCGCTGAAGCGAAGCGCGCGACCGCTGCATCGTATTGATTACGTTGCCGATTTGCTGCAGCGGGTTGACGATCATCCGCAAGTACAGCGTCAGCGACACGAAGTTGCCGACCGTGATCGAGCCGCGGATGGTCAAGTATCCGCCGAAAGCGATCGCAATGATCAGGGACAGCCCGCCGAGAAACGGCAGCAGCGCTTGAAATAGCGAAGACATCCGGACGAGCCGCAGCTGGTTGTCGACGATCGTATCGACCGTTCGGCCGAACCGGCCGCGCATAATCGGCTCGACGGCGAATTTTTTCGTTACCCGGATGCCGCCAAACTGCTCCTCGGCCGTCTCCGTCATTTTGGCCAGCGATTCTTGCACGCGAATCGACCGCGCACGGATTTTCGGCCCGAACAGGACGACCACGAAAGGGATTGCCAGCATCGGAATCATACAGATGAGCATCAAGTATAGCGGGATCGAGCTGACGGAAAGCATGAACATGACGGACAAAAGCAGGATGGTGGCGTTCGTCGTATGGTTGACGCCCATCGAAATCGATTCCCGCACCGACGTCACGTCGTTCATGACGAAGCTGAGCAGCTTGCCGATGCCGTGCTTGGAATAATAATGCTCGCTCAGCGTCGTGAAGTGGCGGAACAGTTTCATCCGCGTCACAAATTCGAAGCGGCGCCCGAGCCGCATAATCGTCCACTGCCCCAGCCCGGCCAGAACGCCGAAGGAAACGCCGATCGCCAGCAGCGTCAGGCTCGCTTCGACGATGGCTGCGCGGCTGATGCCGCCCGCCTTCAACGTGTCGGTAAATTCGCCCAGCACGCGCGGGTAGTACGACTGGACGATGTTGGCCACGGCGATTGAGACGATCGCAAGCGCGTACATATACCAATTCGCGCGCAGGTAGCTTAGCAACAGACGCGGAGACTGCATCGACACCACTTCCCGGATAGGTATTTCGTCTCAAAGGTTCATTATACTTGGCTATGCATAAAGTTTCATCCATGCTCAACCGGCTGCAGCCGCGATATTTTCCCGTATTTCCCCGGTATGCGAACGGGAGGGGGACTGTTCTTGTGAATTTGCCGGATCGAAAGGAATCGTGGACCGACTTTGGGGCGGGGCAACTTTGATCGGTTTTCGGCCGATTTCGGCCGGGATCGCACGATCGGGCCGTTTTTCTAACGGAATTAAACAAAACTTGGACGGAAATTCGGTTAAACGGGGAAAAACGAGGAGCCTGTCCTGTGGAGAGGGGATGTAAACGGCGGCATAAAGTGGCGTTGACGTTTCCGGCACAAGAGGCGTATAGTTTTGTTTTAGACGATAGGGTGTCGGCCGAGCGCGCATCGGCCGAATCGAAAGTATGGGAAACTCTGGCCTTATGCGGATAAGGTCCAGGGTTGCTTCCATTTCGCCGTTTTCAGACGTGAGTCCATTTTTCAGGATAGGAGTGCATCGTATGTCTTCCACATTCGGAACGGTCCCAAAGGAACACGATTTGGCTCAAACGTCCGGAAAAACGAGCATCCTGCAACAGCCGCGGGCCGTCTGGGCCGTCTTCTTCGCCGCCATCATCGCCTTCATGGGGCTCGGTCTCGTCGACCCGATTTTGCCGCCGATCGCGGAGAAGCTGCACGCGTCCCCGAGCCAGGTGACGCTGCTGTTCACCAGCTATAACGCGGTGATGGCCGTCGCCATGCTCATTACGGGGGTCGTATCCAGCCGCCTCGGAGCGAAGCGAACGCTGCTCGCCGGCATTTTTGTCATCGCGCTGTTTTCGGCGCTCGGCGGCTTTTCCAACAGCATTTGGACTTTGATCGGCCTGCGCGGGGGCTGGGGGCTCGGCAACGCCCTGTTCGTCGCCACGGCGCTGTCGGCGATCGTGTCGCTGTCGTCGGGCGGAACGGCGCGGGCGATCATTCTCTACGAGGCCGCCATCGGGCTCGGCATCTCGGTCGGTCCGCTGCTGGGCGGCTGGCTGGGCGCCATATCGTGGCGGGGACCTTTTCTCGGCGTGGCGACGCTCATGGTGGTCGCCTTCATCGGGCTCGTCGCGCTTATGCCCCAATCCGAAAAGTCTTCCCCATCGAACAGTCGGCAGAAAACATCGCTGCTTGATCCGTTCCGCGCCATGAAGCACCGTTCGCTCGTCGTCTTCGGTTTGACCGCCTGTCTATACAATTTCGGCTTCTTTACGCTGCTGGCGTACGCGCCCTTCGTCATGGGGCTGGACGAGCACGGCCTCGGCTACGTTTTTCTCGGCTGGGGCGTTCTGCTTGCGGTTACGTCCGTCTTCATGGCGCCGAAGCTGCAGCGGGCGTTCGGAACGATCCGCTCGATGGGCGCGATGCTCGTGCTGTTCGCCGTCGTGCTGCTCGCCATCGGCATTTGGACCGAAACGCAATGGGTCGTCATCACGTCGGTCATTTTGGCAGGAGCATTGCTCGGCAACAACAATACACTAATAACGACGGCGATCATGAACGCGGCGCCGGTGGAACGTTCGACCGCCTCGGCGGCCTACAGCTTCCTGCGGTTTATCGGCGGGGCGATCGCGCCGTTTGTGGCGGGCAAGCTGGCGGAATGGTATAATCCTCACGTACCCTTTGTCGTGGGAGCCGCGTTCGTGCTGGCTTCCGTACTGTTCATCGCGGTCAATCGCAAACATGTAAGGCATGTCGACGGCGCGGGTTCGGCGCATTAATCCGACCAAAGGTCGGGCCGGCCGGGCGGCTGCCGTGGCGAGGGAGATGCGATATGCAAGCCAAAGACATCATGATCCGCAACGTGTACAAGGTGAAGGAGCAGGACAAGGTGCGGTCGGTGATCGAAAAATTTATCGACCACCGCATCAGCGGGCTGCCCGTCGTCAACGACCGCAACGAAATCGTCGGCTACATCAGCGACGGGGACATTATGCGCTACATCGGGAAAAAGAACGACCGCGTCATCGACTTCCTGTACTTCTCCACCGTGATCAGCGATCCGGTCGAGTTGGAGGAGAAGGTGCGGCACATTCTCGAGCTGAACGTCATGGACATTGCCAAGACAAAGGTGATCACCGCCTCCTGGGACGAAGATATCGGCCGGATCGCCACGATTCTCGGGCAGAAAAAAATCAAGAAGCTGCCGATCGAACGCGACGGCGTACTGGTTGGCATCATCAGCCGGGGCGACGTCATCCGTCATGTGTTCCGCACGATCAGTTAGTTTATGCGAAAGAAAGGGACGCCGAGCTCGGTGTCTCTTTTTTGCTTTTCCGGCTCAGGCACTCCATACGGTGGCTGCGCCTTCCTTAAGCGGACGACGAAGCTTTCGGATCCGTTCAACCGCGGTGCCGCATGCGCGACGGCGGAACGCCGTACGCCTTTTTAAACTGCTTGCTGAACGTGTAAATGTCGCCGTAGCCGAGGGCGTCGGCCACCTGCTGAACGTTCATCGACGTCTCCGCGAGAAGCTGGGAAGCCCGTTCGAGGCGGGCGCGGGCGATGAATGTCCGAAGCGGCATGCCGGTCTCGTCGCGGAACACTTTCGCAAAGTAGCGCGTCGACAGGCCGGCCGCCTCGGCCAGTTCCCCGTGTGAAGGCGGGGCGGCAAGATGCGCCCGGATTTGCTCGACGGCGCGGCGAACGGCGAGCTTTCGCCTGCGGTCGAAGGCGTTCCCTTCGCCGGAAGCGACGGCTCGTCTTATTTGCAGCAGCACATGCTTTGCCATCGTCTCGAACAGCGCTTCCGCGTCCGGCGCGGTTTCGTGGTCAAGCTCGACAAGCTCGCGCAGATGCGCTTCCAGCCGGTACGGCTCGGCGACGGGATAGCGCCGCCAAGGCCAATGCTCCGCCAGCGGATCGGCCGCCAACGCCGACGTTCCGCCGGAGCGGTCCCCGTCATCCGCCGGGAAAAGGTCGAAATGGACGAAGATGACGGTCAGCCGGTCGTCGGGATGCTGCGAAGCCGCGATCCGGTCTCCCGGCCGAAGCAGGAAGCAGTCGCCCGGACCGACCGGGTACGCCTCGCCGTTGATGGCGATGTCGCCGGTTCCCGCCACGACGTGCCACAGGTCGTAATCGGGCAGCGGCCGCGGATGCCAGTCCCAGCCGGGCTCGCAGCGGACGATGCCGTAATGCCGTTTCCTTCGCACGATCCAGCCCCTCATTTCGTTCGCCGGTTCCTCCGCGCGCATGATCGCATCCTCCTTTTGCTATGGCGATATGCATTTCGATACAAAAAATATAGCACGCGGCACATTCGTTTGGCCATCGCCGTCTGGTATGCTCGAATCAATCCGATAGGGAGGGATGACGATGAGTACAAATGCACTGACTCCGGAGAGCATTTCCCGCGAGCTGTATCGGTACGACCGGACGGCGGAACTGCTGCCTTCGCTGGAATCGGTCGCGGGCGACCGCATTCGCCTTTTCCGCCAGCAAGGTTATTTGGGTGTTCGGAGTTTTTTGAACGAAGCCGAAATCAACGCCGGGTTGGACGCGCTGTCGGCCATCGTGTTTCGCGGCGCCGGCGGCGCCCGCATCCAGTTCACAAAGCCGGAGGCGGAGCTGCGCTCCGATGAAGAGCGGGAGCTTGCCGTGCGCAAAGTGTACGAATTCGTAGGGCATCACCCGGCGCTTCATGCGATCGCCCATCACGAATCGCTGATCGCGGCGCTGCGCCGGCTGATGGGGGAAAATCCCGTTCTCGTGCAAGACATGGCGCTGTTGAAGCCGCCCAAGGGCGGCGGGGAAAAGCCGTGGCATCAGGATATGGCGTACGGTCCGCTGGCCTTCGACAAGCCGGTCATCGGCGCCTGGATCGCGCTGGACGAGGCGGCGCTGGACAACGGCTGCATGCACGTCATCCCGCGTTCGCATATGGACGGCGGCATGCCGCATTACGCGGTGCGGGACTGGCAAGTTTGCGACACGAGCGTACCGGTGGAGCGGGATGTCGCCGTACCGCTGCCGCCGGGAGGCGTCTTGCTGTTCCACGGGCTGCTCGTTCACGGCACGCCGTTCAACTTGTCGGAGAAGCGGCGGCGGGCGCTGCAATTTCATTACGCGCCGGAGTCGGCGGTGAAGCTTTCGCCAAAAGAGTACAAACGGATGTTTACGAACGAGATGACAGGCGCGGAGTGCTGAGCGCCGCCCGCAAGCGGCAGGGCGGGGAACCCGGGGTGGCGGCGGTTAAAGCCGTTCGCTGTTCGAATTTCGGCTGTTCTGGTAAACTGGTCGTGACGATCGAGAGAGGAGATGTTGCCGATGCCGAACCGAACGGTGCTCGTCCTGCCCAAGCTTGACGCCGCGCAGGCCGAGCGGATTCGCAGCGCGGCCCCGGGCTGGATCGTGGCGTTCGCCGCCGACGCAGCGGAAAACCCCGCCCTTTACCGGGAGGCGGAAGTGATCGCCGGATGGAACGAAGCGGCCGCGCGCCACGCTTTGGAGGAAGACTCCGCGCTTCGCTGGGTGCAAGCCTGGGGAGCCGGCGTGGACAAGCTTCCGCTTGCGGCGTTCAAGCGGCGGGGGATTTGGCTGACGAACGCCAAAGGCGTCCACCCGTATCCGATTTCCGAATCGGTCTTCGCGATGATTCTCGCCTTCACCCGCCAGCTTCATCTTGCGGTCCGCAACCAAAGCGAGCGGCGCTGGGGCGCTTTCGCTTCGATGGAAGAGGCGCACGGAAAGACGATTGGCATTTTGGGCGTCGGAGCGATCGGGCGTGAAGTGGCGCATATCGCCCGGGCGTTCGGCATGACCGTGCTCGGCGTCCGCCGTTCGGGCGAACCCGACCCGTCCGTCGACCGGATGGAGACGTTGGACGGGCTCGACGCGGTGCTCGCCGAAAGCGACTTCGTCGTCAACTGCCTCCCGCTGACGCCCGAGACGCACCGGTTGATCGACGAGGGCCGACTGGCGCGCATGAAGCCGTCCGCCTTCTATATCAACATCGGCAGGGGAGCGACGACGGATACCGATGCGCTCGTGGACGCCTTGCGAAGCGGGAAAATCGCCGGCGCCGGTCTGGACGTGTTCGAGCGGGAGCCGTTGCCGGACGACCATCCGCTGTGGGAGATGGACAACGTCATCATCACGCCGCATAACGCCGGGGCTACGACGCAATACCGGCAGCGCACTGTGGAGCTGTTTGCCGCCAACCTGAACGCTTACGCGGGCGGCGAGGCGCCGCCGATCAATCGGGTCGATCTCGACCGGCAATATTGACCGAGGCAAACGGCCCCCGCCGGCGCCGCCAACCGTGCCGCTGTGACACGCCCGAAGGGATGGCCTTCCGATTCTGGCCGGAACGAAAACAATGGCAATTTCGGTTAACTTTTCGCCCATGCCCGCTAAATCTTTCCGCGTTCGTTTCGGTTACACTGATGGCGAAGACATTCGGCCGCAAGCCGAGTGCAGCAAACGAATCGGGAGGGAATCGGCATGGTGACGCCATTTAACGGGCTGGGCATGGGGCTCGGCAATTTGTCGCGTCTGTCGACGGCGAAGACGCGTTCGATCAGCGCGGAAAACTTTACGGGCGAGAAGGGCAAGGCCGGCATGGCCACGGACGGAACGGGGGCGCACGCCGCCCGCGACCTGGGACAAGGGTGGAAAGTGTCGCCTTCCGTACGCATCCCGCCCGGGACGACGTTTACGCTCGCGGCGATCGATGGACCGGGCGCGATCCAGCACATTTGGCTGACCTGTGCGCCGGCGGCGTGGCGGGCGCTCGTGCTGCGCATGTACTGGGACGCGGAGGAGCAGCCGTCCGTCGAAGTGCCGGTCGGCGACTTTTTCTGCAACGGCTGGTGCGAGCGGAGCAACGTGAGTTCGCTGCCGGTGGCCGTCAATCCGGCCGGCGGCTTCAACTGCTATTGGGAAATGCCGTTCCGCCGGTCGGCGAAGCTGACGCTGGAGAACATCGGCGAAAGCGACGTGATCGTCTATTACCAGATCGACTACACGCTGACCGATGTGCCGGTCGACGCCGCCTACTTCCATGCGCAATGGCGCAGAAGCAATCCGTTGCCGTACAAAGAGGTGCATACGCTGCTGGACGGCGTTCGCGGACACGGCCATTACGTCGGCACATACCTGGCGTGGCAGTCGAACAGCTCGGGCTGGTTCGGCGAGGGCGAGATCAAGTTTTATCTCGACGGGGACGACGAATTTCCGACCATTTGCGGCACCGGCACGGAAGATTACTTCGGAGGCGCCTGGAACTGGGAACATCCGAAGGGCGAATACGGCACGTACTCGACGCCGTTTCTCGGCATGCATCAGGTGATCAAGCCGGACGGGCTGTACCGCAGCCAGCAGCGGTTCGGCATGTACCGCTGGCACATTATGGACCCGATTCGCTTCGAGCGCGATTTGCGCGTGACGATCCAGGCGCTCGGCTGGCGTTCGGGGGGCCGGTATTTGCCGCTGCAGGACGATATCGCCTCGACCGCGTTCTGGTATCAGGCGGAGCCGCACGCTCCGCATCCTCCGCTGCCGTCCAAGGACGATCTGGAAGTGATCTGAAACGCATACGCGTCCGGCCGCCTGGCGAGCCGGGCGCTTTTCTCGTTTACGGCGGCAGGCGGGCGGCTTTACACCGGTTCCGCGGCATTTCATAATAGAGAATGATCGGATTATGGCGGAAGGAAAGGAGCGTGCGATGCATGCGCGAAACATGCGTCCCGTCCGGCATCGGACCGAACGAGACGGGCTTCGGCTATACGCTTTCGGTGATCGGCGGCAAATATAAAATGATCATTTTGTACTGGCTTGCCGAAAACGGAGTGATGCGGTTTAACGAGCTGAAACGAAGCATAGGCAATATCTCCTTCAAATCGCTCAGCGTCATGCTGAAGGAGCTGGAAGCGGACGGCCTCGTCGTACGCGACGAATTTCCGCAAATCCCTCCCAAAGTCGAATATTCGTTGTCCGAGCGGGGCCGTTCGCTCATTCCGGTGCTGCATATGATGTGCGAGTGGGGCGAGAAAAACCGGTTGCCGGCCGTGCGGTAGGACGTCGTAGCCTAGAGCCGCCCGGAGCCAGTAGCCTCGAGCCGCCCAGGCCTGCTGTTGGCTGCATGCGTCCATGGAGCGGCGGCCATCCGCAATGCATGGGCCGAGACGCCCGACACTGTCGCGATACCGAAAAACGGTCGACGGAAACCGAACGTCCTGCGATTTTCGATCGAACCTACCCTCAAGCCGCCCCATTACAGGCTGTCGATAAAATGCAAGTAATCCCGCGCACTTTGCTCCAATTCGTCCATCCGCGCGGCATGCTGCTCCTCCTCGTTGCCGCCGGGCGCTTTTTCCTGGCCGTAAAACGCGAAGAACGAACGGTAGTCCGCCTGGCAATACCGAAACGTCGTTTCGAACGGAACCAAAATTTGTTTGAGCGTGTACCGGTATCGTCCTTCCGGGCTGTAGTCCTCTCTCCGGATTCCCGCGGAAACGGCCAGCGCGATTTTGCGGTTTTTGATTCGGTCCCCCTTCGAGCCGTAAGCCCACCCGTACGTCAGCACGTCGTCGAACCAGGCTTGTAGCAGAGGCGGACAATGGAACCAGTGGATCGGAAATTGAAAGACGAGATGGCCGTGGGATTCGACCAAAGCTTGTTCCTTCTCTGTGTCAATTTTCCCGTCGGGATACGTCTTGTACAGGTCGTGAACCGTATATTTATCCGGTCGGGAGCGCAGTTCCCGCACCCATCGCTTGTTGACGACGGACGTTTCCAGGCTCGGGTGGGCGACGATGACCAATGTTTTCATCACGATCCTCCTCAATGTTTGTTCAGGCCCGAGTATAAATCGTCTTCCGCTATCGAGGAAGTACGCACTTGTTTTACAGGTACTTACGCGCCGGTAAGTGATAGACGCCGGCTCCACGGCATCGAAATTGTACAAGCACGGCAACCTGAAGGCGGCCGCTTCACCGCGGCGGTCTTTTTTGCCGTTTTCCCGGGACATGGTTCGGTTTACAGGCCACGGCCGCTCCTCTACAATGGGTGGAGCGGCTTGCCGTTCACGCGACGAAAGGAGAGAGGGCAATTGAAAATCGATTTGTCGGGAAAAACGGCGCTCGTCACCGGGGCGACCGGGCAACTGGGGCGGGTGATGGCGCGGACGCTGGCAGCTTGCGGCGCGCAGACGGTCATCCATTACCACCGCAACGAGACGATGGCGCGGCAACTCCAGGAGGAAATCGGCGGCGCCGGCGGCGAGGCGATGATCGTCCAGGCGGACATTACGAATGCCGATTCGATCGCGGCGATGAAGGAGGCCGCGCTGAAGCGGTTCGGCAAGTTGGATATCCTCGTGGCGAACGCGGTCAGCCAATACAAATGGACAACGGTGCTGGAGCAGCCGGCGGAAGACTATCTCGACCAGTTCCAGTCGTGCGTCATGCAAAACGTGCTTCTGGCCAAGGCGTTCGTTCCGCAAATGATCGAGCGCAAATACGGCCGGATCGTCGGCATCAACACGGAGTGCGCGATGCAGACGTTCGCCAGACAGTCGGCATACGCCGCCGGCAAGCGCGGCATGGATGGGCTGTACCGGGTGCTGGCGAAAGAAATCGGCGAGCACGGGATTACGGTCAACCAGGTGGCGCCGGGCTGGACGATCAGCGACCGGGACCGGGACAACGGCACCGAACGGTCGGAATCGTACGAGCGAAGCGTTCCGCTCAAGCGGCGCGGGACGGATCAGGAAATCGCCAACGTTGTGGCGTTTCTCGCCTCGGACCTGGCCAGCTTTATTACCGGCGCGTATATCCCGGTTTGCGGCGGCAATGTGATGCCGGCCATCTAAACCTGTAAATAAAGGAGAATCGACATGGCAAGCGTCAACTACTGTTCCAGTTGCGGTGCGAAGCTGGCCGAGCGGGAGATCGACGGCACCTTGCGCCTGGCCTGCCCGGAATGCGACTTCGTCCATTGGGGCTCGTACAGCGTCGGGGTCGGCGCGCTGCTTATACGCGACGGCAAAGTGCTGCTCGTCCGCCGGGCGCAAAACCCGGGAAAAGGATACTGGACCAACCCCGGCGGGTACATCGAGCAGCATGAGCCGATCCGCGCGACGATCGAGCGCGAGGTCGAGGAGGAGGCGGGCGTCGTCGGCCGCGCCGTCGGCATCGTCGCCGTTCGCGACCAGCCGCGCGACATTCACAACGTCTACTTGGCGTTCGCCATGGAATACATAAGCGGCGAGCCGAAGCCGGACGGCTACGAGGTCGATGCCGCCGGTTTTTTCGCACCGGAGGAAATGGAAACGATGAACGTGGCGCCATTTACCCGTTGGCTCGTCGATGTGGCGCTTAATTCTGCAGCGTCCGGCTTGACCGTGGATGAGGAGCCGATCGTGCCGCTGCCCGGCGCCGGTCTGTTCCGGGTTCCCGCCGTACGCCCGGAACGATGAGCTGCCGCAAGCGAAACGAATCGCCGCACGAATGAAAATGCCATTTTCTGGGAATGTTACGCTTTGAGAAAAAGTGGAAACGACATTGCCGGAGGACAAATGGAAAGTGTCTGGGAAACTGCGCTGAAAACGTTGCTTGGCTTCTCCGTCCTGCTCCTGCTGACGAGGCTTCTGGCCAAAAAACAGTTGAGCCAAATGACGCTGTTCACTTATATTACCGGGATCGCGCTAGGCAACATCGCCGGTGAGATGGTGCTGGACAATAAGATTCGGATTGCCGACGGCATCACCGCCTTGGCGTTGTGGGCGCTGCTGACGTACGGCATCGAGCATCTCAGCCTCAAGTCGCCGAAAGCGAGGGTGCTGCTGGACGGCGAACCGACCATCGTGATCCGCAACGGCAAAATTTTGGAACGGGCGATGGCTTCGTGCAAGCTGAACATGGACGATTTGACCATGCTGCTGCGGGAAAAAAACGTGTTCTCCGTCCGGGAAGTCGATTACGCCATCCTGGAACCGAACGGGAAGCTGAGTGTGATGAAAAAGCCGGAGTACGACTTTGTTACCCGCAAAGATTTGAACGTTCCGTATAGCCGGCCGGCCTACATGCCGACGGAACTCGTCGTCGACGGCCATGTCGTCGCCCGCAATTTGCGGGAGCTGGATTTGAGCCGGGAATGGCTCGAGCGCGAGCTGCGCAAGTTCGGGGCGCAATCGGCCCACGACGTGTATTTCGCCGAACTGGAAAGCGACGGAACCGTACACGTCGACTTGAAGTCGGAAAGACCGTAAGCCCGGCCGGCCCGGACGCCGACTGGCGCGGACAGCGCTTCGTCCGCCGCGATTCGCTGACGCCATCGCCGCAGCCGCAGGTATCGATCGTCATGAAATTACCAAAACTAGTCATCGTGTTCTCTGGAGGGAAGACAAGCCTGCCGCTACAATGGGGTTGAACGTCCATTTTCTTAAGGAAAGGTGGAACAATAGCGAAATGGCCAAACGATTTGCAAACGTCTTCATGGCGGTGTGTTTGATGCTGGCGCTGCTGCCCTTTTATGGCGGCGGACAGGCGCAAGCGGCGGAAGCCGACGTCATCGAAGTGGAAGCTGCGCCGGCCGACGGCAGCATCGATCCGGAAGGGCCGCGCAAGCCGATCGACTACATCAATCGGGACTTGGCCGGACTGAACAATTTTATCGCCCTGTTCTCGGAAAGCTTTTCCGACGTCGTCACGGTGCCGAAGTTTGCGGTGGCGGTGCAGGTCGATGCGAGCTTCAAGGTGCTGCACGTCGTCAACCCGTCGATCAACGGCGCCACGCCGGTATGGGAGCCGAATCCGGTCGACTTGCCGGTGCCCGCGGGCGGCTTCGTGCTGCTGGCGCAAGACGACTCCTACGCGACCAGAGGGTTTAAAAAATTTCTCGCCACCAACTTCAAAATCGGCGACATAATCAAGCTGCGTAAAAACGGCGAAGTTGTCGCACTGGCCGACATCATCCCGTCCGTCTCGACCGCTGCGGTGCGGATTACATCGCCGCTTATGCAGACGACGCTGACGGGCTCGGCGACCGTTGCCGGTTCGGTCGTCAATTACACGTACGGTCAAGGCTACTCGCTGTCCGCGTGCGGAACACCGGTCGACATAGCTGCGGACGGAAGTTTTTCGCAGTCGGTCGCGCTGACGGCCGGCACGAACTATATCGATGTTGTGCTCAGCCAGGACGGCCGGGAGATTGACCGCAAGTCGGTGATCGTCTACTGGAAGACGAACGTCTCGAACGAGCCGAAAGAAGTGCTGCTGTGGGTCGATCAAGGAACCAACGCCAAAAATTTGACCACCTCCGAAAGCGTGCTCCGGCTCTTGACCAAGGCGAAGGAGGCGGGCATCACCGGCGTCGTGTTCGACGTGAAAGGCTACGAAGGGTTCGCCTCCTACAAGAAAAACGACCTGACCGGCCGTCCGTACGTCAGCAACATGACCGGGCCGAACCGGGCCGGAGCGAATCCGGATCTCGACCTGCTGGAGGAATTTATCAAGCACGGCCATGCGCTCGGGCTGAAAATCCACGCGGCGATGAACGTGTTCGCCGAAGGCTCAATGGAAGAAAACGCGGTGCTCGACGCCCACCCGGATTGGGAGGAACGCGTCTACCGTCCCGAGGACAACGGCGCCATCGTGCCGATCCGGCAAAGCGCCGCTCCGAACAAAGTCGTCGCTTTCGTCAACCCGGCCAACGACGAAGTGCGCGAGTACCAGTTGAAATCGTTCGAGGAAGTGATCAAAAACTACGACATCGACGGCATCAACCTCGACCGCGCCCGGTACGACAGCGACTTCGCCGATTTCAGCGAGCAGACGAGACAGAAGTTCACGCAATATTTGCAGGAGCGCGGCAAAACGCTGGGCGCTTGGCCGGACGACGTGTACAAAATCGTCTACGACGCAAACGGCCAGGCGAAGCGGGTCGAAGGGCCGCACTACATCGATTGGTGGGCGTTCCGCGCCTCCACGATCGAAAACTTCACGAGGGAGCTGCGCGGCATCGTCGACAGCTACAGCGCCCTGAAGGGCAAGCGCATTTTGATGTCCACGTACGTCGGCTCGTGGTATGACACGCTGTATATGAACGGCATCAACTGGGCCAGCCCGGACTTCCGCTATGACCCGCGGCTCGGCTTTGCGGAAAGCCGCATTTACACCGACGATTACTACAAAACCGGCTACATCCGCAACCTCGACTTCATTATGATCGGCACGTACCAAAGCACACAGGCGGAAATCGAGAAATACGCGACGCTGGGCAACATTTTGACCCGCAACGAAATTCCGATGTACGCCTCGATCGCCCTAGCGAACATCGCCGAACCGGAGCTGCAGCGGTCGGTGTTCCAATCCGGCCTCACTTCGACGGACGGGCTGATGTTGTTCGAATACTCGCTCGCCAACTTCGACATCATCAAGGCGTCGCTGGAAAACCGGACGTACGTCAAAACGTATCAGCTCGGCATCAGCAAGCCGGCCGACCGCAACAGCTTCATCGAGGGGACGTACCTCGACGTCAACCGCAACGAGAACAACCTGAACGTGTTCACGCGCAACTTCGGCACGCATACGAACACGAGCACGTACGGGGTGGAAATATCGGTCGACGGCCAGGGAAAAGTGTCCGATACGCGCAACAAGCAGCAAGCGATCAACTGGGTATGGTCGCCCATTGAGCCCAACAACTCGCCGATCCCCGAAGGCGGCTTCGTCATCTCGGCGATGGACCCGTCCGGCGTACGGACGCTCCGCCAGCTCGTGGCGAACGCGTACAGCATCGGCGATACCGTCCGTGCCGCGGTGCTGCGCGGGTTCCTGGATTACGACGGGAAGACGTTCTCCGGCAAGAAAGTGGAAATCGCCGGAACGGTAGAGGTGCTCGGCTACGGTGAAGACGTCAAGGTGCTCATCAACGGCAAGAAGGCGAAAGTCGACAAGAAGACGCATGCGTTCTGGGACAAAGTAAAGATTGAGCCGGGCGAGAATACGTTCAAGATCGAAGTGTTCGTCGACGGCTGGAAGACGAACGAGAAAACCGTAACGTTGATCGGCGCAAATCGATGAGCCGGCGGGGCCTGCACGATGATCGGGTGCGGGCCCCTGTCGGTTTTTGCGGGGGTAACCGGAGCCGCGTGAGCTACGTCCACGATCCGAGAGGAAGCATGTACACGATTTTTTGCTTCAAATGCAGAAACCCGGCTTTGTCTCCATACAAAGATCGCGCCGCCTCGTTGTCGCAATCGGTCTCCAATTGGATGCGGTGCGCTCCGGCGTCCCGCGCCAGCTGTTCCGCCCGCCCCAGCAGCGCCTTTGCGACGCCTTTTCTGCGGCAGGATTCGGAAGTGAACAGATCCTGAACGCGCAGGATCGGCAATCCTTTCGTGGTGGAAAACGCCCAGGAGTAAGTCAGGAAGCCGGCGTACCGTTTCTCCTCGCGTGCCAGCAGCCCGTACGCATAGCCGCTGCGCGCAAGACGGTCCCAGAAATCCCGGCACACGGCCACTTCGGCCTCCGACCATTTCCGGCCATACTTGTATTCGGCCAGCAAAGGGACGGCTGCATCCAGATTGCCGGCATGCAGCGGTTCGATCGTGATAGAGGGGGCGCTCCATCCGTTGGCTTCGCCGGATGTTCTTTGTCCTTTCTGATTGATCATATGTCCTCCTTGTACACGTTTCGTTGATACCGGCCGGTTCTTCTCCAGTGTTTCATAAAAATTGTTAAAAAAATAGACTTATACGAAACCGGATGTTATGATGTTGTATAAGGTGCGTCCTGCATGAACCTACATACGGAACCGTTGTCGCCATCCATGCGGATGGCGTTTTTTCGTGAAGGCGGGAAAATACCGACCGACAAGGAGGGAACGGATTTGCCGGATTGGTCTTATCGCACTTTGTTTCGCCCGCTTTTGTTCGCTTTGCCTTCCCGCACGGCCCGGGCCGCAGCGCTCGCGCCGATGGGGACGCTCAGCCGGATTCCGGGCGGAACGCTCGTGATCAAGACGCTCGGGCATATGGAGCGATACCGCGAGCTCGAGACGGGCCGTCTGACCGTACCGACCCGGTTCCCGGTCGGACTCGGCGGCGCGTTGGATATACACGGCTATGCGACGGCGGCGCTGGCCCAATTCGGATTCGGGTATGTCGAGGTCGGGCCGGTCACGCCGCAGCCGCTGCGCAGCGGCATCGAAATCGTCCGCGACGCCGGGCGGGAGGAGCTGATTTATCCGCTGCGGCACGAAAACGACGGCCTGGAGCGGGTAGTCGTACGGGAGCGGAAGCTGGCACGCCGGTCACGCGAGCAGCCCCGCCTGTTCCGGCTGCGGCATATGCCGGGAGCGACGCCGCACGAAGCGCTCGCGCAATGGCGGACGATGGCAGAGGCGACGCGGAAGCTGGCGGACGGCTATTTGCTGGACGTTTACGATGACAGTTGGACCGATGCGGACAATCGGGACTTCCTGGAGCAAGTCGCAGAGGAAATTCGCCGGATCGCGCCCGGCAAGCCGTTGTTTCTGTACGTTCCGCTTGACATGCCAGACGAGCGGTTCGCCAGATGGCTTAACGCGTACCGGGACCGGGTAGTATGGGACGGAATGGCGATCGGCGACACGGCCGCGCGCGAACGGGGCTTTGTCGTCGGGAAGAGCGGAAAGGAGCTCTGTCTGGCTAAAATCCGGCTCATCCGCGAGCGGGGACTGACGTTGCCCGTCATCGCCGGTGGCGGCGTTCATGAGCCGCAGGATGCTCTCGATCTGGTGCGCGCCGGCGCGGACTTTGTGCAGGTGCACAGCGGGATGGTGTTCCATGGCCCCGGTTTGCCGAAGCGGGTAAACGAGGCGATTTTGCACGAGAAGCTGCGGGAGGAGCCGGCTCCGGCCCTACCATCGTTCTGGAGCGGCTGGGGGTGGATGGTGCTGCTCGGCATCGGCATGATCGTCGGCGGGCTGATTGCCTTCGTCATCGCCGCGACCACGGTGATGCTGCCGTACGACGAGGCGTTTCTCGGGGCGGACCGGCACGAGCTGCACCACGGCAACGGCTACGTGCTGCCGTTTATGTCCCACGATCGGATTACGCTCGCCGGGACGATGGTCTCCATCGGTATTCTGTACGCCGGGCTGGGCGGCTTCGGCCTGAGGCGAGGCCTGCATTGGGCGAAGACGGCGGCGGCCGTGTCGGGGGTGGTCGGGTTTTCGAGCTTTTTCCTGTATCTCGGCTACGGCTACTTCGACCCGCTGCACGCCTTGGCCGCGGCGATCCTGCTGCCGATGTTCGTGCTGGCGCTGCGCCGGCCGGCCGACGAATCGCCGCGAACGCCCGCCAACCTGCGCAACGATCGGGTATGGGTGACGGCCCAATGGGGCCAGCTCATGCTCGTCGCGCTGGGCGTCGCCCTGGCCGTCGGCGGGACGGTCATTTCGCTGGTCGGCATTACGCACGTGTTCGTGCCGCAAGATCTCGACTATTTGCGTTCGACGCCCGAGGAGCTTTCGCGGCTGAACCCCCGCTTGCTGCCGCTGATCGCCCACGACCGGGCGGGCTTCGGCGGTGCGCTTTTGTCCGACGCGCTGGCACTGCTCGGCGCCGCTCTATGGGGCATCCGCCAGGGCGAGCGATGGCTGTGGTGGACGATTGCGCTCGGCGGCCTTCCGGGCTTCGCCGCCGGTTTTGGCGTTCACCTCGCCATCGGCTACCGTGATTTCGTCCACCTGCTGCCCGCCTACGCGGCGTTCGCGCTCTACGTGGCGGGGATCGTTCTTCTATATCCGTATATGATGAGGAAAAAGCCGATCAATTGTGCTATACTGCAAAGTAGATCATGACTACGGCGCGCCTGAACACCGGATACGCCGGATGTGACAAGAGCCCGTAATCGGCTGAAGGCAAAAAGGGCATGCCATTCGCGGGGAGGAATCGATATGAACGCAATGGAGGTTACGCTTGTACAGCTGTCCCGAACCGGCGATCCGGCAGCATTCCGGGAACTGATCCAGCTGTACCGGGATCAGATACACCGTCTGGCGTACCGGATGCTGCACAACCAGCACGATTCGGAAGACGTCGTGCAGGAAACATTCGTGCGGGTATACTTGAACTTGAACCAGTACGACGAGACGCAGAAGTTCTCGACCTGGATTTACAGGATCGGCAAAAACCTGTGCATCGACTTGCTCCGCAAAAAAAAGGAAGCGCATTCGCTCGATTCCGGACTTGACGACGACAAGGAACGCTCGTTTTACGACAAGCTGCCGAGCGGAGAAATGGGACCCGAAAACCGGGTGCTTCTGAACGAGCTGCGCGAGCAGCTGCGCAAGGCGATCGACAAGCTATCGGACAAATACCGGACGATCGTCACGCTGTACTACTTGAACGAGCTGTCGCTCGAGGAAATCAGCTCGACGCTCGGCTTGCCGGTGACGACGGTCAAGAGCCGGCTGCACCGCGGCCGGGAGCAACTGCGCCGCAAATGGGGCGTAACGCTGGCGCTCGGCATCGCCGCGCTCGCGTGTAATCTCTTGTTCCAGTTCCAATGGGGCGGCGCCGAGCTGGCGCAAGCTTGAACCATAAACGATAAAGTGAAGGTACCGTGAATATGACAGCGACTGTTGCATTGCTGCTTGCGCTCATTCTGTTCGCCGCCGTGGCGACGTTTCGGATCGGCGTCTCCAAGCCGAACCGGGAAGGCAATCCGGACTATGACAAGCGGACCGGCGCCAATACGTTGCGGCTCACTTTGTTTTACGCGATAGCGGCCGTTGTGGCCGTCGCGGCGTTGATTTGGTACGTGGCGAGCTGAACGGCTTTTCCTCGCGGCAAGGCCGAAACCGAAACAGGCCGCCCCCTCGCGATGAACTGCACCTCATTGGTTAGACACGATCTAACCGCTGGAGGTGCAGTTCACGATGAGAGGGCGGCTTTGCGCTGCCGCGGTACATTAGCGTCCGCTTAAGGCACCGCCTTCAAGATCGCGTCCAGTTGCCGGGCCGTATCGAACGCCGCCTGGAACGGGCTTGATTTGTACAAGCCGATCTCGGCGGTCAGCGTATCCTCATAGCCGATTTCGCGCAGAGCGGCGACGACTTCGACCCAGTCGACGTCCCCGGCGAGCAGGGGAACGAAGCCGCCTCCGTTGCCGACGGCCGTCTTGAAATCTTTGACGTGCACCTTGACGATGCGGCTTCCGAGAATACGGATCCATTGCTGCGGGAAGCCGTAGGCCAGTATGTTGCCGACGTCGAAATAGGCGCCGAGATGCGGGGAAGCGAAATGATCGACGAACGCCCTCATTTCGAGCGGAGACAGCAAAAATTTGTTCCACACATTTTCCACGCCGATCCGGATTCCGCGCTTTTCCGCCAGCGGGACCAGCTTCTCCAGTTCGGCGCGGCTGCGCTCGTAGCAATCGTCATACGAGGTGGCCGCATCGACCACGCCCGGGACGACGAGCACCGTATCCGCGCCGAGCGCCTCGGCCAGCTCGAGCTGCTTCGCCACCACGCGCACCGCTTGCGCCCGCGCGTCGGGATCGGCGGCCGACAGCGGATGCCGCCACAGCAGCGAGGTGGATACGCTGCGCAGCTGCAAGCCGCAGCGCCTCGCCATCGCCCCGATCGCCTCCGCTTCCGCCGCCGTCGTCTCCATCGTCAGTCCGACGCTTCCCGCCGGGCCCACGTTCAGCTCCACCGCGTCGAAGCCCGCTTCCCGGCTGATCTCCAGCAGCTGCTCAAGCGGCGTCCCTTCCGGAAAGCACCATTGGTTGATTCCTTTCAGCATGATGCCCCGCTCCTTTCCCGTCCGTTCAATCGCCGATGACGACCGTTCGTCCCGTTTCGGCCGATTCGTTGAAGGCGAGCGTCGCCGCAAGCGTCTCGACGGCATCGGCATAATCGCCGAGCACAAGCTCTTGCCGCCCTGCCCGCACCGCCTCGATGAAGGCGCGGTCCTGCTCGAGGTAGAAGTCGGTGGAGAACGTCTCCTCGACATGACGGCTGTCGTCATGGATAATCAGCTTCGATCCGCTGACCGAGAGGTAAAAGTCCGGCCCGAACAGCTCGACGCCGCCTTTGCCATGGTGACGGGAAACGCACGAATTGGCGAGCGAGCCGATCGCGCCCGAGCGCATCGCGAAGGAGACGACACCGACGTCGGGGATGGTCGCCTCCGGATGGTCGCCGCGAATGCTGCGCTGCGCGTACCGCGCCGTCGCTTCCCGGAATTCGCCGGCGAGATAGCGGACCAGGTCGACCTGATGCGTCGTCTGGTCGACCATTTGCCCGCCGGACTTGTCCTGAAAAATCCACCACGGAATGGGAGGCAAGCTGCCGATCCGGTAGGCCAAAACCATGTTGATCGGCTTGCCGTGCAAATATTGCTTCGCCCGTTGCACCGACTCCAGGTAGCGCAAGCAGTAGCCGGACGAGTTGATGACGCCCGCTTCGCGGATGGCTCGGCTTTTGCGGAGGGCGGTGTCAAGATCGAGGCCGACCGGCTTTTCCACCAGCAGATGGATCCCTTTGGCCGCTACCGTCTCTTCGATATCGTCGCGGGCGAAAGGGGGTGTGCAGACGAACAGCGCGTCAGCCCGTCCGGCGTCGAGCATCTGCCGCCAATCGGTGAACGGCTCCGCGCCGTAGGCTTGGCCGATGCTGCGGGCGCGTTCGCCGTTAATGTCGCAAACGGCGGTCAGCTCCACCGTGTCCAACTGCTGCAATTTCTTCAGATGCAGCTCGGCGATGCCGCCTGCCCCGATAAATCCGACTCTCACTTTTTTCACGTGGCATAACCTCCTGAAGCGTCGTGCTTTCACGTACACAATAGCGGATCGGCCGGGAAAAGTATTTATCGAAATGGAACCGGAATTTACGCGAAAAGGACGGCCGGGCAAGCGAACGCGCGCAATCGCCGAACAGGCCAACGAATTTCATGTTGCCGCTTTTAGCTGGAATCGGTATGATACAGGTATAATACAACCGGCGAAGGGTCGGGGAGCAAATACCGCGTCTCGATTCGCCACAGGAGGGACCTTATGTCCGGCAATCGCCCGTTCATTCCGAATCGTGCGGCCAGTTGGTGGTGTACGCTGGAAGATTTGATGTGGCCCGAGAAACAAGTGGTCGACCGCATCAAGCGGCGCGCAGAAGGTTTCGCGGAGGCGGGGATCGATACGGCGATCAATTTCGGCTTCCATTTGAGATTCGACTTTTCGGATTACTTCGGCTCGCTACACGGCTACTATGCGCAAGTGTGCGAGGAGCTGCACAAGTACGGCATCCGCTTTATGGACCATTACTCCTGCAATTTCGTGACGCGGCCGCGAGGCGAAGCGGAATTTCGCAAAGTGCACGCTTCGCACCGCCACCACATCCTGCTGCACCCCGACCCTGTGGCGGCCGCCCACGCCCAATACGCCGGACACCGGTTTCACGACCTGTGCGAAATCGATGTCCGGGACGGCAGCCGGGGCTATTCGCTCAATTACCAGGCGGAGCTGTTTTGCCACAACAACCCGGCTTTTCTGGACATGCATGCCGCCTATTTGCGGCGGCTGCTGGACGAAGTGCCGGTCGACGGGCTGCAAATCGACGACATGTGCGACTATGCGGGATTGACGACGTGCGCCTGCCCGCATTGCCTGGAGCGGTTTCGCCGCGATTACGGTCGGGAGCTTCCCCCGTTCGGGGACGAGTCGTTTTGGGGAGATACGTCGGGCGCCCCCTCGACGTGGGGCAATTACGACAATCCGGCGTTCCGCGATTGGCTGCAATGCAAAAGCGACGGCGTCGTCGATCATTTGCGGATGATCAAGTCGATCGTCGGGGATTTGCCGCTGATGACGTGCTGTTCCAGCACCGGGCCGATGGCGTTGGACAAAATCGGGCTCGATCTGGAAAAAATGATGCCGCAGCTCGACCTGCTCATGCTGGAAAATTGCGGTCTCGGCACCGACACCGTGCGCTGGGACCGGATGGATGCCGAGGCGCTGCAGCAAAAAGATATCGCCGCCCAAATGGGAGGCGCTCCCGCCGTCGCGCTCAGCTACACGGTGTACGAGCACGGCGCTTATTTGGGATGGTGCCTCAGCCGGTTTTGGGGCGTCGGCAACTGGTGCAGCACGTTGAACGGGCGTTTGCCGGAAGACCCGGATGACGCCAAAGACGTGCACGAATTGATCGGGGAAGCTAACCGGTGGGAGAAGGCGCACAGCGATCTGCCTTATTGGCAAGGCCGGGACGTCCCGGAAGTTCGCCTCGTCAGCAGCCGGTTTTGCCGGGTGAACGGATGGCGGGACGCGGACGGCCGGGAGCAATGGGACCGGGTGAGCGACTGGTCGAAGGCGCTCGTGCGCCGCAGCGTCGGCTATCGGTTCGTGCGGGCAGGGGAGTTCGCCGACGCCGATGCGCTCCGCGCGGAAGACGCGCCGCTCGTTCTGGACGGCGTAGCGTGCGTGTCCGACCGGCAGTTTGCCGCGTTGCGCACATATTTGCAGCAGGGCGGGCGCGCTTGGCTGCGGCTGCCGTTCGGGACGCACGACGAGACGGGCGCTCTCCGTCCCGTCCCGCTGTCCGAGTCGCTCGCCTCAGCGCAATATCCGGGACTGCTCGTCCTGCCGGACTTGCCGGCCGCCGAATCGCTGGAGGCGCTGATCGGGAAGGGGGCGTTTGCACCGCGCATCCGCAGGCTGTCGGGGGATGCGCATTGGGCGCTGCGGCTGCGGGTCCATCCCGAAGGGATCGCGCTGCATGCGATGAGTCTTGCCCTCGAAGCGGAGGCGCATCCGACGCTCAAGGACGGTTACCGGGGGGAGGCGGTCATGAGCCGCATCCGGTCCGCCGCCTCCGGCGGGAAGCTAGAGTGCGAGATCGATCTTGGCGGGCTGGGAGCGGCGTGGAGCGCGCCTGTGCTGAAAAGCCCGGAGCTCGGCGGCGAAAGCCGTCCCGTCGCGTGTCGGCCTGTCTCCGCGGAGGGCGGCCCGGAGCGATTCAGGCTTACGATCGACATGAGCGGAATCACCGTTTACGGTGTCGTGCAATAAAAAAGCTTCTGGTCGAAGTCTTATCTATCCACGCAACAAAACAGTCCCGGCCGCAGGCGATTGCCGCCTGCGGGCCGGGACTGTGCATGTATGGCCGCAGCTGCTGCGAATGCCGCGGCGTATCGAACGGCCGTAAGCGGCGGCCGCTTCCGTCCAACCCGTCCGGAGGCGTCAGGCCGGGCAAGGCGCGCCCGCGCAAGCGGGCCGTTTTCGTACTGCTGCCTTCTGCAGCGGGGCCGTCGCCGCGTCAATGGCCGTGCATCCGCTTCTGCCGCTTCCGCCACAGCGAAGGGGAGACGCCCTCGATCGTCTTGAACCATTGCGAGAACGAATGGATCCGGGCGAACCCGACCTGGGCGGCGATTTCGTTCAAATCTTTGTCCGTCGCGCTGAGCAGCCATTTCGCTTCCTGCATGCGGCATTGCTGCTGGTATTGCTTCGGGCTGACCCGGTACATTTTCTCGAACGTCCGGCGGAAGCCGGCGACGGACATGCCGGAAAGCTCCGCCAGATCGGCGATGCGAACGTTTTCGCGCAAATGCTCGCGGATGAAGTCGGCCGCCTTCGTCACGGTCATCGCCCGGCGGTCGGACTGGCAATGCTCGTCCAAATAGAGCATCAGCATTTCCGCCCAGACGGCGTAATGCCGATCGCGGTGCCTGGGCGACGAGGCGAGCACGCGCAGCCATTCGCGAAACAGCTTCTCGAACCGGTCCAGGTCGATCCGGGACATCGCGTACAGCCGAGGCTCCCCGTACCCTCTGGCGAGCCGGTCGATCACCTCGAGCACGGCGGGAGGAATGCCGCTTAAGTGAAAGACGCCGAAGCGGATTTTGCTGACCGCGGCGAACCGGTGCGGAATGCCCGGCGGAATGACGATAACGTGGCCGGCCTCCACGGACACCGGCCGCTCCGGCCATTCGAACAGGCCGCGCCCTTCCAGGATGACCTCGATTTCGAGCGTCGTATTGCGATGAAAGCCGTCGTCATACCAGTCTTCGTCGAACGTGCCGATAAAGCTGCGGATGTGGAACGCCTCGTCCATGCGGCTCCTCCTTGGCTGACGCTTGCGAATGAATAGTCAAAGCCGGATCGCACACATGCCAAGCATAGCATATTTGATGGCGCGCATAAATCGGTTCGGCAGGGGGAGGGCAATCGCATTCGATTCGTTATTGCGCAAAATGGGGCGGCTCCCAATTTCAAAAGAGACCGCTTCGCTATTCCGGATTCAAAGGGCCCCCTACGCATGTCCAGCGCAATCCAATTTCTAATGCGATTGCCCTGCAGGGGTCAGGGGTGCGTAATGGTGCATTGACGGTCCGGAACGGCCGTGATATCGTTAGCACGTCGGATGCGGACAATCGTTTACGGCCAGCATCCCGACTGACGAACGGAGCTGATCTTCCATGAGCCGGCTGCGCCTTTACGCGCCGCATGTTTATTACTTTTTCTTCTTCGCCGCAGCCGCGGCTTATTCGCCGTTTCTTGGCTATTGGCTGAAGCTGTCGGGCCTGACGAGCCAGCAAATCGGGGCGATCTACGCGGTCGGTCCGCTCGTTGCCCTGTTCGTCCAGCCGGCATGGGGCTTTTTGTGCGACAAATACGGCATCGTCCGAACGGCGCTGATGGTCTGCAGCCTGGTGACGCCCGCCATCGCCTTCGGTTATTCCGTCGGCGGCTCCTTCGCCGTCTATCTGGCGACGGCGGTTGGCCTCGCCGTGTTCAACTCGCCGATGGTGCCGCTGTCGGACGCGATCGCCGTCGCCCATACCCGCAGACACGCCCAGACGTACGGCGGCGCCCGCGTCTGGGGCTCGATCGGCTTCGCCCTGGTCGTGACGCCGGTGGGCATCCTGTACGAGCATATCGGCGTGGGCCGGATGTTTGCCGTGTACATGGGCATGATGGCCGTCGTCTTTTTCATCACGATGCTGCTCGGGTCGGGAACGGTGCGCAAAAACGCCGCGTGGAGCAATATCGGCAGCCTGCTCGGCAACCGCGAGTTCGCCGTCTTTTTGCTGCTCGTGCTGCTGGTCGCCTGCGGTTCGCAATGCTTCAGCGTGTTCTTCTCGGTGTACCTCGGCACGACGGGCGGGAACGTGTCGGAGAAAATCGGCTGGCTGACGATGGTGTCGGCGGCCTCGGAGCTGCCCTTTTTCATTTTTGCCACCCGGTTCACCGGTCGGTTCGGTTACCGGGCCGTCCTTGCCTTCGCTTCGCTCGCCTGCGCCGCGCGGCTGCTGATTGTATCCTTCGATCCGCCGCTTTCGCTGCTGGTCGCCGGACAGCTGCTGCAAGGCATTACGTTCGCGCTGTTTTACGCCGCCGGGGTTCAGTATGCCGACGATTTGTGCCCCGAGGAGTGGAAGACGACGGGGCAATCGCTGTTCGGCATGGTGTACGTCAATGTGGGCGTGCTGACGGCGAGCAATCTGGGCGGTTATATGATCGACCATGCCGGCTTCGGCGCCCTGTTCCGCCTGGCCGCGGCGTTTTGCGGGCTAGGCGCGGTCGGGTTTCTGATCCTGCGCCTGACCGGCCGCAGGACCGGGCGGAATCGTTCGCCGAATATGGGGGCGTAAGGAAATTTACGGCCGATCGCCGAGCGCCGCGGAGATGGCGGCGTTGATCCGGGCGACGTCCACCGGGCCGCACGGATCGTCGGACAGCTTGTAGCGCTCCTTCAGCGACAAGATGCGGTAGACGCTGCGGTCGATCATCTCCGCCGGCAGCTCGCCCGATTTCGCCGCCTGCTTGAGCGCGGCCAGCACCACTGCGGCATGATCGCGTCCGTGCGCCACGAGAACGATGTCGCTTCCGGCCCGAACCGACCGTACGGCGGCTTGGCCGATGTCGTAATGCTTCGTGATCGCGCCCATCGTCATGTCGTCCGTAATGACGACGCCGTCGAAGCCGAGCTCCTCGCGCAGCATCCCGGTCACGATCCGGCTCGACATCGAGGCGGGCAGCTCGGGGTCGATTTGCGGCAGCAAAATATGCGCGATCATGACCGCGTCGGCTTCGGAGCGGACCGCATCCGCGAACGGGATCAGCTCCAGCCGACGCAGCTCGTCCAGCGTCTTGTCGACGACGGGCAAATCCAGATGGGAGTCGACCGACGTGTCGCCGTGGCCCGGGAAATGTTTGACGACCGGGATGATCCGCTGCGCCTGCAGGCCGTGCATTTCGCTTATGCCGTACGAGCTTACGACGTCCGCTGTCGGGCCGAACGAGCGGCTGCCGATGACCGGGTTGTCCGGATTGCTGTCCACATCGAGCACCGGCGCGAAGTTGACATTGAAGCCGAAGGCGGCCAGCTCCTCGCCGATCGCTCCGCCGATCGCCCCCGCCCGCGCGGCATCGCCGGTTTTGGCGATGTCGCGGCTGGACGGAATCGCTTTGAGCGCCGCCGGCAACCGGCTTACGGTCCCGCCTTCCTGGTCGACGCTCAAAAAAAGCGGGACGGCATCGGCTTGCTCGCGGTTTGTTTGTTTCAGCCCGTTCAGCAGTTCGACCGTCTGCTCAACCGATTTGATGTTCGGCTTGTATAAAATAAAGCCGCCGACCCGATCGTTTGCGATGAGCTGTTTCACGTCGTCGTTGACGACCGTGCCGTCGATGCCGACGATGAGCATTTGCCCGAGCTTCTCCTCGAGCGACATCGCGGCCACCCGTTCCCGGATCGGATCGGTCTGGACGGGAGGCGGCGCGCTTTCGTCCGGCGGACGGTCCGGCGTGTTGTTCGGCGGCGCGTCGCGCCAGGCGCATCCGGCGCCGATGGATGCGAAGGCAAGCAAAGCCGCCCCTAGCATTGCGAAGCGGATCGTGGCACGGCGCGGTCCAGCAAAAAGCGAACCCGAAGCCGGCCGCCGGCACCATGCCGGCTTCTCCTTGCCAAACAGCGCCGGTTCCGGCTTTGAACGACCGTTCGCACGCTCGTTCGCACGCTCGTTCGGCCTTCCTTTCGTGCACTTCTCCTTGCGGTATCGTCGCATGGCGGCACCTCCTGATCGATACTATCCAGCAATATGCCCATCCGCAAAGGCGGAAATACCGGACGTGTCTTCCTTGTCGACGAGTCGGAAGGGGCGGAAGTTCGCCACGAATTGTGCGGCGCCTCCACATTTCGGAATGTCCGCACTATGCTACCGAGGTTTCCGCATCGTCCGGCCGCCAAAAGAACCGTTTACGCGTTTCGCCTCATAAGCTATAACAGGAATAGAGCCTATATAACCGGAGGGAGCCCATGAAGCCGATTATTGCCGTGACGGCGAACTATGAGGAGGAAGGCTTGCAACTGAAGCACGCGTATTGCGATTCGATCCGCAAGGCGGGGGGAATTCCGCTCGTCGTCCCATTCGGGCTCGACGAAGCGGATGTGGCGGAGGTGTGCGGCGCCGCCGACGGACTGCTGCTCACCGGCGGTCCGGACGTCGATCCCGCTTATTACGGCGAAGAGCCGCAGCCGGAGCTGGGCAAGGTGACGCCCGAACGGGATCGGCTGGAGCTGATGCTCGTCGGCGAGTTCGCCAAACGGGGCAAGCCGATTTTCGCTATATGCCGCGGCGAGCAGGTGCTCAACGTCGCTTTGGGTGGCACGCTGCACCAGGATATTCAGGCGTGGCGCCGTTCGCTTCAGCATAGCCAAAAGGCGCCGCGCTCCCATTTGTCGCACCGCGTGCGGGCTGCGGAAGGAAGCAGGGTGCGGGCGATTGCCGGGACGGACACGTTCAAGGTCAACAGCTTTCATCATCAGGCGGTCAAAGATCCGGCGCCGGGGCTGCGCGTCACCGCCGTGTCCGAGGACGGCGTGATCGAGGCGATCGAAAGCGCGGACGGCCGGTTCGTCGTTGGCGTTCAGTGGCATCCGGAAGATACGGCCGCTACGGACGACGTGTCCCGGAAGCTGTTCGAGGCGTTCGTCGACGCGTGCCGGCGCTAGATGGCGGCGCTGAGAATGCCCAAGATGCGTAATCCGGCATAAGCAAAGTTCAGATGACGGGAAGGGGGCGGTATTTTTGCGCAAAATGACAACGGACGAAGCGCCTCAGGAGGCGCCCGCCGCGGAGAGCCGTTCGGCCGGCAAACGGCCGGCTGAAGCCGGCGCCGCCGAAAGCTACACGCACGTATGGGAGCATTACGCGGACGAACTGCGGCTGCTCGATCTGAAGCTGCAGCTGCTGTATCACCGCAAGGGGCGGTCGGCGGCCGACCCGCAGGCGGACGCTTTCCGCGGCATGTACGTGTCCGAGGACGAGTTCATGCGGCTCGTCGGAGCGTACGACGCCGGCTGGGACGACGAAGAAGCCGCGCGGCTTGCCGCCGAAATCGATGGGCTGCAGGCGCATATCGCGGCGCGGGTCGCCGCGAGCTTGAGGCGCAACGTGTTTTTGCCGCTCGTTTACGCCGCCGGCGTCTTTTCCCTCGGCTGGCTGGAGCAAGGCGTCGTTATGCTCGGGCTGGCGGTCGAGCTGGACCGCAAATACGAACGGATTTTTGGCTTCATGGCCGACGACTTGACGGTCCGTCTGCCGAACGTCGGGCTCGCCCTGCAGCTGCTGTGCCGGACGCCGGACGAGATGCGGGCGGGGCGGCTCGCCTTCGCGCCGAACGGAAAGCTTGCCCGCTACTTTCTCGCCGAGGAGGAAGCGGAGCCGTACGGCCGATCGCTTTTGTCCCGGCCGATCGCTTTCGACCGGCGGATGACGACGTTTCTGCTCGATACGGGGGCGTTGGACGAAGAGCTCGCTCCGCTCGTTACGATCCATTACCCGGACGAGCCCGTCGAGCCGCTGCTCGTGCAGCGGGACGTGCAGGAGCGGCTGTCCGCATTCGTCCAGCTGGCGGCAGCCCGGCGCAGCGGGCACGGGGAGCCCGGCGAGCAACCGGACGGAGAGCCTTTGCTCGGCGTGCACTTGTGGGGGCCCCCCGGCTCCGGCAAAAAGCTGCAGCTGCGCCATCTGTGCCGGCAATGGGGAAAAAGTTTGATCGTCGCCGACATGCGGGCGCTTGCGGCAATGGCGGGCGACGCCTTTGCCGGCCGGCTGCGCCGGGTGCTCCGAGAGGCGATGCTGCACAAGGCGGCGCTCGCCTTTGCGCATACGGAGGCGCTGTATCCGGACGAGCCCGACGCGGCGGCGAGGGAACGGCTGCGCCAGTTCCAGGCGGAGCTGGACGATTGTCCGCTTGATTTGTTCCTGCTGTCGGATTCGCGCGTTCGTCTCGAATGGGAGTCGACGCGCCGCAATTGGCTGGAACGGGAGTTGCCTGTCCCCGACGAATCGGAGCGGGCGATGCTTTGGCGCCGGTTCGCCGAAGAAGCCGGAGATTTGCCGTCCGATGCGGATTGGACCGGCCTTGCCGTCAAATTCCGCTTCACGCCCGGCCAGATTCGCCAGGCGCTGGCCGACGCCGGGACGCTGTCGGTCTGGGAAGGAAAAGCGCCGGTCTCCGTGCTGGAGCAGTCGTGCTACCGGCAAATTCGCCACCGGCTGGACCGCAAGGCGGTGCGCATCGAGCCGCGGTATACGTGGGACGATATCGTGCTGCCGGACGAGCAGAAGGAGCTGCTGCGCAGCGCCTGCAATCAGGTGAAATACCGCAGCCTCGTGTACGGGGAATGGGGCTTCGAGCGCAAGCTGGCCTACGGCAAAGGGTTGTCCATGCTGTACGCCGGGCCGCCGGGCACGGGGAAGACGATGTCGGCGCAAGTGGTGGCCAATGAGCTGCGCATGGAGCTGTACAAGATCGACCTGTCGCAGGTGATCAGCAAATATATTGGCGAGACGGAAAAAAACTTGCACGAAATTTTCCTCGAGGCGCGCAAAAGCAACGCCATCCTGTTTTTCGACGAAACGGACGCGCTGTTCGGCAAACGCTCCGAGGTGAAGGACGCCCACGACAAGTACGCCAACATCGAAACCGCCTATTTGCTCCAGAAGATGGAGGAATACCAGGGCATCTCGATTCTCGCGACGAATTTGCTGAACAACATCGACGAGGCGTTTTTGCGCCGGATCAACTACGTGATCCAGTTCCCGTTTCCGGATGCGGAATATCGGGAAAAAATATGGCGGGCGACAATTCCGCCCGAAACCCCTTTGTCGGACGATGTCGACTTCAGGCGACTTGCGCAAACGTACGAAATCGCCGGCGGCAACATCAAAAACGTCGTGCTGTCGGCGGCGTTTCTCGCGGCGGAAACCGGCGAGCCGGTCGGCATGCGCCATTTCGTGCGGGCGATTCGACACGAGCTGCAAAAATCGGGCAAAATCATCCCGCGGTCCGAGCTTGAGCTGTATTAAACAATGATGCGGATGGGACCTTTTTTCTAGCATTTGAAAAACTGTTATAGTCAGTTTGATAGAGAACAATTATAATAAATTTAGTCGGATATTGTCGGGGGCAGCAATCGGCGCCGATCGACACGATCGACACGATCGACAAGATGGAACGCATCAAGTGCGGAAGCGGATAGGAGGGAATACCTATTGGCGATTACTCCGTCATAGCCGATACCAGCGCTTCCCTGATCAAGCTGCTGCGCGAGCAGATGACGCCCGACCCGATCCCGCGGCCGGAGCTGATCGGTCTCGGCAGCCCGGTGGACAAAGGGGATTTTTACTTGTCCCTGTTTTTGTACAACGTTCGGGAAAGCGGCGACAATCGACAAACCCGGATGGTGGCGAGAGGGGAAGGAGAAATTCAGTTTCCGCCGATGACGGTGGATCTGCGCTACTTGATGACGGTGCAATCTCCGGCGGAGCTCGCTTCCCGCGCGCTCGACGAACATCGCATACTCGGACGCGCGATGCAGGTGTTCTACGACAATTCCGTGCTTCGCGGCTCGGCCCTGGTCGGGACGCTGGCGGAACGCGGCGAGGAAGTGCGCATCGTGATGGAAGCGGTATCCGGGGAGGCGATGCTTAACATGTGGAACTTTGCCGACACGCCCTACCGGCTCTCCGTAAGCTACGTCGTAGGCCCCATTATGATCGATTCGACCCGCATACGCACGACGAAGCGCGTCATCGAGCGCGACATTTCGATTCAAGGTTGAGGCGCTCCGAATACGCGCCCTGGGAGGCAATCGATGAATCAGCTTCGAATCGTCCGCATGAAAACGCGGGTGTCTCTCGTCGTCCGGCTGAGGGACGGCTACACGTCCGGACCGCCGGCAGACCGGAGTCTGGACGTCCGGCTCGCGGGATATCCGCGCAAACCGGTCGGCAAGCACGACGGCACATACATATTCAACGACCTCGAGCCGGGTACATATCGTTTGGAAATCGCGTCCACTTACTACTTTCGTGAATCGATCGACGTTTCGGTGGGTAGCGCGAACGTGATCGTCCACATTCCGCTCGTCCCTTTGCCATCCTATCCGTTTCAGCCGAATGCCACCTTGATCCGCGCCGTCGCTGTCGACCGTTCGGGCCGTCCGGTCGCGGACGCCGTAGCCACGGCAACGATGTTGTCCGAGGAATGCGCCGTCGGGTGGCTGGCGGACGAGAAGACGGCGAAGGGGAGCGACGAAATCGCGGTTGCTGCCGCGGTCGGCCCGTTCGGCGTCGGCGACCGGTTTCGAATCGGCGGCCGAACGGACAAAGAGGGCGGCGAGGCGATCCGCCTTCGCGAAATCGTGGAGCACCGAAAGCGTTTCCGGTTGGAAACGCCGCTTTCGTCGACTAACTCGCGCGGCGCGAAGCTGTATCCGGTTTGTGTGACGCGCACGACCGACCGCGGCGAGCTGGCCGTCGCCCTCCCGCCGGGCAAGGCGGGCGTTTATAAGGTCGAGCTGAAGCTCGAGGCGGGCTCGCGCGGGCTAAAGGCGCAGGTGCGGGAAATCGAAGCGGCCGAAGGGCAGACCGTCAATCTCGGCACCTGGATCGTTTGAACGAAGTCCGTTGCATGAGCGTTCGTTATTGGTAAGGAAAGCCGCATCGCGTCCCGATATTCCGGATGCCGAAGCCCTTTCCTTATTGGATAAAACCATATCTGAAAGGAGAGAACTGGCACGCGTTTCGCGGCGTTTTGATTCGGCGCTTCACGCGTCGGCCGCCGCCTAACAGGCCGGGACAAGATGGCAGAGTATTTGTCGCCAGGGGTGTATGTGGAAGAGTTTGACAGCGGCGCCCAACCGCTGGAAGGTGTAAGCACGAGTACGGCCGGCTTTATCGGGCTGGCTCAACGGGGGGATATTGAAGGATTGCCGCAGCTGGTCACGAGCGCGGCGGACTTCCACCGGATCTACGGCGGATACTTGTCCGAAAACGCATTTGGCGAATACCGCTATCTGGCTTACGCCGTCGAGCACTTCTTCCTGAACGGGGGCTCGCGCGCGTTCATTATGCGCGTCGCGCCGTCCGACGCCAAGCCCGCCCACAACCAGACGGAGGCGAACAAGGAATCGTCCGTCCTCCGCATCGAATCGAAAAACCCGGGAACGTGGGGCAACCAGGTGCGCATCACCGTCGTTCCGTCGAGCAAGGCGAAGACGCAAATTTACGAGGTGCTCGGCGACGCCGGGGAATCGAAGCAATACCGGGTGAAGAACAACGCCGGCTTCAACGTCGGCGACGTCGTCGCCTTCGAAGCGAACGGCGACAAGCAGTACAACCGGGTCGTCTCCTCGCAGGACAACATCATCGAGCTGGAAACGCCGCTTGAAGGCGATGTCGTCGATACCAACCTGCTGCCGGCGAAAGTGCTGACCACTTGCGAATTTACGATGCACGTCTTCTACGGCGACGAAGCGGAAACGTTCGAACGCATGTCGCTCAACGTGTCCGCCGCCAACCACGTCGCCAAAGTGATGTCCCGTTCTTCGATCGTGAAAGTCGAAGATATTTCCGAGGGCGACGCCGGTGCGGTTCCGCCGTTTACGGTGCTGTCCGGTCTCGAGGAGTCGGCCGGCAAATTCCAGATTGCGCTGTCCGGCGGCAGCGACGGTTCCGTCGCCAATTTGTCCGCTTCCGACTTCATCGGCCAGGATCGCGGACCGGGCAAACGCACGGGCATCCAGGCGTTCATCGACAACGACTTTGTCAGCATCATGGCTGTTCCGGGCGTCACCGACCCGAACGTGCAGCTGGCGCTCGTCGCGCATTGCGAAAACTTGGGCAGCCGTTTCGCCATTCTCGACATCCCGCGCGACAAGACGAAAGTGCTCGACGTCATGACGCATCGCAACATTTTCGACACCCAGTACGCCGCCATGTACAACCCGTGGCTGCAGGTGTTCGATCCGCTCGACAAGCGCAACATCTATATTCCGCCGTCGGGCTCGATCGCAGGCATCTATGCCCGCTCCGACAATACGCGCGGCGTACATAAGGCGCCCGCCAACGAAGTCGTTCGCGGCGTCGTCGGTCTCGCCTGCCAATACAACAAGGGCGAGCAGGACATCCTGAACCCGCAAGGCGTCAACCTGATTCGCCAGTTCGCCGGCCAGGGCATCCGGGTGTGGGGCGCGCGCACTTGCTCGTCCAACGGCTTGTGGAAGTACGTCAACGTACGCCGTCTGTTCATCTTCCTTGAGGAGTCGATCAAAAACGGCACCAACTGGGTCGTCTTCGAGCCGAACGACGAGCAGCTGTGGGCGCGCGTCCATCGCACGATCGACGCGTTCCTGACCCGGGTATGGAGAGACGGCGCGCTGATGGGGGCAAGCCCGAGCGAAGCGTTCTACATCAACATCGGCCGCAGCACGATGACCCAGGACGATATCGACAACGGCCGTCTCATCTGCGTCATCGGCGTCGCTCCGGTGAAGCCCGCCGAATTCGTCATCTTCCGGATTACGCAGAAGACGAGAGAAGAATAAGCAAGCCGTTCTCCATTCTTAAGGTTATCGAAAGGGGTATAGTATGGCAGGCGAACGCAAAGATCCATACCGCAATTTTAGATTCCGTATCGAAGTGGAAGGCATTCAGCAAGCCGGCTTCAGCGAAGTGTCCGGCTTCGACGCCAGCTTGTCGGTGATCGAGTACCGCGAGGGCAATCAGTCGATCACGCCGCGCAAGCTGCCGGGTCTCGCCAAGTACGGCAACATTACGCTCAAATGGGGCGTTACCGACTCGATGGACATGTACAACTGGATGGCCGAATCGATCCAGGGTAAAATTTCGCGCAAGACGGTCACGATCATCGCCATCGACGAGGAAGGGAAAGACGTCGCGACGTGGCAAGTAATCGAGGCGTGGCCGACGAAATATACGGCACCGAACTTCAACGGCTCCGGCAACGAAGTGGCGATCGAAAATTTGGAGCTGGCTCACGAGGGCATGACCCGCACGAAGTGACGACAGCTTGAGATAAGCGGGAAAGTCGCCGGACGGCGTAGTCCGGCCTTTCCCGTCTTTCGAGCGCGGAGTCGCCGTCCGGTTCAGTTAGGAGGAAAATGAGATGGCGTTTCAAACCGAGTACGAATTCGAGCTTCCCCGCGGATATGTGGACGAAAACGGCACGCTGCACCGGCGCGGCGTCATGCGGCTGGCGACGGCGGCCGACGAAATATTGCCGATGCGCGACCAGCGCGTCCAGCAAAATCCCGGCTATTTGAGCATTATCCTGCTCGCCCGCGTCGTCACGAAACTCGGCGACCTGCGCGCGATCGACACCCGCGTCATCGAGCGGCTGTTCACCGCCGACCTTGCGTATTTGCAAAACTTGTACCGCACCATCAACGAAGTCGAAGCGCCGAAGGTGCACTGCATTTGCCCGAAGTGCGAGCATGAGTTCGACGTGGACGTTTCTTTTTTGGAGGAGACGGCGGAGGCATAACGGGATACCCCATCGACCGGATTTACGAGGAGGCCGCGTTCATCGCCTATTATTTTCATTGGTCTCACGAGCAAATCATGTCGATGGAGCATCGCGAGCGCCGACGCTGGTGCGAGGAAATTTCACGGATCAACCGCAGCTTGAACGAGGAAGAAAGCGGCCCCAAGCCGCCTAACCCGTTCGACGTGTTTAACAAGAGGTGATGGGGCGCATGCTGAAGCCGCGCAAGGACGAAGTAAGCGGGGCGTTCCGTTTCGCGGTCGAATTGGACGGGCTGCTCGTCGGCGGCTTTTCCGAAGTGACGGGCATTCATTCGGAGACCGAAGTGATGGAGTTCGCCGAAGGCGGACTGAACACGCACGTCCATTACTTCCCGAAGCAAACGAAATATCCCCGGATCGTGCTCAAGCGCGGGATGACCCGATCGAGCGAGCTGTGGGACTGGTACGACGGGGTGGCGGCGGGCAATATCAAGCGCAAAAACGGCTCCGTCATTTTGCTCGACCAGGCGGGCAAAGAGCTGTGCCGGTGGAACTTTTTCGAAGCGTATCCGGTCAAATGGAACGGCCCCGATCTGAACGCGACCGGAGGGAACGTCGCGATCGAGTCGATCGAAATCGTGCACAAAGGTTTGAAGGCGATATTCAAGTAACGGCAGGCCGGCAGGGGGTCCGACTATGAGTCCGCGAAAACCGGATAAGCCCCGGACGTTGCGGCTCGTGCGCGGGACGATTCGTCCCGGGGCGCGGGTGAAGGCGCGCACCGCTTCCGAAGCGAACCGTTTCGCCGCGGGCGTAATCGGCAAATACAGGTTTGCGCGAGAGCCCTATTTGGGCCGGCTGTCGTTCGTGTTCCGTCTCCCGCGGGAGACGGTCAGGCAAGCGATGGACAGCGCCCGAAGCGGGTCTGCGGTAATGAACGCCCATTATTGGACGCGGCTGCAGCTCGTGCTTCAGGCGATGCAGGCGAGCCCGCCGGCCAAGGCGAACGCGGCCGAGAGCGGGATCGTGTGGAAGGAACGAATCGTATACGCGCCGGCGCCGGAGACAGGCCGCAGCGCCGATGCGCCGTTCGTAGAGGGAAGCCGCGAAGACGCCGGCAAGACGGTCGGACGGGCAATCCCGGATGTCGAAGAGACGAACCCGCAGGCGGGAAAAGCCGCTTCCGAGGTGCGTCCGGGCGGCGGCGGGGGATCTGCCGCCGATGCGACGGCCGAAGCAACGGCAGATGCCGGCGGGACGGAAGCGGAGCGGAGCCGGACAGGCGACGGGAAGCGGAAGACGAAGCAAGACGAAGACGCCCTGGCGAGCGAATCACCGGACGAGGGCGGACGCAAAAGGAAAGACGCAAGCAAGCGGAGCGGACAGGAGGACGTTCCGGATCGCGATGCGCCGGGCGGTGCGGACGGCGATCATGTGCCGTCGGCCGCGGGCAGAGGCGTGCCGGGTATGATGCGGCTGAAGCCGCTGCCGGGCGCGATCGCGCGCTCGGATCGCGCGGATGCGGGCCGGCCGGACGGATCGGCGACCGAAGGCGCGGCGGGTAGGAGAAAGGCGCAACAAGACGCGCTGATATATGCCGTGAGCCCCGCGTGGCGGCTGGCGATGCGCCACCATGCGTTCGCCCTCGGCATCTTCGACGGCAATGCGCAGCCGCTCGAGCGTTCGAAGCGGCAGGCGCCGCCAATGGATGAGCGGGGCGGGCGGGGCCGGGGACCGGATGTTGTCCGCGGCATCGCACGGCGCGTCATGATGGATGGCGAAGACGATGGAGGACGTTCCGCGGAAACGTTGCGGGGCATTGTCCGTCGCGGCGGTGTCAGTCTGTCGGCGGCGGGTGTTCCGCAGCGGCCGGCCGCGGGACCGGTCCGACTTTCATATAGGAGATCCGTCCCCGCATCTTTTGGGGACGATGACGCTGCACAAGCTTTTAGCGGTGCGGGTTCCGCCGCGCGGGCCGAAAGATCGGCACCCACGGCGGCCGGACGGATCGGCCCCCGGGTGCATGATGGCGCCCAGGTACAAGACGCCGGCCGGCAGCGTGCCGGACAGGCCGGAATCGGGCGAGGATGGCCGCTGTTTGGCGATTTCGTCCGGGAAGAACTTGGAAGCGCCGCCGGACCGGAGCCGGGGGCGGTTGGAGCCAGGCGAATGCCGCTTATGCTGCGAGCGGCGGCGGACGGCATGCTGCGGCGCCAGCCGGTGATCGGCGCGACGAATCGGGCCGGTGTCGCGGTTCGACCCGGCGGAAGAGGTCCGGCGGACGGAGCGATGCGCGCGGTGTTCGGCAGCGAATGGCTGCCGGAAACGGCTGCATGGGGATGGCTGCCGGAAGCGGCAGTTCGTCGAATCGGCCTTCGGCTGCCAAGCTGGCAAGCCTTGACGGCGGACGCATGGGCCGCCTTCACGGAAGGCGCAGGGCGCAGCGGTCCCTCGGTTGCGCCGGAGGGGCGCCGCCCGTATACGGCAAGCGGGGCGCTGGCCGCCGCAAGGCCGCGGATGCAGCCCGGACTCGGCGGTTTTCCGGCGGTGGGCGGCTGGCCTTCCCGGCGGGAAGGTGCCCAGGGCGCGGACACGTCCTTGACGGTTCATCTTAAGCACACCGGTTGGGGAGAAGAGGCCGGTTCGGCGCTTGGATCGTACTCCGCGCCCGGATCGTTCGCAGCACCTGAGTCGTTCTCCGCGACAGGACCGTTAGCCGCGACAGGAAACGAGCTTCGCAGACAGGCGGACGGAGCGGATTCGCTTGCGGCATCGGGCGATTCCGCAGGGGACCGGAGCGGCTTGGCCGCCTCTGCCGGGCGCAATGCCGGCGAGGACGCGGCGATTGCCGGGCTTCCGGAGAGCGAGCGGGCAGACCGCGAAAAGTCCGGGACACCCTGGCTTGAGGAACAGGGCCCGGATGCGGCGGATGTCCGGACTTCGCCGCCGGCTGTGCGTTGGTCGCTGGAGCGCGAGACGGAATCGTTCGTCAGCCGGTTCGCCCGGCGGCGGATGCTGGATCTTGCGAGCTTCGCTCCGGGCGCCGCGGAGCAAATGTTCGACTTCACCGGCGGTGCGGCGGACGGAAGGCGCGGGCTTGAACGCGTCCTGCGCAACAGTCGTTCCGTCGCAGGGTTATGGCGGGCTCTCTTGGTGGAAGAGGGAGCGGACCCGATTTTGCGCGCGACCGTAATCGGCGACGGCGCGGACGACGCGGGAGCGGATGGTTCGTCCTCGCGCTCGGGCACGCGCACGCGCACGCCGAGGACAGGCGCATCTGCCGGTCAGCCGGGCGGAAACCTTAGTACTGGTTGGCCGCTCCGGGTTGCGTCGGCCGGCGGTTGGCCCGGACCCGGTGGTCAGTTCGTGCCGCCGACCGGCGCGATCTTGCGGCGGGCCGCGAGCGGTACCGTGGAAGCGAGGCGCTTCGCATACGGGCGCGGCGGCGCGCTGGGCGGGCCGGTCCGTATGTTATTTCGCTCCGCACCGATGCTCCCTTTATCGATCGGGGGAAGTATCGCCCGGTTTCCCGGCGCGTCGCCAGTGCCGATTGTTCCAACGGCCGATGAAGCAGCTGCGGTCCGCAGGCGGAGCGCAACCGGCGGCAGCTTGCCGGGCCCGGCGGGAGCGTTAGTCCGTGCAGCAGCGGAGACGATGCTGACGATCCGGCGCAACCGTGCGGATTGGCCGGACGAGGCACGCGGCGACAGCGCCGCGTCGGGCGCCGCAAGAGGGCTGCCCGGACGGGCGATGTCAGCGCTGCCGCACCGCAGCATTTTCGGGGCGGCCGGGGAAGCAGGCCGGTCGGGCAGCGGAGCGTCACGCTTCGCCGTCGTCTCGGCGGGAGCGCGGCCGCCCCTTGCCGGCGCCCGCACGACGACGCCGCGGGCGTCGACGGTTCAGGCGAAGCCGGCGCTGCCGCCGGTCCCCGGCGCGTTGCAGTCCGTTTCCGGCGGACAGCCCGCTGCAAACGGCGCTGACGCGTTCGGAGCCCGCGCCCGCATCGGCTTGCCGATTCGGGAGGCGGGGGCGCCGAGCGGACGGGCTTTGGCGTTTGCGCGGCGAGGAGCGGCCGGAAGCGGCCGGGACTCGGCCGGTTCGGGAATCGAACCGGCATCCGGCACGCCGATAGCGGCCAGTTCCGGCTGGAGCTCCCCGGCATCCGCCGACGGGATTTCGACCGGCCAGCAGCCGGGGACAATGGTGCCGCAGACCGGGGGCGGCAGGCCGAGCCGGCCTGCGGATACGGTGCTGCGGCGTTATGCGGATTCGCGCCCTACTTCGCGCATCGCTGGGGACATGACGGATCCGGCCGGTTCGCGGCTTCGCCTGGACGTGCGGCGCCGGGCGGAGCCGCCGACGGCGCAGCTTGCCCGGCCGGCGGCAACGGTTCCGCCGTTCCGCCCGATCGCGGCGCCGCCGCCGGACGAGGAACGCGACCTGTCCGGCGGCCGACCGGATGCTTACGGCGGGACGGCGCCCATCCGCTTTGCGCGGGCGGGCGGCCGCGGCGCGGAGGACGCGAGCGCGTCCGGCTTTTCCGGCGAGGAGCGGCCAAGCCTGGCAGCAGCGGCGACGCCAATGCAGCGGCAACTGGTGCCGGGCCAGGCGCCGGGGCAGGCAGGAGCCGCTTTCGGAGCGGCGGCCGCAGCCGGCGCGATGCGCGCGAGCGTCGTCCACTTCGCGCGCCGGGCTGTCGATCCTGCGAGCGATCCGGTGCGCCGCCGACCCGCAGCAAGCGCCTCCGAGCCCCCGCAACCGGCGCCTCTGCCAAGCTTCATCGCGCTGCGGGCGGCGCAAATGCCTATTCACCGGACCGGCATGACGACGGTCGCCGTGCAGGCCGCGCGCGCCGCGCACGCACAGGCCGG